>WNGK01016182.1_pt1 | contig 11108 bp, 9 predicted proteins | sample 5400601 | NCBI WGS metagenome assembly WNGK01 (sample SAMN13153376, study PRJNA577476) | soil metagenome | isolation source: 60 cm soil or saprolite under Garry oak tree replicate 1 | place: USA:California | collected 2016-06-15
ATTAACGATTTGCTCCAACCGCCGCCGTACTATCTGACTGGACTGGAAATTCCTCGGTTAAAGGAGCGAGTTCAACAAGAAAGGATCAAGGTCATTCTCGTGGCAGGTGCCAGCCGCTCTTACGTCCCGGTCATCAGAGCGCTACTCAAAGCAGGCATTGTCAATATCCTGATTACTGATCACGTTACAGCGGAATGTCTGAAAACAGAGATTCAAGCGGAGTCTGGTCACAAGGCTGTTTAGCTCTATGGACCTGTTTCTTTCATACAAACAGCCGGTCAGAGAAGTGGTATGATACATCTTCTCAAGACTGTTATTTAGATTTTCTTGTGCCATTTATAATGATATAATCAGGTCAGCACCCGTTCACAAGAAAGAAACGTCAATCCTTATTTACAAAGCAGAGTTATTAGCAAATGTTATGTGCCAGACAAAATTCCATGTTATGCTCTCATTATCAAAATTTGTAGCGCTCTGTAAAAATGTAACTACTTCCTCAACATTCCCCACACAAAATCTCCTTCAGAAGCAAACGCTACTGATTTAGCTCCATGCGTCTGAACCGTTGTTTTATGGCATATGTCATGCTACACTTATTGAGTCACCGACAGGCTCTCGCGTTTACAAGGGAAGAATGAAAATTCAGGCTCCATCAAGAGCTATACCTCATTTCACAAGAGGTTGGATAGGCTCAGTGGTGTGGAAGAGAGAAGAGTATTTCATGTATTACTGTGTGGTAAGAAGATACGTAGAGAGGACGGGATAGACATGAGCAATTTAATTGCAGTCATAGATGATTCGCAGACAGTGCGAAAGATCATAGAAACCTGTTTGCAGCGGGAAAGCTATCAGGTCGTCACATTCAACGACGGGATAACGGCCTTACGCCATTTTCTCCCGGAGAAACAGGAACCGATTCCAGATCTTGTGTTTCTGGATATTGAACTACCCTATATGGATGGCTACCAGGTAGTGCGTTATCTCAAGGCCAGATCCACTTTTGCCCATACAATTATCGTCATGATCTCGCGGCATGATGGTGTTATTGACCGCCTCAAAGCGAGACTGGCGGGAGCCGATTCCTATCTCATCAAACCGATGCCAACCCAGGCGATACTCGACATTGTCCAGCAACATCTTGGTACCCTTGTCTCTGGTATTTCCTAATTAATTATTATTACCCGGACTATTTTCTCCCTGGCTATCCATCGCTTCGATAGCAACGCGGGGAAGAAAGGAGCCGCCATGTCAGATTGCTCGGAGAGCCAGAGCGACGTTGCATGCCTTCGTCGTCAGATAGAGCTTGAATGCGAGGCACTCAACCGGGCACTTACCGGGTACGCAATCCTGGCAAAGCATGAAATTATTGCCCATAGACATAGGGCGCTCAATCACTATCAGGAACAACTCACCAGAATCGTCGGCCAGAAGATGGCGCTTGAAATCTCGGTCAACATCTATGATCAAAAGGTAAATCCAGAAAAATATATGAGGTAGGATGCGATGTTTACAGCATCAGACGTGACACAGAGTGAGACCATTACCATTATCGACCCGGAAGAGCCAACCGAGACAGCTCGTCAGTTGCTCCAGAATCGTCTGCTGCATGGTTATATGGGTGGCCCCTTACCAGAACAGACCTTCACGACTCCAGTTCGCCATATCCTTGATCTGGCCTGTGGCCCAGGAGGATGGGTGCTTGATGCCGCATTCGCGTATCCGCAGACTGAAGTTGTGGGTGTTGATCGTAGCCGTGTTAATATCCGGTATGCCCGTGCTCAGGCTCACGCGCAACGTCGTCCCAACGCTAATTTCCAGGTGATGGATATATTACAATCGCTGGACTTTCCCGACAACTATTTTGATCTGGTCAATGCGCGCTTTCTCAATACCTTTCTTCCAACCCGGACCTGGCCTGACCTCTTGCGCTCATGTGTACGTATCATGTCCCCTGGAGGCATCATGCGGTTGGTTGAATGCGATTATGGAGTTAGTAGCAGCCTGGCCTGCGAAAAGTTGAGCGAATATTACGTGCGCGCTCTGCAAAACTCCGGGCTGCGCCCGACCCCGGTTGGGCGTCCCTTGACTATCGGACAGACCATGCCGTTGTATGATGCGCTCTACGAGAGTGGTTGTCGCCAGATTCAACAACACACAAGCATCCTCGATTTCTCCGCGGAAGCCGAGGCCAATATTGGGATGGTCGATAACGCCCTGATCTTTCTGCGCCAGATCAAACCCTTCGTACTCCAAAAAGGTGGTGTAGATGCGGACGAATTCGAGCGCTTATATCAAGAAGCCTGTCTGGAGATGCGTTCACAAACATTTTGTGGGCAGTGGCTGGTAGAGATTGCCTGGGGGAGGAAAATGTAGTTTTCACGAAGCGACGGCACAATGGGTTCTCAGTTCCTTCGCCGCCTGAAAAAGATAGCCTATGAAAAAACGCGGTGGCACCTCTCAGTGCGAGAGGTGCCACCGCGTTTCGCTATTTGTATTTGTTAGGCGCTATAGACAGTTTCCTGGGAAGAGACGACAATCTTGCCGTCCTGCACCGAGAGTGCAGCTCCCTGACCACTGGCAATCTCGCCAGCCAGTAAGGCATCAGCCAGAGCATCATCGACATAGGTCTGGATGGCTCGGCGCAACGGACGAGCTCCATACTCTTCGTCGTAGCCTTCCTGTAACAGGAAGTCACGTACCTCGTCGCTGATGACCAGTTCGATCTTTTGCTCGCTCAGTCGTGCGCGGACCTGATTTAGCATCAGATCAACGATGCGATAGAGCTCCGCTTTGCTCAGCGAATGGAAGACCACGATCTGGTCGATACGGTTGATAAACTCAGGGCGGAAGACTCGCTTTAGACCATCCAGGGCCTTCGAGCGGATAGCCTCCTGCTGCTCGTCACGTACCTCATCCTCATCCTTTTTGGCTGAGAAACCGATGCGGGCGGCACGCTTGAGATCAGCGCTGCCGACGTTACTGGTCATGATTACCACGGTATTCTTGAAGTCTACCGTGCGTCCCTGACCATCGGTTAAGCGACCGTCATCCATGATCTGCAACAGAGCGTTGAAGACCTCTGGATGAGCCTTCTCAACCTCGTCCAGCAAGATTACGCTATACGGTCGGCGGCGCACTTGTTCGGTCAGTTGACCACCTTCGTCATAGCCAACATAACCTGGAGGGCTACCGAACAAACGAGCAACGGTATGCGGCTCCATGTACTCCGACATATCAAGGCGGATCAGACTATCCTCACCACCGAAGAGTTCAGCGGCCAACGCTTTCGCCAGTTCCGTCTTACCTACACCCGTTGGGCCAAGGAAGAGGAAAGAACCGATTGGGCGCTTGGGATCCTTCAGACCGGCACGCGAGCGGCGAATAGCACGAGCAACGGCACTAATGGCCTCATCCTGGCCGACGACGCGCTTGCGCAGGTCCTCTTCCAGGTTGCGCAGATTCTGACGCTCACTCTCCAGCATCTGGCTTACAGGCACGCCTGTCCAGTTCTCAACAACCTGAGCAATCTGGTTAGGAGTGACAATCAAGCTATCCGTATCCTTAGCCTCTTCACGGGCTTTGGCTAGCTTTTCCAGCGCCAACAATTCCTGTTGGCGCAGTGTGGCAGCACGCTCATAGTCCTCGGCATTGGCAGCAGCCTCTTTCTTGGTCTGGATGTCGGCAAGCTCTGCCTCCAGGTCAGCAACCAGCGTGGGACTGACAATACCCTGCTCGGTCGCATCCAGGCGCAAAGCTGATGCAGCTTCGTCCATCACATCAATAGCTTCTCATCGTTGATGCCTATTCCATGGTGCGCTTCATAGTTGGGGCGCACTATACGCAGCATCTCGATAGCTTCCTCCGCCGATGGCTCACCAACCATCACCGGCTGGAAGCGGCGCTCTAATGCGGCATCTTTCTCAATGTGTTTCCGGTATTCATCCAGGGTCGTGGCGCCAATACAATGTATTTCACCCCGAGCCAGAGCTGGCTTCAGCATATCGCTGGCACCAACCGCACCTTCAGCTGCACCGGCGCCTACCACGGTATGCAATTCGTCGATAAAGACGATTACATCTTTGGCCTGGCGCAATTCTTCAAGAATTGTTTTGATGCGCTGCTCAAACTGGCCACGGAACATGGCACCGGCAACCATGCCGCCAATATTTAGAGATACAATGCGCTTGCCGCGCAGTGCCGCCGGGACAATGCCTTCATCGATACGACGGGCTAGTCCTTCAACGATAGCAGTCTTACCTACACCTGGCTCACCGATTAGAACAGGATTGTTCTTCTGACGACGTCCTAATACGGTCATCACACGGCGCAATTCACGCTCACGTCCGGCCGCGGGATCCAGTTTTCCCTCGGCAGCTTCGGCAGTGAGATCACGCCCATATTGATCCAGAGTCGGTGTTTTACTATTTTTAGCTTGCCGTTCGGCGGTAGCAGTGTTTACACCACCGGCAGCAGAGGCAGAATTGTTATTGGGAACGAAACCGAAGGGAGCACCACCCGGTACACCTTGTCCACCTGAGCCGCCCATCTGTTCCATCGCCGCGTTCATCAATTCGTCAACACACGACTGGCACAGATAGTGATGCTCAATTTGTCCATCGACCATCTGATCTACACGCACACGGGCAGGATTTTTTTGACAACGTTCACACTTCATTAACTTATATGCTCCTCATTCTAGAGGCGATTGCTCGCTCTCGCTTTAGCAAACTCACGAGGTGATTGCTAGATCATAGCACAAAAATCTCGCTTTGTCTAGCACTCCTCCATCGGGATTGCTAATTCACTATATTAAACATCGCGACGGCATTCCTTATTCCCAGAATCGTCTCTCTTCTCTTTTCAATTCCTCACTGTCCTGAAAAGTTACTTTGCTGATTTCATGCAAAAAGCACGAGGCAAGAAATATTTGCAGTCTTTTTCATACTGAAAAGGAGGGCACTCTTCCCGTACTTCCATTGGCAAGCCATAGATGTGGTATATTCAAGGGAAGAACGTATAGTTTGCATTTACGGGAGGAACACCTATGGATTTTGCCTATTCAGAAAAGGTCAATCAACTACGTAAACGTCTGAGCGATTTTATGGAGCGCTATATTTATCCCAACGAGCAAACGTATCGCGACCAGATCGCCACTTCGGGCAACCCTCATCACCACGCTGAAATCGTGGACGATTTGAAGGCTAAAGCTAAGGAAGAAGGGCTCTGGAATCTCTTCCTACCCGACGATGAGTATGGTGCTGGCCTGACCAACCTGGAGTATGCTCCTTTAGCAGAAATTATGGGCCGGGTGAGCTGGTCATCCGAAGTATTTAACTGTGCGGCTCCCGATACCGGTAATATAGAGATACTGGCCCAGTTCGGCACGCCGGAGCAGAAGAGGCAGTGGCTGTTCCCACTGCTCAATGGTGAGATTCGCTCGGCCTTCGCCATGACTGAGCCAGATGTAGCCAGTTCCGATGCCACCAACATCCAGTTCTCCATCCAACGAGAAGGCGATGAATATGTCTTGAATGGCCGCAAGTGGTGGATCTCCGGCGCGGCCCGTGAACGCTGTAAAATTTTCATTGTCATGGGCAAAACCGATCCCAATAATCCCGATAAATACAGGCAGCAGAGTATGGTGCTCGTGCCGAGAGATACTCCCGGCTTCACCGTTAAGCGAAACCTCACCGTCATGGGCTACGTAGATAATGAAGGACACTGCGAGTTGACCTTTGAGAACGTGCGCGTTCCGGTGAGCAACTTATTGGGAGAAGAAGGCAGCGGCTTCGCCATTGCCCAGGCACGCCTGGGTCCTGGACGCATTCATCATTGTATGCGTGCAATTGGGGGAGCGCAATATGCCCTGGAACTCATGTGCCAGCGCGCCACTGCCCGCGTAGCCTTTGGCAAGCCGCTCGCTGAGCAAGGGGTCATACAGGACTGGATTGCCCAATCGCAGTTGGAGATCGAGCAGGCGCGCCTCCTGACGCTCAAAGCAGCCTGGATCATCGACAACCTGGGCAAAAAGGCTGCGCAGAACGAGATCGCCATGATTAAAATTGTGGCACCCGAGGTGTTTACCAACGTAGTCAACCGGGCCATACAGGTTTTCGGCGGTGCAGGCGTGAGCGACGATTTCCCGCTGGCTTCGATGTGGGCGCATGGCCGCACCTTACACCTGGTCGATGGCCCTGACGAAGTGCATAAGCGCTCATTGGCCAGATCGGTAATCCGCCAGTTGACCCGCTAAGTCAATGCATATTTCTTTCTAGAAAAACACGAATACATATGGAAGATCCTTTTCTACTTCAGCGCAAACACGCTGCTGAATTGTTTATTGTACGACACGGTGATGCTATTCCCGGCGCAGACGAAATTATTCCCAGCGGCATCTATGATGATCTGCCGCTCAGCCGCATAGGACGTGAGCAAGCAATAGCTCTCGCCGAGCGACTAAGCGACACACACTTTGATGCCATGTACTGCAGCCCTCTGCGACGCTGCCTGGAGACCGCGGCTCCCCTGGCCGAGCGTTTAGACCTGGCGCCGGTTATCGTCCCGGATTTAAAAGAGATCAGGCTTGGCGAGGTCCGTCCTCTACCTGCCGGTGGCGAAGGTTTAGATGCCCTGACTAAGGCATTACAAGATCGGCAGATCGATATCGTGCGTATATCCGGCACAAGTGGTAATTGGGATGCTATCGAGAATAGCGAACCATCCAAAGCCTTCCGGAAGCGCGTGGTCACAGCTCTGGATGAAATCGCAAGCCATCACATCGGCGAACGAGTGATAGCCTTTGCCCATGGTGGAGTCGTGAATGCCTATGTCGCTGAAGTGCTTGGGCTGGAAAAAGATTTCTTCTTTCCCGCCGCCAATACCTCGATTACCGTGGTACGGGTATCAGGCAAACACCGTGTACTTTTCGTTCTGAATGACCTGGCCCACGTAAAAAGACATGGGTAGGCACAGAAATGTAGCATCCTGTCTGGGTGACAGGTAACCAGGTAAGAGGTTCCATGCCCGACTACATCTGGGGTCGCAACCCTATTTTAGAAACGCTGCACTCGAAGAGGCGCATCAAACGAATATTGCTGGCTGAAGGTCAGCGTGAAGCGCCAGCCCTCGCGGCCATCCTGCATGAGGCTGAAAAGCGACACATTCCCATTGAAATGGTACCACGCTTCCGTCTCGATCAGCTCAGTCATGGAGCAGTTCACCAGGGCTGTCTAGCGCTTGTCGAAGAACGAAGATATGCCAGCCTGGAGCAGATTCTTGCCTTCGCTGAAAGCAAAAATGAGGCTCCTTTTCTGCTCATCCTCGACGCTATCCAGGATATCAACAACCTTGGCTCTTTGCTCCGTAGCGCCGAGGCAGTAGGAGTGCATGGTGTCATCTTGCCCGAGCATCGTGCGGCTGAGGTCAACGCTACAGTCGTCAAAACCTCGGCAGGGGCCAGCGAACACCTGCTGATCGCGCAAGAGACGAACCTCACACGCGCCATTGATTTCCTCAAAAAACAGAATATCTGGGTGGTTGGACTGGCGGGTGAAACCCAAACAGAGTATGACCGGGCGAATCTGACGGGTGCCCTTGCCCTCGTGGTTGGCAATGAGGGAAAAGGCATCGGTCGCCTTGTACGTGAACATTGCGATCTTTTGATTAAGCTGCCCATGCGCGGGCACATCAACTCGCTCAATGCAGCGGTAGCAGGCAGCATTGCCCTCTATGAAGCTTTGAGACAGCGCGAACAAACGAAATAAAAAGATAACTATTTAGAATTTTTCGCGGCAAGCAGTGAGGAGTAAAGAAGAAAACAGACCTGCATAGTTACACGAAAAGGGAAAAAGTATGATAGAGATGAGCTTACCAGGCGGATTGGAACGCCGCAGAGAAGATTACAAGCTGATTACCGGTCTGGGCCACTACGTGGATGACTTGAAACTGCCAGCAGGGCGCCCCCCGGCATTGCACATGGTCGTGGTGCGCAGCCCGTATGCGCATGCCGAGATTCAGAGCATTGAGGTGGACACGGCACGAGCGCTGCCTGGTGTCGTAGCGGTTTTTACAGGCGCGGAACTCGTGAGTGGCATGCGCACCATGGATAGTGTGCCTATTCCAGGCCTTAAAAAGCCGGAGCGGCGGCCGCTGGCCGAGGGTCGGGTGCGTTACGTAGGTGATCCGGTGGCGGTTGTGCTGGCCGAAAACCCCTATGTCGCCATGGACGCCCGCGACCTGGTTGAAGTAGACTATGCGCCGCTGCCTGCAATGACCGACCCGGAGATGGCATCGGCCCCAGAGGTTCCACTTCTTTACGAGGAGTTTGGCTCTAATGTTGCCTTCCTTACCCGGGCGGGCGGGGGCGATGTCAGGGCCGCTTTCGAGAGCGCGGATCGTACCCTGCGCCTGAGGGTGGTTAACCAGCGCGTCGCGCCCAGTACCATGGAGCCACGCGCCTGCATGTTCGACTACGATCCGGCCAGCGGCGAGCTTTCGGCGTGGGTATCATCTCAAGCTATCTATCGGGTACGGGATACCCTGGCCAGTTTCCTGGACCTCGATCGCAGCCGTATCCACGTGCACAATGCCGAGGTGGGTGGTGGCTTTGGCGTCAAAACCGGCTTCCTGGGCGAAGAAATTGTTGCCGCGGCACTCGCTGTCAGGTATGAGCGGCCGGTCAAATGGATTGAAGGTCGCAACGAGGATTTGCAGGCCCAGACGCATGGCCGTGGCCAAATTAACTATATCGAAGCTGCTTTCCAGAACGATGGACGGCTGCTTGCTCTCAAAGTACGCTCGATTGCTGACCTGGGCGCATTCCTCTCCTGGGTCACGGCAATGGTACCTAACGGCACGTCATACCTGCTCAGCGGCCCGTACCAGGTCAAAGCAGTGGACAGCGAGGTCGTGGGCGTTTTCACCAACAAAGTACCGACCGCCGCCTACCGGGGTGCAGGCCGACCCGAAGCAACCTACATCCTGGAGCGTACCATGGACCGCATTGCTCATGAGCTAAACCTCGACCCTGCGGAGGTGCGCCGGCGCAATTTTATCGCGCCAGATGCCTTCCCTTACCAGACAGTGACGGGCCTCAACTACGACAGCGGCAATTATCAGGTCGCTCTCAACTGCCTGCTCGAACTGGCCGACTACGCAGGCTGGCGTACAAAACAGCGCGAACGCCGCGCAGCGAACAGTTCCATGCTGCTAGGCATCGGCCTGACCACCTTCGTTGAGAATTCGGGGGGCGCCATCAGTTTTGGTCCCGGTGCGCCGCAGGAGTCGGCCACAGTACGTATTCGCCAGGATGGCAGCATCCTGGTACAAAGTGGCGTTGCCCACAACGGCCAGGGCCACTTCACCGCTTTTGCCCAGATTGCGGCAACGACCTTTCACCTGCCCCCTTCGAAGATAGAAGTGCGCATGAACGACTCGAGTTTACCGGCCTATAGCATCGGCACCTTCGGCAGTCGCATCGCCCAGACAGCCGGTTCCGCCGTGCTGCTTGCCGCCGAAGCCGCCCGCGATAAGGCCCTACAGGTAGCTGCACGAGTACTGGAAGCAGCCCCCCAGGACCTTGTAATGGAGGATGGTAAGGTGATAGTACGCGGCGTCCCGGCACGATCTGTTGAACTGGGCGAGCTGGCCCGCCTGGTTGAGGAGCAGCCCGACCTGATTGAGCGAGAACCACCCAATCCGGCCAACGGCGTGCCTATCGAAGGCCTGGCAGCCTGGCGCGATTTTCGCCCATCAAACTCAACCTTCTCTTCTGGCGCTCACCTGGCCGTGGTCGAGGTAGACAGCGACACCGGCGAGGTGCACATTCTCAAATACGTGGCCGTGGATGACTGCGGGCGGGTACTGAATCATTACCTGGCCGAAGCCCAGATACACGGCGGGCTGGCCCAGGGCATCGGGCAGGCCCTCTACGAGGAGGTTATCTACGATCAGGACGGCCAGCTTCTCTCGGGCACCTTAATGGATTACGCCCTGCCAAATGCCCAGCAAATACCAGATTTCGTCACCGCCCTGGTCGAGACCCCATCACCCATCAATCCACTGGGCGCGAAAGGCGTAGGCGAAGCTGGCCCTATTGCCGCGCCGCCCGCCATCGTCAACGCCGTCCTCGACGCTCTCGCCCCCCTCGGCATCACAAGCATTGACATGCCGCTCAAACCCGAGAAAATCTGGACGCTTATACAGGTCGCTCGCAACGGCACATTCAAAGAACCCGACCCTACCCCACCACCGGTCTTCAACGCTGAGATCAGACCGCAAGGCGGCAGGCCAGAGTTCGCGTAAGTAGAGAAGCATGGCAGGTAGGGGGCAAGCCCTTTAAGCGCAGACTTTAGCAATGAGATGGCAGCATCGGCTCCCGAAGCTGGGCGAGGACAAGCCATCGCCCCTACCATGTTACGGCGACAGGCATCAGCCGTAGCATGGCAGCGGGCTCCCCGATGCTTTGGCTGGTGGATGGCAGCCAACGCTCCGCTCAACTTACCCCTATGATCACTACCTGTAAAATTCCTCAGTTTTTTGTCTGTCTTTTCACGATTTTGGTGCATTTACCCCTTGAAATTGATGGGATGGACCTTCTTCCTCTTGCTCCAGGGAGTACAAAACAGGGCAGCGACTCTCTGTCGCTATGCAACGGTCATCTATATTTCCTTTAGCATCGGTTACGACACCGCGGTTGGTCTCAATAATGGCATCCTGGCCAGCAACGCACTCGCCCTTCCCAATACACAACAGACCATCATATAGGATGCCATGCATCAACTTTTCGTGAGCCCGGCCATCGTCCTCAGTTACTACATCCTGCTGGGTGCAGGGATCGTCTCCATTTGCTCGGCGGCATAGGCGCTGGCAGATGCTGGTGTGCCTCGCTTGCCCCTTCTCGTGTTGTTGGGAACGTTGTTGTCTGCCTACTCTCACGCAACTCCCTTTGGACCGCTCGGCAGCGCCTGTTTCTTTCTGGCGGCGTTGTGGATAGAACTCGTGTGGCGGAAGATACCCCAGAAAGAAGTTGCTGTTGCTCCAACTACTAAAGAGGGAGAACTACTGGTGCATGCATCGAGCGGCGAACAGTAAGGGAAAGCTTTCAACTC
>WNGK01007890.1_pt1 | contig 11105 bp, 9 predicted proteins | sample 5400601 | NCBI WGS metagenome assembly WNGK01 (sample SAMN13153376, study PRJNA577476) | soil metagenome | isolation source: 60 cm soil or saprolite under Garry oak tree replicate 1 | place: USA:California | collected 2016-06-15
TAGGTTGCAGGCATTATTCGCTCCAATCATTGGGCGTCTCTACTTATAGATACATATACGTCGCAATAAACACCACCCTGAGGCAATAGATTTGACCCGACACTCTTATGCCGGTTCAGGGAGAATACCGAATTGTCGTAGCGCGCCTAATAGGTCGAGCTGGGACCATTGTTCGACTATTTTGCCATTGACGATCCGGTGGATTTCGTTGCCAGATGTCGTTACTAGCATGCCTGTTGGCGGCGTACCGGAGATCCAGGTTCCCAGGTGGGTTCCACGAAACGTGTAGCGACTCACCACCTTATCCCCTTCAGCGATCATATCCTCCAGCGCAAAATGCCCGTCGGGGAAGGCCGCAAAGAACGCGATGGTAATACGGTCGTGTTCTTTCTTGTCCAGGATCACATTGCCTGGAAAATGACATTGATAGTCAGGAGCGAAGAGATCATCTCCCCCAATCCCTTTCCCCTGATTCAAGAATTCGTCGATATAGCGACCAGCAATAACCTTATTTGTTTCTGTTGACATGATGTGTTCTCCTCTCGATATCCGATCCCCCCCCAAGTAGCGCGAAACGCTTGCCCCGCCAGATTGCAAAGCTAGCTCGCCTGTGCTATAATACTATCAAAATGAAAGTATATCTAATATACTATCTTTAATATAGTAAAATGATACCTGCAAATTGTGCTATTGTCAAGGGGAGCGACATGCAAACAGAACCATCCTTTCATCATTTTCATGTTCAGCACTTCTGCCCGCTTGCTCAGGCATTGGAGCATATAGGGGATCGCTGGTCCTTCCTCATTGTGCGTGATCTCTTACGCGGTCCACAACGCTTCACTGATTTACAGCGTTACTTAGCCGGGATTACGCCTAAGCGACTCACTGCCAATCTTCGTGTGCTGGAGTCAGAAGGCATCATCGAGCGTGAGCGTGAGCCTGGCCGACGTGAGGTACGGTATCGCTTGACGGCGAAAGGGGCCGGGCTGAAGCCGGTAATAAGGGCACTCACCGATTGGAGCATCGAATATGCCATACGTCTGCCATTGCCTGGAGAGATGGTATATCCTGAGCATATGATGGGTGTAATGAACTCCTCCCTTAACCGCCGTGGTCTGCGCTTGCCTCAACCTGTAAAATGGACGCTGTGCTTTGGGGAAAAGCGTGTGTTTACCATCAACTTTGATGGCGAACAGTGGGAAGTTTCGCCGACAGACGTTTCAGATGCTGATGTGCGCATTGAAACGACCCCGGAGACCTGGGCAACCTTTGTCTTGTCGAGCCAGCAGGAAGAGCGACAGCGACTTTCGGACATGATGCACATCACAGGTGAGAGGTCGAGCGTGGACGAATTGCTGGCTATTAATTGGAGGGAGAAATAGTCAACAAGAAAAGCTTTCGTTCAAGAGAGCAAGATATGAGAAGTTTTTTGGCTTTTAGCAGTGTAAACTGAGTTGGATAGACTACATACGTTGTAAAAGGAGATTTTTATGTTTTGTGCATCAGTCGCTTATCCTATCCAACAAGATGGTAGGTTCGATTTCGACTACTTCGCAAACAAACACGCTCCTCTGTTTGCTGGTTTGCTGGGCGATAACTGTGTGAGATTCGAGGTTCATAAATGTCTGGCGTCGCCCGGTGCGCCAACCCCAACTTTTCTTGGCGTTGCCTATTTCTGGGTAAAGTCGGGCGAAGAATTTGGTGCAGCACTTGCTCAATATGGCCAGGAAATCTATTCGGATATTCCTCACTTTACTGATATTGAGCCTATCCGGCAGTGGAACGAAGTCGTGCGAACAGCAGTCAGCTCATAAATACCAGCAAGACTGGCGTGAGAAGGCGAGGAGTGTGGTAGAGGCGATCTTCAGGAGCCCCTACCACTCCATCATTTCAAGCTTGACAGAGTACTACAAGCATCTCTTAGCTTTTTCAAGGCGCCTCGTCCGCAAAGAGACATATCTCGCGCACACCACGCGCAATTTCTTCTTCGGACCCGGCCAGCGAAATGCGCACATACTCCTCTGCGACCGAGCCAAAGCCGCTGCCGGGCGCTACCGCCACATTGCGCTCATGTAGCAGGGCCAGGGCAAACTCGCGGCTGCGTCGTGATTGCGCATGCTTGCCGCGCACATCAATCAAGGCATAGAAGGCTCCGTGAGGTGTGTAGACATAGCGCCCATAATCTTTGAGCAGGTTGACGACGATATCCCGACGCCGTCGATAGCTGTCGCGCATGAAGGCCACGCAATCCTGCGGTCCCGTCAAAGCGGCGGCGGCGGCCTTTTGTACGATAACGCTCATGTTCGTACACTGCGCGCTGAGCACATTGGTAATTGCCTGAGCTAGTCGCGTACTGGTCACCGTGTAACCGACGCGCCAGCCGGTCATGGCATAGGTTTTTGAAAAGGTGTAGACGCCGATGAAGTGGCCCTCTTCAAGTTCGTTGTATGATAGTATGCTGGCCGGGCTGATATGCTGGCCCTCGAAGATAATCTGATCATAGCATTCATCCGAGAGCAGGTAGAGATCGTGGCGTAGGGCAAATGCCAGCAGGTCAGCAATAATCTGCGCGGGAAAGACTGCGCCGGTGGGATTGCCCGGCGAATTTATGACTAGCATACGGGTGTGCGGGGTCACCAGCCGTTCCAGGTGGGGAATATCAGGCAGCCATTCGCTCTGGGGGTCAAGCGGGTATGGCACGCTGGTCGCGCCACAGGCGGCGAGCTGCATGGCATACATAGGCCAGTGAGGGTCGGGTATGAGCACCTCATCGCCGGGACCGACGGTCGCCAGCATAGCGGCCAGCACGGCGCCGGTCCCTCCGACTGTGACAACCGTGTTCTCCGCTTTGATGGTATAGCCGTTGACGCGCACGACCTTTGCGGCCAACAGTTCACGCAGCCACGGCCAGCCAGCGGCGGGACCATAAGTGAGCGCATCCTGTTCAATGGACCGCTGTCCCGCCAATCGAATGTGCTCGGGTGTACGAAAGTCTGGTTCCCCGATCTGCAAACGTACCGGCGGCGGTAATACGCGACCGGCCGCTTCAGCCTCTTCCTGCAAACGTTGTGCATAGCCCCCAAGCGTCGTTACGTCATTGACAGGTTGGTCATAAATCTGCTGTTTGCCAGTCTTCATGAGCGATTTCCCTGTTGGTGAGCGAGCGCGATACGCTGTACGAGACCACTTAGCAGCGCCATACGGGTAGGAAGATAATCAAGCTCAATATACTCGCCGGGGTTATGAGCCAGGCCACCACCGGCGCCAAGACCATCAATCGTGGGGATACCCAGCGCCGCGGTATTATTCGCATCGGACGCGCCACCGCTGCCGAGGGCTTCGATCTTCAGGCCCAGTTCTTTGCCAGCCTCTTTCGCCATATCTATCAGTCCAGCGTTACGTATTGAGCGCTCGAAGGGCATGCAGCGCATGCTACCGCTCAGCGTAATCGTCGTGCCGTCGAGCATGGGTCTCTTCGTTACTTTGCGCATCGCCGCCTCTGCGGCCTGGATACCTGCGCGGTCGGCGGCGCGTACGTCCATTTCACAATAGGCATAATCGGGAATGACGTTCGAGCGATCACCGCCGTGCGTCATCGTAACGTGGATAGACACGCCTGGGATGATCCCATTCAGGGCTTGCATAGCTTGTACCTGGTAGGAGAGTTCAAGGATCGCATTGCGTCCATTGTGGGGTTCGACGCCCGCATGGGCTGAGAGGCCATGCACCTCGACGCGATAGAGACCCGAGCTTTTACGTGAAGAGACAACCGTCGAGATAGCACGTCCCGGCTCCAGCACAATGACAGCGTCAGACTGTCGCGCCAACTCTTCTATCAGTGGCTTACTGGCGGGTGAACCAATCTCCTCGTCGCTATTGAACAGGAAGGTCACGCTCTGATAGTGTGCCCGTTGGGCTAAAGTCAGCAGGTGAACGCCATACATACCAATCAGCAGTCCCGACTTCATATCGAGTATGCCCGGTCCGGTAGCCACCTGCACACCATCACGCTGCGTAAGTGCATAGGGCCGTCGCTGCGCCTCACCAGCGGGGAAGACGGTATCCATGTGTCCAATGAGCAAGATGCGCGCACCGGACGGCGCGTCGCCCTTGTGAATCGCTACAAGGTGGTCACCATACTCTCGCTGAGGATCAACATACGAGGAGAAGCCAAAGCCGTGAAAGCGCTCCTGGAGATAGGCACCGACGCGATCAACGCCCGTTTTTGTGTATGTGCCGGAATCGATATTGACGATCGTTTGCAGATCGGCCAGGTAGGCAGCCATCATCGCTTTGGCCTGCTCAACGGCGGCGGGTTTCGTCATTAGATAGCCTCCGCTTCTTTAAACTGCTCGATTTCTTGCTCACTATAGCCAATTGCGCGCAAAACCTCTATGGTGTGCTCTCCCAACGTGGGAGGCGGATAACGCTGCTCCTGCTCGAAGCTGGACATGCGCGGATAGCTTGGTAGCGTCTGGAACGTCTCGCCATCGCGCCCGCTGGTCACCGTCACACCGCGCGCCTGAGCCTGGGGATCGTTGAGCGCTTCTTCGATGGTATACACGGGTCCCAGGCACGCATCGATATCGCCCAGTTCGGCCACCCACTCATCACGTGTCTTCGTCTTAAAAATAGCGCGCAGCATATCCAGCGCCTGTACGCGCTCGCCCGGTCCCACCGGCGTATGGAAGGGCAGCAGTTCGAGATGGCCGATGCGCGTACAGAAGGTATGCCAGAACTTCGGCTCCAGCGCCGCCAGAGTCACATGCTTGCCATCCCTGGTCTCATAAATATTGTAGCAGGGCAGGCCGCCATCGAGAGTTGAATGGCCAGGCTGGGGCGCCTTCTGCGTATTGAGATATACCGTGGAGAAGAAGGGCAGGAGAGCCATGACGCCCTCCGTCATGGACACATCAACCATGCATCCCTCGCCAGTCTGAGCGCGACCCGCCAGGGCAGTGAGAATACCAATGACGGACATCAGGCTGCCGCCAGCCAGATCGCCCAGTTGAGTCGCAGGCATGGCTGGCTCGCCCTGCTGTCCACGATTATAGTCGAGCAGTCCGGCATAGCCCGCGTAATTCAGGTCATGCCCGGCACGCAGACGATAGGGACCATCCTGGCCATAGCCACTGATAGCACAGTAGATGATACCGGGATTGGCCTCTTTGAGCTTCTCGTAGCCCAGACCCAGGCGGTCAAGCACATCGGGTCGAAAGCTCTCCAGCACCACATCAGCGTGACGAACCATATTCAGAAATATCTCACGGCCCAGTGGTGATTTCAGATTCAGGGAAACGCTGCGCTTGTTACGATTAATACCCAGGAAAAAGAGGCTCATATCGCCGGGACCGCGTGGGGGCATATAGCGTCCGTAATCGCCGCTGCCAGGTTCCTCGACCTTAATAACATCCGCGCCAAAATCGGCCAGCATTTGCGACGCATAGGCACCAGGGAGCAAGCGTGATAGATCAAGGATTCGTATGCCATTAAGGGGCTGGCTCATGCATGTCTCCTTCGCTTCACTGCACGGGGATACAATCATCACTGTATGTGTAGGGTAGCAGGGAATAGAGGGAGTTGTCAAACAAGAGAAGGAGGAGTCGAGCGAGCTCGACTCCTCCTTCTCTTGTTTGACAGAAATTCTTAGGCTGAAGGGGGCGACAGACTGAGTTCGGCCATAAGCTGCCCGTGCTGGTAGGCAGTCAAGGCGCCAGCCTCGCCGGGAACGGGATCGATGCTCTCGTCTCCGTTCGTATCGACGCCGCTGAAGGCATGCTCAGAGAGCGTCACGAGTTCCTGTAACTTCCCTTTATCCTGCTGATTGTTCAGCAATGCCTGAGCATCCTGATCGACGGTGGTCGTCCATCCCTTCATGTTATCCATCGCGATCCTGACATGCCCGGCATGCAACTTGATGGTTGGCGTGGCATCGCGGGCAGTAGCGGCCAGGGAGGCGTGGGCGGCAGCAGTAGCAATGTAGCCATCGGCGCCGAGCAGCCCGAAGCCATCGCCGTTAACGATGACATTCTTGAGCGCGCAATCCTGTCCCAGCGGCTGAAAATGCTGACCCTGCTTGCCCTCGATAATGTCGATCATGTTTTGCGCGATACAGCGAGCGCTAAACAAACGGTTTTGATTGACCGCGTCATTGAGCAAGCCCGCCTGGTTATTGAGCAGTTTGGCCTGTTGACGCAACCCGACGAGCAACCCAACATTATGAGGGGTGGTATTAAAATGGAAGAGAAGATGACGAATATGGACATAGGCCAGAGGCGGATAGGTAGCCGCGAGTACAACCTTGCCGGTAGGTACCGAGACGTTGCCCTGCTCCTGCGTTATCTCCAGCTTATTCCCCAGGCTGAGCAGATTAGTGCCATGACTGGAAGCTGCAAGGGCAAAGCCTTGACTTTGTTTGGTCAACGGACCCAGAGCAAAGACTTTCTCATTTACCTCATCCACCATCCAGGCCTGGTACTGAGAACCAGCAGGCGGCGCGCTCAGGCCAGTGACATTCATCCTGACTACGTCGGTGTTGCCGCCATTCTGACTATCGCTAAAGAAGGCGATTGCGCTGACAGGCGAATTTGCGGCACCATTGGCTCCACCCGTGTTGGTAGTGCTGTTATTCTGCGTCGTCCCGGTATTTCCTCTGCTCTTCAAAAGGGCAACGGCCCCGGTTGAGACGCCAATAATGAGCAAAAGCAGCACGATGGCGATAAAGACGATGCTGGAAGAGCCACGACGAGTGGGATGCGAGGCAGGTGGAGTACTGGATTGGACCGTTGGCGAGTATGCATTTTGGTCTTGCCTCGTGGGCGTGAATTGTTGAGGAGGAGGAGGGGTATACATTGGCGAGCGCGGCGCACCACTATATGCCGCTTGTGCATTGCCTATGGGATCGCTAAGCCTGGTTTTCTCGTCTGGCTCCGCAACAGTTGCTCCAGGGGCCTTAATGGGAGATAACTGGTTGCCACAAATCCCACAGAACACCGAGTTTTCCTCAATGGGCGAATTACATCTTGGACAGTTCATACGTGAAACCTCCCCGGTTTTCTGGGTACCAGCTTCCTAGTTAAACAACAAAATGATGTTCTGGAAAATGGATGAGACTAACCTCGTAAAGTATAACATGCGCACCATCTGCACCGTGCACACTGTTCTAGGAAATCCTTGCTACGTTCATGCGCATCAGAACATATGACATTTTTACCATAGTACTACTCTGTCTGCAAGGTAGCATTTCACATTTTGTCAAGTATCTTCTCAAAGTAGAGATTAGTAAGTCCACTTTCTTAAACGCTCCCAGCGCCACAATTTTGTCGTTGTATATGATCCTCTTACAGCGGACAAAATACTGCTAGGCAGGCTTGATGATATGGAGTACATTGGCCAGCAGTTCCATGAAGCTGTGAAACAGAATAATCAGTAGGGCTACAATGGATAACGTAATGTGCGCGGTGCGCCAGGTGCGAATAATCAACTGTGCTCTCTGCTGACGATGCAGCGATTTTACCAGGTCTGCACGCGCATTGAGCGTATCATCGGCACGTTGAAAATCGACCTGTTCATTGGGCAAGATGGCCGGCGAATCCTCGATCCTGCCTCGTTCGCGACCGAGAGACTGGAGGCAATACTGTTTGAAAGGCTCTGATTTGCCAGCGCATAGGCGCTCGATAGTATATTCAAGCTCAAGAATGCGCTCTTCCAGAGCTCGCACAATACCAACGCCATTGGTGCTGGCGTCACGAGCGATCACATGTGTCTGCCACACATCGAGCAGGCGGCCAAAGATACCACTGGCAACAAGAAAGATAAGGGCGAAGAGGGCTGCGGGTCCCCAATAGGTGAAAGGATCAAAAACGCCACCAATGCCTTGTACAAAATCATGGGTAATAAAGGTAAAATTTTCATGCATCATCGCTATAAGGATAGCGCTGATGCCAGCCCATGTATGCAGCCAGAGCCAATCCTGTACCTTACCGGGCAGACCGCGGGCAAAACGGCGACGCAGGGAATACGAAGCGGTGATGAGCACGATAACTGTGGCAATGATGCCAAAGATACGCAGGGGATCGTTGAGAGGCTCTACCTGCTGCTGCGTTTTCAAGGCATAATAATATGTAGCAGCAACGCCGCCACAGGCCAGGCCACAGATCGCCAGGAAGTACCAGCGTGCGCGCGAGGTGGGAGCTTTCCAGATGCGCCGTACTCCGCGAGGCTGTGGTAGTTGAGATTGTTTCGCTGTAATAGACATTGACGGGTTCCCCTAATACTGTTTAGACACTACTGTTCGTATATTATTATTTCGCACGTCGGCGCAGAATTTCCTCGGTTGAGCCAAAGAACGTTGTCGGATTGATACGAATGGCCGCGCCTGTCGGGCAGGCCTGGACACAGGCCTGATTATCATAGCCAGCGCACAGATCACATTTGATAGCAATTTTCTTGCGCATCTCAGCAACGCTATCGATTGGCTGTTGCATATTCAAAGGACCGGGAGCCAGGAGGCCAGCCCCCGCCATAGGCAGCGACCTGCGACCGCGCTCCTTGCCACCTCCTTTAGAGAACATGCCACTGAAGCGCTGCCAGGACGAGCCAGCATCCTGTTGCTCATCCTCCAGGCTCATAATCGAGATGTTATCGTATGGACAGCGTTCAGCGCAGATGCCACAGCCGATGCAGCTTTCCGTAATATAGACCTCGCCGCTCGGCATGCGTGCAATACCGGCGCGGCTACAGAGCAAGCACACGGGGTCCTGACACTGGCGGCAGGCTGTGGCAATGCTCATATTGCCAACCACCATGCCCTTACGATTCATGCGCGAATGGCCGTGGCGCCGCTCGCAGGCCTCTTCACATTCGTTACAGTGAATGCACTTATCGAGGTCGATCACCAACACTTCAGTGCCCTCGACAACGCCGTCACTGACCAGCGAGTGCAGACTGTGCCTGGCGGACACATCGGAAGAAAGGTTGATGGACTCAGGCTCGTTGAAATTGAATGGCTCGAAAACAGCACTGTACGCAGCCATCGAGGCATCCCGATAGAGCTGCAGGCGTTCCTGGAAGCGCTGGCTGGCCTCTGGGTAGCGCACGAAAAGAGCCAGCAGAGCCTTGCGCGGCATCTCGGCGACGGTTGTGCGCGTAATAGATGTCACCGTGACGGCGCGGCGATCCCCCAGCATATCTAATCCCCCAGCGAAATAGTCACCGCTCTGCCGATAGGCAATAATACGCTCATCGGTTTTATCACGCCCTGTCCCCGCTACGGTACGCCGGGCCACCTTGACAAAGCCATCTAGTAGGATATGCAACGTCTCGCGTGCTGGTTGCCCTCTGCTATCCTCGCTAAACAGTCGATCATCGCGATCGAAGCGCTTCACCACGGCCAACTCGGCCAGGTGGCGGATATCGACCGCCGCGATCCCCTGGAAGAGGGCCATACGCTTCATAATCGACTCAATGGAACGAGTCGCGTTCAATTGCTCAAAGAACGTCTTGACGGCGGGTACAATCTCCATTAGCCGCTGCATTACCTGCTCAGGAACCTCTAGCACCACTGCCGCGGTCTGCGCGCGGGCGGTAGCGTTGCGTGGCAGTCCGGTCAGCATGCCATGTTCGCCCATGTACTCACCACGCCGCAGGATAGCAATAGGCAACTCCCGACCATCGACCGCCATCGAAGAAAGTTCGAAGCGTCCGTCAAGGATGAAGTACAGAGTGCGTCCAAAGTCTCCCTCATGCATCGCCAGCGCACCGGGCATGAGGACTTGCATCTTGGAAGTAGCGACGAAGTGCAGCAGATAGTTATCAGGCACCAGTTGCGCATCACTGAACATGGGCTGCTCGCGCAAGCGGCTCAGCAATAGCGGCACACTCCAGCCGGTGGGAAGGTATGTCAGTACACGGCTCATATCTACCTTGCCATCCCAGGGGATACCGAGTCGCTGTTTCAGGGAAAGCATCAGGAGATCGCGATGATTATCTACCGGGCAGACCGGCACGCACGAACCACACATCACGCACTCATCGGTAAAACGTGCCACGTTGGCAGGGATATCATCCGTAATGGTGGCCCGGTTCAAGTCCGCAATATTCACCATCGCGGAGAGCGGGACTGGGCATGCGCGCATACAACGATCACACCCAATACACATATCGATCTCGAAACGCACCTGCTCTTCCGTGAATGGGCGTACATCCAGGCGATGAGCCATGCCCACCGGGTATGGTTGTTTCGACGATTGAGCCTGCATATCTTCCCTCACAATCATAACGGAGCACTACAGCCAGCACAAAAGCGAGCTATGCGCGTATTTGCCACACCACATTTACTACAGATCTTTAGTGGCGACTCGGAGGATGAGGCCTGGCGCGACAATGCCTCAACAGGTACGTGCTGAGCTATCTGTTCACCTTTCTCTGTACGCTCATAGCCCCTCGAAGAGGCTGCGGGTACTTGAGCCGTCGGTCTTACCAGCATTTCCTGTGGTCGACTGCGTCCATAATCGGGGGCATCATCGCCGTTAGAAGCCGTACGCAGGTCAATATAATATATCATGCTACTGCCAATTGCTATACGGTCACCATGTGAAAGGAGGTAGGGATTATCGATTTTAGCCTGATTTACAATAACGCCATTGCTGCTCTCCAGGTCACGCACATAGAAGCCTCCGGGTCCGGGAGAGATCTCGGCATGATGGCGCGAAACGACGATATCAGCAATCTCGATATCGTTCTCTTTGTCACGTCCAATGACGATCTGCTTCCCCTTTTTCAAAGAGAAGACACGGGGTGGACGATGCTCACCTCTGGCCGCGCCGCCTGCCAGCACGATCAGGGCCGGAGATTCGTTAAATGTGGTGACGACGCCTGCCGGTATGGGAGTTAACGAGCCTGGCAATAAGAGCGAACCGTCACCATTGAGCAGAGGCAGGCTCAACACGGGATCGCCCTTATTCACTTCGTGCAGCATCGTTACACCCGCCATCGTCATACTGCCTACCGAGGGCTTGCTTCCCTTCCCTTTTCTCGACCGCTGCACAAAGGTAAGTTTCACTACGGTGCCAAAACGCAACTGATCTCCCTGCTTTAGAATATAG
>WNGK01014834.1_pt1 | contig 11105 bp, 9 predicted proteins | sample 5400601 | NCBI WGS metagenome assembly WNGK01 (sample SAMN13153376, study PRJNA577476) | soil metagenome | isolation source: 60 cm soil or saprolite under Garry oak tree replicate 1 | place: USA:California | collected 2016-06-15
CATCCCCCAGGTTCAGTATCAGGACATCGGCCTGGTGCTGAAGGCCACGCCGCGCGTGCTGCGCTCGGGAGATGTCGCGCTCAACGTCGATCTGAAGATCTCCGCGCTCGCGGGCTCGTCGGTAAACGGCGTTCCCGTGCTTAACAATCGCGCCTACTCAGGCGTGACCACGCTGCGCGGCAACGAAGCCATCGTCATTGCGAGCGAGATGGATCGCAACGAGAGCCGCGCCGTCAGCGGATGGCCCGGCCTGAGCGAGGTTCCCGGCCTCAACGATGTCACCGACAAGAACACGCAGAAGAACGAGTCCACGCTGCTCATCATCATGACCCCGCGCCTTGTCCGCCGCTCGCATGGAATGGGGCACTCGCCCATGCTGCCGGTTGAGCGCAGCCAGGCGCGCTAGCTCATTTCATCGAAAAGGAAATCGCCCCGGCATCGCAAGATGCAAGGGCGAATCTGCTTGCTTCGAAGATCCGCTTACTGCTGGATCCCGTCGATCTTCTCCTGCCACTCCACGATCTTCTTCAGCGTGTCGTAGGGCACTCCGGCGATCGGTACCTGGCGGCCGTTGATCAGCAGCATTGGCGTCGAGTTCACGTTCAGGTCCTCCGCCAGCTTCACTGACTTCTCCACCTCGTCGTTCGTGGCGGGAGTGGTGGCGCATGCCGACACCTTGGCGGGATCGAGCCCGGCCTTGGTGACTGCGCTGTTCAGCGTAAGCTGCGCGCCATCGGGCGTGCCCAGGCCATCCTGACCCTCAAATGCGGCGTTGGCATACTGGAAGAACGCGCTGCTGCCGCCCAGCTTGGTGACACAGACGCCGTACTCGGCCGCCAGCTTGGCCTGCGGATGAATCTTCTCCAGCGGGTAGTTCTGGAAGACGATGCGCGCCTTGGGAAAGTCCGTCGCCAGTTTGTCCATGTTGGCCTGGGCGTCTTTGCAGTGCGGGCACTGGAAATCGGCGAACTCCACCATCAACAGACCCTTATCCGCGGCGCCGCGATACGGCCCGGTGGCCTGCTGCTGCAGCGCTGCACGGTTCGCCGCGTAGGGGTGCTCGCCGAAGGGGTACAAGTCCTCGCCGGCAATAATGTGCTTGCCGTCCGGCATGGCCCAGAACATGAATGCAGAGGGCTTCTCCTTGCCGTTCTTGTCGCCGATGTAGACAATCACCTTGCTCAGGCCTTCGATCTGCGTCTTCATGATCGCCTGCACCTGCCACACGCGATCCGCATCGTAACCCCAGCTCGCCGTCAGAAACGCACTCACTTCGTCCTTGGTGGGGCTTGTGGCGCTGAAGTTTGCCGGATCAGGCTTGGGGAACACCGGTGGCCCGGTGGGTGCCGGAGCGGAAGGCGCCTGCGCGGGAGCGGCTTGCGCGGGGGCAGCCTGGTTGTCCGAGGGTGCGGCGGGCACCTGCTGCTGTGCGGCAGCCTCAAAAGCGGTTGCGGAGACGGCCAGCGTAGCGGTTGCAGCCAGCAACGCGCCGCCGGCAAGACGGCCAAAATGTCGAATCAAACGATTTCTCCTTGGTGCTGACTTCATGATCTGGGTGCAGTTCACGGTTGTAATTGACTTCATGGTTACTAGTTCTGTTGCGTTCATGATTGCTGGTGCTGTTGACTTCATTATCGCGTTCCGGCCCACACGACGCCAGACCTGCCGCAAACTGGGTCCGCTCGCCCCTGCTCTTACACCTGCACCTTGACTGCGATCGGAAACCTGCGGCCCATCCCGAACGACTTGGAAGTGACCTTCAGGACCGGCGCAGCCTGCTGGCGTTTGTACTCAGAACGCTCAACCAGCCTCACAACTTGTTTGACCAGGTCAAGTGGAAATCCGTTTTTTCCCGAAATCTCTTCGGGACTTTCGTAACGTTCCACGTAACCTTCCAGTATCGGATCGAGTACCTCGTACAGCGGCAGCGAGTCGCTATCCCTCTGGTCCGGCCGCAATTCAGCTGACGGCGGCTTCTCCAGAATTGCCTTCGGAATGACCTCACGCTCGCGGTTGAGCCACCGGCAAACGGCGTAAACACGAGTCTTCACCAGGTCGCCGATGACCGCCAGCGCCCCCACCATGTCGCCGTAAAGCGTGCAATAGCCCACCGCCATCTCGGACTTGTTGCCCGTGGTCAGTACCAGCGCTCCAAACTTGTTCGAAAGCGCCATCATCAGGGTCCCGCGCACCCGCGACTGAATGTTCTCCTCGGTCAAATCCGGTGGCATTCCCTCAAACGACGGCTCCAGGGCCCGCGTGAACTCGCGGAACAGCCCGCTGATTCCGATCATCTCGTAGCGGATCCCCAGATTTGCCGCAAGCTGACGGCTGTCGTCGATGGAGCCCTGCGACGAGTACGGGCTCGGCATCCCCACCGTCATCACGTTCTCCCGCCCAAGCGCCTCCGCGGCTATGGCCGCCACCAGCGCCGAGTCGATGCCGCCGCTGAGCGCCACTAAAGCCTTGCTGAATCCGCACTTGCGCACGTAATCCCGCGTGCCCAGCACCAGCGCGTTCCACGCAGCCTCGGTGTCATCCGGCTCCGGAACCGCCAGCGGCGTCGCCTCGAACGGATCGACCAGCACCAGGTCTTCTTTCCACGAGGCGGCTTGCGCGATCAGCTCTCCGCGCGCGTCGAGCACCAGCGACGAGCCGTCGAAGATCAGACTGTCGTTGCCGCCCACCTGGTTCGACAACACCACCGGGATTCCGTCCCGCCGCGCGATCGCCGCCAGCATCTCCCGGCGCAACTCGCGCTTTCCGTGCCAGAAGGGGGACGACGAAAGATTGACGTGCAGCGCAGGATGCTGCGCCATCAGCTCCTCCATCGGGTCGATGGAGTACAGCCGCCTCGGCCAGAAATTCTTGTCGTTCCACGCGTCTTCGCAGATGGAAATAGCCAGCCGCACGCCGTCCAGTTCAAACACCTGCTGCGATCGCGCCGGCGAAAAGTAGCGCTGCTCGTCGAACACGTCGTAGAACGGCAACAGCCGTTTGTGCTGTTCCAGCAGCAGCTTGCCTTTGTCCATCAGAACCGCGGCATTCACTGCGGGCTTCCCGCTGGGCACGTTAGCCGGCAGCGCCACCCCTGCCACCACCGCGGTGGGCAGATCGCGTGTGGCCGCGGTCAGTTCCTCCACGGCGCAGCGGCAACGCGCCAGAAAGCTCGGCTTTTCCAGGAAGTCCGCAGGCGGATACCCGCAGATGGCCAGCTCCGAAAAGACGGTAAGCCGCGCACCCATCGCGGCGGCGCGGCGGCTTACGTCAATGATCTTGCTGAGGTTTCCGGTAAAATCCCCGATCGTCGGGTCGATCTGGGCGAGCGCGATCTTCACACTACTAGTTTAATCGTGGGTGCCCCATTCTTGCGGCGCAGTATGCCGCAAGGGTGGGAACTGCTCTCCATCAGGAGCCGGTCCCCGCGAATACCACCACGACGGTGCGCATGATGATCTTGAGATCCAGCCACACGCTCCAGTTTTCAATGTAGGTAACGTCCAGCGAGATGTAGCTGTCGAAAGATGGATCCTGACGGCCCTGCACCTGCCAAAGGCCCGTGATGCCAGGGGTCACATCCAGGCGGCGCAGATGGCTCAGCTTGTACTCGCGCACTTCGCTGGCCAACGGTGGCCGCGGTCCCACGATGCTCATGTCCCCCTTCAGCACGTTGAAGAACTGGGGCAGCTCATCCAGAGAATACTTGCGCAGAAAACGTCCCAGTCCGGTGATGCGCGGATCGTTCGATATCTTGAAGAGCACGCCCTGGCGCTCGTTCATGTGCATGATCTCAGCCTGGCGCTTCTCCGCATCGCGCACCATGGTGCGGAACTTGATGCAGCGGAACACCCGCCCCTTCTTGCCGATGCGCTCCGAAGCGTAGAAGACCGGGCCGTGCGAATCAAACTTGATCGCAATCGCGATTGCCAGCATCACAGGAGAGAGAAGAGCCAGGGCAACGAATGAGAAGAGCACATCCACAACGCGCTTCAACATCAGCGCGAGTTCGGGCACGTACCCGCAATGCAAAGGAATGGTCGGAAACTGACCGATGTACTCGATGGGCGAGTTCCATGCCAGTCCGTCGTACATCTCCGGAACCACGCGCAGGTTGATGCCGTAAGTGCGAGCTTTCTCCAGCACATCCTGCACAACGCCGCGCTCGTGAGGAGTCGTGAAGAAAATCTCGTCGACAAAGTGCTTGCGAGCGTGCTGGAACATCGTATCCAGGTCGCCCACCACATCTCCCGACTCGGCAACAAAGCGCGAACTGGACCCAGGAAACTCGATAAACCCTTTGAACGTGTACCCCAGGTGCCGGATATTTTCCACGTGATGCCGGAGTGCGTGCGCTTCGGGCCCAGTGCCCACAATCAGCACGTTGCGTGTGCCTACGCCCCGTTCAAATCGCCGATATAAGAAGATGCGATAGACAAAGCGCCGCACGCTCAGCGAAATCAACACCAGGCCGAGGGTGATGAGCACCAGGCCTCGCGGAATTTCGGAGGCATGCAGAAGATAAATTGCTCCGGTCAGCAGGAGTCCTGAGGCAAAACAGGCCTGCACGGTGCGGCGCTGTTCGCTCAGGAAACCGCCCAGCCGGGCAGGAGAATAAAGGTTGAGGCGTCCGCTGATGTAAATCAGGGCAAGGATGAATCCTCCGAGAAGCGCGACCAGGAGACCGGTCGAGCGCTTTTCGATCAGGCTTTGGCGCCAGAATTCCTCGACCCCGGGAAACAGCTTCATGTACGCCTCTATGCACGTGGCGACAATCACCGCTGCCAACACCGTTATCGCATCCATCAACATCCACAGCTTCGAGGTTCGGGCAGAATTTCTTGCCGCGGCCCCGGTCGTTTCTTCCATCCACTCAGACGAAGCGACAGTCGCGGAAACCCTTTGCCAGAAATCCGATGTAGCCATGTATGACCTCATCAACACACAACAGGTAACAGGAAGGATTGCACTCTCTCACGAACAATCTGAGGAGTAGCTCCTTCAAAGCGATCTGCCATAACTGGCCCGGCGCCTTGTGAGAACGGATTAGGTGACCCGGAACGACTCATGACTTCCACTAATACTCTGAAGCCCCAGGTGGACAGCGTCAGTCCGAAGAACATATGAACGCTGGATTACGCTATTTCCTAATCCAAAAGACTAGCTAAGGACATAAAATCCGGACCCGCCGGCAGGTAAGGTATGTTCACAAAAAAGACTGGTCGAGCTTGGACCGTGAGTAAGTCCCTGCGGGCGGAAAAATGGGGTAAGCAAGTGAAGTATAGCAAAATCACTGGGGATAGAACAAACGTCACACGAACCCATCCAATTCCCCCTGGATAGTCTCCTGCAACGATTGACACCTTCAGCATCGCCTGAAGGGAGTGGGTATTGCAAGCCAAATTTTGAAAAATGGAATTTACAAGGTTAGTGCTTTGGTAACCCCCGGCGCCGTGGTAGCTGGTATTCGTCCAGAACCAGAAATTGACGGATATCGGGATCCTTGGAAGCCAGAAAATCTTTGAGCGGTCCGAAAAAGTGAGCCCGCCCCTGGTGAAGAAACAAGACAATGTCGGCAAGCCGCTCGGCAAACCGCATGTCATGTGTTACTACGATGCTTGTGAATCCGAGCTGATGTTTTAAACGTTGAATAATTCCACCCAGTCGACGCGCAATGATGGGATCGACCATCGTGGTGGGCTCATCGTAGAGCACCACCTCAGGCTGGGCGGCGAGTGCGCGGGCAATGGCAACGGCGCGACGGCGGCCCGTTGAAAGACTGGCCGGAAGCAAGTCTTCCACATCTTCAGCCCCCACCAGGCCGAGCAGCCGATCCACCACCTGATGGACCTGGCTCTCCTCAAGTCCTCCACGCTCCCGCAGCGGAAACGCAACGTTCTCCCGGACAGTGAGGGAGTCGAATAGTGCTCCATTCTGAAACACCATCGTGACGCGCTTGAGAATGGTCTGCATCCCGGCTTCATTCAGGTTCGTGATCTCCTGGCCTTCGACGCGCACTGAGCCTGAATCCGCCTTCAAAAAGCCCATCAGGATGCGCAGCGATACCGACTTCCCCACGCCGCTGCGGCCAAGGATGCAGAGCGTCTGCCCGCGATCGACTGAGAAGCTGACCTCCTCAAGAATCGGCCTGCCGCCGAAGGAGATCGTGACGTCGCTGAAAGCAATGACCGGTTCACGGCGTTCGGGCTGACCGGCAGGCGCTGTCTGTTCGACCGCAGCCTCAGCCTCTTCCGGCCCCACCGGAAGTTCGGGAAGATGCTCCGGGTTGGGAGACTCATCCGGCATCTTGATTCAGATTACCCGATGCCCCAGTCGGGATACCTCTTCTCTCCCCACAAATCTGTCTTCCTGAAGCGGAGTGCATTTCAGAGGAGTCCAAGGACGTGCGTTTGCTTTTGCGGTTGTTCTTGCCTTTGCTTTTGCTTTTCTCTCGCCCTCCCCGGAATTTGTCATCCTGAGCGGAGCGTTTTTCAGCGGAGCCGAAGGGACCTGCTTTTCGGGAAGCGTCCCAAGCACGACCAGGGGTGCCCCAGGTCTCGTTTTTGAGACCTGGGATACCTCCACCTTCCCCACAAATCTGTCTTCCTGAGCGGAGTTTGGCGCGTATTCGCGCCAAATGCAGTCGAAGGATCTGCGGTTGTTCTTGCCTTTGCCCTTTGCGTATTCACCTCATACCATGGGTGCCCTAGACCTCGTTTTTGAGACCTGGGCGCTCCACATCCTCAGGGGTATTCACATTGAGGAACCATCGATACGGCGGCAGTCCGCGGCCATCGATCACCTGCCCCGGCTGCGCCAGCATCTCTACCGGCACCACGCTCACAGCTTGCCTATTTTGCGCCGCAGCAACACGGAACCCTGCAAAACAACCGCCCCGCCCCGCCTCCAGTTCCGCCTGCAGAGCGGGCAGCGTCTCTCTGCGCACCACCGCAGGAAATGTCTGCGCAAAACCATTTACCGAAACCAGCGTGATCGCTCTACCCGTGGTCATCGCGTGTCGCAACAGATATTCGAGCAGCGACGCAGGCAGTAGCGGCAGATCGACAGGAATAAACACAGCGAGTTCCGCATCCGTCGAAGCCAGGGCCGAGCAGATACCGCTCAATGGCCCCTGATCTGGAGCCTCGTCCTTGATGACCGGTGCGACTCCAGCCAGTTCCGACCGCGCCCCCGCAATCGTGGCGCTCAACCCAGCGCTCCGCAGCAGGTCCACCGCATGAGCAGCCAGCGTGCGGCCTCCCAACTCCACCAGGGCCTTGTCCCGCCCCATTCGGCTCGACCGCCCACCAGCCAACACGAATCCGGCAGCGTCAACCTTTGCCGGCGTACGAGGACTCAACGCCCCGCCTCCTCCAGGAACCGAATGATCGACTCAATTCCCAGTTCGAAGTTCTTCAGGTTGAACTTCTCGTTAGGCGCGTGCAGGCCGTCGTCCGGCAGACCGAACCCCATCATCACACTGGGCAGCCCAAGGTGCTTCGCAAAATCTCCCACAATGGGAATCGACCCGCCTGAGCGAATAAACACTGTGTCTTTGCCCCACACTTCGTGGAGCGCCCGCGTGGCCGCCTGAATGTAAGCATTATCCGTAGGAATCAGGCATGGTTCGCCCTGGTGAATCAGCCGCACCTGCACATCCACGCCCGCAGGCGCCAGCCTTTCCACAGCGCTCTTGTATTGCTCGAATGCCTTCGCCGGCGTCATTCCCGGCACCAGCCGCATCGACACCTTGGCGACTGCTTTTGCCGGAATCACCGTCTTCGCGCCCGCACCCGTAAATCCGCCCGGGATTCCGTGCACGTCGAGCGTAGGCCGCGCCCACGTCCGCTCCATCACGCTGTATCCGGCCTCGCCCACCAGTTGTCATCCGCGCTCGGCGGAATGATGCCGTCGTAGAACCCCGGAATCTGAATGTGCCCCTTGTCGTCCTTCAGCCGCGCGATGATCTGCGCCAGCGACACAAACGCATTCGGCGCCGCGCCACCATACATGCCCGAGTGCAGGTCCGACTTCGCGCCACGCACTTCGAGCTCTGTATAGATCATGCCGCGCAATCCCACGCACAGCGTCGGCAACCCCGGCGCAAACATCTCCGTGTCCGATACCAGTGCGAAATCCGCCTTCAAGTCCGCCGGCTTTGACGCGACGTAGGCAGCAATTCCCTCCCCGCCGACTTCCTCTTCGCCCTCCAGCAGCACCCGCACATTCAGTGGAAGTTTGCCATTGGTCTTCAGCAGCGACTCGAGCGCCTTCACGTGCATGTACATCTGGCCCTTGTCGTCCACGGCGCCGCGGGCATAGAGATTGCCGTTGCGCTCCGTCGGCTCAAAAGGCGGCGTGTGCCACTCATCCAGCGGATCTGCCGGCTGCACATCGTAGTGCCCGTAGGCCAGCACCGTCGGCTTCCCTGCCGCATGCAGCCAGTCCGCGTACACCAACGGGTGCCCCTCGGTCTCGATCAGCCGCACATGCTCCATGCCGATGCGCTTCAGCTCTGCCGCCAGCTTCTCCGCAGCTTTGCGGCAATCGCCCACATGTTCCGGCAGCGTTGAGATCGACGGAATCCGCAGCAGGTCCTTCAGTTCATCCAGGAAGCGCGCATGATTTTCGCGCGCATACGCAACAGCAGGTGACGACATCGAAGCACTCCAGTCCAAGAGATAGAACGGCAGTCAAAACCAAAGTATAGGCGCTCCACCCCACCCGCAGTTTCTCCACCACCAATGAAAGGGGCTGTGCTTTGTTGTGTTGTGGATTGTTCCGCTCTACTGCCGTACTCCGCTCACTCCCGCTCACAACCTGCACAGTGATCGTGATGGCCGGATCCTTCGCCGCCAGTTCTTTCGCGCAATCTGAAGCCAAGCCCAACGCCAGCCCCTATGCGCGCAAGAATTCCTTCGGCATCCTAACCGCCTACTCCAACGACTCCAGCCACATGTTTCTCGGCTATGCGGAGAACCGCAAGCTCCTCGACATCGGCGCCAGCTACAGCCGGCGCCTGTACCTGAATCACGTCATGAGCTGGCAATACGACGGCGAGATTCTGCCCGTAGCGCTCAATAGCGATCCGGTCCAGCTGACCACCAGTACGGTGAGCTTCACCAATCCGCCGCTCACCTTCACTTCGACCATTGATACCCCGACCGTGATGGCGTGCCATCCCGACTCAGGAAGCGGCACCTTGGGGCCCAACGGCCCCACCTTCAGCTTTGTGAGCACCTGCCATCGCCGCTGGGTCGTCGGCGAGGGCATCTCCCCCATCGGAATGCAGTGGAATTTTCTGCCCCGGCGAAAGCTGCAGCCCATCGTGGAAGGCCACGGCGGCTACATGTACTCCACGCGAACCATTCCGGTCGAACGCGGCGGTTCCTTCAACTTCACCTTCGATGTAGGCGTCGGCTTCGAGCTCTACCGCTCGCACGCGCATTCCTATCGCGTGGAATACCGCTACCACCACATCTCCAATGACGAAACGGCCAACGCCAATCCAGGCATCGACAGCGGCGTATTCCAGTTCTCCTGGCTCTTCGGCCGCTGACCACGGTTTTTTTAGCCAGCCCTACCGCAGAAACTCCGTGCCCCATCTTTGCGCCTTTTTTCTGGCGCAAGGGTGGGAAACCACAAAGTTGAAATAGAGGGTATTTTTCGAGGCTGAAAGCTACAGGCTACAAGCTGCCGGCTACAAGCCGCCTTTCAGTATCTTCCCACAGAAGGATCCACTTCAGCCGACCACGCATCGATCCCTCCGCGCAGCGACTGCACCTGCTCGAATCCCTGATTCCGCAGCCATACCGTCACATTCATTGACCGCATGCCGTGATGGCAAAGCACCACAATCCGCTCGTCGGGATCAAGCTCCTGGTGCGCCCTCGACGGCACATCGCCCATGGGCATCAACACGCTGCCCCCGATGCGCGCAGTGGCATACTCCCACGGCTCGCGAACGTCAATGAAACGCGCCTGGTTTTTAAGAAGCAGCACGGCCGCTTCCGCCGCCGAAACCTCGTACTCCAGCATGTGTCCAGTGTAACGGGGCGAGAAGCGTGCCAGCCCCGAACGCCGCCTGCGACAATGGTTGACCCTGCGTACCGGGGTCGCCCCGGCAATTCGAAAGCGCATGAATCAATGAACCTTCGCGTTCGCCATCGGCGGGTTCACGATCCAGTCCTCGAACCCTTCCTCCAGCTGCTCCCGCCAGAACGCCGTCAACGGATCCGCAAGCGTCTCCTCCACCGTCTTCACGTCCTCGCCCATCAGGGTCAGCGCCATGTGTACCTGGTCCGATACCGCCATGATCCGCGACAGCGCATTGAAAAGGTTCCGGCTCACATCATCGTGGATCGGCAAAGTCGAGTGGTACATCGCAGCATCAATGCTCAAATCATTCAGAGTCTTTTGGAGGGTGCGAAATCTCTGCCCCAGAGAATCGACAATTTGAGCGGCTTCGGTATTCATATTTAAATCCCATCCTTGGGGATGCGAACAGTCTATGAAGGTTCTAATCGCAATGTTGTGATTCAAGTCACTCGACATGGCGGAAATCCGGGCAAAGTCGGTGACGGCCATCACAGCAGTTACAAGGCCAGTCACGGCACCGCACATTCGAAGCTTCCCGCTTCGTCTATATCCCCCGTTCCCTTGTACTTCGCCACCTTTGGATACGCACACAACGGCCGCGTCATCACTGCCTTGACCTTCCCATCCGCGCCCGGCGCATACTTCGTGGCAAACACGTCTTCCACCGGCGCGCCCTTCTCCACCCAGTCCTCGAGCGAGTCAAACAGCCCATACTCTGGCCCCTTCGCCGGCCCCAGCCCGAACTGCCCCAGCGCACTCGGCCCCGGCCCGCCGTTGCAGTGCTCCATTCCCGGAGCCATGTAGAGCCGCGTGAATCCCGCCGCCTTCTCCGCGCCCATCGTCTGCTGCACCTGCTTGTAATACGCCACCGTGTTCCACGGCGAAATCGCCGGATCGTTCCACCCGTGATACAAAATCAGCTTCCCCCCGCGCGCCGCAAACCGCCCCAGGTTCGCATTCGTCGCATCCAGGTCCGCCGCCATCTTCGCCTGCGAAAGCTTCCCCATCGC
>WNGK01008304.1_pt1 | contig 11104 bp, 10 predicted proteins | sample 5400601 | NCBI WGS metagenome assembly WNGK01 (sample SAMN13153376, study PRJNA577476) | soil metagenome | isolation source: 60 cm soil or saprolite under Garry oak tree replicate 1 | place: USA:California | collected 2016-06-15
TTGGCCACAGCCGCCGGAGGTGGTTTGGAACCCGCTCCTGCAAGCCGGTTCCGAGGGGCCTGCCCTCATCAGTTAAGCAGTTACGCACTACTCGGCCTTACAGCCTTTCGCGCTCATGGCGCACGATCACGGGCAACTCATCCCTAATCTTGTAAGGTAAGGTCGTCGACCAATCGGACATAATCAAGTTCTGCACGGTTGTCAGTTGCTAATCGTTGCAGAACCGGCAAGCCGACGCGTTTTGATGTCCCGCATGGGTGGCTGGCCGAAGAAGCGTCTGTACTCGCGGCTGAATTGGCTCGTACTTTCATAGCCGACCTCGAACGCCGCGCTAGCAGCATCGAGACCCTCGACGAGCATTCGCTCGCGTGCCGCAACTAATCGAAGCTGTTTCTGGTATTGAAGCGGGCTCATCGCGGTCAAGGCGCGGAAGTGATGGTGCAGCGTCGACATGCCCATGCGTGCAACCGCTGCGAGTTCGTCTACACGCAAGGGTTTGGCGTAATTAGCTCGGAGCCAGGCAATCGCCTAAGCGGTACACGATCTCACGTTGAATCGTGTTGCTGAGGAAAGGTATATCCTCTGGAGCGTCAAGAAGGTCCATGAGCCGAGAACACGCGCTCAGCAATTCGACCGTAGTCTTTCCGATCGCGATGCCACGACCTTGAGATGAATCCTCAGGTGTATGGAACTCCTCCAGGCTGAGAATTTCCCGGACTACTGCGAGATCGAGTTTAAGCAACAATGACAGCAAGGGCACATCCTTGCTCGCCGTGATGATTTGGCTCACGATGGGTACATCGACAGAGGTCAGGAGGAATGTCGATTCGTCGCATAGGTAAGTCGTTCCACCGAGGGTTACACGCTTTCGCCCTTGGACGAAAACCGCCAGGCTGGGCTCGTACGTAGCGGCATTGCAAGGAGTAGGCGCGGTTCGTCGATACAGCGTGAGACCTGGTATGTCGGTTGCGTGGTCTCCTGCCGCTTGTATATGAGCGGCAATCTTGCGGGCCAGTGCAGTCCGCATCTCAACTACTCGTGAAGGTTGGTTTACGCTCGTAATTTGATGTTTGCTCACTTGGCCGCTCTTGCTCTTGGATCTTACCTCTGAAACCTCCGCATCTGTGCACACAATGCTATGCAGCGACAGGAATAGGCAATGAATAGGAAGGATCAGGATACCGCTCAAACAACACTTTTTTGTATCGTTTGGACTGAGAGAGCTTGGAGGTTTAACACGGCTCCAGCTCTCGGAAGGAGAAGCAATGCAAGAACGCAAACTTGGAAAAAAGCAATCTGGAAGTGTCTGCCATCGGGCTCGGCTGCATGGGACTGAGCTTCGGCTTGGGGCCCGCCGTGGACAAGGAAGAAGGGATCTCGCTGATTCGAGCGGCTGTCGAACGCGGCGTCACATTCTTCGATACCGCCGAAGTCTACGGCCCATTCACGAACGAAGAACTCGTGGGCGAAGCTCTTGCTCCATTCCGCGGTCAGGTGGTCATCGCAACCAAGTTCGGCTGGGCGCCGAATCCGGAGGACGGAGGCAAGTGGAGTGCCCTCAATAGCCGGCCAGAGCATATCAAGGAAGCGGTTGAGGGTTCGCTCAAGCGGCTCAAGACCGACGTCATCGATCTGTACTACCAGCACCGCGTCGACCCGAACGTGCCGATCGAAGACGTCGCCGGAGCGGTGACGGAGCTCATTCAGCAAGGTAAGGTGAAGCACTTCGGCCTTTCTGAAGCCGGCGTCCAAACGATCCGCCGCGCACACGCGGTCCAGCCGGTCACGTCACTCCAGAGTGAATATTCACTCTGGTGGAGGGAGCCTGAGCAGGAAATTTTACCGGCGCTCGCGGAACTCGGGATCGGATTCGTTCCATTCAGCCCCTTGGGAAAAGGGTTCCTCACGGGCAAGATCAACGAAGAAACCAAGTTTGATAAAACCGATTTCCGCAATATCGTCCCGCGCTTCACTCCGGAGAACCGCAAAGCGAATCAGGCTTTGGTGGATTTGCTCAGCAAGATCGCCGAACGGAAGAAGGCGACACCCGCGCAGATCGCGCTCGCCTGGATTCTCGCCCACAAGCCTTGGATGGTTCCCATCCCCGGCACAACGAAGTTGCACCGGCTGGAAGAAAACATCGGCGCCGCTGCCATTGAACTAACACCCAACGATCTCCGCCAAATCGATAGCGCAACTGCAAAGATTCCGGTGCAGGGAGATCGGTACCCGGAGAACCTGCAGAAACTGGTCAATCGCTAAAGATCGGCAGGTCTCGGGAGGAGCCATTGAACCAAGGGGCGAAGGCCGTAGAGTGATTCTAAATCAACAACTGGGCGACAAAGTCCGCAATAGAGGAGAAACAAAATGAAGAAACGAAAACTCGGAACATTGGAAGTCTCAGAAATGGGGTTTGGCTGCATGAGTATCAGTGCCAACTACGGACCTGCCGCTGACAGAAATCAAGGCATTGAGGTCATTCGTGCAGCCCATGAAAAAGGCGTCACGTTCTTCGATACAGCCGAAGTCTACGGCCCATATACAAACGAAGAACTTGTTGGAGAAGCGCTCGCACCGATTCGCGAGCAGGTCGCTATTGCCACCAAATTTGGCTTCGACAACGAGAATGACGGCACTCTTAATAGTCAACCGAAGCACATCAGGAAAGTGGTTGAAGAATCACTGAAGCGCCTCAGAACCGACCGCATCGATCTCTATTACCAGCACCGGGTCGATCCAAAAGTGCCAATCGAAGATGTAGCTGGTGCTATTAAGGACCTGATCAAAGCAGGAAAAGTTCTGCGCTTCGGTCTCTCTGAGGCGAGTGCAAAAACAATCCGTCGAGCGCATGCGGTTCAACCCGTGACCGCAATTCAAACTGAATACTCGCTGATGCAAAGAGATCCGGAAAAGAACGGCGTGCTCGCTACTTGTGAGGAGCTAGGAATCGGCTTCGTCCCATGGGGCCCGGTTGGACAGGGGTATCTTACTCGGAGAATAGATGCTCGAACGAAGTTCGACCCGAAAATGGACATGCGATCTGGCTTCCCCCGCTTTTCTCCTGAAAACATAGCAGCAAATATGCCGATTGTTGATTTGATCAGACGGTTTGCTGAGAAGAAAAATGCAACGCCGGCTCAAATTTCACTGGCTTGGTTGCTCGCGCAAAAGCCATTCATTGTTCCGATTCCCGGCACACGCAACATCGATCACCTAAACGAGAACTTAGGAGCAATCAATGTTCAACTGACGCCTGCGGATCTTCGTGAGATCGACACTGCTGTCTCTAAAATCAAAGTGCACGGTGGCCGGATGAATGAAGAACAAATGAAGGTGATTGACCAAACAGCGTAACCGGGCCGTTTGGAAGAGTAGTGGATATATTCGAAGTCGAATGGCTTGCATTTGTCACCCGGACACCTATGTGTCCGGGTGACGGACTACCCTTCCCTTAATCCGGCAAGGGAAGGGTTACCGACTGCACGTCCAGCTGGGCGTGCAGTCGCACTTCTAGGACGCAAGTGTGAGCGCTGGATGCATCGAAATTCCCGTTCGCGACACACAGGCACGACCGAATCAATAAATGTCGAGATCATGCCCCGCCACAACCTCGCCCTCGTACGCCTGACGGATCTCCTTTAGGAGTTGTTCTTCGCCTCCTGCGACTCGGCAATCTACAGTCCGCGCTTGATCACATCCCGGATTCGCCCGATGGTAGAGGATCAGCAATCCTGGCTTCGCTTTGTTAGCAATCTCGGCTAACTCCTTCGACGATGTGTGATAGGCCAGTCGGTATTGCTTCCATTCCGGAGAGACTTTGTCGAATGACGCTTGAGTATAGACCTCATGAATGAGCACATCGCATCTGTGGCAGTTCTCCAGGACATCGCTCCTCGGAGTCGCATCGCCTGAGATCACGATGGTCCGATCAGGAGTTTCAAAGCGATAACCAAAGGTTTGGGCCAATTGTCCATGGTGTGCGTTGAAGGCCTTCACGGTCACGTTTTCGTCTTTGTACACAATGCCGGGCTTGATCTCATGCACATTCACTCTGTAGCCCGTCGCATTAGAGTGCTCCAGGCCCTGAGTTCTGCTCTTGATATCGACGCCGTACGCCTTCAGAATGTGCTCGGCCATGTCCTGAGTACCTGTGGGACCATAGACCTCGAGAGGTTTTTTTCTGCCCATAATCCAGGGCGTGAGAATGATGTCGGCAAAACCGAGCGTGTGATCAGAATGTAGATGGGTGATGAAACCAATCTTGAGGTTTACCGGCTCCAGGCCAGTCACGCCCTTATCACGTGCCGCCGCCGCACGCCGGACCAGCCCGGTTCCAAAATCGACGAGATAAGGGGTCCCGTTCACAACAATTGCAGTACACGGCCCAGCACGCTCCGGGTCTGGAAGCGGAGTTCCAGTACCGAGCAGAACAATTTGCGTCTTGGATATTGGTTTTGTTTGCGCCTGCGAGATGGTATGGCAGGTCAAAATAAGCAGAGGTGTCAATCCGAAAATACAACATTTGCAACGATGCACGTTGATAGGTACGCCTTCCAGTGCAGGCGAGAGTCAGTATACCGAGTTTCCATCCGGTCCTTTTGGGCGTATCACGGGCTACCCTTCAATAATCCTGTAAGGGAAGGGTTGCCGACCAACCGGGAGTTATCGCGAAGATTTCCGGTGAAGGTTGACCGGAGCCCCGAAGGTTAAGTCGGGCTCCGGTTCCTTCTACTTGGGACCTGCATTTCCGAATGTTGCTGGCCAAGCCTGAGCTTCGCTACCGTGTTTAGCGACGAGCAACAATCCGCAGTGCGATCTGGTGCTCGGGCGAATACTTTGTCGCCATTTCGGTCTCGGCGGGCGACCTGGGGAGTTCGCGCCCGATGTTGTCTCCCTCCTTCCAGATCTGGGCCAGGAAATAATGACCGTCGTATCCGTTGAAGACCAACTTCACCGACTTCTGGACCTCGGTGGATTCGACGGAATTCGTCCCTATGTTGGTTAGGACCTGGCCGGCCTCATTCCGAAGCGACATCGTGTGCGGAAGCAGCGGTTTGAGACTGTATTTGCCGGCGGGAAATGTTTGCGTCCCGACGCTGAAGTCGAACGGAACTTTGAACTTGAGAACATCGCCTCCAATTTGGGCGTGTGCAATGCCAAGTGCCAACGCTACGAACGTGCCCAGAACCATCACGCGTAATCTGTAGTCTTGTCTTTTCATATAATCCTCCCTTTTTGATGACCGGCCTAATCCCGGTTCGCATAGTTGAACTCGAAAAGCCGTTCACTCTCTAAAGCGGGAATTGCCGAACCTGGCGCGAACCTCAGAACCAGAGGCTCACGTCGTTTCTTACTGGCAGAGAATCCACCAAAAGAAATTTCCGGTCAACCTACTGGACATAAATTAGAGTTAAATTTCAGTTCACCGTGTAAGTTGCTGCAGTGATGTAAGTTGTAGCTCGCTCTCATTTCGACAAAAAAGGTTCCAGGGCCGATCTGTTGGTCGTGATACACTTTGGTCGCACTTCGTTCCCGTCTTTCTGGCCGAAAGATGCTCACAAAAGAAACTCGGCAGACCGTCCGCTTCGGACCATACGAAGCAGATTTTGACGAGGGAGTTCTTCGCAAATTCGGCCTTCTCGTCAAACTGCAAGGGAAGCCTCTCGCGGTGTTATCAGTGCTGTTAGAAAACGCGGGCAAGATAGTGTCCCGCGAAGACCTCCGTCGGTCGCTCTGGCCCGACAACACCTTTGTCGATTTTGACAAGAATCTGAGCACGGCAGTGAACAAGCTACGCGACGCGCTCTGCGATAACGCCAACGACGCTCAGTACATCGAAACCATCCCTCGAAAGGGATACAGGTTTCGCGCCGCGGTCGAACGCGTAGCTCCGGGCGAGACGGAAGAAGCCGCTCCGCTGCCAGAAATCCCCACGGTTCCGGCACCTCGGATACGAAGACTTTGGACGAGCATCGCCGTCTTGGCCTCTACGGTCGTGATCGTCTTAGTGGGCGCACTCTACTTTTTCAGCCGCCAAAACAAATCACTGAGTGAGAAAGACACCGTCGTCCTCGCCGATTTCGATAACAGCACAGGCGATCCGGTCTTTGATGACACGCTGAAAACAGCTCTGGCTGTTTCTCTGCGGCAATCGCCGTTTCTGAATGTGCTCCCGGATAGTCAGGTTGCGGCCACATTGAAACTTATGACCCGTCCGGCCAGCGCGAGGCTTACTCCCGATGTCGCGCGTGAGCTTTGCCTGCGGGCGGGCGGCAAGGCCTACCTGGCCGAAGCGATTGGTAGTTTGGGCGGCGAATATGTTCTGGAATTGAAAGCAGTGAACTGCAAGAACGGAGCCATGCTGGCTGAGGAGCAGGTGACGGCAGCATCGAAGGACAAAGTGCTGGAGGCGCTGGGTCAGGCTGCGATCAAGCTTCGCAGCGAACTAGGCGAATCACTGGCTACAGTGCAGAGGTTTGACGTTCCCCTGGAGCAGGCCACTACGTCTTCGCTCGAAGCTCTGAAGGCGTTTAGCCTTGCGCAAAAAACGGCGCGCGAGAACGGGGCTGCTCAATCGCTTCCCTATGCTCAGCGTGCCATCGAACTTGATCCGAATTTTGCGATGGCTTACGAGGCAGCGGGCATTCACTACTACAACCTCGCTGAACCGGCGCGAGCCGGCGAGTATCTGGCCAAGGCCTTCCAGCTGCGGGACCATGCCAGCGAACGGGAACGACTGAAGATCACCGCCAGCTACTATTCGTCTGTAACCGGGGAACTCGACAAAGCAGCCCAGACCTATCAGGAGCAGATCACCGAGTACCCTCGGGATATCGCAGCGTACAACAATCTCGGCATAGTGTTCGCCGAACAGGGGAAATATGAAAAGGCGGCAGAGGTTACTAGGCAAGGCATCCGCATTGAACCGGCTCAGGTAACCTTGGATGAGAACCTCACCGGCTACTTGCTTGCCTTGCAACGTTTCGACGAAACGCTGCAGATTATCCACGAGGAGCAGGCGCGAAAGCCGGATAACTACATTTTCCCCGCCGCTCTCTATGCGCTCGCCTTTCTGTCCTCAGATTCCAACGCAATGGCAGAACAGGAAAAATGGTTTGCGGGCAGACCAGAATACGAGAACTTTGGGTTAGCACTTGCTTCCGACACCGAAGCGTTTGCAGGCCATAGGAGCAGGGCCAAAGAATTGACGGAGCGAGCGGTGGATTCGGCTATCCGCGCTGACCGAAAGGAAACTGGCGCAATATGGGAAGCGACGGCGGCTCAGCGCGAAGCCGCTTTCGGCATTCCGGCGGAAGCCCGAAGATCCGCTGCAGAAGCACTGAAACTCAATCCGGCGAGTCAAGGTGTCGAAATCGAAGCAGCCCTCGCGTTCGCCTCCGCAGGCGATGAGACGAGAGCCGAATCGTTGGTGCAGGATTTGAAGAAACGTTTTCCTCTCGATACGCAGATGCAGTCTCTTTGGCTGCCCGCAATTCGGGCGCAACTGGAACTGACTCGCAATAATCCGGCTTCAGCATTGAAAAGCCTGGAAGTTGCTGCTGCGCCTCTTGAGTTTGGAACAGTTACGTTCGCAGCCAATGCCTCCGGTTCCTGCCTTTACCCGACGTACCTTCGAGGCCAGGCCTACCTGGCAGCGGGACAGGGCAATGCCGCGGCGACCGAGTTTCAGAAGATTCTCGACCACAGCGGCATTGTCTGGAACTGCTGGACGGGAGCACTGGCGCGCCTAGGATTGGCGCGGGCAAATGCGTTGGAAGCTGGAATTGGCGCAGGTGCCCGGGATTTTGCCGCTTCTGCCAGACCTGGGGACAACCAACAGGAGCAAAGCTCCGCAGCCGATCGCGATGCGGGGCGCGTGCGCGCAATCGCAGCATATAGAAAATTTCTCGCGCTGTGGAAAGATGCCGACCAAGATATTCCCATCCTGAAGCAAGCCAAAGCCGAGTACGCCAAGCTGGAGTAGAACGTAATCGCCAGGGGCTCCTGCGTTCGGCCCGCTTATGGCTGATGTATTACGGGCAACTCTGACCTTACAGTCGCTGCCCTACCCTGATCATTGATTGGTGGCACGGAGGCCACCGGTCATGAAGCAGAAGCCAAGTTCCAGAAGAAGACGCAACAGTGCAAAGTCCGTCCTGCGCTTGCCCGACCTGGAGCACGCCAAGGCCGCGGTGTTGAACAGCTTGAACTCAGCAGACGCAAAGCGGGGTTATCGTCACGCCATCGATGAGTTCGTTGACTGGTATTGCTCGGAACCGCGTTTGGCCTTCAACAGGATCGTGGTCTTGCGTTATCGCTCTCATCTCGAATCCCGTCAACTGGCCCCGGAACCATCAATCTGCGCCTTGGCGCCGTACGCCGGCTCGCCTACGAAGCAGCCGACTGTGGTCTTCTCAGCGCCGATTTGGCTGCAGGTATTCGTCGAGTCAAAGGGGTGAAGAAGCTGGGCATTCGCCTCGGCAATTGGTTAACGGCAGAGCAAGGCAATGCCCTTTGGCAAGCACCCGATCGTCAGCGACTTAAAGGAAAACGTGACCGAGCATTGCTCGCATTGCTACTCGCGTGTGGGTTGAGAAGACATGAAGCCGTGGCCCTGACATTGGACCATCTCCAGCAGCGCGAAGAGCATTGGGCCATCGTCGATCTGGTTGGCAAGGGAGGCCACATTCGAACGGTTCCGGTTCCCGATTGGGTGAGAGCCGAACTGGACGATTGGCTCGCCGCAGCCGCAATTGATCGAGGAAGGATGTTTCGCCGGGTCAACAAAGTGGGAAGGGCATGGGGTGATGGCATGACGGTAAAGGCCGTTTGGCACATCGTGAAAGAATCCGCCAAGCGCATCGGCGTGGCGAAGTTGGCGCCCCACGATCTGCGACGGACCTGTGCTCGGCTCTGCCATGCTTCAGGAGGCGAGTTGGAACAGATCCAATTCCTTTTGGGACACGTCTCAGTTCAAACCACGGAACGCTACCTTGGCTGCAAGCAGCGGATTCGATCAGCCGTCAATGATCGCATTGGCATCGAGCCGAATCCTTGAGCTGGGTGCGCGGCTGGGGAAGGTTTGCCGACCAACCGCCCATTAAAAAGCTTTCACTGCGCGATTGAGGAAATCTGAAAGAACCTCAGTCGAACCCGAACACAAAAACACCCGCAGGAACTTCTTACGACAGGCTGCGATTCTCAACAGCAGGCATATGATATGTACTGGTGTTCCGGAACCTTCACGGATTTTCGCGCTCATGTGCAGCTGCGAAGGCAAACACGCCGCCTGCGCGCACTACGACCCAGTTCGCGCCACGTTGGTCGCGCTGAATGTTCAGCATCATGTCACGTGCAGAATCGAGTACAAAAGTTCCCTTGCCTTGATAGAGCAGCCGATTGCGCGGGCCTCCTGGCCATAGTTGCGCGAATAGCACGCCATTCTGCGACAGAAGCTCGAGACCGTTTCCATATTTGCCTGCGAACCCAGCCTGTTCGGCAGATGTTAACGCCAAGTCATTGATCACAGAATCTGAAATGCTCAAGATACGACGCGCAATGGCGCATGCGATGACCTGTGCATGCCGCGCGTAGGACTCCGTGTTCGTCAGAACGACCACGACGAGGTCAGCATCGTCGATGCGAACTGCGGCGCTCGTCCACCCTTCGCCATCGCCACTATGCGCCACAATTCGGTGCGGCCCAATCATCCCCAGTCGCGTGCCGTAGCCATAGTCGAGCTCGATACCCGTGGAAAGCTGGGCGGGCGTTTCCATCAAGCGCTTGGCATCAAGAGCGAGTGCGGTCGCCTGTTTTATTGAGTACTCCCACTTGAGCAGGTCGGCTGCTGTACCTCCGAGAGCACCCGCCGGAATACCGTACGTTCCCCACGATCGTGCATTGACGAACGTCTGCGTCGAATCAAGTGTGTAGCTGCGCGCCCTGTGGGGAATGATTGCTTCGCGGTCGAGCACGCGCGTATGTTCCAGGCCAGACGGCGTTACAAAATGCGAGCTAACGTAATCGGCATAAGACGTGCCTGATAATTTTTCAATGATTAAGCCGAGTATGTCGTAGCCCAAGTTGCTGTACGACCATCCCGCTCCAGGCTCGAACAGTAACGGCTGATCAGCCATCGAGCGGACCCACTCGGCCGTCGCCCATACAACGCGCCATCGAGTGGCTGGAGAACACTGCTCAGGGTTTGAGAGCTCCCTGGAGCCTCGCGTGGACAATTCTCGCCCTTGCGGCGCACGGCAGGCCGGTAGAGTCGCAGCTAGCTTGTTTGAGATCTCTACCTGATCTTTTTGCGGTCGAGGACACCAGCACTCTGGCCGTCATGTGTCTCGCCCTCGACTACCGCGACACCTTGTCGGGTTTCGGAGTGGCAATATGAGCGTCACCCGTCGTGACCTTCTCGTCGGAGGTGTCGGTCTGGTGGCCGGTGCTTCTGTTGCTATTCCTTTTCTGCTGCCGAAATATCATTTCGACCGACGGCCGAAGAGATCGCGAGTCGCTATCTTGAATGCAGACCAGTACTCTCCCAAACTTGGAAATATCCTCCAAGCTGCCCTACAGCTGTTCCCAATTGATGTCGCCAGTAAAACCGTGGTCCTCAAGCCTAATCTTGTCGATTACATTCCTGGTGATGCCATTAACACCCACCCATCACTGGTCCTGGCTGCGGCCGAATGTTTCCGTCGTTTGGGAGCGAAATCCGTCTTGGTCGCTGAAGGGCCAGGACATCAGCGGGACACGCAACTGGTGCTCTCTCAGAGCGGATATGAAGATTGTCTCCGCAGTGAGAAGGTCCGCTTCGTTGATCTAAATCGTGATGAACTAGTCCTCACGCGGCTAAAGGCGAGCTATACGGACTTGAAGCGTCTCTGGCTTCCACGCACCATACTCGAAGCTGATTACGTGGTCTCAATGCCGAAAATCAAAGCCCACCACTGGTCTGGAGTTACGTTAAGCATGAAGAACATGTTTGGCGTCGTTCCTGGGACGAGATACGGATGGCCCAAAAACATTCTCCATTGGGCAGGCATTCAACAAAGCATCCTCGATATTTGTGCAACAGTTCCAGTCCATTTCGTCATTGCTG
>WNGK01011213.1_pt1 | contig 11104 bp, 10 predicted proteins | sample 5400601 | NCBI WGS metagenome assembly WNGK01 (sample SAMN13153376, study PRJNA577476) | soil metagenome | isolation source: 60 cm soil or saprolite under Garry oak tree replicate 1 | place: USA:California | collected 2016-06-15
CGCCGACAGACTTCGCAATAGACGCTCTCGCCGTCGTTGCCACCCGACGCGACGGCGCGGACGGCGTATCGCGCCCCGCAATGGGCGCAGCCAAAACTGCGCTCGGATCCGATTCCCCAGCTTCGGGCCATGCGGCACCGTATTGGCCGCGAGGCGATTCGCCACGAGCCTGGACGCCCTGCCCGGGCTCGATCAACAGGATTGAACGGGAGCGGTATCATGATGTCGGTCTGACGGCCGGCGATCCGTTCGATGCCGCGCCGCAACATCGATCTTCGCCTCGGCGCAGCCGTGCGGCTTTGACGAATCGCCACGCGCCATGGCTAAACTGGGCGGGGCTAGCTCGAAAATGAACGTCATCGTCTTCGCCTCGCGCAAGGGCGGCAGCGGGAAGAGCATGCTGGCTGCCCATGTCGCCGCGCTTGCCGGCACGGGAAGAGCATGCTGGCTGCCCATGTCGCCGCGCTTGCCGGCAAGCGCGCGTCCTGCCTGTTGATCGATGCCGATCCGCAAGGCTCGCTCACGCTCTGGCACAAGCTGCGCGGCAGCGTCGAGCCGGCGCTCAGGAACGGCAGCCGCGGCGTCGCCGAGATCGTCAAGGCCGCCAAGCGCGAGTACGAATGGGCGTTCGTCGATACCCCGCCCAACATGTCGGCCGTGGTGGCCGACGCCATCCGGACCGCCACCCTCGTCATCATTCCGGCTCGGCTCGCCGTGTTCGATCTGGCGGCGATCAAGGAAACGATCGAGCTCGCGCGGGGCAACCGCGTGCCCTACGCGGTCGTCATCAACGCGGCCCCGGCGCGGCGCGACAACGCCGAATCGCCGTTCGTCACCGAGTCCCGCGAGGTGATCTCCCGGCTCGATATCCCGGTGTGGGCCGGCCAGATCACCAACCGGGCGGATTACGGCTATGCGCTGGGCACCGGGCAGGGCGTGACCGAGTTCGACCCCCGCTCGCAAGCCGCGGCCGAGATCGTCTCGCTGTGGTCGGCAATCGACCGCTCGGTGAAAGCGATCCACGGCCTCTACCGCAACGCCGGCGCCATGCACCGGGTGGCGGCGTGACCCTCTCGGCACCCCCGCAGCCCGAATGGAGCGAAGCGCAATCCGGCTTGGGCGCCGCGGATCGTCGCGGATCGCGCGCCACCGCGCGGCGCTCCATCCGGGCTACACGGCCTATCTTGGCCGCGCGCTCTTCGCCAACAGATCGAGGTTGTTCTGGATATACGGATTGCCCGGATCGAGGTCGCGAGCGGCCACGAGCTTCTCCCGGGCGTGGCGGTAATCGCCCCGCAGCAGATAGGAATAGCCCTGGGAATCTTGGCCGCATGCGCATAGGCGCGGTCGGCGAGCTCGAACCGGCGCAGCCGATCATAGGAGGCCGCCAAGCCGAGCCAGGCTTCGGCATCGCGGCTTGTGTCGCCCGGCCCCTTCTCGACGGCGCGGCGGAAATAGCGCTCGGCAAGGCCGAAATTGTTGGCGCGGTAATGCCGTTTCCCCAGGTTGAGGTCGTCGTTGGGGTCGCCCGGCGCGAGGGGCTCGGCGGCGGCGACCTGGGCGTCGGCCGCGATCGAGCCGGTCGTCTCCGGTCCACGCGGGGGCGCCGAAGAAGCGTTCCCGGCGGCAGTCTCGCTTTGGCTCGAATGGAGGAAGGCGAGGGTCTTGTTTGCGGACTCACAGCCGGTCAGCCCCAACAGGCACGCGGCCGTCGCGAATACGCGAACTAGTCTCATCCGTACGCTCTCCGCCGCGTCGAGCCGCCAATCCCGCGCAAGGCGCGCTGGCTGACGACGCCGCAATCCCGAAACCGGAGACCTGGAAGCTAGCCGACGATGGTTAATTTTCTTGCGCTGGGGCCATTCGAGGCCCGAACCCGGCGTGCGGGAACCACGATCCGAGGGGCATCAGCCGCCGACTTTGAATCGGACGTACACCGGCAGCATGATGACGATGATGACCACCGGAAAAATGCACAGCGTCAGCGGCACCGAGAGCTTGGCCGGCAAGCTGTAGGCCTTCTCCTCGGCGCGGGAGAGGCGCTGGTGGCGCATGTCGTCGCTGTAGACCCGCAACGCGTCGGTGAGGCTCGAGCCGAGCTCTTCGGATTGCTGCAGCAGGGTCGCGAACGAGCGCGCCTCGTCGAGCCCGAGCCGGTCGCCGAAATGCTCGACCGCCTCCATGCTCAGCCCGGCATCCGCGCATACGACCAGCAGATCCATGAAATCCGGGAAACCCACCCGGTGCTCGTTCTCGCGGGCGTGGATGCGGCGCCTCAAGTAAAAGTTCGGCACGAAATAGCCGGCGAGCCCGGCCGCCCAGACGAGGAACCAGATGTCGTTGCCTGGACTATCGACAATCGCCGGCACCAGCACAAGAACCGCGATGGCGAGCCCCAGTCCCGTCAAGATGCGGACCAGAAAAAAGAAGGCGGCGGCGCGCGGATCGAGAAAACCGGCTTGCACGAGGCGCCGCTTGAGCTCGCGCTGATTGCCCTTTTCCGAGGCGGAGAAATGCCGCGTGGCGTAATCGATCAACCGATGGGCGGCCATTTGGCTGGCATGCCGCATGGAGCCGCTTCCCGCCCGATCCTCCTGCGCGAGCACGCCGGCAGCGCGCCGCCGCACCCCGCGTCGCACCCGCACCGTCGCCATGATCCCGAAGGCGACCATGGCGGATGCCAGAAAAACGAGCAGGCTCAGGATCAGATTGTCTCCGAGCACGTCATCGAGGAGATCGAAAACCGCGTCCATGCGTTCAGATCCTGAAATTCACCATGCGGTACATCACGAGATCGCCGATCGCCATCCACAGACACGCAAGCCCGAGCCCGACCTGGGTGACCCGCTGGTCCCAGATGCTGCCGTAGAAATCCGGCGCGACCATGCCGAGCAGAAAGAAAATGGCGACCGGCAGCCCGGACAGGAAAAAGGCGGAGAACTTCCCTTCGGCGGCGAGCGCCTTGATTTTTCGCCGCATCTTGAAGCGCTGGCGGATGGTCGCGGACAGGTTCTCCAGAATCTCGCTCAAGTTGCCGCCGGTCGAGCCTTGGATCGCCACCGCGGTCACGAACAGCGGCAGATCCTCCTGCCCCACCCGGAACGAGAGGTTGCGCATCGTGGTCTCCAGATCCGCCCCATAGGTGATCTCGTCGGCGGCCATGCCGAACTCGGTGCCGACCGGGTCCCTGAGCTCGCGCGCCACCATCGACACCGCGACCGGAATTGGGTGCCCGGCGCGCAGGCTGCGGACGATGATGTCGATCGCGTCCGGGAACTGCTCGCCGAACTTGCGATGCCGGCGCCGACGCAGGAAGTGCAGCCCGACATAGGGCAGCACCCCGGCCGAGACCAGCGCCGCGGCCGCGGCCTGGAAGATATCGTCGCGCAGCCACGTCACGGCGCCGAACGCGAACAGCGCCCCGATGCCGACGAGCATCGCAAGCCGCCCAAAGCCGATGGTCAGGCCGGACTGCAGGATAAGACGGTTGAGCGGCAGGATCGGCAGCCCGTAGAGGCCGCCGGCGGTCAGCCCGCGCTCCCGGCGCAGCTGAACGAGCACGCTTTCGCGGTCGGGCTCATCCTTCAGGAGCCGCAGCCGGCGATTGATGCGGCTGCGGTAGGAGGCGGTCGAGAAGCACAACAGATACACCGCTTCGACGAACAACACTGCGGACGCAGCCGCGAACAGATAGACCAGATAGGTGGAATCCAGATCGAAGGGCATCGGTGTCACAGCGGCTTGTTGGGATCGAAATAGCTGCCCGGAATCACGATGCCCTTGGCGACGAGGTCGGAGAGAAAGCGCGGCCGGATGCCGGTGGCCTGGAAATGTCCGTGCACGGTGCCGTCCTCGCCGGTGCTGTCCCGGACGAAGCGGTAGATTTCCTGCATCTGGATGATGTCGCCCTCGAGCCCGGTCAGCTCCGCGATGCTGGTGATGCAACGCTTGCCGTCGGAGAGCCGCTGCAGCTGCACGATCACCCGGATCGCGGCGGCGATCTGTCCGCGGATGCTCGCGACCGTCATCGGCATCCCGGCCATGCCGATCATCTGCTCGAGGCGGGAGATCGCGTCGCGGGGCGTATTGGCGTGGATGGTCGCCATCGAGCCTTCGTGGCCGGTGTTCATCGCCTGGAGCATGTCGAAGGCTTCTTCGCCGCGGCACTCGCCGAGGATGATGCGGTCGGGCCGCATGCGCAGCGCGTTCTTGACGAGCTCGCGCTGGCGGATCTCGCCCTTGCCCTCGATGTTGGGCGGCCGGGTCTCCAGCCGCCCGACGTGGGGCTGCTGCAATTGCAGCTCTGCCGCGTCCTCGATGGTGACCAGGCGCTCCCTCTCGGAAATGAAGGCGGACAGCGCGTTGAGCATGGTGGTCTTGCCGGAACCGGTGCCGCCGGAAATGATCAGCGTGACGCGCGCCTTCACGGCCGCGGCGAGCAGATCGGCCATCGGCTGGCGGATCGCTCCCATGTCGACGAGCCTCTTGAGGTTGAACGGCTTCTTGGAGAACTTGCGGATCGACACCAGCGGGCCATCGACCGCGATCGGCCGGACCGCGATGTTGATCCGCGAGCCGTCGAGCAGCCGCGCGTCGCACAGGGGCTGCGACTCGTCGACCCGCCGGCCGACCGCCGAGACGATCTTGTTGACGATCCGGAGCAGATGCGCCTCGTCCTTGAAGCGCACCAGGGTCGGCTCGAGCACGCCGCGGCGCTCGACGTAGACCTGCTCGTGGCTGTTGATCAGAATGTCGTTGACGGTCGGATCCTTGAGCAGAGGCTCGATCGGTCCGAGTCCCATCATCTCGTCGAGGATCTCGGTGACGAAGTCTTCGAGCTCCTGCGCGTTGAGGGCCAGCCGTTCCGCCACGGTGTATTGCGAGACCATCCGGTGAATCTGGCGGCGGACTTCGTCCTCCGGCATCTTCTCGAGCGCGGACAGGTTGATCTCCTCGATCAGCCGGCGATGCAGCCGGACCTTGGCATCGAGCAGCTTTTCGCTCAGCAGCGTGCCGCGTCCGGGCGGTTCGGCAGCCGGCTCGGGCTCGACCGGCGCCAGGACGGGTGCCACGACCGGCGCGGCCTCTGGCGCCGGCAGCAGCTCCGGCGCGGGGATCCGGCGGGAGGTGAAGCGTCCGAGCATCTTGCGCTTCCTCGTCAGGTTCTCGACGGCTCGCACCCGGCGCGATGGCAAAAGCACCTCAGCGCGCCCATAGCACTCCCCGGCTCCGCCGCAGCCCGCCGGTTGCCTCCCGGGAGCCGGCTTTGGCCTCGGTCGGGGGGAACAGGAGTTTTTTGAGCGCCGCCGAGACGTTGTTTCCCGGCCGCACTTCCTCGAGCGGGACGCCGCGATCGATCGCTTCGCGCACCAGCCGGTAATTGTTGGGAATGGTGCCGCCAAGCGCGGCGCCCAGCGCCTGCTCGATATCCGCGCGGCGCAGCCCGGAACCGAACAGCTGCTGCTCGAACCGGTTGACGATGACCTGCGGCTGCGGCCCGCCCTTGAGACGCTCGCTGATCGCTGCGACCAGTTGCTTGGCGTGGCGCACGCCCGGGACCGTCATCTCGGTGACCACGAACAGCCGGTTCGAGCCCAGCAGGACGCTGTCGGTCCAGGCGAACCAGGTCCGCGGCATGTCGATCACGACGTGGTCGAACCGCGAGGACACCATGTCGAGTAGGCGCGTGGCCACGTCGGCATCGAACGAACGCATTTCGGCCGGGCGGTTCGGCGCGGCGATTACCGCAAGACCGGAGCCGTGCTGGGAGAGCATCACTTCCAGCAATTGGCCGTCGAGCCGCTCCGGCCGCGGCTCGATCTCGCCGATGTCGAGGCGCGGCTCGATGTCGAGATAATCGGCGCAGGCGCCGTGCTGGAAATCGAGATCGACCAGGCAAGTCGAGACGCCGCCGCGGGGCGTGCGGCGCATGAGCAGCATCGCCGTCTCCACCGCCAGCGTCGTCACGCCCACTCCGCCTGCCGCGGGCAGGAACGTGTAGATCTCGGCCTCCGTGGCGCCGTCCGCGGCGGAGCTTTTGGCGACGCGGCCGCAAGCGCGCACCAGCTCGACCGGATCGACCGGCTTGACCAGGAAATCGGCGATGCGCAGCTGGATGAGTTGCCGCGCGACGCTCTCGCTGAACCCCGCGGTGACGACGAGGATCGGGACCGATCCGGCAAGCCGCCTCGCCAGGTTCTGCAGGGCGGCTATCTCGTCGGAGCGGGTGGCATCGAGATCGACCAGAAGCACCGTGGCGTCGGCGAGCGGGAGCTTCTCCTCGGTCCCGCCCACCGCGCCGGCGACGACGGCCAAATCGATCTGCGCGCTGCGGCCGAACGTGGCGCGCAGCGATTGCTCGAAATCGGCGTCGGCCGTGATCGCGACGATCCGCAAGCCTCGGGAAGCCGGTGTCTGCGGACCGTCAGGCATGATGTTCCCACTCGCTTCGCTTCGTTTCGACCGGAGCAAAGCCGGCTCAAGGATTGGGCGCGCCGCCGCTCGCGGCCTGCGGGGCCAGGGACGGCGCGTACTTGACCGAGCTCGTGCCGGTGCCTTGCGGCGGCACGACCTTGTTGGTTCGGTAGCGTTCGATCGCGCCTTGGACGAGCTGTCCGTTGCCGGCGATCTTGCGGTTCGCCGCGGCCACCGGCCACGGATCGACGGTCTCAACGGCGACGTTCGAGGCGACGGCATTGCCGGCCTGAAAGCTCACGCCCTCGCGGCGGTCGTAATAGATATCCGAGCAGGCCCCGAGCAGGGCCGCCATCAGCAGCGCCGGCGCGATCGTCCCGGCGCGAAAGGGTCGGTCACTGCGCGGCATCGACGGGCCCCCTGCCGAGGTCGAGGATGTGGCCGACCAGCGGCGGTTCGACGCCGGCGAGCCGGCGCTTCATCGACGGCGTGATCTCGGCCTCTCCGAGCAGGAACGCATCGGCGTCGTTCCCGGGCAGCGCGTCGTCGGTCGGCACCCGGACGACGTCGCCCGGCCGCATCGGCTGCACGATGTGCGGCGTGACGATGATGACGAGGTCCGTCTCCTTCTTCTGGTAGAGCGCGCTGCGGAACAATGCGCCGAGCACCGGCACGCTGCCGATCCACGGCAGCTGCTTCTGCTGGGATTCGAGGTTGTTCTGCAGCAGGCCGCCGATCGCGAAGCTCTGGCCGTCGCGCAGCTCAACCGTGGTATTGGCGCGCCGCACGATCAGGCTGGGAATGGTGGTGCCGGCGACCTGGATGACATTGGTGGGATCGAGCTGGCTGACTTCCGGCTCGATCTTCAGATTGATGACGCCGTCGCTCAGCACGGTCGGCGTGAACGCCAGCCCGACGCCGAAGCGTTTGAACTCGATCGAGACCTGGCCGAGCGAGCTCGACACCGGGAACGGAAATTCCCCGCCGGCCAGGAAGCTCGCAGTATCGCCGGAGAGTGCCACGAGATTCGGCTCGGCGAGACGCCGCGCTATGTCGCGCTCCTCGAGCGCGTTGATGAACGCATCGATTTTGACGCCGTGCGCAAGCAAGCCGCCGATCACGGCCACGCTGCCGAACGGCGGACTGCCTGAGATCAGCCCCGCCTGGCCGACCGTGGCGGTGACGTTGTCGGCGACCACTTTCCAGTTGATGCCGAGCTCGCGCGCGGCCGTGCGCTGGATCTCGACGAACCGCACCTCCAGCAGGACCTGCAGCGGCTGCAGCACCTGCACCGAATTGATGACGTCCGGCCCGAACTGGCGCGCAATGGTCACCGCTTTGTCGAGGGTGGGGCCGTCCGCACAGGTGCCCGAGAGCATGATCCGCCCGTTGACCGAGGAAACGCGGAACTGCGCCTGCGGGAAGCGCTGCCTGAGCTCCGCCGCAAGCTTGGGAATGTCGTAGGAAACTTCGATATCGAATACGCCGACCAGCTTCTTGCCTTCGGCATAGACCGAGACCCTGGTGGTCCCGATCTTTTTGCCGAGAATCGACAGCGAATGGTCGGTCAGCGGCATCACGTCGGCGATCTCGGAATCGCCGACCACGACATCGACGAAATTGGAGTCGGTGCGGATGTTCTGGGACTTGCCGGTCGCGACCACGATGGATTCGGTGCGCTTGCCGGAACCGAGCACGACCAGCGCGTCGGTCGCACGCGCCAAGCCGATCGGCCACGGCGTGGCTACCGCTGCGATCGCAATCGCCGCGATGAGCGCGCCAAATATCCCGGCGGCGCGCCATGCCGACCGTTCGACAGGCCGAGCCTGCAAGCGTTTCAACGGATTGCCTCCCCCTGCATTGCCGATTTCTTCGAGCAGACCATCAGCGCGGACTTGCCTCCCGCCAGTCGGCGCCCTCGGCCGGCACATTGTATTCCTCGCGCTTGGAAGCGCGCGTGATCACGACTTTGGCGTAGCGGCCCGCGTCCCCGGCCTGCGCCGGAGCGTCGTTGCCGAGGTCCCCAACCGAGACGCGCCGGGTGCCTTCGTGGCTCGCCTCGCCGGCCTTGCGCAGCACCAGCGAAAGCGTGCCGAGCGAGGCGGCAAGCGACAGTTTCTGGGCCGATACGGTCTCCACCTCGAGGGTGACCGCCTTGACGACGGAGGGCTTCTCCGAGCTGTCATCGGCGAGCTGGTCGACCGCGAGGACCTTGGCGTTTTGCAACACCACGTCGGTATTGCCGCTGTGCTTGTCGGGCTGCTGGGTGAGCAGCACATCGACGTGATCGCCGGGCAGGACGAAACCCGCCACTCCTTCCACGTCGTTGACGCGAATAGTGATGGCGCGCATGCCCGGCTCGATCACCGCGGACAAGGTGGCGCGCTGGCCGGGGCCGGTGATCTTCGAGGCGAAAACCGGCTCGTTCGCCTCGATCGAGGCCAGCACGATACGCTTGCCGCCCGCCAACAGCTGCTGCATCGAACCGAAGGTGCCGGCCGGAATGGCTTCCCGCGGCCAGGATACCTCGCGCAAAGTCTGCTGCGAGAGCGGCATCCCGAACCGCAGCGGCGCCGCCGCGACCACGACGGTGTGCCCCGGCACGGGTTTCTGTGCGGCCTCCATGTGCTTGAGCCGAAGCTCGGCTTGCCGATTGAGCCACGCCTGCGCGACGAACACCGCCAGCAGGCCGAACACGACCGCGAAGGCGATCATCACGATGGTACTGGTACGCACGGCCGCTACTCTCGAAAACGCCACCGCATTGGCTTGTTGCTCAACCTCGCTCCGCAGCGTTGAATTCTTTCTGAAGCAATTTTGGGCGGTTGTTTTATGTTGAACGTTCGGTCAAGAACTATGGCTACCGAAGCCTTAATCCCCGGCCCGGGCTCGACCCGATCGGCGTCATGGACGCCGAAGCCGTAATCACTTGTGAAACAATCGCGACTATTTTCTACATCGTGTCAGCGGGACGCTGACGAACCATTCACGATCCTTGCGATGAGCCTCATTCGCGCCTGCAGTCCGGAAGACATGCCGGCGGTTGCCGGGCTGTTCCAAAAAACCTTCCCGGGCCGGCGCAGGTCCGCGCCCGAATCGCTCGAGGCCTACCTCGCCGAGCTGTTCCTGCATCACCCCTGGTACGACCCCGAGCTTGCATCCCGCGTCTATGTCTCGCCCGAGGGGGCGGTGCGCGGCTTCCTCGGCGTGCTGCCGCTACGCATGTGCTTTCGCGGCAAGAAGATCCGCGCCGCGATCGCCGGATCGCTGATGGTCGACAGGCCCGAGGAAAATCCGCTCGCCGGCGCGAGATTGCTGCGATCCTTCGCGAACGGCCCGCAGGAGCTTTCCATCAGCGAAAGCGCCAACCGCGTTTCGGAGAACCTGTGGCAGAAGCTCGGCGGCCGCACCCTGCCGTTCGAGAGCCTGGAATGGCTGCGCATCCTGCGTCCGGCGGGCGTGGCGCTCGCATTCGCCCGCGAATGGTTCGCACCGGCCGTGCTGCTCCAGCCGCTCGCCTCGATGATCGATCGAGTGGCGCGACACACGGGCCGCAACCCATTCGGACTTCCTGGCGGCCGCGGCGGCTATGAATACGATACCGACGCGGGCGAAGAGCTGCTGCTCGAACAGATACCCCGCTTCGCCGAATCCTATTCGGTGCGGCCGGACTGGAATCGTTCGAGCCTGCAATGGTTGCTCGCCCATGCGCGAGCCAAGGCGCGGCGCGGCCCGGTCTGCCGCCGGATGGTGTACGGCAAGAACCACGCGCCCATCGGCTGCTATGTTTATTATGGCGGACCGCACGGCATCGCCCGGGTGCTGCAGATTCTGGCACGGCCGGAGTGCATCGACGCGGTGCTCGACAGCCTGCTGACCAATGCGTTCCGCAACGGCAGCGTCGCGGTGCGCGGCGGCACTCACCCGCGCCTGATGAATGCCCTGCTGCGCCACGGCTCCATGTTCTTCCACCGCTCTTCGACCATCGTGCACAGCGCCGATGCCGAGCTGCTGCATGCCATTGATTCGGGCGACGCCCTCGTGACCGGCCTCGCCGGCAAGGCCTGGACGCGACTGATCGGCGACCGGTTCGCTTGAGGCGCGTCAACGGTAACGACCGGTAACGAAGCCGGCGCCGGCGCAGGCCGCCCGGTCGCGCTCAGCCTCGCGACCGGTCGTGCCGCGGAGCCCCCTGAGGTGCTGTCCTTCGATGCGGCCCTCGCGGCGAAGTGCTATAGCGACAGCCACGCCCGCTGCTCGTCTCCCCGGAATCGGCTCATCGAACGGCTTGCTCGCGCCATGGAAATCACCCACGTCGAAACCGTCCATTCCGGTTGGGCGAAGTTTTTGCTCGCGGCGGTCCGCCTCCCGGATGGCCGCAGCTTCCGCCGCGAGATCGAGGATCACGGCACCGCGGCCTGTGTGCTGCCGTACGATCCCGGGCGGCGGACGGCCGTCCTGGTGCGTCAGTTCCGGGCTCCGGTCTATTACGCGGCGCGCGAGCCGCACACGCTCGAGGCCATCGCCGGCATCGTCGAGGAGGCGGATCCCGCCGAGACCGCACGACGCGAGGCGCGCGAGGAAGCCGGGCTCGAGCTCGGCGCGATCGAGCCGGTCGGCGAAGGCTGGACCATGCCGGGCATCTCCACCGAACGCATGCATCTCTACCTCGCCACCTATCGCGATCGCG
>WNGK01012185.1_pt1 | contig 11103 bp, 15 predicted proteins | sample 5400601 | NCBI WGS metagenome assembly WNGK01 (sample SAMN13153376, study PRJNA577476) | soil metagenome | isolation source: 60 cm soil or saprolite under Garry oak tree replicate 1 | place: USA:California | collected 2016-06-15
CTCGCGCGGCATTGGTGCCGCAATCGCTAAGCGTCTGGCCGCGGACGGAGCGAGGGTGGCCATTACATACACGAAAGGTGCGGCCGCGGCCGCGTCGGTCGTCAAGGAGATTGAACGCGCGGGCGGAAAGGCGATCGCGATTCAGGCGGACGCCGCCGATCCCGACGCCGGCAAAGCCGCGGTCGAAAAGACCGTCGCGACCTTCGGCCGACTCGATGTACTCGTGAACAATGCCGGCACGGCCATTCCGAAAACCTTCGAGGAGACGACGCTGGAAGACATGGATCGCGTGATCGACATCAACGTCCGGGGCGTATTCCTTGCGACGCAGGCGGCACTGAAGCACATGAAGGATGGTGGTCGCATCATCATGATCGGTTCGGCCGTGGGTGAACGTGTCGTGGTGCCCGGGCTTGTGCCCTACTCGGCCACGAAGGGAGCCGTGAAGATATTTGCTCAGGGGCTGTCTAGAGAGGTCGGGAGCCGGGGCATCACGGTCAACAACGTACAGCCGGGTCCGATCGACACGGATTTGAATCCTGCCGCGGGCGATTGGGCGGTACCGCAGAAGGCCGCCACAGCACTCGACCGCTATGGGCATACCGGAGCGAATCTTACCGTGGATGGCGGAATGAATGCCTGAACGAACGCACCCTTTACTCGTAAGAGATACGCAGATGAGACGCAGGCGGCCGCTCGCTGAAAATCTCTCGACCATCATATTGAGGGCTGAGCAGGAGCAGAAAGGAGAAACCAAAACATGAAAGAAAAGCAGGTCAAGCTTCCAGGGCCAGATCATCCGATTTCCATCCAGCGCAATCCCGCTCGCGTGGTCGTGTCCGTCGCGGGCCGTGTGGTCGCCGATGCCCGCAACGCCCTGACTCTACGCGAAGCGGCGTATCCTCCCGTTCGATACATTCCCGGTGAGGACGTTGATTTTTCCCAATTGGAACGGACGGATCACGCTACCTAATGTCCTTACAAAGGCGATTGCAGCTACTACAGCGTTTCCGCTGGAGGAAAGAAGTCCATCAATGCGGTGTGGTCATACGAGGATCCGTTTCCTGCTGTTGTGCAGATCAAGGGGCACGTTGCGTTCTATCCCGACGGGGTAGATGAAATAGCAGAGCAGCTCCCAACGTGAAGAAAGATTGACGACACGCAATACATATTAAGTGGAGGAAGGTGTCCAATGGCTAACGTGGTCAAGAAACACACCATCTCTTCTGAGCTAGCACAGAAAATGGTGGATGAAGCGGTGGCGAAAGCCAGAGAACTTGGCGTTAGCGAGAACGTAGCGATTCTCGATGACGGGGGCAATCTCAAGGCATTCAGCCGGATGGATGGCGCCCCGATTCTGTGCATCGAGATGGCGCAGAATAAGGCGTACACAGCTCTGTTCGGCGTCTCCACGCAGGACTTTTTCAACTTTATCCAAGGCGATCCGTCGCTTTTGGCCGGCATGCCCACCCTTGCGCGTGTGGCGGCGTGGGGAGGAGGATTTCCCATTAAGGTGGACGGAGAAATTGTCGGGGCGATCGGGCTGAGCGGGGCGCCCACGGTGCAGAATGACGTCGATTGCGCGAGAGCGGCCCTGGCGCTCGTATCCGATGCGGTCCTGGTGGACTGAATTGGTAACCGGAGAACTGTTCGTTCGAATCGCAGGTAAGAGAAATGGCTGCCCTTCGTAACAAAATTGCTTTGGTGACTGGAGCGTCACGGGGAATTGGGCGCGCCACTGCATCGGCGCTTGCGGCGGCCGGGGCGCACGTCCTAGCTCACTACGGCCGTTCCGTGCAGGACGCGGAATCTCTCGTTGCCGACATCCGTTCAAAGGAGGGACGCGCGGATGCCATCAGGGCGGACCTCGGAGCTCCGGAGGGAGCAACCCTCCTGGCAAGGGAAGTTCGCTCCATCGTCGCAAGCGATTGGATGTGCTCGTGTCCAACGCCGGTATCTCCAAAGCTGCAACTATCAGGGATCATACGGTGGAGGATTTTGACAATCTCTTTGCGACGAATGTGCGCAGTCCGTTTTTTCTGGTGCAGCAACTCCTGCCCGTCCTCGGTGAAGGCTCGAACATCATTGTGATCTCTTCGATTGGGGCGCACGCCGTAGTTGGGAAGCCCGGTCTGGACAACCCTTCGATCCTTGCCTATGCCTCGACCAAAGGAGCATTAGAGACTCTCGTCAAAAACTGGGCTGCGATCCTTGGGCCCCGAGCTATCCGCGTAAATGCAGTTGCGCCCGGTGTGATCGACACGGACATGTCGAATTTCACGAAGAGCGAGGCAGGTCGGGAGGTGACGCTTGGAATGCAGGCATTGAAACGGATCGGCAAACCGGAAGATGTTGCGGACGTAGTCGCGTTCTTGGCGTCAGACGCGGCCAGATGGATCACGGGAGCGAGCATTCCGGTGGACGGTGGGTCGAAGCTTTAAGCAACTAACATCTTGCGAGAGAATTGGAGGAAATGAGGGATGAGTGAGAAGATCGAACCGAGAAATAAAGCTCTTGTTCTAGAAGCTTTTGACACTCTGTTCAACAAACGGGACTACGTAGCGGCCGAGCGCTACTGGTCCCCTCACTACATTCAACACAGCGCTCATATCGCACCTGGTCGGGAAGGTCTGTTCGATCTCATCAAGAGCCTTCCGCCAACGCTCAAGTATGAGCCAGGAACGAGTCGTGGCTGAGGGAGACCTCGTGATCGTGCACGGGCGATTTAGCGGTTTCGGTGCTCCTGTGAATTGGATTGCCGCAGATATTGTGCGCATTCAAAACGGAATCCTGGTCGAGCATTGGGACGTCATTCAGCAACGGAAGAACAGTCGATACGCAAGCAGCCCATGTTCGGAACTACATTCCCGACCTACGCTTGAAAAAGAACAAGTCTGGACGGTAGGCTCCAAAGCCGCTCGATCTCAGTTTTCTCGGTGCAAACTGAAGACAAAAGCTTGGGTGCCGTTTCTGAGACGGCACCCGTGGTTCAGTAACAACTTGATCAATGGTCCGTTTACGCAACCGCGTCCTTTCTGGGCGCTGACGCTGTTTGCTTCGCAGCCCCTTTCCCCAGGAAGTTCATCAGTTGGGAGTTTACTTCGTCCACGTGTGTCCAGGTTACGCAGTGCGGCCCATCCTTCACCACGAACAAGCGGGCTTCCTTGATCAGCTTGGCGGTCCGCTGTCCCGCTGCGGTAATCGGCACAATCCGGTCTGCATCGCCGTGAATGACCAGCGTGGGGACGTCGATGCGTTTGAGGTCTTCGCGAAAATCTTCATGCCAGGTCGGCACACAGGCAAGACTCGCCGTGGCAGAAGCGCCGGCAGCAGTGTTCCAGCTAGCCTGGACCACCTGTTGGCTGACGCGCTTACCCAAGAGAAGATCCGTGTTGTAGAAATTCTTGAAGAAGTCGGTGAAGAACGCGTAACGATCTGCGACGATCGCTTTCTGGATGCCTTCGAAGACAGAACCGTCCACGCCCTCCGGGTTGTCGGTCGTTTTCAGCAGGAACGGTGGAACCGCCGAGATGAACACCGCCCTGCTCACGCCTTTCGACCCGTGTTTCCTCACGTAGCGCGCTATTTCGCCCCCGCCCATTGAAAAGCCAACGAGCGTGAAATCACGCAATTTGAGGTGCGTCACGAGCTTGTGCAGATCCTCGGCGAAGGTATCGTAGTTGTACCCAGTTGTTGGCTGACTCGACTTGCCAAACCCCCTGCGGTCATAGGTGATGACACGGTAACCCGCAGCGAGAAGCACCGGAACCTGCTTCTCCCAGGAAGCTCCGCTCAGCGGATATCCATGGATCAGGACTACGGGATCACCCGAGCCATGATCTTCGTAATAAAGTTCGATCTCGCCGGAGTTTTCCTTACCGACATTAACGTATGGCATTGCGATTCTCCTTGTCTCTTATTTATTTCTGAGGTGTATGAGTTGAGGGTTGACGGTGATTGCGATTGCAGAAAAATCGAGACTCCCGGGTGCGACCCTGGGCCTAGGTGACGCAGAGACCTCAAGGTTACATCTGCTGCTGGTACCAGCGCAACCGGATCACGCCGGCCTCCAGGTCGACTCGTCACTGGTTCCGAGTGAATGCTGCGATGCCTGCAACTTCTTCCATTCGCCGTAGGACAGCCGAGAAATCCTCTTCATCATGGTGTGCCAGCTCATCTGAATTGACGCGAAATGCTGCTTCCGTTGCCGGCATCGGAATATGCTCTTGTGCGGCCGCGTTCAGGATCAACTGAAAATCCTTGTTCATCAGGCGGAGTGGAAACTGCGGACTGTAATCGTTGACCGCCGTCCTCGCCAGCTTTCCCACATGAGCCGGAGCGATCACAGCCGTCTTTGATAAGACTTCGAGCAATCGCTCGCGATCGAGACCAGTTTTTTCCCCAAGGGCTACAGCCTCAGCGATGGCCTGCATGCCAACACCCAACATCGTGTTGACCACCAACTTCATCGCTGTTCCGGCGCCAGGACCGCCTAGAAGAAAGTATTGTTTCGCGACCGCCTGGAATATTGGCTTAGCGGTGCGGAACAATTCCGCGTTGCCACCCACCAGCAGCGTAAGATTTCCTTTTTCGGCGGAAGTGGTGCTGGCTGAGATGGCGACATCCAGGACGTCAATGCCGCCGCGAGCGCCGATCCTCTGCAGTTCGCGTGAGCTTTCTGGAGAGATCGTGCTCATCTCCAGCACGACGGTCCCTGGCCGTGCCCCAGCAAAAACTCCCTCTGGTCGGGTGTAAACGCTTCGAACTGCTTCATCGTTGGTCAAGCAGGAGAGAAGCACATCGGTAGTGCGTGCCAGTTCAAGAATGTTCTTCGTGGCCTCTCCGCCGTGTGCAGCGATGGCTTCCGCCTTCGCGGGATCCATGTCGTATACGGAGAGCTGGTATCCGCGATCAAGCAGGCGTGTTGCGATCCTGCTTCCCATGTTACCCAGGCCAATGAATCCGACTTTTACCTGATCTGCTGTAAGACGTTTCATAGATTGTTTCATCGCGATCCCACCAGTTCGGGAACACCAGAAAGTCTCCGATATTCTTCATCAGTTAAGCGCAGTGAAGCCGCGGCAACATTCTGCTCGCGATGTTCTACCGAGGTCGTTCCGGGAATGGGCAGCATGATGGGAGACCGTTGCAAAAGCCAGGCCAGGGCTATCTGCGTGCGGCTCGCACCGTGCGCCTGCGCGATTTGGTCCAGCACTTCGCCGGTAACCCTGCCGGCTGCGAGCGGGAACCAGGGGATAAAAGCAATTCCATTACGCTCACAATAGTCCACTACGTAGTCCCACTCACGGTCGGCGAAGCTATAGCGGTTCTGCACCGACACGATGGGAACAATTTTGCGGGCTCGTTGGATATGCTCTTGCGTGACGTTGGACAATGCGACCAGGCGAATCTTACCTTCATCTCGCAGTTCGGCCAGAGTTTCCACCGAGGCCTCGAAGGACACCACGGGATCTGGAGTGTGCAGTTGATAAACGTCGATGCGATCCAGGCGCAGTCTCTGGAGGCTGCCCTCGACCGCTTCACGAAGGTGTTTCGGAGTTGCATCGTGAGTCCACTGATTTGGACCAGGACGATTCCAGCCTCCCTTGGTCGCAATCACCAGACCGGGCGGGTAAGGAAACAACGCCTTGGCAATCAGTTCCTCACTTGTGTTCGGGCCATAAGAATCGGCAGTGTCGATAAAGTTTACGTCCAGTTCCACGGCACGGCGAAGAACCGCTAGCGCCCGCTTCCGATCTTTTGGCGGGCCCCAGATGCCTTCGCCGGTAAGGCGCATCGCCCCGAAGCCGAGGCGATGGACAGTAAGTTCTCCGCCGAGCGAAACATCCCCAGCCAGACTTGCGGAAATTTCTTTTCTTTTCACCACTGACCTCCGAAATTGTTCTCTTAATCCCATTACCCGCTGACGCTCACGCCTATGCTGCCCCCGCAGCTGACGGCTCTTCGGCCTTGATCAAAGGCACGTTCACTAAATGCTCGCTCAAGAACCAGACTTGAAGCTCATTGGTACGCAGCACTTCGCTGACTACCAAGTCGTTGGTGCCGTCATCGCCAATCAGAGAAGCACGCCGCGCCAGGGTGCGGGCTTGGCGAATGATGACTTGGTGAGCATCCAACAATCGCGACAGTTGAACGGGGACCTCTTCGCGGCCGCGAGGGGGGCGTTCGATCTGCGTAGTTTCCGCCACATCCGCAGCCATAGCGATGCTCACGCCGCCGAGCAACTGAATGCGTTCGGCAATTGAGTCAACCAATTCAACTTGCTCGTCATAATGTTTGTCGTAAAGCAGATGGAGCTGATAAAAGGTTGGACCGGCAACTTGCCAGTGGGACTTCTTGTACAAGTCGCGAAGCGTCATGGTATCGGCAAGCAACTGATTCAACTGCGCGGTCATTTCCAATCGGACGGGTTCCTCGAGTTCAAGGGGCAGCAGGTGATTCACAGTTCCGTAGCGCTGAATTTCGCCTGCACGTTGGTGAAGACGAGGCTGTGCGCTGATGACATTGGCAGTTTTTGCATCAATCTGCTTCTTTGCCATTGGAGATCTCCTTAGCTAGTCATAGATTATTTGCGCACGGCGAATGGTTCACAATCTCTTTGTCGCCTATTTTGGTTACGCCGCTTTCTGGACAGTTCGTGAGTGTCGAAATGTTGACACTTTGTCGGCCACAGCGCCGGTGCAGGTATCGAGAAAATCAGCATCTTTAAGCCATCTTCCGTGTCTCAACCGGAAATTCAACTACCTTGCCACGTTGGGCCAGCGGGATCCACTTCACTCGCTTGTGAAACCCTGTCGGAATATAGAACTCGATCACCGGTGCCATAACATCCTCCGACTTGCTTTCTTTTCACGTCGAGAATAAAGGCAAGCCAGATGCCAAAGTTGTAGTGGCTGTAACTGACTGAAAAACATTGAAGGAGCAAGGTCAACGGGAGACCTGTGGTGTCAAGATTTAATCTTTCGCGGTCGGCTGGCGGCCGCTGCTTCATTACTACTTCAACAGGACCTTGGCCATCATCCCTTTGTCCTCGTGATTCAAGAGGTGACAATGAAAAACCGACATACCCTTGATGACCGGATCGGTGAAGTCCAGGATGACATCAACCGAGCCGCGATACGGAACATTCACGGTATCCAGCCACTCAGGATGCTTAAGCGGGACGCCGTTTTCTGCGTAGGCCAGAAAGTGGACCTGATGTATGTGGAAGGGATGTAGTTCGGCAGTCTGGTTGACAATGCGCCAATGCTGATAAGTGCCGATGCGAGCGCTTGTCATGGGAGCTGCATCCGGCGCAAACTTGCGTCCATTGATGTAGAAACCGTTCTTGTCCTCAGTGAACGTGACAATGAAGTTCGGTGCACCCTTCTTCAGCGGCCCAACGTCGATTGGCTTGTAACGCGGCGGGCGGTGATCGATAGTGTGCGCTTGAGTCGGCGGTGCTTTTGAACTGGGTGGCACTAGTTCTGCCAGTATCATCTCCGGATGTGGATCGCCGTCCGGACCAGCGTCTACACAAAGCGTACGCAGAGCACTGTGTGTTCCACGTGGCGGACCCGTGACGATGGCTTCAAGCCGTCCCGCTGGCGCGAGCAGTAAGTGATTCGTTGTGCGTGTCGGGGCTTTGGGTTCGTGATAAGCCAGCGGCATCCCGTCAAGCGCAACGATTTCCAATGTCTGTCCATCGAGCTGAAGGTCCAAATAGCGGTCCGGCGATGCGTTCACGATTCGCCAGAACTGCCGCTCTCCAGGTGCGATCTCGATTCGTGGACGAAGCGCCCCATTCACGGTAAAGATTTCCCCGGCCGCTTCCGGTTCTCCACCACATCCCTTCGATGGGATTCAGCAACCCGCCTTAGTTCTGCTGCTTTCGGATCATGCTCAATGTCGCGGCCGCGCACAACTATCACACGCTCACGGAGTCGTCCTACTTGGGGGGCGTAACGTTCCATTCCTTCGATGACGATGGCTCCTGACATTCCGTCCAGTACTTGCCGGTCACTCTCGCCATGCGGATGAGTGTGGTACCAGAACAGGCCCGGCGGATGATTTCGCGGAATCTCAACCGTGTAGTGCAAGACCTGACCTGGCATGGCTAGCATCCCTAGCACGTCGTCCTGCGGAGGGTTCGGCGAGACGGTTAGCCCATGAAAATGCAAGTTGGTCATGTTCATGCATGGGTTCACCGCACAGGTTTCCGAAGACTTGGCGGGAAGATCGTTGATATAGGTGATTTTGAGGACGTCACCGGGAGAAGCGCGAATTACAGGAGCTATTGTCCCGCCATTGAACGCGAAGGCATCGCGACCGTTTTCATTCACTGCACGCAGTGTTAAGGATACGACGTGATTCTTCGCCCGCACCTGCGGAGGCTGGGGCAACGAAACAGTTTGTCCGTTGCCCAGAGCGAGGAGAAATATTTGCGCAGCGATGAGGAGCAGGATCCTTCTCATAATCACGGTCGGGTTGCGCTTCGGCTAGCGCGGCAAAATGACCAGCTCGTCTCTCGGTATTGCGTCCAGCGTCGCCTTGTCGATATTGAGGTGAGCCATCACAAGCTCGGGTGGGGTGTGGGCCAACCACTCCGAAAGCGAGAGGTCCTGATAGAAGCCGCTCTTGAACATCTCCAGAAAGATCAGGTCTGTGTCCCCGTGCGCAACGGGGGCGAAAGCTCACTTAGGAGTTGCATAAGACACTCACGCAACTCCGATCTTTGATATTTATCTTCAGGGCTTGGTCTCCAATCTAGCGACAGGTGGATTTGACGTGGCCGTCTTCGCAGTTGCATCCGCGCAGAATTAATGACAATAGCGATCAACCAAGTCGACATCTGCGCTTGCCCCTTGAATTGATCCAAGTGCTTGTAAGCGGACAGAAGCGCGTCCTGAACCGCATCCTCCGCGTCGGCTGCATTGCCCAGTTGCCGATAAGCCTTTCTGTAAAACGACGGCAGGGAGCGCGAGAGGACGTCCTGCATTTCTCGATTTCCCTTTTCGTCAATCGGGAGGTCGACGCGCTGTCCACTACCGATGTATGCCTCTGTGGCTTGCATGTGCACTGCCTCCGTTCACGGCAGCAAAATGCACGCCACTTTCCAAATCATTTCCGCGCGACTTTCCTGTGTGTTTTCAGGGGCATGAACTAATTGGATACTCGGGAAGGGCTCTGAGACTCAGAACAAAGAGTCGGGCGGCTGACACTTGTCGACACTTCGACTGGTTGCTGTGGATTTCACCGTGTCATCAAGGAATGTTGATTCTGCTCGAGATGCAGCGAGCACGAGTCGCCTTCGCAGTGGAATGACGTATCTATGGGGGGCAGGACCGCGAAGGCGACTGTCGCTCTTGGCACTTTGCCATATGCGCATCTGATGCAACAGCTCACAACTCGGTTGCGCTTTTTCACGCAAACGACATTCCGCATTTACATCAAACCAGCAAACTCTTGGCTCGCATTTTGGAACAAGAAATGCATTCAGAGTTTGTAATTCAGTTTCTGTAACAAACGGAAGCTGGATGAATTGTTTTGTATGGTGAGGTGCCTATGCAGTTGATGAGGTGGAGCATGGCAAGAGCGAGCGCAGATGTGGTTTCCGACATTCTGAATTGGGTTTGCCCTGAGTGCGGCGGAAGAATGGGTGGACGCGGCCGAGAGTTCAAGTGTCAGGGCGAATGTCAGACAGATTGGCGCCAGATTTGGGATCGAGCCATTTCATCAGGGCACGGTCAAGACTAAGTGTGGCTCGTTCGCTTAGCTGAAATCGCTGACGCGTGTGACTGAACCGGACTTGCTATGAGTTACGTGAAGGAGAAAACTGTGGTCAAGGTTGCGATTGACGGCGTCATACAAGAAAGCCAGCCCGACGAACTCCTCATCGATCTGATCAATCGTACTGGGGGGGCGGTTCCTCACGTCTGCTACCACCCTCAGCTCGGTCCGGTTCAGACCTGCGACACATGCATGGTTGAATCGAACGGCCGCCTGGTGCGGGCCTGCGCAACCGCAGTCGCCGATGGGATGCAGATTTCCACAAAGTCAGCCAAGGCGGCGGCTGCTCAAGTGGAAGCGTTTGATCGCATTCTCAGTAACCACCTGCTCTACTGCACGTTCTGCGACAACAACAATGGCAATTGCACCGTGCATAACACCACGAAATTGCTGGCCATTGAACATCAGCGAATCCCTCGACGCGAGACCAACTAGGAGCTAGATCATGAGAACATTTATCCGATACAACGCGTTACTGCTACTTTTGGTTTCATTGGCATTCGGAGCGAAAGACGCGGTCAATGCGGTTCATGGAACCATTACCAAACTCGATCGGGCTGCAAAAACCGTTGTTGTTAAAACAGCGGACGGTACCGAGCACACGCTGCACCTCGTTGGCAAGACCACTGTCCGGGGTGCGGATCTTACAGACAAAGGGGCAAAGGCATCGTTTCATGGTCTGAAAGAGGGTACGGAAGTAGTCGCTCACTACACGGAAAGAGGCGGGAAAGATACCGCCGTCGAACTCGACAAAAGTGGGAAAAGACGGTTTGAAGGGAATCGAGGGCACGATTTCCGTTGTTGACCGAACTGGAAAGAAAATCGCCGTCACCACCGCTGACGGCACAGAACAAACCTTCAAGCTGACTGATCACGCAGTGAAGGATGCAGGCAAGGACATTGGCAAAGGGAGCGAGAAGGGAACCAAGGTGATCGTTTACTCCAGCGAAGATGCAGGGAAGAAAGTAGCGCACTTCTTCGAGAAGATCTGAATCGGCAGGGAAACTGCTGCTCGGATCCTCGGATCGACCAGACGAACGAAAGTTTCCCTACGATTAGGACAGTCGGAACCTGTCCGTCACCTACGATGGTCTTTTCCAGACGATGACATCGAAGGCAAACTGAATACCCAGCCGCCGTCCACTGAGGTCAGCTGGGTATTTAGCCTCTACCAACAGGGGTGCACTGGAGCAATGGACGCCAGATTACTTTTATTGTTAATCGACTGACTTACCAGTGCCCAGACGCCATTTTGCAGTGTGGAGTACGTCCACTTCACCAAACCAACCCCTTTCTGGTAGGCGAAGGTCTCCT
>WNGK01013153.1_pt1 | contig 11103 bp, 10 predicted proteins | sample 5400601 | NCBI WGS metagenome assembly WNGK01 (sample SAMN13153376, study PRJNA577476) | soil metagenome | isolation source: 60 cm soil or saprolite under Garry oak tree replicate 1 | place: USA:California | collected 2016-06-15
ACGCTGGCTTGTCTGGAGCAGGCGGCAGCTACCCTTCAGGCTCACGTGCCTGCACTCTAAGCTGTTGAGCTTTCCCATGGGCTCACCTCCCTCTGTCTTCACACAAGTGCAACTGTAGTGACTGTCTGACTCCCCCGTCGTTTCCCGCCTTTCTCCCAGGTGCCACCGGTCTCCGCCTGTTATGGTATTTCTGTGCCAACGGTACCGAAGCATACAACTGAAAAGATGAGTCCTTCTCCTGGCAGTTTACAGGATAGGTAATGTTGGACTGCCAGGAGTGACAAAACGAAAGGAGAAACGTAAAGAGGTTCTTGCTTAGGTTCTGGCTTGCAGGTCGAGCCTAAGCAAGAGGCGAGGCCGTCTTAGGCTCTCAATACAGAGGATACCATGCAGATCTATCACGAACAAGTCAAAAATCGTAGGTGTTGTGTTTTGTAACTTTGTAGTTGGGGCAAGATGAGGAGGATAATTTGGCTGCTTCTCTCCTCGTTCTGCCCTTCCTCTCAACAGTGCACAGGAGTGTGAACGCCATTGACCAGTGCGCCGATTCTAACCAGACACACCTACCTTGTGCTTTCACTTTTTCTCTGTTCTTTTGTCCTGTTGCGCCTCTATCAGTTCATGTTTGAACTCACGAACCGCTTGCACATCACCACAGCCAGCCGCTTCTAAGTCTTGCACAAAGGAATAGGCACGACTCACGGCATGGCATGGGGTGATTTCATGACCGTGACTCTGGTATAAAAGTCTCTGGCATCGGCAATACTGCGCTCGACATCTCCAAGCAGTACATTTGCCCTGGCCCAATCTAAGGGTATCCAGGCCAGAAGCCGTATATCTTGATCTATGTCAATTTGGGCTGATATTTCCTCTTTCATGTCAAGCGTTTTTTGCGGCGCCACCAGCGGATTATCTCTGCCCTGTAAAGTGGTATGGCTTTTCGCAACGAGTATTTCCGCTTGAGAGAGCTTTTCTCTCGTCACTTGTTCATCCTGCGCCATTACATGGGGCGGAGATGAGACGGCTCCACGAGAGGTTCCCGATAAGCGTGCGCCATTTTATGGTAATAAAATTGACCATTGCGTTCTTGGTGAATAGCACCAAATAGATGAGATAAGATGACACGCCACACTATGGGGCAGAGCCTCTTTTTGGGTCGGATAAGGTCAGAGCTGTTTTAAGCGAGACATCCGCCACCGCTTCCTGGCAGAAACGCGCCAGGTTATCAGACGAATGACAGGAAGCTGGATCTCTTTTCTTTTTTGGCCGCGTTCGGCGTAAAAACGCTGCAAAATCATAATCTTTTGGATCCTGCTCTGACCAACGAGTATCACACTCAATTCTCCCATCAGGGGTTACATCGATGGCTAACTCAGTGAGTCTTTCCCCAAAGTTGACCTTATCCGCAAGGATAAGTGCAGACTTTATATGGGAAAATAAAGGTTTCCGCATCACCACACGCTACAGAACGAACGCAAAGCCAGGCAGGAACGAGCAACACCGTTAAAACTACCGGCGTCACGAAAAAAACCAACGACGTAAAATAAAAGATTAAAATTTTCTCCATCAGAGAGAAAGACAATAATTCAACCTCATTTTTGCTTCCAATTTCGGTATAGTTAGGGTATACTTCGACTAAGATCGTCGATCAAGGAGTTATTTTGTATGACGTTAACCGAGTTAAGAGAGAGCGTACCAATGAGTATTCCCGAACTTGCACGAGCGGCACAAGTAGATGACCAAACGATCAGAAACGCTGAGAGTGGTCAGCGGGTGACCGCTAGAGTAGCACGGGCTATTGCCGAAGCACTCAGCCAGGCTCTTGGGAGAACCATTCAAGTCCGAGACATCGACGGATTACAGGTACGTATGTGAGAGGGGTGATGCCAGAAACGCCTAGAAACGAAGTCCCAGGCGTTCCCATTTAGACCTTTTCTTTTGATGTTGCGTACTGTCGCCCTGACAAAGCTACACAGTACAAAACATAATTTCTACCGTCCCTCGTAGTGCTGTTGTTACGCAGTGGCAGCAGAATGGCGAACTATGCCTTTTTGCTGCCAGGACAGGCTAAAGGTCTATGCTTAGTATACGCATAGGAGCCGCTCCTGTCAATTGAAGGTGAGGCAAGCAATGCAAGACCTTTGGGGAGAACTGTTATCAGCTCCTACAGGAAAACAAAAGACCTCAACAACCACGGAAGGAACAACCGTATCTTTAACAAGTCAAGATTGCCTGCTCTTCGGTCATAGCTGGACGCCTGCGGGAATGTCGGGGGAGAAGTTGTGTACAACCTGCGGCGTCAAAGGGTACTGCCCAGTGTGTACTCCTCTCAACAAATCGCCTGACGCCACGCCCTTTTTGTGCAACACGCATAGTGAAGGGACGATACAGGCATGATGAGACAGAACGGATACAGAGGAACCGCTGTTCCTCGTCGAGCAAGTTTACCACCCGCTTACCCAAACCAGAGACACAGCGCAGTACCCCAGGCTGATACCGACGTGTATGATGACGAATGGCCGCCTCGTGTGCCCAATAGCGCGATCCGCTACACGACATCCAACCCCTCACCGGTTATTGTGAGTGGCAACCGAAAATATGTCCTTCATCACGGGTTACCGCCACAACCAACAGCATCAATGCCGTCCCAGGAACAAGCCCCACGGCAACGACGCCGTGTACACTGGTCCCTGATCTTTGGCATTGGCATGGTGGCAATGCTCTCGCTGTGGGTAGTGGGGAATATGCTCCTTGCCTGGTGGAACATCACTCAGGATGATTGGCACTATGGCCTAGATGTTAGCTAGCATGATCGTTTGGATAAGTCTCCTACTTTTTTCGGATGCTCATCGGACATATCTCCTAGCTACGGTTCTCATAGTAGTCTCATGGCAAGAACCGTGATACCGTGAGTTTTTAGACGTACTGACGCTTACCTATTTTGCAGGAACAGATCCCTCACGGCTTCTGGAAGCCGACGAAGCGGACCTGGACGGCTACATCGCTAGCCTTAAACAGCGGGGCCCGAAGAAACGAGGACGAGGGGGAATGATCGAGGATGAAACGAAGTTCCGTTCCCTTACCGATCGTACCCTTTCTGACAATACCGTGGCGCTACGCGTAGTGGCCTGTCGTCTCTTCTACGATTTCCTCTTCCGTAAGGGGCTGCGGTCTGATCCTTTGAATCCCATTGAGCGGGGAAATGACGGGCGCGATGGGCAAGCGCCCAAGCGTGGCCCAGTCAGCAAACAAAAGCGCCTCCCCTGGGTGCCATCCGATGAGGCTTGGGAGCGATTTGTTCTTCATGTGATTCTCAACGAGGATGCTCGCACCAAAGCCATGCTCTTGCTGGCCTACGATGCAGCCCTACGGCGAGAGGAACTCATGTCATTGCGCGTTGATGACATCGACTGGGCACGTGGGATAGTGACTATCAGAGCAGAGACGACCAAAGGTGGACGGATGCGCCACGTGCCCGTCTCGGCTGCTGTCCTGCACCTGGTCCGGAGCTATCTTGAAGGGGACCGCCGTGCGCTCATTGCTGCCTATGATGGGGACGACACTGGCCTCATTTTCCTCTCAGAGTCAACGCGTAATCCAGGCCGTCCACTGGCTGTTGGAGCCTTCGATGAAATCATTGAGCGCGTTCGAAAGTCTGTAGGCCTGCCAGCACTGACGCCCCACACGCTTCGACATCAGCGCTGTACCACTCTCAAAAGGGCGGGCGTGACCTTGGATGATATCGCTCTGTTCGCTGGTCACAAAAGTACGGAAACCACGCGTTTGTACATCCATATGGCTCCAACGGAATTGAGCAAGCGCATTCGCACGAAAGTGGAAGCGTTTGATGCTCCCATTCGAGCTCTGGTTGAACAAACCCTTAGAGAGGGGAGGGAGCGTTGATGACCAGTTATTTCCGGCAGGTCACCCCTCTTTCTTCGACGGGATGGCAGATGCCCATCGTCCCAGAAAGTTATGACCGCTGTGCTCTGACAGCAGAAGAATGGCAAGCTCTTGAATACCTCGTCTGCTCTAGCTCAACACACACCAATAGCAAGGAATGTAGGACAGCAAGAAGGGTCATCGCTCGCATTGATCTGCCGATCACCGATCTCTTTCGTCTTCGGCACGGGAGCGCGAACATGGAGAGAATCAGCGATGTCTTCTTCGTGATGAGGCGCGAAATCCATCACCGCAGGAAGCTATTTTGGGACTGGTCGCCTGCTGATTGGATGGCAACGCTGTGCCCAACCGGAGCCCTGTTCCAGGCAAAACATGAACAGCCTGGAGGATGTGCCCATACCACTCTCATAGATGCAGCCTATCTTCTTGGGGGCATGACCGACCTACGGCCGATTGGCATTCGACTCCTTGCAGCGGAGGCGGCCAATACCTACTTCGGCCAAGAACTCGTTGCCCATCAATGTGAGAGAGTGTACAGCACCCTGGTTAGCCTGGGATATGGAGAGGGAAAAGGCACTCTCACCAAGTTCAGACAATGTCTGAGCCTCCTCTTCATCCTCAGCCGCTCTCCCTATCTGGAAGATATCACCCAAGAGCTCCTTGCCGACGTTGCCGCAGAAAGTCCGCACTTGCGACAAGCGAGTAGGAAGATCACCATTGGCCTCCAGCAACTCAAGCTGCTTGACCCACCGCCCAAGCAACTGCTGGTCCCCTCTCGTGATTTTGATAGCCGTGGGATGGCTCAGCAATGGTACGCGTGGTGCATCAGCTGGTTTGATCAGGAGGTCAACCTCACCCCTCATATTCGGCGGGAGTACATGTTTCGACTTCTAGCGATAGGTCGCTGGCTCCATCAGCATGCGCCAGACGTCCAGGCACCTGAACACTGGTCAGAAGACCTCGCGCTCCGCTTCCGAAGTGACCTGTGTTCATGGACGAATGGACAATACGGGAGTGAGAGAGGTCGCATCCTTCTCAACAGAAGAGATGAATTAGGCAAGCCACTTGGGGCACAGGCTCTCGCCCGCTATCTCATCGTCCTGCGCCGGTTCCTCACTGATCTCATGAGGCACCCCCACACCATCTCCGGAGAGCCAGCGCGCAAGACCAGGCTCGATTTCATGCCGACTGACGTGCTCAGCATTCCAGATCATATCAAACGTGCGCTGGATGTAGTTGATCCAAGAGACATTGATCTGCGCATCTGGGCTAGACTGGCTATCGCTGCGGCAACGCTTTCCCCAACAGATTTGCCTCAGAATGCTTACTATCCTCTGAGTTTTTATCGAGCTTTAGCCTTAGTGTGGGTCACTTCCGCACGTCGACCAAATGAGATTGCACGTTTGAGAGTTGATTGTCTGCGGCAGGATTGGGCACCTTTCATGCTTGATGAAGATGATCAGCCAGTTGAGCACCTTCCCATGCTCAGTTCGGGCAACCGACCAGGAAAGGCGTCACCTGCGCAACACAACGCGAAGATTTACTACCTGCATATCCCTTCGAGCAAGATGCGTGGCCCTTTCTGGATCTGGCTTCCAGATTACGTGGCTCATGCCATTGATGAATGGAAACGCGAACGACCGAGGAAGCAGAGAGAGCTTCTCGATCGGAAGGATCGCCAAGAGGTGGAGTATCTTTTTTGCTACAAAGACGCACGCGTGGGAAACAATTTTATCAACCGCGCACTAATCCCCCTCCTTTGTACAAAGGCAGGGGTTGACGTTGAGGATGCCAGAGGAAGAATCACCGGACATCGAGGCCGGAGCACGCGCCTGACTTTGTTGCGCAAGAATGGAGTGAGCTTAGATGATCTCGCTGAGTACGCAGGACATGCAGACGGTAAAACCATCAGACGCTACGCCCGGCAGGATAATTTCCAGCTCCATCGGATCATCAAGGATGCTGATGAGGTGAGTCGTCTGCTTGAGGGGGTCGTCGAGATCCAGGCTGCTGCCCAAGGACTGCCAGCCCTGCGGTGGTTTATCGGCTACGATACCGACGCCGAGCCAATGTACTGTGCTAATCAAGTCTATCATACCTGCCCGCACAGGCTCGATTGCCCAAAATGTGGCATGTTCATTGGTGGGGAGAAGGCCCGGCTGCTGCACGAAGGGGAGAACACCCTGCCGATTACCTCCAAGGTGCCGATGACCCCTCTCGAGAAATGTGTGATGCATGGCGGCCAGTTGGAAGCAGAGGCATGCCGACTTGCCTTGCAACAGGTGCCAACACCTCAGATACCGGATCTTCAGCTCATTTTCAATCCAGAAGGGCTGAGCAACAAAGACCTGGACCATCTGGCTTCACTGGCTACAACTGAAGCACTCGACAAGCTACGGATGGCACTTGCAGCACATGAAAAAAGGTTGGCTGAGGCACAACAACTCAAAACAGGTCGTAGTGCGCTCGTAAGTGCTCAGAAGAAGCGCATCAGTCTTCTTCAGCAACTCATAAGCGCATGTCAACAGCGTATGGGTTTTCAGCGGAAGGAACAGGCACAAGAGCTGTCTTGAGTTCACCTGCCATTTGGAAGATCTCATGTGGATATTCCAGACGAGGGTTTTTGACCCTCAAAACTATTGACATCTTATGAACCATCCTATATAAGCCCTCGTACCTTCCAGATTGACCAGCGGGTCGGGCACGAAGACGACAAAACACCCAGCCATTTTATCGCGATCAACCTGAACCGCCGCATTGAAATCATCGAGTTTCCCGGGGGAGACGCAACCCACGCGAAGGTGTATTTTGCCATGACCTTGATAGGGGACGGAGAAGACCTCGCCGTTGTCACGCTTAGTTTCAATGACGTCAATGGCGACGGAAAGCCGGATATGACGGCCACTGTGGGTGATACCCACTTTGTGTTCATCAATGACGGTGGTCAATTTCGGCCGCTCAAACCAGGGGAGCAGATACATATCTAGTCACGATGAGGGGAAAGCTACCTCGGTGGTTTTCCCCACTCTTGAGAAGAGGGAACTATGCAGAAGGAACAAAAGCTGAGTGATGATCTTGAACACTTCCTTCATACCTTTGAACATGGAGAAGAGGAACAACCAGAGCAGCAAGAAACGATTCACGTGTATTTTGTCCGGGAGGAAGCAAAGCCGGAAGATACCAAGCAGGTAATCGATAGTAAACCTCCAAGGGATCTGCTGCAAAAGATCCCCCTGGGAGCAATGATTGCTTTTGCTCTCAACGTTGTGTTGTTTTTCAGTGTTATCGTCTCCCTTCTCCCACAGCTCACCGCGAGCGCCACGATCACCCTCATTCCTGTCGAGAAACATTTAGCAACGACGGCAAGGATCGGTGCTATTGTTGGCAAACCTACCAATGATGAAATACAAGCCCGCCTCCTTCCCTCCTTGACCCTCACGCAATCACAAACCGTCCCCGCAACCGGTAAAGGCCACCAGGAGGCACAGCAAGCGGCAGGTACCATTACTTTTTTTAATGGCCTGTTTACGTCCCAAACGGTTGCAGCCGGAACAACCTTCACGGGACAAGATGGCGTACACATCGTGACCGATCAATTAGCCATTATCCCCGCGGCTCTCGCAACTACCCCGCCGACCTATGGACAGGTGACTGTTTCCGCACATGCCCTTACTCCTGGCCCCAGCGGAAACATCCTAGTGCGAGACGTTAATCAGGCGTGTTGTCTTCCCTCAGTACTTGCCCAAAATACTGTGTCATTCCAGGGTGGACAGACCCAGCGAAACTTTACTTTTGTGACACGGGCAGATATTCAAAAAGTCGTCGCAACGCTTACGAACACGCTCACCGAGGATATCCACGCAGCGTTCCAAGCCCACGTGACCCCGCAGGAAGGACTGATCACCCCAGCTTGTGCGCAAACAGTCACCAGCGACCACCAGCCGGAAGAGGAAGCGCCCGCTGTTACTGTCACGGTTTCAGAAAGGTGCACGAGCGTTGCCTATAACAACGCGGCCCTGCAGGAGCAAGCAACACACGTTTTGACCAACCAAGCAGAAAAACAGTTGGGAGCGTCCTACCGCCTCATCGGAACCATCCAGGTCACGCCCCTTCACGCTACCATCACCACCGAACCCGCACGCAGAGCGAGTATTGCCGCGCGGGTAATGGGGACCTGGGGATATGTGTTTCCGAAGGCGCAGCTCAATGGAATGAGAGCGCATCTTGTAGGGATGGCAAAGGAAAAAGCCGTAGCGTGGCTCACAAAGCAGCGTGGCGTCCACCAGGCAACCCTTCGCGTGCACCGGCTTGATACCAGTACGCTCCTTCCAACAAATCCGACCAGCATTCACATCGACCTTTTATACACCGCATAGAGAGGTTGCAAAATGGCATCTGTTTCGGGTATAGTAAATGTTAGGTATCCTCAATGGGTGGGTGCAATGATCTCATTGACCCAACAAATCTCACCACGCCTCTTTACCTTTACCACACTATGCCAAAACCTACCTCTAACGCGTACACACGTTGTGCCATTGAACAGGGCACCATCATGCTTTTTTCCTTTCTATATCACGCCGTTTGTTTGTCCTTTGAGTATCAATGGGGGGACAAGCAATGACCGAGATAGAGCAGGAGATGGTTAAGAGAGCCCTCATTGATCTCTTCTTGGCGAGTCCGAGAAAAAGAACCCAACTACCGCAATCGGACAAGGTAGAAGAGACAAAAGAGAAGATTCCCACCACTACCAGACGGACAAGGAAACAGCGATCAGGAGGCAGCAAGTAAGGTGATGAAGAGTAAGAAGTCAAAAAAGGAATATAGCGTTGAGGAACTGTACAACCCGCAATTCGATCTGAGCCGTGATGCTGTGGCCTATGGCAGGCAGTCATCAAAAGACCAAATGGTCAAAAATGTGCAGTCTCACATTTCACAAACTATTATGCTTTTAGCATACACCAAAGAGCTTGGGTACAGAGACGACGGCACGACGGGGAAAGTTACGCTGTTTGTCGAAAACCAGGTGATTGATGCTGAAGGCAATGTGAGCATCAAAAACGCTTCTGGAACCTGGTCTATAGATCGCCGGCCAGGGTTAAAAACGATCTGCGACTTGATCGAGAGTGGGAAAATAGGTGTGGTTGTCGCTGAGTTTGTTGACCGCCTCTTTCGCGATGAGGACAGAATTGATAGCAATGTCTTTATCAAAATTTGTAAAGAGAATGATTGCTATGTCCACATCTCAAGTAAGCGCATGACCTACAACTTTGCCAATCCGTCGCATGCGGAATTGTTCCGAATGGAAGTGCAAATGGCGGCTGCGTATATAGAAAATCATGTACGTGGCACCATGCTTAGAAGAAGAAGTCAGGCCGCTCGAAGTGGACTGTGGGCTGGGATCGGGTATATTCCTGTGGGATTTATTGTTGATCGGAAGGAGGGTAGCCCGACATCTGGGAAGTTTATCCCGTATGCTTCTCACGCCGAGATACAAAGTGAGCTGTACCTGCGGCTCATTGAGCTGGGGTATAACCTGGATCTGCTGTATGACGAACTCAGGCGAAAACCATATGTTTTCCCCGACTTTGAGCCCTGGGTTGATAAAGAGATTGTTACCAGGTTTGGCTTAAGGCAGGCGAAATGCGGAACAGGTTACACCATCTCCAAAGCAGGATTAGAATACATGTTCTGCAATGTGACAAACATTGGTATCTACAATCGTGAGGGGGTACTCATCCATGACAATCACACGGGAACGGTGAACAAAGAAATCTTCTGGCTCGTCTATGATCGGTTTCGTGATCATCGTCCAGATGGAACGCCAACCGGACGCTTGAAGATCGTTCGCTATTCACAAAAGAGTACAACAGAACCAACGAGGAAACCGCTCCTAAAACCTGTCTCCCAGAATAAAGGAGAGGTTGTTCGTTTCAGTTCGGGTTACTATATGTTACGGGTGAAGCGCCTGTATGGTTTGGAGTGTCCCCTGGCAGTGGCGGCTGACCAACTTGAAGGCGTTGTAGTTGAGCGATTATTCCAGCGAATACGTGAGGTAAATATTGGGGATTTGAAAGACATGCGATTGAAGAAAATGACAGAGCGGGAGAAGCGGATCAAAGAAATAGACAGGGAGGTAGAGACCATCAACGAGGAAATAGAAAACCTCACTGCTAACCTGGCGAAGATAACGATGCATCTCGTTGTCCTCCAAATAGAGGAGAAACTAGGCAAGCTACTGGAAAGGAAAAACGGACTCATTGCAGAAAAAGAAACGATCGTGGAAACAAGCGATGAGGGGTTAAGGACTCTTGAGGAGGAGCTTCAAGACCTCGAATACCTCTGGCCCCATAAACCGTTTGATTTGAAGCAAAATATCCTGAGTATGCTGATTAAGCGCGTCGTACTGACGTACTGTAGTCCCCGCTTCTTCCGTGTGACAGTCGAGTGGAGCCACAAAGAATGGGGAACCGAGAGTTGCTACTACGATAGAGAATTTACCGGAGGCCGACAATGGACAGAAGAGGAGCGAACAGTCCTAAAGCTCCACTATCCGACAGAAGGCCAGGTTGATCTCATGAAAATACTCCCTGCGCGGTCGTGGAAATCCATCCATCATGAAGCTGAGAAACTCAACCTAAAGAGGCAGTACCAACGAGGAACGAGAGGAGAAATTTCGATAACCTACCTGGATTTACAGTTCCTGGAACAGGAACATTTACGAGTTTCTGATTTTCATTGTTGTAACCACACGAAATGGTATTGACAAAGTGTTAAAAGTGTGGGATATTACATCGGCACCCCAAAAAAGGTGCTGGAAAAACAGAAAGCACATTTACAACTGAAGAAGCATAATTACTTCAATTTTGCCGAGAGCAAGAGTGAAGCAGAGGAGTGTGCGTCTGTTGCTGGCAGCTCACCACCAGGTGAGATGACTGGGAAGGGACGAGCACACACACATCAATCACACACACACCGCGAAGGCGGGCTCATCCTCAGGTGAGTCCCCCTTCGCACAAGCCTCCCACTCACCAGCGGGTGAGGGGAGCAGGTGAAGCAAGAATCATCAAGCCAGAGAACAAGCTAGACAGAGTACGAGGTGGATGCCTCGGCGCTCAAGACCGATGAAGGACGCGGAGACCGGCGAAACGTTCAGGGGGAGCTGCATGCAAGCGATGAGCCCTGAGACTCCCAATGGGGCAA
>WNGK01008507.1_pt1 | contig 11102 bp, 9 predicted proteins | sample 5400601 | NCBI WGS metagenome assembly WNGK01 (sample SAMN13153376, study PRJNA577476) | soil metagenome | isolation source: 60 cm soil or saprolite under Garry oak tree replicate 1 | place: USA:California | collected 2016-06-15
CAGGCCACCCCGCCGCAGTCTCGCCGCGACGCTCGGTCCTGCTAGGTGCTCCTGCCTCGGCCGCCTCCCGCGGCTGGTCGCACGTGGGTACCCGGTTGCCGTGTCAGGACCATCGGTCCTTGACTCATTTCTACGACGGTTTCAACGCAAGGGGAAGACCTCGCCGAGATGGATTCGTGATCTTTATTGAACCTGCCGTTCACATGTCTGGGCGGACCGTCCCGGCGAACGCCAGGACCGGCCAGCCCCTGGCCAGCGCCACCCTGCGGAGCTGCCGGTCGGGGTTCACGGCGTGCGGATGACCGACCGCCTCGAGCATGGGAATGTCGGTGACCGAGTCGCTGTAGGCGAAGCAGTCGCCGAGGTCGTACCCGCGCTCGGTGGCGAGCTCGCGAATCCGCCGCGCCTTGCCCTCGCCGTAGGCGTAGAACTCCATCTCCCCGGTGTACCGGCCCTCGGCGTGCCGCATCTGGGTCGCGATGATGCCGGAGGCGCCGAGCATGACGCCGATCGGCCCGACCATCTCCTGGCCCGAGGTGGACACGATGAAGACGTCGCGGCCCGCCGCCTGGTGCGCGTCGAGCAGCCTGCGCGCCTGCTCGTAGACGATCGGCGCGATCGTGGCGACGAGGTTCGCGGTCACGATCTCGGTCACCCGCTCCACCGACCAGCCGCTGCAGAGACGGCTGGCCTGTTCCTTGATCCGCTCCATCTGGTCGTGATCGGCTCCGACCGCGCGGAAGACGATCTGCGCCAGCCCGCCGCGGATCGCCTGCGCGCGGCTTATCAGGCCATAGCGGTAAAACGACGGCACGAATGCGAGCGTGCTCGACCGCGAAATGATGGTCTTATCCAGGTCAAAGAAGGCGGCAGTGGCCCTGCGCGCGCCGCCGGCGGGTGTATCCATGGCGGGCAGCTTAGGGGAGCGTCAGGAAATCCAATCCTCGTTCACCCCCGACTGACTGGTAACTTTGCACCGCTGCGCGTAGGATTTCCTGAGTTACGGAACCGCTCTGTCCCCCCGGAGCCGGGCCGTACGGCGACCCCCGCTCTCCCCCCCGGCGGGGGTCGCCCCCTTTACCTGGTCATATGCCCCGTCTTACCTGGTCATATGCCCCGTCGCGCGGTCAGCGCGGAGCGGCCGAGAGCACCCGCTCGAGCAGCGCGAGCGCGCCGGACTTGGACAGCGGATCGTTGCCGCTGCCGCATTTTGGTGACTGGATGCAGGACGGGCAGCCCGCCGCGCACTCGCAGTCGGCGATCGCGAGCGAGGTCGCGCGCAGCCACGGCGCCGCCGCGGCGAACCCGCGCTCGGCGAACCCGGCCCCGCCGTCGTGCCCGTCGTAGACGAAGACGGTCAGCCGGCCGGTCTGCGCGTGCAGATCCGCCGACACCCCGCCGACATCCCAGCGGTCGCAGGCCGCGACGAGCGGCAGCAGGCCGATGGCGGCGTGCTCGGCGGCGTGCGCGGCGCCGGGGAGGTCCGTTCCGGCCTCGGCCAGGCCGGCCCGCTGGGCGGGCGACACGGTCCACCACACCGCCCTGGTGCGCAGGGTCCTGGACGGCAGGTCCAGCGGATGCTCGCCGATCGGCTGCCCGGTCTCCGGCTTCCTGCGGGTGTACGACACCACCTGGCGGGTGACCTGGACATCGCCGAAGACGACCGCCGCCTCGCCCCAGTCGCAGCGGCGGTGCTCGGCGCCGACGCCGATGTCGGTCAGCTCGCGTGCCGAGGTGACGTAGCCGGGATCGCCCGGCCGGACAAGCGCGACGCCGTCGGCGAGGTCCAGGCTGGTCACCAGGTACAGCTCGCCCTGGTGCGGGTAGACGGCGCCGGCGTGCAGGAAGACGTGCGCGGACGGCTCGTCCATGGTGCCGATCAGCCGTCCGGTGGCCTCCTCGACGATCCGCAGCGGACGCCCGCCCGTGCCGCGCAGGCTGGCCAGCGGCACCCGGCGACCGGTCGGGTGCCACCGGCCGCCGCGGTCCCGCAGCGTCCCCTGCCTGACCAGGTCCGCGACCAGCGGCGTGGCGGCCGGCCCGAACAGATGCAGGTCGGCGGCGGTCAGCGGGATCTCGGCGGCGGCCGCGCCGAGGTGCGGGGCCAGGATGTACGGGTTGGCGGGATCGAGCACCGTCGCCTCGACCGGACGGTGCAGCAGCGCCCGCGGATGGTGCACCAGGTACGTGTCGAGCGGGTCGTCCCTGGCGATCAGGACGGCGATAGCCTCGTTCCCGTCCCGGCCCGCGCGGCCCGCGCGGCCAGCCTGCTGCCACAGTGCCGCCCTGGTGCCCGGCCAGCCCGCGATCACCACCGCGTCCAGGCCGGTGATGTTGATCCCGAGCTCAAGCGCCGGTGTCGCCGCGAGCGCGGTGATCGCGCCGGCCCGCAGTGCCTCCTCCAGCTCGCGCCGCTCCTGCGGCAGGTAACCGGACCGGTACGCGGCGACGCGTCCGGCCAGCTCGGGTGCGCCGGCATCGGCCAGCCGGCTCCGCGCCGCCGCCGCGGCCGCCTCCGCGCCGCGCCGCGACCTGATGAAGGCCAGGGCGGGAACGCCGTCGCGGACCAAGTCGGCCAGCAGGTCGGCGGTCTCGGCGACCACCCCCCGGCGCAGCGGCGCGCCGGCGTCACCGCGCAGGGTGGTCAGCGGCGGCTCCCACAGGGCGAAGGTCAGCGCTCCGCGCGGCGCGGCGTCGGCGGTCACCGGCTCTGCGGGCAGGCCGGTCAGCAGCTCCGCCGACCTGGCGGGGTCGCTGATCGTCGCGGAGGCGAGCACGAACACCAGGCCGGGAGCGCCGGGCTCGGCGTGATGGGCGGCCACCCGGCGCAGCCTGCGCAGGACGTGAGCGACGTGCGAGCCGAAGACGCCGCGGTATCCGTGGCACTCGTCGACGACCACGTACCGCAGCCGCCTCAGGAACCCGCTCCACCGCTCATGCTGCGGGAGCAGGCTGTGGTGCAGCATGTCGGGGGTGGTCAGCAGGTACGTGGCGTGCCGGCGGGCCCAGGCCCGCTGATGGTAGGGCGTATCGGAGTCGACGACGGCCGGCCGCGGGCCGAGCCCGCGCCCGGCCGCCCCGCCGATCACGTGCAGCATGTTGAGCTGGTCGGCGGCGAGCGCCCTGGTCGGCGCCAGGTAGAGCGCGGTCGCTCCCTCGCCGATCGCGGTCAGGGCCACAGACAGGTACCCGACCGACTTGCCCGACGCGGTGCCGGTGGCCAGGATCACGTTCCGGCCCGCCCTGGCCAGGTCGGCCGCCGCCGCCTGATGGGCCCACGGCTGGACGACCCCGGCCCGGCCGAACGCCGCGACCAGCCAGGGCGGGACCCAGTCCGGCCACGGAGCCGTCACGCCGGGCCGCGCGGGCAGCCGCTCCACATGGGTCAGCCTGCCCGAGGCGGCGCCGCGCCGCAGGATGGCGAGCGCGCCGGGCGGCAGATTCTGGGCCGCGGGAGCCCTCTGGTCGGCGGGAGCGGCCGTCTGGTCGGCGGCGAGCGGCTGCGGTTCAGGCATCGTGTAACGAAGTTTGTCATCGCCGGGCCGGGTACCTCGAACTGTGATCTGGTATAGACATGAGTCTGGGTATGGTCCAACGCGTGACAGGAGCATCACGCTCGGCGCGCCGAAGGACATCTGCCCGGCTGGCGGCTGGGATAATGGACGTATGGCGCTGGAGGAATCTGTGGATCTGAAGCTTGAGCACTACAACAAGGACGGCATCGAGATCGTCAACGTAGAAGGCGAGATCGATGTCTATACCGCGCCCCGGCTCCGCGAGCTGCTTATCGACCTTGTCAACGACGGTGATTACCAGCTGATCGTGAACATGGAAAAGGTCGAGTTCCTCGACTCGACCGGCCTGGGCGTTCTCGTCGGCGGGCTCAAGCGGGTACGGGCCCACGACGGCTCCCTCGACCTGGTGTGCACGCAGGAGCGGATACTGAAGATCTTCCGCATCACCGGGCTGACCAAGGTGTTCGGCATCCACGACACCGTTGACCTGGCCATCGCGCACCGCAAGTCGGAGAAGTAGGGGACCGGGCGGGCGGGGCGGTCGGCACGAGATGGCAACTGTTGAGGTCACCTTCACGCCGCTGCCCGCCCACGTGCGGACGGCCCGCCTGGTGGCGACGGCCGTCGCGCGGCGCAGCGGAGTGTCCGAGTCACTCTTGGACGAAGTCAGGCTGGCCGTCGGCGAGGCCTGCTCCAGGGCCGTCGAGACCCATGCGGCGCAGTGCCCTGAGGTCCCGGTCCGGGTCGCGCTGTCGGACCAGGCGGGCCGATTCGAGATCGAGGTCGTCAACGCGGGCAAGGCGCCCGCCATGGCCAACGGCGGGCCGCCCGGCGACCTGACGCTGATGCCGCCGGGTTTCTCCCTGGCGGTGATCGCCGGCCTGGCCGACGATGTCCAGATCAGCGAGACGGAGGCCGGGACCAGCGTGAAGATGAGCTGGCCTCTTTCCGGATCGCTCGCGGCCGGCTCGCCGGCGTGAGACCGTGCCGGTGACCGGAGCGCAGGCGGGCTGCCCGCGCGGCCGGCTCGCCGGCCTGAGATACCGTATGGCACACTCGCTTCGGTTACCTTATGGTCACGAGCCGATCGCGGCGTCGTGACATCCGGACCCAGCGCACCGTGCGAGGGCTCGGATGCGTAGACTCCCCGGCACCGTCGCGACGAAGCGATCACTTGACGACCTCGGCGACCTCGACGGCGTTGGTGACGTTTATAACATTAAAGACATTTACGCGACGATTGCAGCGACTGCCGCGATTGCAGCGATTGCAGCGATCAAGTTACCCTGCTGAGCGCGCACCGCGCCGTGGTGCGCGCAGCTAGGCCTGCGGCCTGCTTTCCTGTCTGAGGAGGACGGATGACAAGGCTCGGTTCCGCTCTTGCGGATGGAGCGGCCACCGTGACCGGCTCTAACGTGACCTGGGTCGCCATCGTGGCCGTCGTCGGGGTGCTGGCGCTCGCGATGGCGGGATGGCTGGTCAGGCAGGTCCTGGCCGCCAGCCAGGGCACCGCGAAGATGCAGGAGATCGCGCTCGCGGTGCAGGAAGGGGCGGCAGCGTACCTGCGCCGGCAGTTCAGGACCCTCGGCGTTTTCGTCGTCCTCATCTTCTTCGTGCTGCTGCTGCTGCCGGCCGACACCGCGGGCGTGCGGTGGGGCCGGTCGCTCTTCTTCCTCTGCGGCGCCCTGTTCTCGGCGCTGACCGGCTTCACCGGCATGTCCCTGGCCGTCAGGGGCAATGTCCGGGTGGCGGCGGCTGCCCGCGAGAGCGGTGAGCGGCAGGCCACGCGCATCGCGTTCCGCACCGGCGGCGTCGCGGGCATGTTCACCGTCGGCCTCGGCCTGATCGGCGCGGCCGCCGTGGTCCTCATCTACAAGTCGAACGCGCCGAGCGTGCTCGAGGGCTTCGGCTTCGGCGCGGCGCTGCTCGCGATGTTCATGCGAGTCGGCGGCGGCATCTTCACCAAGGCCGCCGACGTCGGGGCCGACCTGGTCGGCAAGGTGGAGAAGGGCATCCCCGAGGACGACCCGCGCAACGCCGCCACGATCGCCGACAACGTGGGCGACAACGTCGGTGACTGCGCCGGCATGGCGGCCGACCTGTTCGAGTCCTACTCGGTCACCCTGGTGGCCGCCCTGATCCTCGGCAAGGCCGCGTTCGGCTCGCAGGGCCTGGTCTTTCCGCTGATCGTCCCGGCGATCGGCGTCCTCACGGCGATGGCCGGAATCTTCTTCGTCGCCCCGCGCAAGAACGACCGCAGCGGCATGACCGCGATCAACCGCGGTTTCTTCCTGTCGGCGATCTTCTCCCTCGTGCTGGTCGTGGTGGGTGCGTTCGTGTACCTGCCGTCCTCGTTCAGCCAGCTCAAGGGCGTCAGCGACGCGGCCATCCTGAACCACTCGGGCGACCCGCGGCTGCTGGCCATCGGCGCGGTGGTGATCGGCCTCGTGCTGGCGAGCGCGATCCAGCTGCTCACCGGCTACTTCACCGAGACCACCCGCCGCCCGGTCAGGGAGATCGCCGACTCCTCCCGCACCGGCGCGGCAACGGTGATCCTGTCCGGCATCTCGGTGGGCCTGGAGTCGGCCGTCTACTCCGCGCTGCTGATCGGCGCGGCGGTGTACGGAGCGTTCCTGCTCGGCACCGGCAACCCCACGATCGCACTGTTCGCGGTCGCGCTGGCCGGCACCGGCCTGCTGACCACGGTCGGCGTGATCGTCTCGATGGACACCTTCGGCCCGGTGTCCGACAACGCCCAGGGCATCGCGGAGATGAGCGGCGACATCGAGGGCGAGGCCGCCCAGGTGCTGACCAGGCTGGACGCGGTCGGCAACACGACCAAGGCGATCACCAAGGGCATCGCGATCGCGACCGCGGTGCTGGCCGCGACCGCCCTGTTCGGCGCGTTCCGCACCACGGTCAAGGCCGCCCTGGGAAGCGCGGCGAGCAGCTTCAGCCTGTCGATCGACCGGCCGAACGCGCTCGTCGGGCTGATCGTCGGCGCGTCCGTGGTGTTCTTCTTCTCCGGCCTGGCGATCATGGCCGTCGGGCGCGCGGCGGGCCGGGTCGTATTCGAGGTCCGCGAGCAGTTCAGGACGCACCCGGGAATCATGGACTTCACCGAGAAGCCCGAGTACGGGCGCGTGGTCGACATCTGCACGAAGGACTCGCTCCGCGAGCTGGCCACGCCGGGGCTGCTCGCCGTGCTCACCCCGATCGTGATCGGCTTCGGCTTCGGCTACGTCCCGCTCGGCTCGTTCCTCGCCGGGGCGATCGCCGCTGGCGTGCTGATGGCCGTGTTCCTGGCCAACTCGGGCGGCGCCTGGGACAACGCCAAGAAGCTCGTCGAGGACGGCAACTACGGCGGCAAGGGCTCGGAGGCGCACGCGGCCACGGTCATCGGCGACACCGTCGGGGACCCGTTCAAGGACACCGCGGGCCCGGCCATCAACCCGCTGATCAAGGTGATGAACCTGGTCTCCCTGCTGATCGCGACCAGCGTGGTGAAGTACGCGGACAACACGGGCCTGCGGGCCGGCGTCGCGCTCGGCGCGCTCGCGATCGTGGTCGCGTCGGTCGTGATCGCCAAGCGGCGCGCGACGGGCATCGCCCCGGCCGGCTCGGACGGCGAGGGCGGCCCGGCCGCTCCGGCCGACGACGAGCGGCCCGCCGAGACCGCGACTGCCTGAGCCGGCCAACTCTGACCCAGCGACGGCGGGCCCGGCCACCGGCCCGGCCCGCCGTTCCGGCGTGGCGGCCTTTGCTCATCGGGCCCCCGGCCTGGGACCATGGACGCATGACGGCGCAACGGCTGCTCATCGTCATGCGGCACGCCAAGGCCGGCGAGCTTCCTGGCGGTCCCGACGTGGAGCGGGCACTGCGGCCCAGGGGCCGCAAGAACGCGACGGCAGCCGGGCAGTGGCTGGCCGGCCGCGGGCTGGTTCCCGATCTCGTGCTCTGCTCGCACGCGCGCCGGGCCAGGCAGACCTGGCAGTACGTGAGCGCCGAGCTGGCCGGCGAGCCCGCGGTGGTCAACGACAAGCGGCTGTACCAGGCGGACGCCGCCGAGCTGGTCGAGATCATCGCCCAGACGCAGCCGCACGTGCGCAGCATTATGTACGTCGGGCACAACCCAGCCGCCGCCGACCTGACCGAGATCCTGACCGGCGGTCCCGTCGACTTCCCGACCGCCGCGGTCGCGCTGGTCGGCGTGACCGCCGCCTGGCCCGAGCTGGCCGAACGCGCCGAAGGTACGGGTCAGCTCGTGGCCTCCTGGACACCTCAGCCACAATCATGACCGGCAGCGCGTCGACGATTCGCTGGAGGCAGCAGGATGTCGGATGAGGTACTGCGGCTGCACGGCGTGGGGGTCTGCCGTGAGCGATCGATGCTGCTCAAGGACATCGACTGGACCGTTCGCGCGGACGAGAGCTGGGTCATTGTCGGCCCGAACGGCGCGGGGAAGACCACCCTGCTCCAGGTCGCGTCCGGCTTGATCCTGCCGACGGAGGGGTTCGCCGAGGTGCTCGGCGAACCGGTATTCGGTGCCGACCTGGCCGAGCTGCGCAGTCGGGTAGGCATCTCCAGCGCCGCCGTGGCCGATCACGTGCCGCGCGGCGAGAAGGTGATCGACCTGGTGCTGACGGCCGGGTACGGGATACTCGGCCGCGGCGGCGAGGACTACGACTCCTTCGACGTCGTCCGGGCCGTCGAACTGCTCGACGCGGTCGGCTGCTCGCACCTGATCAGGCGGCGGTTCGGCACGCTGTCCGAGGGCGAGCGCAAGCGGGTTCAGATCGCGCGCTCGCTGATGGCCGACCCCGAGCTGCTGCTGCTCGACGAGCCCGCCGCGGGACTCGACCTCGGCGGCCGCGAGGAGGTGCTGAGCCGGATCGCCGCGCTGGTCCGCGACCCTGGGTCACCGGTGCTCGTCCTGGTCACGCACCACGTCGAGGAGGTGCCTGAGGGCATTACGCACGCGATGCTCATGCGCAGGGGCACCGTGCTCGCCGCCGGCCCGGTTGAGCAGGTGTTCACCGAGCGGAACCTGTCCCGGTGCTTCGGCGTCCCGCTGGTCGTCGAGCGCCGCGCGGCCCGCTGGATGGCCCGCGCCGCTCCGGTACGCTGACCCGCCGACGGCGGCCATGGCGGCGCGTCCCTAGGATCTGACCATGCGTCGAGGGTCGCGTGGCTAGCGGGGAAATCCTGGCCATCCTCGCCGCGGCGATCGCGGCCGGCGCCATCAACGCCGTCGTCGGATCCGGGTCGCTGATCACGTTCCCGACCCTGCTGGCGTTCGGGTTCCCGCCGGTGCTCGCGAACGTCTCCAACAACGTCGGCCTGGTGCCAGGCAACGTCAGCGGCGCCCTCGGCTACCGGGAGGAACTGGCCGGCCAGCGCGGCAGGCTGATCAGGCTCGGCGCCGCGTCCTGCGCGGGCGCGCTGGCCGGAGCCTGCGCGCTGCTGGCTCTGCCGGCGGGGGTGTTCGAGGTCGTCGTCCCGGCGCTGATCATCATCGCGTGCGTTCTCGTCGTGGTCCAGCCCAGGCTGTCGGCCTGGGTCGCGTCCCGCGGCAAGAGCCCCGCCCAGCACGGCGGCCCGCTGCTGCTCGGCAGCGTGTTCCTGGCCGGCGTCTACGGCGGCTACTTCGGCGCGGCGCAGGGCGTGCTCGTGATCGGCCTGCTCGGCGTGTTCCTGACCGAGGGCCTGCAGCGGACCAACGCGGGCAAGAACGTTCTCGTCACCGTCGTCAACGCGACCGCCGCCATCGTCTTCGTCAGCTTCGCCCACGTGGCCTGGGTCGTGGTGGCCCTGATCGCGGCCGGGTCGACGGCCGGAGCCCTGATCGGGGCCCGGGTCGGCCGGCGGCTGCCGCCGCTGGCGCTGCGGATCATCATCGTCGTCATCGGCGTGATCGCCGCGGTCAAGCTGGTCTTCTTCTAGACCCGGATGCCGGTCCGGCGCCGGCGTGTGGCGGGGGAGCGGCGGGAGACGGCGTGTGGCGGGGTGCTGGAAGGCTAGGCCGGGGCCGGAGCCAGGAAGCCGGCCGCTACGGCCCGCTTGACCACGTTCCTGGCCAGCGCGCCCAGCGACGGGGAGCCGTCCTCGATCAACCGCACGTTGGCGAGAACCCGGTCCGCCGTGATGCCGTGGCGCTGCCAGGTACCGCCACCGGCGGCCAGGTTCTCCAGCATGGGCTGAAGCCGGTCGAGAGCGCGGGCGAATTTGGCCTCCGGCGACTGCCGGGCCGTGAACTCGTCCCACAGGTGGCGCAGCACGGAGCCCTGCTCCGCCGGGAGCAGGGCGAAAATCCGGTCGGCGGCCGCGCGCTCGGCGATCTCCTGCCGCTCCTGCTGTTCCCGGTCGGCGTAGAGGAACAGGTCGCCGGCGTCGATCTCGACCAGGTCGTGAACGAGCACCATGCCGGTCACGCGGCGGAGGTCGGTTCCGGGCCGCGCGTGCTCGGCCAGCACAAGCGCCATCACCGCCAGGTGCCAGGAGTGCTCAGCCGAGTTCTCTGGCCGGTCAAGTCCTGGACCGGCCAGCACGGTCTGCCTGAGCACTCCCTTCAACCTGCCGATCTCCGCGATGAACCGCATTTGCTCGTCAAGCCGCTCCATGGGCCTATTGGATCGCACCAGGGCGTTCCTCGGCTACCGTGCGTCAAGGTTCGTGGTCCATCGCCGGGCTACTTCGGGCCCAGACCCAGCAGGTGCAGAACGACAAGCAAGGCGACGAATCCGACAAGTATCCCGGTCGTCTTCGCAATGGATCGCAGCCCCGCCTGCCATGAGCCCGGCGCCAGCCTTCCTGAACCGCGGCCGCCGACCAGTCGGAGTCGCCGCCTGCGCCACAGCCTGGACCAGCCACGCTTGGGATCGGAGTTGGATACCGGCTTGCGCAGCTTTCTGGCCTGGCCGCGGCGCCGCCAGTTCGTGCCACGTCCCGGCGGTCGCCGCGCCGCCCGCCTGGCTCGCTCCTCCGCGGAGGGCTCGCGGAACCTGGCCGCTCCCGCCGAGCCTGACGTAAGGTCGCGTAGCTGCCGGTCGAAGTCGTCCGAGCCAGGCGACGCTGGGCTGTGCTCCGTGGGCATGTACGCCAGTATGCCTGGCCGGAGGCAGCGGAACTCCAGTATGCCTGGCCGGAGGCAGCGGAACTAACCAGTTGCCGCGAGGAACGCGGCGTTCTGCCTGGCGCGCCCGGCCCGGGTCCCGCCGCCTGGACCCATGACTCGGTAAGTAACGGCACGCTTACAAAATGTAACGACTCTCGAAGAGAGATCAATTACCCGTCGGCAGAATCACGCTGAACGGAACCCGGAGAACTACGTCGCCAACATCTGCGCCCCGCCGGTGCCCCGGAGGTGACGCCGGACATGAGGGCGCGGGTCGTCGAGTACTGGCGCACGTGCATCCCGAGCTCGGCGCGCAGGTCGGCCAGGGCCTGGTCGCCGGCTGACCCCGCGCCCCATCGGCGAGCGGAATATAGAGCAGAGCGCTACGATCAGCGCGTTATGGGAACCATAAGGGTCGCGCTTGCCGAGGACCATGTCTTGCTCCGCGAGGGCATCTCCCGGCTCGTGTCGGC
>WNGK01037848.1_pt1 | contig 11101 bp, 10 predicted proteins | sample 5400601 | NCBI WGS metagenome assembly WNGK01 (sample SAMN13153376, study PRJNA577476) | soil metagenome | isolation source: 60 cm soil or saprolite under Garry oak tree replicate 1 | place: USA:California | collected 2016-06-15
GTGCTAATTTGACAACGAAGTCCTCAAACAGCGCGTTTGAGGACTTTTTTGTTTGGGTGGCGGAGGCAAGGATTCTTTATGGTTTTGATCAGGGTTCAGTACGATGCATACAACCGTCAGTTTAAACTTCTGGACCGGGCGCTGGTAGGCGCGCTCGAAGATGGAGAGACGTATGTGCTGATCGCGGACGTCTCGGTTGAAGATTTCAGACGAACCGCTGTTCCGGATATTCATTCGAAACTCGAAGAGGCCTACTCACCGCTGAGCCTGGTAACATCAGGGCTTTCGTGATCTAAGCCGTTAATCATTAATCGTCATCAATTTTCATTTCTCATTTGGATCTTTCTTGATTCAGTCACAGATTCGCCAAGAAGAGAGAATAGCCTTCGGAACCTGAAGTGCAATTCCTTAAGGTAGGTATTGCCGATGAGCCCAAATGTTTACGGCATAAATCCTAAGGAACGTTTACGTCATCGTTTTGAGTGCTTCGGCTTCGTTGTTGAACACCTCGAATACGGTAAGGAGCTTCGTGATTTGCAGGAGATCCTGAACGCGGCGGGTGAGGTTCAGCAGCTTGAGTTGGCCGCCCTTATTGCGAACAGTCGTGAACGAACTGACGAGTTCGCCGAGCCCGGAACTATCGATGTAATCGACGTCGGCCAGGTTTAACAGAAACTTCTGATGGCCGGCGGCAAGAAGTTTTCCAATGCGATCGCGTAAGACAAGCGTGCCTTCCCCCATCGTGATCCGGCCGCTGAGATCCAGAATGACGACGTCGTCCAGACGCCTCGGATTGACGAGCATGCTCATTTCGGGCGAGCTCCATCCATCCCGGGAAGTCTCTTCAGCATGCGGAGCCGGCATCCGCCGCCTTCTCTCGGCAAGAGATCGACTTCATCCATAAATGACCGGATGATCAAGATGCCCCGCCCGCTCGGCTTCAACAGATTGGCTTTGTCGGTGGGATCGGCGACGTTGTCCAAGGTGAAACCACATCCCTCATCTTCAACAATGATTTCGATGGCATCGCCGCTGGATGAGATCCGGAGGGTGGCTTGTTTGGCGGGATCGGCTTTATTGCCGTGTTGAATGGCATTGATCATGGACTCACTGATGCTCAGCTCGATCCAATGCGCCATTTCGTTGTTGAGCTTGTATGCCTTTACAGCCTCCGCGATCAAGTCGTGCACCGCCTCCATTTGCTCGATCCGGCTCGGAATCGTCAGCTCGAAACTACGCCTTCTTTTTGAAGTCATTGCCTCTTGGTAACACGAGGTTTATGCAAAGTCAATGACCGTGCTAATCTCCGCCTATGGATAGTCTGGAAATCAAGCCGGCCGAGAGACTGAGTGGAGTAACGCCTGTGGCCGCTGATAAATCCATCAGTCACCGTTTGGCGATGATTGCCGCAATAGCCGAAGGCGCGACCACAATCCACAATTTTGCGGAAAGCGTCGATTGCCAAAGTACGCTGGAATGTTTACGGAATCTTGGCGTCAAAGTCGAACGCACCAGGTCGTGGCTCACAATTCACGGCCGCGGCCTTCATGGACTGGAGCCGCCCCCGCAAGCCCTGGACGCAGGAAATTCGGGCACCACGGTGAGATTGATGTCCGGCCTCCTCGCCGGATGCCGGTTTGAATCAACCTTCGTTGGAGACGAGTCGCTTTCGCGCCGGCCTATGAAACGGATTATCGATCCGCTGCGGCGATTTGGCGCCACGATTGAAGCCAGAGACGGAAATTACCTTCCGTTAAAAATCCTGGGCCGTCCCCTTAACGCCATCGACTTCACCCTGCCGATTCCCAGCGCCCAGGTGAAATCGTGCGTGCTGCTGGCAGGATTGCAGGCGCAGGGCGTGACAACCGTGCACGAGCCCGTCGTTTCCCGTAACCACACAGAGATCGCATTGGCTGAATTCGGCGCACGCATTCGCATGGGGGAGAATCGAATCGAGGTCGAAGGTGGCCATGCATTGCGCGGTAAGGAATTTTCGGTTCCCGGGGATCCGTCGGCAGCCGCATTCTTCATTGCTGCGGCGATAGCCGTTCCAAATTCCAGCCTTCGATTGACCGGAATTGGATTGAACGCCACACGTACGGGCTATATGCGGCTGCTCGCCCAGATGCAGGCGCGCGTTACGATTACGCAATTATCGGTTCGAAATGGGGAACCGGTCGGAGACGTCTGTGCGGAAAGCTCCGACATTGCGGGGATGGACATTGGCGGATCCTGGATTCCCAATATAATCGATGAAATTCCGATTCTCGCCGTTCTCGGAACTCGAACTCAAAACGGAATTCGCTTTCGCGACGCCGCGGAGCTGCGCGCCAAGGAGAGCGATCGGATTCATGCCGTCGCCCGAAATCTGCGGGCGCTGGGCGCCGCGGTGGAAGAGTATCCGGACGGATTGTTCGTTCCCGGAGGCCAGCGCTTGCACGGCGCCGCGGTGGATTCCTTCGGCGATCATCGGATAGCCATGGCATTTGCTATCGCCGGCCTTTTTGCAGACGGTCCGGTAGTGATCAAAGATCCGGCTTGCGTCAGTATTTCCTTCCCGGGATTTTTTGATTTACTGAATCGGGTGAGGGTCTGACCGGATTTGCCGGAGCTAGTGTCGCGTTTCATAAATAGTTGCACCATTGCCGATGCAGCTATTTATGAAACGCGACACTAGGCTACAGGTATTTTGCCGCAGGCTTTTGTGACGGCCTTTTCGATACGATCCTCGATATCCAACTCGGCCTGGTTCATCACCGTCGACAGTTCGGAAACGAGCAAAAAACGGGCGCGATCGAGCATTCGCTTCTCACGGAACGACAAGGGTTTCACGCGGCTGAGATAAACCAGATTCTTGAAGACGTCGGCCACGTGGAAAATCGAGCCGGAGCGCATCTTTTCGGAGTTTTCTTTGAAGCGGTCCTTCCAGTCTTTTTGGGCGAAAAACTGGTTACTCCCTAGGAAAGAAAGGAGTTGTTCAACGTCCCGGCGTTCCACGATCTTGCGAAGGCCGACGTCGCCGGCGTTCGCCGTGGGTACCATGACCAGGATGTCGTTGGTTTTCGATGATCCCAACACCATGGTTGGGATAGACAACTTTATCGCCTATCTCAAATATATCCATGTCCCACCGGAGACTGAACTATTTTATATGTAATGCGTACAAACGTCAAGGGCTAGGGCTTGAACCCACGCGGGCCGCGGATTTGAGCTTTGTCCTACATGAAAATACGTAACCTGTTAGTAGTTCGAGCGTGTGCCATTGGTGATTTTGTTTTCAATCTGCCCGCACTTACAGTTCTCGAAAGAACCCACTCGGATACCCGATTCACTTTAGTCGGAAACGCGTCGGCTTTAGAACTTGCCAGAGAATTCGTGGCCGTTAAGGAGATTTATTCTATCGAGTCCCCACCGTGGTCGCGATTGTTCTATGAGCCTGTTTCGGGACTGGAATTCGATTCCGCGATGGTCTGGATGAAAGATGAAACCATTGCCGGAAATCTGCGGCTTTCGGGAATACCCAACGTGATTCGACGTGATCCGTTCCCCCCACATGGGCACGCCGCGGATCACTTGCTCAGAACTCTGAATCTCGATCGGCCTCCTCTGCCGGACCTGTGGGCACCGGATTCGGACGATGTCGTCATTCATCCCGGCAGCGGCAGCCCGAAAAAGAATTGGCCGTACTTCGAGGAACTGGTGGACAGGCTGCCGAATGTCGTCGTGTTGTTAGGACCCTCTCCCTCTGGGAGAGGGCGGCGCGGCAGCCGCCAGGCTGACGTGCCGGGTGAGGGCCACAAGTTTGACGAAGACCTGAAACCCTCATCTTTTTTTGAGGCTTCGCCCTTTCGGGCTCGCGCTTCGCGGCTTCGCGCGGCCTCTCCCAGAGGGAGAGGCATGCTTATGCTTCAAAATTTGTGCCTTCCTGAAGTCTTCCACCATCTCCGCCGCTGCCGTGCCTATATCGGCAACGACTCCGGCATCACGCACCTGGCCGCCTATCTCGGCTGTCCAACGATTGCGCTGTTCGGTCCGACGGATCCACGGGTATGGGGACCGATTGGCCGTCGTGCTCGGATTATCTGGAAGAGCAAACTTGAAGACATCACGGTCGATGAGGTGGTACAAAGTATTAGGCGTGGGGGGACCGGCCGGTAGTAAGAAGGCCGCCGCGAAGCGCAAGCCCGATAGGGCGCAGCATAAATAGAAGCGGCGTACCGAAGCGATCCGGACGGTGGGCCCGACGCTGAAAAGATGCAACGCACACCTGAACCCGAATTGATGGACGACCGAGAGCAGGCCGCCGCATATGCTGCCGCGGACTGGACCGAATCGCATGGAAAGATCCCAGGCTATTTTCGAGAACGGTTTCCCGATTTCGCCGGAGGGCGCGTCATCGATCTTGGCTGCGGCACGGCGGATGTCACGATCCGATTCGTGAAAGCTTTTCCGGAAGTTACCGTCGTCGGCGTCGATGGTTCTGATGCCATGCTCGCATTCGCCCGAAAATCGGTTCATAACGCCGGTCTGGATTCGCGAATCTCGCTGGAGCGGCGTTATCTTCCCGACCGCGCCATTGAAACGCGCTCGTTTGACGCGGTTATCTGTAACAGCCTGCTCCATCATTTTGCCGATCCCGTCGCGTTCTGGCGGACCGCCGCAAGCTGCGCCAAGCCGCGTGCGCCGGTGCTGATCGTCGATCTCGTTCGTCCCCCCGACCACCAGACGGCGGTTCAGCTTGTGCAGGAACATGCCAGAGGCGCTCCGCCCGTGCTGGAACGGGATTTCATCGCGTCGCTCCATGCCGCGTACTCAGTAGGTGAAGTGCGAGAACAACTGGTCTTAGCGGGGCTGCCGGAATTCAACGTCGATCAAGTGGACGTCCTTCACTGGGTTGCCTGGAGCCGGGCGCCTATCTAATCTCAAATTTCCAACCTTGGAATATTACAGTCCGCGAACGATTTCGGAAATGCGCTGCGCCGCAAGACCGAATCGCGGTCCTGGGACGAGCAAGTAAGTTTCTCCTTCGATGTAGATGCGGTCTTCGACCAGCCCGAGCCGTTCCCAGTCCTTCTTGCGCTGAGCGGCCTCCCGCGGGTCGAATGGAGGTGACAACGTTTCCAGGATGATATCGGGTTTCCGGCGGATCACCTCTTCCAAGCTGGGTTGAAAGGTCTCGACATCGACATCACCGAACAAGTTCACACCGCCGGCGATTTCGATCAAATCATGCTGAAAGGCTCGGGAGCCGATACTGTAGAACGAGCCGAGAGTTCCGCCCGCGCGATCGTGAACCAGAAAGATTTTCGGTTTTTCCGCCGGCGCCGCCGCCCGTACATCCTCAAAAGATTTACGAATGGCGGCCACGAGCCGTTGGGCAGGATCCTCCGCCCCCACTTGCCGTCCCAAGTCCAATATAAAACCCAACGTCTTCTCGACATTTCCGTGTCTGAAAGGAAAGGCTTGAATTCCGAGGGACTGCAGCCGCTCATTGAGAACGTCCTGGCTGCCGTAAGTAATGACGAGATCCGGACGAAGTTCGATGATCTTCTCGATGTTGGGATTGATCAGGCCGCCGATTCTCGGTCTTTTTTCCACTTCAGGGGGAAAGTGATCGTAGTCACCGACCGCAACGACATTGCCGCCCACGCCTAGGGCAAACAAGGTCTCGGTCACGCTCGGCACAACGGAGATAATCCGGCGCGGCGACTCGGAAGCGGGTGGCGGCGATTTCGGTTCAGTACAGGATGCAAGAATCAATACGATGAGAAATATTAAGCACATGTGAAGGTCATTTCGATCGTCCCAAACGAATTCGCGTTCCGGCAACGAAGCTTCGCCGGAGAGACAAATAGCCGAGCACTTCCTGATAGTCCCGGTTGAAGATATTTTCCACTCTTATGTATGCCGATCCAAAACGCGTAAATTCATATGCCAAGGATCCGTCGGAAATGGAATAGCCTGGATTACTCGTCAGCGGCACGCGGTACGTGAAGAAATCACTGTCCGCGCGCCGGCCCACCGCTCGAGTAGACCACTGGGCGCTCCATTTTGGACCAATCCAGGTTATGGCGATGTCCCCCGAGTGACGCGGCCTTCGCAATAGCGGATCGCCCGGCCGGAATGGATAAGACCGTTGTGTGGATTCCTGGATGTGCCCGTCGAGATATGTGTAATTGGCTTCGACCAACAGTTGCCTCACTCGTGCTCGCATACGCAGTTCGGCGCCCCGCGCCAGATTGCGTCCGATGTTCTGATACAAACCGGAAAAGTCGGGTTGACTCACCAGTTGGATCAGATTCCGAAATCGGTTGTCGAACCACGCCAGATCTGCTGTGATCCGATTTTTCGAAAATGATTGCTCGACGCCTGCTTCCCAGCTTCTTGAACGTTCCGGAATCAAATTGGGATTCCCCTGGAAGAAACGGTTCGTACTGAAGTTTTGAATGAAGCTGGGTTCTTTGATTCCTGTTCCCGCACTGAATCTCAGCCTCAGGTCCGGGCGCACGCGCATCGAAGCACCGAACCTCGGGTTCGCACTGACGCCGAACGTTGTGTTGTCTTCGATTCGGATTCCTCCGATCAGGTCGAGACGATCCCAGGCGCGAACCTGCTGCTGTGCGTAATATCCCGTATTGTTACGAAGGTGCGGCACTCCCGCCACATTGGCGTCCTGGTGCTGGGTAAGGCGAGACGAAACCAATGCGCTATACGTCACACCCGCGGCGCGCTCGAGGTTTTCGGCATGATCGTTCGGACCAAATGATGTAAAGCCCGGCGCGTTGACGCCAGGCGTGCCGATTCTTGAAGAAACGTGGAAAAGAGTACCGCGGAATGTCTGCTTGGAATCGAGTGCGAATCCAAAATTCCCGAAGTAACCGGCGTTCCGGTAATCGTTGTTCGGTTGGATATTGTCGGTATCGAGCCGGCTGAACGTATTCGACCAATCCAGTCTCTTCCAGGCGCCGCGGAGCGCTGTGGACTGTTTCAGGGTTCCGTAGTTTCCGCCCTCAAGTGAATATTCGGCTTCGGGCGGCGCTGTTCCGCGAGTCGTGAACATCTGGACGATACCTGTAAGCGCGTCCGATCCGAACAGCGCGCTCTGCGGCCCGCGCACGACTTCAATCGTGCTGATGTTGTCGGCCGGCAGATATGCAAAATCATAGGTCCCGCCGGGCTGATTCACCGGAATGCCATCGACCAGGATTTTGGTGTCGTCCGAATTTCCGCCTCTCGTGAACAGCGTTGTAATACCGCCGGCATTTCCTGTGCGGACGACCGCGAGGCCGCCGATATTTCTGAGCAGATCCGATGCAGTTTGAATATGTGAAGCTTCGATCCGGCTCCGGTCGATGACATCGACGCTCGAGCCAAGCGTGTTGGCCGGAGCGAGATTGCGTGTGGCCGTGACAACGACTTCCGCCTGGATCGGATGGATTTCGAGCACAATGTCCTCGAGTCTGATCGGGTCTTCCAAGGCGATATCCGCTTCATAAGCGGAAAATGCTTCGGCAAAAATCTGAAGCCGATACTTGCCTGATCGAAGTCCACTCAGGTTGAAACATCCCTTGTCGTCCGCTTGAGTTTGAAAACGCCCGGCTCCATCAGAACCGGTCAGGATGACTGCCGCACCCGGAATCGTTGCTCGGGTCGAATCCTGAACGCATCCTGTGATACTCGAAAACTGACGTGCGGACAGAGGAGCGGAAACCGACAGTAAAAGTGAAACAGCGCAGACCCACGCCGGATGTGGGGTAAACATGGTGCCTCTCCCTCGAAAGGTTATTCCTCCGGGAGGTGTCCTGACTTGACGGCCGAATTCGAAGTTCGCCTTCCCGCCAATCTGGCAGTGGCTCGTGCAAGGAGTGTCGTCTCACAGTTGCGGGGCAGTAGCGGATTTGAACCGCTTTCCCTCGCCGGAGTACGGTAAATTGTCGCTGCGTATATTATCATGGCCGATATGGAACTGCCCGAATACATCCCTAGAGAGGAACTCGAACGGCGATGGCACCGCGTGCGGCGATTCATGGACTGCGACGCGCTCGTGATTTTGCAGAATGTGGACCAGTACTACCTCACCGGCACCATGCAGACGGGTGTGTTGTGGTTTCCGCGCGAGGGTGAGCCCTTGCTGGCCATCCGCAAGAGCTACGAGCGCGCCAGAAAGGAATCGGCGATCAGAAATCTGGTTCCGCTGAAAACCTATTCCGAGCTGCCGGCACTGGTTCCGAATCCCGGCGAAACACTCGGCTTCGAGCTCGATGTCTTACCCGTGGCAACATACCAACAGGTATCGAAGCATTTTTCGACATCGAAAATTGTCGATGGCTCTTCTGCACTGCGGAATGCGCGCGCAGTCAAGACCCCTTATGAGATCGAGTGCATCCGCCGCGCGGCCGAACAGCTCGATACGATGTTCCTCGATGTCCCGTCGCGGATTCGCGAAGGCTTGCCGGAATTTGAACTTGCGGCGCGGATCGAATACGTCTTGCGGATGGCCGGCCATCAAGGAATCCTACGCGTCCGGCGTTTCAACATGGAGAACCATTATGGCGCTGTGTCGTTCGGCGAGACGTCGGCCTATCCTCACGCATTCGATGGGCCCGTTGGTACACGAGGACTCTATGCGGCTGCTTCGGTAATGGGAAGCCGGCGGGTACTGAAACGGAACGAACCGGTCATGATCGATGTCTGCGGCGGCTATGCCGGCTACATCGCCGACGGGTCCAGAACGTATTCGCTCGGTCCGCTCTCGCAACAGATGCGGGACACCTACGAATACATCATCGAACTGAACACCTGGATTGAAGAACAACTTCGTCCAGGTAATATTCCCAGCCAGATCTATCAAAATATTCTCGACCGCGTCGCCAAAACTTCGTTCGCGCCACATTTCATGGGCGCAGGCGAGAACCAGGTCCGATTCGTGGCTCACAGCGTTGGCTTGGAGCTGGACGAAACACCAGTGATCGCGCCGAAATTCGATACGCCTTTAGAGGCTGGTGTCGTTCTGGCTGTCGAGCCGAAGGTTTTCTATCCCGGCCTTGGGGGCGTCGGCGTGGAGAATACGTACCTGCTTACGGATGGCCGCTGCGAGCGGCTGACGAAATGCTCACAAGAAATATTTACGGTGTAGGGACTTTACCGTTTCGTCTTCAGCGTTCGCTCAAAGAACTCCGCCAGCGCTGTAATCGACGTTTTCCAGTGCCGCCACAGCAGTGAGTCATGGACGTCGTCGGGTAGAACCAACTCCTCGACATTCACACCCTTCGCAAGCAGCCTGCGCTCCAGGTCTACGGTCTGATGGAAGTCGACTGTGCGGTCATCGTCACCGTGAATGAGCAGCACAGGTGATTTCCACGTCGAAACTGCGGCAATTGGCGATGATTCATATTCGACCTTCAGCGCCTGTCTGAGATCCGCTTCTGTAATTCCGTCACCCACAATCGCGTGCGCCAGTTGCGCAGCGTTGACAGGGGGCAGACGATCGTGGACACCGTGAATGTCGACTCCCGCGGCAAACACGTCGGAATTTCGCCCGAGGGCGAGCGCGGTCAAATACCCGCCCAAGGACGCGCCCCAGATGCCGATACGGCTCGGATCCACATCCGGCCGTGACTGCAGATACTTGCCACCGGCAAGGATGTCGCGATATTCGGTGGCACCGCGCGGACCGGTGTTCTCTGCAAATTGAAATGCTTGTCCGTATCCCACGCTTAGCCGGTAATCCACCGAGAGCACAATGAACCCGCGGCTGACCAGATATTGGTTAGCCCCGTAGTCGTTGGCGTATTCCCAACGATTGTGCCAGCCCAGCATCATCTGCCGTGGACCGCCGCCGTGCACGTACACGATAGCCGGCTTGCGCGTGGCTCCACCAATTGGTTTGAAGAGTTGGCCGTGGGCTTCGACTCCATCGCTGGCGCGGAAGCTGACGAGTTCCGGTGTCACAAGCTGGGAAGCTGGAAAATCCGCCGGCAGCCGTTCCCCGGCAAGGAGACGCGGGGCCCCGCCGGATATCGAAACCACGGTTGGCGCGGGCGGACGCAGAGCCCCCGAGCTCAAATAAGCGATCGTCTGGCCGTCGGCAGTGACAACGGGATCCCATTCGATGCCGGTGCCCGCCGTGATGGGCGTGGGTGTCCCGGCATTGACCGGCACTTTGAAGAGGTGGCGGCGATCCATATCGCTGCGATCCGGACCCGTGTTCGCATTGTAGACGACGAACCGGCGATCGGGAGTCAGCGTCATCTGCTCGACCATGAACGATCCCGGCGTCAGCAACAAAGGTTTGCCGGTCGAGCCGGGATGTTCGAGCGAATACAGGTGGGGAAATCCGTCGCGATAGGACATGAACAGTAACGTATCGCCGGCCCCCCAGCGAAGCCCGATGCCGCCGGGATTCTGAAGTATCGGGTCCACGGGCATATCCCCGCTCGTGACCGCGGTGACGGCTTTCAGCGATTCGACGTCCGCAACCAGAATCTTCCACGGTAAATCCACACGAGCCAGCGGAGGGCGCGGCGTACCGCCCGTGCCGGGTTGCCGCAGGAATGCAATCTTCCGGCCGTCCGCCGACCACGCCGGTAAGGAATCGCGAGACGTCGATGGGGCGATGAAGCGGATCGGCCGGTCCGTGCCACTAAACAGTCCGATAAAGCTGTGATCGCCTCGATTGGAGACGAATGCCAGCGTCCGCCCATCGGGCGACCACGCCGGTGATTCGCTCGAGCCGCGCGCATAGAACGCTTGCTGCGGCTGCTTCGATCCGCCGATCGGCACAAACCAAATCCGCCGGTCCCGCACGAACGCAATGCGATCGCCATCGGGGGCAATAACGGGAGTGTCACCATCCGCAATGACCTTCGGCGATCCGCCCGCCGCCGCTGCCGACCATATCTGAATCCTCGGCTGCACCGGGCTGCCAGACGGATTGGGCGGAACTTCACCCTGGCGGTTCGAACCGTGATCCCCGCCGCGCACGAACACAATCGTCTTGCCGTCGTCAGAAAAGGAGAGCTGGGTCAATTCTTGCCCTTCGTCTTGCGCATACGATGTGATGCGCCGACTCGTGAAATCAGGGCCTTCGGCTACATAAATG
>WNGK01007898.1_pt1 | contig 11099 bp, 9 predicted proteins | sample 5400601 | NCBI WGS metagenome assembly WNGK01 (sample SAMN13153376, study PRJNA577476) | soil metagenome | isolation source: 60 cm soil or saprolite under Garry oak tree replicate 1 | place: USA:California | collected 2016-06-15
TATGAGAGCGTAACAGCATCCATTCACCAATCGTGGACCAGGCGCCCGTTATCTGTGCCGGCTGAAAGGCCGGCACGGGCTGCCTAAGGGGAATTCACTCGGGCGGATGCCGTCTAGATAGCATTCGCTACAGAGAGGCTTGATCGTGCGAAAACGTAACCTCTCTATTAGACGTAACACTCCGCCCCGAGGAAACACAAATCCGCCCTGCCTGCGCCGGACCCACAACTTGATCGGTGCGGCGGCCTAAGCCTGCGTCGCCTGGCGGCTTTTGATCTCGTTCAGCAGCAATTCGATCTTGTCCTCGCTCTCCAGCGCCTTGAACTTGTCTTCAAGAGTCTCAGACACCATCACTTCGCTACTTGCTGCGTTCTCCGCAGCGTTCATCCGAACGCGGCTTTTCATGCGCTCCATGGCCTGATCCTGGTCAGGTCCCACTGCTACCCGGGCCTTCGATGCACGGCCCACGACCTGGGCACGGCGGTGTTCTGCCACCAGCATTTCGCAGTGGGCGCGTGTCTCGCTCAGCTTCTGGTTCAGCTTGCGCAGAGCCTGGCGCAGATTGTCAGCCTCGGCTTTCTGATCTTCCACCTGGGCCGCAAAGCCTGCCGTGAGTTGATCGTGGCTCAGAGCACGTTCCAGCGCAGCGCGCGCCAGGTTGTCGTTTCCCTTTTGCACGGCAAGCTCTGCCTTGCGCCGCTATTCGGCCGCTTCGTGCTCATGCTCGGTGCGTTTCTTGGCAAGCAGATGCTCGTCGGCAATGGCGATGGCCACCTGCGTCTTCACTTGCAGCAACTGGTTCTCCATGTCCAGCACGATCTGCTTCAGCAGCCGCTCCGGGTCTTCGGCCTTTTCCACCAGATCGTTCAGATTGGCGCGAAGCAACGTGGTTACTCGATCCAGTAATGACATGATCTTCTCCTTTTTTAGCTGCTAGCTTCTAGCCTCTAGCTTTCAGCTACCGCCCGTTTGTCGCAGCATCATTTCTCTGAGCGCCCGTTCTGACCTCATCCGTTTCATCCTCCCGCTCCTGCTAAACGAGCCAGGAGCGAGAGGCTGAAAGCTAATGGTTAGTGGCTGCCTTTCGGCGCTTCTCCGTTGACCGGCTTCTGGCGAATCGCCTGCACGTTCGACATCAGTTGTTTGATGTCCATGCCGCTCAGCGCTTCAAACAGCGCCGGAACCTGCGCTGCAATCTTCGTCATGTCGCCCGTGATCTTGTGCGCTCCGGCTGAATCTCCATCTCCGGTGGAAACGATCGTGATGTGATCAACCTTCGACAGCGGCTCAGCCATGGCGCGAACGACATCGGCCATGTTGGTGAGCAGTTTGTCGACAACAGCGGCCTGGTTCCACTCCTGGTATGCTGCGGCCTTCACGTTCATGGCCTTGGCTTCCGCTTCGCCCTTCTGGAAGATGATGCTGGCTTCAGCCTCGCCTTGTGTACGAATAGCGGCAGCGCGGCCTTCAGCCTCTGCCGTGAGGCGGTTCTTCTCGGCGGCGGCCATGTTTTCGATGCGCTGGCGCTCGATTTCCGCTCCTTTGAGCACGGTGGCAATGAGCTCTTTTTCGTGGCGCAGAATTTCCGCTTCCTGCACCTTGATCTGGCCTTCCTTCTCCACCTGTTGCACCCTCACCTGCTCGGCAGTCACCTGCTGCAGCATGACGTTCGTCTGCAATTCATAAGCCTTGTCGGCCATTGCCTGCTGACGGCGGCTCTGCTCGGCATACTCGGCCTTCTTGATTTCGAGATCGCGTTGCGCTTCGGCCTGGCGAGTCTGCGAAGCGGTCTCGGCGATCACGCGATCCTGGTCGGCCTGCGCCTTGGCCACGGCGGACGTCCGCAGCGCATTGGCGCGTTGAATGGCGGTATCGCGCTCGGCCTCCGCGGTGGCCACGTCGGCATCACGCTTGATGCGCGCCACATCGGGCCGGCCCATGTTGCTGATGTATTCGTTCTTATCGCGCACTTCTTTGATGGTGAATGAAATCACCTCGAGGCCCATCTTGCTCATATCGTCGGCGCAGGTTGAGCGCATGCGATCGCCCACCATCTCCGGCTCCTTGACGATCTGCTCCACCGTCAACTGGCCGATAATGCCGCGTAGGTGGCCTTCCATCACCAGGCGGATCAGACCCTCCCGCTGCGCTGGAGCCTTGGTCAGAAACTGTTCGGCGGCAGTAAGAATTGAGGCCTGGTCGCTGCGCACCTTGATCTGCGCGACCGCTTCGACCGTCACCGCAACGCCCTGCTTGGTATAGAGATCCTGCTGCGGAGCGACATCGAAGCTCATCAACTCAAGCGAGAGCTCGCGACAATTCTCCACCATGGGAAAGATCACTGTGCCATGGCCCTTAATGACCCGAGGACCGCGAAAGCCGTAGACGATCAAGGCTTCGTTGGGGCCGGCTTTGCGATACATCCTGGCCAATATGCCCATCAGGAAGATGAGCCCTAATGCCGCGAGTCCAGCAAACAGAACAATTTGACTTGTCATTGAATTCCCGGCCCTTTCTGACCCGGGAGGTGATTGGTTACTGGTGTGACTGCTTCGAGCCGTCTTGGCGGCTGTTCCTTGGAAACAACTTGGCCAGCAAACCCAGCAGAAAAATTCCTACCAGGATGGCCATGTCCGTAATCATCACGGTGGTGTTCGTCATTGCAACCTCAACCTCAGTGTTCAGTGAACAGTAGTCAGTGGACGGTGGACAGTGAATAGTTGTCAGTTTCGGTGCTCAACTTTTGGTTGTCGGATAGCGTCGCCAATTTCGGCATCTCTCGACTGATCACTGATCACTGAGCACTGATCACTTGCTTCACTCGCTTCCATCTCTTCCCATCGCCGCACATAGGCGATCCCTTTTTCGTAGCGGACGACGAAGACTTCTTCCTGTTTGGGAATGGATACACCGTCTTCAGATCGCGCGGGCGCAGATCGCAGTGCGCCCAGTTGTTCGTACACGATCTCGCCCGTGCCGGTGGGGCGTATGGCCGAGGAGACGTGACCGACTGCTCCCACGACCTCCGTCTCATCGGCGGTAAGTTCGTGCTCGTGAGGCAGCAGAACCTTGGCGAGAAAAAGAAAGATGATGGCTCCGCCGGCTACTCCGCAAACACCCGCCAGCACCAGCACCACTCCCGCCACAAAGCTGCCATAGCGCGTCAGCAGGTACCCCGCCGCGCCAAACCAGCAAAGAAAAATCATGATTGAGAAAGCATTCCACCAAGGAACGGTTCCCGCTCCCTGTGCGCCATCGGAACCCGTTGCGCCGTGTGGCACGTGCACAGCGTGGGGCAGATGCGTCGCGTGCGGAATATGCACGTGACCGCCAATGTGGCCCATGCCTCCGAGCAACGTAAACGCGCTCAAGAGCAACCCCACCAAAAAGCAAACCAAGTAAAAAGTTTCCCAGGTCATTTTTGCGCCCCCTGTTTGCGTGCAGCGGACTTTAGCAGCCCGTCTCTATGGTTTGTGCTGCCGCTCCCCTTGTGCTCTAGTTTCGGCCGCAGCACTTCAGCCAGCCGCGGTCCAAGGCCCGGCGTCTCGAGAATCGCTTCGAGCAGCAACAGGCATTCGCGCGAGTGGTCGTTGCGGGCCAGCGTCAGCAGAGCGTGCTTCAACTCCGGATCGCGGCGGAAACGCTCCGCGCCGGAGACCAGCCACAGATCAAGCTTGTCTTCCACGTGTCGCAGCTCGCTCTGCAGTTCTGGCGAATAGCCGTCGGGATCATCGACAAGATACCCGGGATGCACCTTGAAAAAGCCGGCCAGAATCTGGCGCGTGGTGTTGGTCAGGTGAGGGCGGGCTCCGCTCTCGATCTGCGAAAGATAGCTCTGGCTCAGCTTTGAGCCTGTTTCTGCCTCGATGGCCCGTACCAGTTCCTGCTGACTCATGGCACGGTCAAGCCCTCTCAGGCTGCCTTCCACCTCGCGCAGATAACGGATTTTTTCGCCCAGCTTCATGGCTCTTGCCCGCGATAAGAGTTGTTTCTACCGAACTCTCTATCGCAATCTGCAATAACAATATCGCAATTTGCAATAGAATACAACTGAAATCGAGCGGCGATTTTCCACAAACCTGCTTTGACCTCCTTAACTTCTCTGGAATGTGTCCGATCCAGACGAAAGTGGTACCCCACCCAGTAGGATCTGTAAGATGGGACAGCCGCGCGGCCCGCCAGGTGCAGCCGCTCGCAGCTAAACACCCCTCTCAAGGAGACGGAATCCATGCCTAACCCGATTGTTCACTTCGAAATTCTCGGCAAGGACAAGCAGGCGCTTGAAGACTTCTACAAGGGCATTTTCGACTGGCAGCTCACGCCTGTAATGGACAACTACTCCATGGTTTCTCCGGGCAGCGGCATCAACGGCGGCATCGGCTCAGCCATGGGCGGCGATGGCCACGTGACGTTCTATGTAGAGGTGGAGGACGTGGCCAAGTCTCTTAGCGTTGTGGAGAGCAGGGGCGGGCAAACTCTCATGGGCCCGGAGCAGATGCCCAACGGTCCCATGATCGGCATCTTCTCTGATCCAGAGGGTCACATCGTCGGCCTCGTGCAGGCCGGCAGCATGCGTAACGCCTGATGGTCACACTGCAAAGTCGATGAAGCCGCGTTGCGGATCGGTGGAGACCAGCTTCACCGCCACACGGTCGCCGACATCGAGCCTCTTGCCGTCTTGCCTCGTGGCGCCCGGCTTGCCGGCGTTCACCAGCATTCCGTCCACGTGCGGATCGAAGGTTCGCACAAAGGTGCCGTACTGGTTGACGCCTGTCACTATGGCGCGGAAGCTCTGCCCGATACGCGGGTGCAGCACCACGGCTGCAATGCGCTTGCCCATCTCGCGTTCTACCTTGCGGGCGGCGTCTTCCATCTGCGTGCAGCGCTGCGCGATGGCGTTGAGGTCGCCATCGGAGTAGGGCTGGGCAGCATTCTTCAGTAGCGATTTGAGAATTCGCTGCGCCACGATGTCAGGAAAGCGACGATTGGGCGCGGTCGAGTGAGTGTAGTCCTGCACGGCCAGGCCGAAGTGACCCGGGGATACTTCGTTCGGCTTGACCAGAACATACTCACCCGGCCCCATTAGCTTGATGACTGCAAGCGACAGGTCAGGAAAGTGATCGGGATCTTTTTGTTTTTGTAAAAGCAGAAAATCGTTGAGTACCTTTGAATCAGGCTCGGCGGGCAAGGTGGCGTCGAGGCCCGCGGCCAGTTCAACGATGCGCTCCCAGCGCTTGGGAGTGCGCACAATGCGCCGAATGGATGCGATACCCGCATTGTCAAAAGTCTTCGCGATAACGCCGTTGGCGGCCACCATGAATTCTTCGATCAGCGAGGTGGCGCGATTTTTTTCAAGCCGCGCAAGATCGACTACATCGCTGCCAAGGGTGACGGGACGCGTTTCGATGGTTTCAAGGTCGAGCGCGCCGTGCTGATATCGACTACCCGCCATCGATTGCGCAGCTTTGTCCTGAAGCTTCAGTTGCGCGGCAAGATTGGCACTGGCGGCTACCTTTGCCGGAGCAGGACCTTTGCCCTCGAGCCATGCACCCACGCCGTTGTAGGCAAGCTGTGCGCGGTTGCGCACCAACGCGCGGTAGGCTTTTCCATCCGATGCTGCACCGGTCGGATCCACGCAAAACTCGACCACCATGGCAGCGCGTTCTTCATTCTCATTGAGCGACGTGGCTCCTTCAGAGAGCTCGGGCGGCAGCATGGGAAATACCTTGACGCCGGTGTACACCGACGTGGTCTCACTGCGGGCATGACCATCGATGACGGTTCCTTTGGATACTTTTGCGTCCACGTCGGCCACGCCAACAAGCACCCGGATGCGACCATCGGGGAGTTGTTGCGCGAATTCGATCTGGTCGAGATCCTTTGACGTGTCGTTGTCGATGGAGGACCAGAGAAGGCTGCGCAGATCTTGAAATTCAGTTGCAGATGAACTCAGCGCTGACGGAGGTTCGGAGTGGGCCTGAACCGCGGCAAGTTCCGCATCAACACCGTCTGGAAAATCCGGCTGGAAACCGTGCTCGATCATGGCGGCATGGGCAGCCGAGACGAGATTGAAGTGCAAAGGCTGACTCGAATGCATGCGGTATCAAGCTCCTATCAGGCCAAGAGCCAGCCTGTCACTTGGAGTCGGGTTTGGGTTGGGCATTGAGGCTTGCGCCTTGTGGCAGAACATTGACGGTGAGATAGACGCTATGGCTCACAACCGTGTTGTCTACGTAAGCGGCCGCCGTAATTGTGAGTGTGGCCACGCCAAGAGGAGTTCCTGAATTGGAGCCCAGTTTGACGCTGCTGCTGCAGCCGATACCAGCGACCCCAACCGCGGCCAGAAGCAATGAGAGAACAAGGAATTTTCCGGCGCGTTTGCCGGTGAAGATGCGCGCCTTGCGACCAATCGGAAGCATGAAAAACAGGAGCGCAGCCAGCGCCGTTCCGCCTGTTATGCGAGGCCATAGCGGCGCGGGTAAGCGGTTGGAGGCTGTTGTGCCGCCACTGGCAAAGGTCTGCACCGTGAACGTCACGGTTCCCGTGGGAGTAACCTGCTGCGGGCTGGGAGTGCAGGTCATATCGTCTTGCGTCGGCACCGAGCACACCACTTGAATCTGGCCGTTGAAACCGCCCAGGCCTTTGACTACAAAGGAAGCTGAGCCCGACGAACCCTTGATGATCTTCAGATCGGTGGGCGAATTGGTACCCGACGGAGTAATCGAAAAATCCTGTACGTCGATCGTTACCGGATTCGAAGTAGCCGGCATGTAGAAGAGGTCGCCCACGTAAACGGCAGTCAGAACATTCTGGCCTCCCGGCAATGAGCCGGTGATGAGCGTGGCCGTAGAGGTGAAGTTGAGCGAGGGCGCCAGGGCAACCGTCGCCATGATCGTGGTGCCGTTGTAGAAAATCACGTTGCCCGTGGGATTCTGCTCGGCGTTCGACGCCGGCACGGCTGCGGGCGTAACCGTTGCCACCAGGTTCACCACTTGTCCGGGACCGGTGGTGTTGATGTTCACGGCCAGGGTAACCGAGTCGGGCAAAAGCACAGACTGCAGAGCGAGAGCGTTGGAGGTACTCGCCGCCCAGCTCGTGTCCCCTGAGTACACCGCTGTGATGTTGTGAAGCGCACCGGCCGAGAGTGTGACGTTGGCCAGTGATGCAGCGTTGGCATTCACAACTGCGGTGCCTAACAACGTGGTGCCGTCGTAAAAGTTCACTGAGCCTGTGAGGGAATAGGTAGTGCCGGCAGCGGCGTTCGCGGGGGCAACGGTCGCGGTAAATGTTTCAGTCATTCCCGCGGTCAGTGTGGCAGGTGTCGAAACGAGCGCGGTGACAGTTGCTCCCTTGGTCGCCGTGATCGTGACTGCCGGCGAGGTGGTCGCAGTGTAGTTGGCATCGCCCGCATAGATGGTCTGCAATGTATGTACCCCGGCCGACGGAATCGTCACTGAGAAGCTAGCAGTGGTCGCGCCCGTTGTATCCGTGGCGAGAGCTGCCGTCGCGGTGGGCTTTCCATCCAGAGTCAGCGTGACCTTGCCGCTGGGCGCAACGGTGCCTGCCGACGGAATGCCGATGGTGAGGGTCGTGGTCACAGTGATGATTGCTCCCGCAGCCGGCGTGGTGCTGGAGGCAACGACCGCCAGAGCAGTTGTGCTGGGCTCAGTGGTTACGGTCACCGGAGCTGATGTAGCTGAAGCATACGTCGTGTCGCCGCTGTAAACTGCCGTGACATTGTTGCCCCCCACAGCCAGCCCCGTGGTCAGCGTGAGAGTTGCGATTCCATTAGCGCCGACTGCGGAAGGCGTCGCACTTAGGTTCTGATTTGTTGCTTTATCGAAAAATGAGACCGTCCCGGTAGGTGTGGCTCCGCCGGTTGAAGAAATGACCGTCGCCGTGAACGTGATCTGCGCCGTAGGGTTATAGGTGTCGTTGGCTACTTTTGGCGTGATGCCGAGGTCGACAGTTGCCGCACCGGTGCCCGTGGCTTGAGGACTTGCCCATAAGTTGACGAGTTTCTGCGCGTCGATCGAGCCGAGGCCGGTAGCCATGTCATATCCGGCTGCGGCGGCATAGCCGATTTGACCTGACGCATCGCATCCTGGGCTGCCGGCAGCGCAGGCAAGGATAGTGCTTCCCTGCTCCACGTCATCGAATACGCCGGGCTGGCGGCTGAGCGAGTAGAGATTTGGAGACAGATTTCCCTGGGGACCGTTCTTCTCGGCAATCAAGGCAGCAATGCCCGCAAAAATCGCGGCCGCTGCCGAGCTTCCGCCACTGCGTACGAGATTGCAGTCATCGGATTTGGTCGAACCGTTGAGACAGAAAGCCAGACCGCGATTCAGCCCCGAGTCGAGAGCTGTGGGGAGCGCGATGTCAGGAACCAATCGGGATGTGTTGCCGACCGCAGTCGAAGGTTGAGAAGGTAGCGGCTGCCATGTTGGAGAGCTGTAGACCGCGCTCCGGCCACCCCCGCCTGCGTATGCAGGGTCTGCCGGATTCAGCGGAGACCATGCAGCGAGAGTCGAAGTAACACCCGATCGACCGGCGGCGCTAAAAGCAGATGCTCCGACCGCTGTATTCCAAAGCGTGGATGCGAGTGCATTGACGTGATAACCCGTATTGATGACCGCATTGGTGCCAGCAGCTTGACACGCTGCCGGACCGCCATCACCAGCGGCAGCGATCACGCTCATTCCTTGAGCGGCTGCCTGGCGGTAGAGTGCCGCGTAGAAGGCCTGATGAGATTCGCTCAGCGCGGCTTCACACGCGGTGTATCCCACCACCACTGTGTGCGCCAGTGATTGGTCAACGATCGCGGCAAGAGACAGGTCAACTCCGTCGGTCGCGCCGGTGCTGGCGGCTGGAACAAGAACGATCTGCGCTAGGGGTGCGGCTGCGCCGGCCCACGAAGCAGTCAGCACGGCTTCTGCCTGATCGGCGGTGAGACCCGGGTCTATACCGCTGAGAACAACAGATAGCGTATTCGCAGGCAGCCCGAACGTGGAGCGGAAAGCGGCAACATCCCGGGACTGCACATTGCTTCGCGCGGCGATGGCGATGGTTTCGCCCTTCCCCTGCCAGTCCGCTGAATGCAAGGCGTCGAGGTGAAGCAACTTTGCAGCGAGCTGCGGGGTGAGAGCCTCTGCCCGCGCCATCGATGTCTCCGCCGCAAGCGACTCCGCCGATACAACCACCGGCTGCGGGGTTGTCACGGCTGCAGCAGAGACAGCGCCATCGAGCGATACCAATCCATGCACCAGTGGCCGTAGTGCGCCGGGTAGGGCAATCGATTTGGCGATTACAGTTCGCGCTCCGCTTGACGTGACAACGGAATGAAGCTGCGTGTGAAAGGCCTGCTCGATTTGTGCTGCAGTTCCGGAGAACTCGATCCAGCCGCGTCCCGTGGGCAGAGGAGATACCTGAAGCCCCTGGCTTTCAAGCCAAGCGACGATCGCAGACACGTCACTCGCAGAGTTTGCATATGTCGAGGCAAAAGCAGAAGGAGTGAGCCAGCGATGATATTGAGGTGAATCCGGAGTCTGTAGGTTCTGGAGTTCCGTGTCCAAGGCCTGTCGTTGCGCGGCCGAAGGCTCAAGCAAAAGCAGGACACGCTCGATACGCGTATCTGCAGGAACAACGCCCATATCAATTGCGGGCTGCGGAATCTGAGGTTTGGTCCCGGGAAGCATCACCGGCGCACTTGCCCGCCAGTTCCCCGCGAGCCGGGAAGCCGTAATAGCCGCGGAACCGCCTTCGTCTGCGGCATGAAGCGCAGGGGTTTGGGCGACGATCGCTGAGGCGCCCGCAGCCAAAACGATCGCAAGCGGAAGGCCAAACCTTTGTGTGTGTGCCATGTTCCTCTTTTTTAACAACCCGGTTCGACGAGCCGCTTCCTGGAATCAATAATCGGACGACACCTTATCATCCCGCATCGAGCGGTCTTCGCCCCTACCACTTTTGGGACAGCGCCGCCTTGTACATTCGTTTGGCCCCGATTGTATCGCGGCAGGCAGTCGCCGAGCGCGGGAATCTTCGCTCAGGAAAGGTCCACATCGGGTTGAAGTCGGAATAAAAGCAGGAATAGTACGGGCCGGGCACGTCAGCGAATGAACGATCTCGCTGAACTGCCTCGGCCCGTGATCGACCTTACTGCTGGATGCCCAGGTCGGAGAGCACCTTGGGCTTGGCCTCGTCGACAGCCAACAGATTGTGGCATGCGGCGCAATCCTGCGTAATGGCCTTGCCATCTTTGGCGGTATGATCGCCGTCGTGGCAGCGGAAGCAGCCCGGATAACTCATGTGCCCGATATGATTGGGATGAGTTCCCCATGTCACTTTCATCTCGGGAAACACATTATGGGTGAAGATGTTGACCAGGGCGTCGCCGGATGATTTGACGAGATTGGCTTTTGAAGCCATGACCTCGGGGTGCTGTGATTGATAAAAGGCTGCGAGTTGCGCGGGGATCTTCGCAGCAGCCTCGGATTCGGTGGCGTAGTTTGCCTTCAGCAGTTCCAGGCCTTCTTTGTGAACCCATGGCAACTCTGGACTTACCGCACCCTCAGCCATTGCGCGGTTGAGAGCGTCTTCTGCGGTCTGCATAGTGTGCGCCGCGCGGTTGTGGCAGTCTACGCAGTCGAGCAAGCGGCGTTCACCCGTGGGCATGGCACCGTTTGTCGCGGGTGTCGCAAATACCGTCTCTGTGCCGTCATCGTTACGCTTCTGCACCCAAGGAATCGTGGTGCGTGTCTGGTCGGTGGCAATGTACTCGATGTGCCCGAGGTGCACGCCGTGAATGCCAGTGAGGTGCGAGAGTGAATCGCGCCCGCCCAGGTGGAGCAGCACCACGGATTGCGTCTGCGTGTTTTTTTCGTCGTCAGCGAACGTGGATTTGGCCAGGAGCTTTTCGCCGATGAACTTAGCCGGCGTGTGGCATCCTTCGCATATTTCTCGAGCAGGACGCAGATTTTGCACGGGCGATGGAATGGGCGAGGGATAGGTGGGGATAAGCTTCGGCGCCATCCCTGAAACGGGCCGCAGCGTGACCTCGATAAGTTGCTTGGTGCCGTTCACCTTGGCCTTGAAATAGGAGG
>WNGK01009647.1_pt1 | contig 11098 bp, 9 predicted proteins | sample 5400601 | NCBI WGS metagenome assembly WNGK01 (sample SAMN13153376, study PRJNA577476) | soil metagenome | isolation source: 60 cm soil or saprolite under Garry oak tree replicate 1 | place: USA:California | collected 2016-06-15
TCCGCTCGGCGATAGCGCGCAGCTCGGCGCGCGGTTAATGATGAGTTTCGATCCGCTCACCGAAGGCGGCCGTGGCTATCCGCTCCTGTTTCAGAGCGGAGAATCGTGGCACGACCAACCGCTGCACGACCGGCAACATCCGCACGATTTGTTCGACGAATTGTCGATCAGTTATTCGCAGAAGTTCGTTTCCGATCTAAGCGCATATTTGTATTTTGGTTATCCTGGCGAACCGGCGCTCGGGCCGCCCACATTCATGCACCGGCTTTCGGCAATGGATGATCCGGACGCGCCGCTCGGTCATCACTGGCAGGACTCAACGCACGTCACGTTCGGCGTCGCCACGGCCGGTCTGCAATGGCGCAGCGTGAAAGTCGAGGGCAGCATTTTCACCGGCCGCGAGCCGGATGAAAATCGTTATGATTTCGATCGGCCCCGATTCGATTCATTTAGCGGCCGCATTTCATGGAATCCGACACAAAACCTGGCGCTGCAATTTTCGCACGGTTACATCAAGAGTCCGGAAGTGCTCGAACCTGATCTCAAACGGCACCGCACAACAGCATCCCTCATTTATAACCTCCCGCTTGGAAAGGATAGCAACTGGTCGAACAGTTTTGTCTGGGGCCAAAACCACGACACTGGTGAAGGAAAAACGCAATCCTTCCTGATCGAGTCAAATTACCAGCGCGGACGCGATACTGTTTACGCGCGCTGGGAACGCGTGGAAAAATCCGGACACGAACTGGTTCTCGATGCTGCGGACGAATCACGCATTTTCCCGGTGAGCGGTTACACCATCGGTTACGTCCGCGATTTGTCGCATGGCGACGGCATCGATATCGGACTCGGCACCCAATTTACCATCAACGATCGACCGGACAGCCTCGACCGTTATTACGGCGAAAATCTGGGTTATGCGTTTGAGTTTTTTTTGCGCATCCGCCCCTCGCAACATGTCGACCTTGCCATGCAACATGCTGATCGGATGAAATGAACACGGTAGAATCTTGCGGGCCAGCTCGTGCTCAACCGCCGCTCGGAAAATTCTTGATCATGCGCACAACGGGCAAGGTCAAGCCGTTCGCGAGCGGAACTTCGTATCGTTCGGTTGGAACGTAATTGAACGCAGCATAAAACGCTTTGCCCGGCAACGTGGCGGCGAGCTCAATTGAATGAAAGCCCGCGGCACGAATCGCGTTCTCGCTCGCTTCGAGAATCGCGCTTCCGATTCCGCGCCGCGCCCATTCCGGGTGAACGAAGAATGCGCGGATGCGCGCAGAGTCGCATGCGGGGTTCAACTCCGCATCATCGCGGTTTGTTTGATGATCGCTTCCGAAGAGCGTTTTGCGCTTACTCCAGCCGCCGCAAGCAATGATTGCGCATTTGTGTTCGACGACGAAGTAGGTGTTGTCGCGAATTAATTGTTGATCCACGCCAAAAACCGAGCCAAGCGCGGCGTCCATTTGGGCGTCGGAATAATAATCCGATTGCAATCCCCGAACGGAAAGCGGAATCAACTTTTCAATCGCCGCAACATCGTCGCTTCGCGCAACACGCAATGACCAGGTCGATGTAATCCGTTTCACGAAGCAGAAAAATTCCTAGGTCCAGCTGATTAAAAGCATTTCGGTGATCGTTGCCTTGTCATCGTGGATGACCATGTGAATCTTATCCTTCCGCATGCCCCGATTGCATCGACAAAATTATTACGACATCGAGCGCATCATTGAGTTCGATTTCGTGCGCGCGACGGAAGCGGCGGCACTCAATTCACTGCGCTGGCTCGGGCGAGGCGACAAGGAAGCAGCCGACGCGGCCGCGTGCGACGCAATGCGCGGCATGTTCGATCTAATGAACATCTGCGGCGAGGTGGTGATCGGTGAAGGGATAAAGGACGAGGCGCCGGGTATCTTCAAAGGCGAACAACTTGGCACCTGGATTCCAGGTTCGCCGCCGTTCGATATCGCGATCGATCCGATCGACGGCACCACTAACATCTCCAAGGGCGCGCCGAACTCGATCAGTTGCATCGCGGCGGCGAGTCCCGAGGAGAGGGTGAAAGTGGCTCTACGCGATGTGCCTTCGTTTTACATGATGAAGCTGTCGTATGGCCCGCGCGTGATTCAATACACGCAAAAACGCGGCGATGCGCTGCAGCTCGAGGCGCCCATCGCCGAGACACTCGCTATCGTGGCTCGCGCGTTGGAGAAACGAGTGCAGGACGTGACCGTGATGATGCTGGATCGGCCGCGGCATAAGGAGATTGTCGAAGAAATTCGCGCTGCGGGCGCGTCGCTGCGCATGATCGGCGATGGCGACATAGCCGCGGCAATGGCGCCGTCGTTACCGGAAAGCAATGTCGATCTATACATGGGTATCGGCGGTTCGCCGGAAGCAGTGCTGGCGGCGGCGGGAATCAAATGTCTCGGGGGCGAGATGCAATGCAAAATGTGGCCGCGCGATGAAAAGGAACGGAAGAAACTCATCGATGATGGCCACAAAAAAAGTTTGGATCGCATTTTCTCGGCGGACGACCTGGCCAACGGCAAAAACATTATTTTTTGCGCGACCGGAATCAGCGACAGTGCGCTTCTGCGCGGCGTCAAAGGACAAGGGACAAAGGCCACGACGCATTCCATTTTGATGCGCGCGAAAAGCAAGACCGTGCGCTTCATCCGCGCGACTCACGATTTGCAGACAAAGACGATCCGGCTCCGCTCGGACCAGCGCGAACACGCAATTTAACTGTAGCGGCGCTCTATGAGTGTCGCACTTTTGCAGCAAGATTTGAGTGACGGGCACGGACCCGCTGCTACAGGAGCACAATCTCTCTGCTCGACAGCGCGCGTTTCATCTGTTCAAATGAGGAAAACCCGCCGCCTATGAGACAAATACCGAAAACTGAATTGTCGCCGGACAACGGCTGTATCATCGATATGAAATGGAAACTCGGGGCACTGAGCTATCACGCTTCCGCAGCTGGGAAAGAGCAGGCGCCGCTGGTCACCGAAGTTATTCGCCTGCCGGAATTGGTGCTTTATGATCACCCTGGTTTCAAGGGCGCCTTTGCGCGCACAAACTTAAGTTTTCACTTCATCGGCGACTATTGGAACGACCGAATAAGCTGTCTTATCGTGGTCGGCGGGGTTTGGCGCTTTTATCGCGACGACTATTACAAAGGGCCGTACTGGGATCTTGGCCCCGGCTATTACGAAAGCTTTTTTGCCGAGAAAGGCCCGGACGATGTCGTCAGTTCCTTCCAGTGCATCGCCCTGACGTAAAGCGACGGAGCGCCTTTTTAGCGGGGCAACGCGCGCCTCTCGCTTGCTGACGCTAAGAAAAAGAGTGTTTCGGCGCGAGGCCGAAACCAACATGCGAGACGCGTGCGCTACCCGGAGCTGGCAAGTTCCAAAACTGCGTTGGCGCAGCCCCAGGACAGCGTGAACCCCGAGCCGCCGTGGCCGTAGTTGTGAACGACCGTGCGTCCATCGCGCAGGCAACCGCGTTCGAGACGGACGCCTGATTTGCGAAAAGGGCGAAGGCCGACGCGCTCAGAAAGCACATCCGGTTTCTCAATCTTCAACGCACGACTGCATTCGTCGACAATGCGGGATGTGGCTGTTGGATCGATGTCGCGCTCGTCGCTGATCTCATTTGTGCCGCCGAAGACGCAATTGTTCGCGCGCGGAATCGCGTACATGAGCGGCGGATCATCGCAAACAATCGCGCAGGTGAGATTCTCGATCTTGGGAACGATGGCCACCTGGCCGCGATGCGGCTCAAGATCAACATCATGAGCAAGCTCACGCGCGCCCATACCTGCGCAGTCGATCACGAGATCGAATGCGTCACCGACATCTTCGGGTTTTTCGAAGCGCACATTTGCGCTGATTGATCCGCCAGCAGCACGAAATCGGCTCGCCAGATAATCAAGATAGATGGTTGTGTCCATCAAAGGGACCTTGAGCGCGAAGCCGCTCTTAAACCCGCAGCAATCGGCCTGTGGCCGGTTCGGGGCCGCGCATACCGCAGTGACTACAGCAGAAGACGAAAGGCGATGCGCACCTAACGGAATCGCCCACGCTGGGATTTGAACTTCGCAGGCCCGGGAAAATTGACACAGCTCGATCATCGAGACGCCGGTACGGGCGTCAGAGCTAAGATCGATAAGGGTCTTATACGTTGCGAGCGCCCACGCGATTACCGCGTCGGCTGGTTCGGCATCGTATGGAAACCAAAGAGCCGCTGCGGCTGCGGAGGTTGTTTGTTGGCCGGTTTCCTTTGCGAAAATCGCAGTGCGAAATCCGCGCTCGGCAAAAAGGACGCCGCAGGTGAGGCCCGACACGCCGGCGCCTACAATTGCCACGCGATTCTTCATCAGAATGATCTACGTGCAATGAACCGCCGCGTCATATAAAATGGCTGGCGATGGTTTCGTTAAATCGAGATGCGTTGACGCAAAAGATTTTCGCAGGCGAACGGGTTTCGACCGATGACGCGCTGGAGCTTTACCGCTGGCCGCTCGAAGAGGTTGGTGCCCTGGCTGATGAACGGCGGCGACAAGCGAAGCGCTTGTCCTACAACGGCAAGGGAAACGAGATCGTAACTTACATTGTCGATCGAAATATTAACTACACCAACGTCTGCAACGTTTATTGCAAATTCTGCGCGTTTTATCGGACAGAAAAAGACGAAGATCATTACGTGCTCTCGTTTGAGGAACTTGATAAAAAATTAGACGAACTTTCGGCGAAAGGCGGTGTTCAAATCCTGATGCAAGGGGGGCATCATCCGAAGCTGGGGTTCGAGTGGTACATCGATCTTTTGCACCACATTCGGGAAAAATATCCGCACATCAACATTCACGGATTTAGTCCGCCGGAATTCCAGCACTTCGCGGAAACTTTCCGCATGCCTTTGCGCAAAGTGATCTCTGAATTCAAAGATGCGGGGCTCGGTTCAATTCCTGGCGGCGGCGGTGAAATCCTGGTTGATCGCGTGCGCAAGAAGATTTCGCCTCTGAAAATTAACAGCGATCAATGGCTGGAAGTGATGCAAGTGGCGCACGAGCTTGGATTGAGATCGAGCGCCACGATGATGTTCGGTCATGTGGAGACGGTTGAAGACAGGATCGAGCATTTGCAGCGCATTCGTGAACAGCAGGACCGCAGCGGCGGATTCACCGCATTCATCTGCTGGACGTTTCAACCGCAGCATACCGTTCTGAAAGTGAAGCACCCGACTGGCGTAGCGGAATATCTGCGGACGCAAGCGCTCGCCCGGATTTTTTTGGACAACATCGATAACGTGCAAAGCTCATGGGTTACGCAAGGCCCGGGCATCGGCCAGGTCGCGCTCAGGTATGGCGCGAACGATTTCGGATCGGTAATGATGGAGGAGAATGTGGTGAGCAGCGCGGGGACAACATTTCGATTAAACGCCGCCCAAATCGAGTCGCTGATTCGCGATGCCGGCTATGAGCCGCGCCGGCGAAATAACTGGTACGATCTCTTGAACTGAAGACTGCGGCCGGGTTATTTGTGGACAAACGGCCCGCTTCCACGGAAAATCTCGCCTTGACCATTGCCCTCTTCTTTCCGATATAGCCGCCTGTCCCGCGTGGGTTTGTTGCGCGGGACTGCGCTCCTTAACCTTATGAAACGTTCTTCCGGATGGATGCACCCCTCGCCGTTTTCAATTTGGGTCGCCTCCATTTGCGCGCTGCTTGGCGCGGCATCGGCCCGAGCGCAGGCTCCTCAAGCGCCTCAGAGCCCTCCAATCATCAAGTCCATCGACGTGGAGTACACGGGACCGTCAACGGTCAGCAAGGAGCGGATTTTCGCGCAAATGCGAACAAAGGTGGGCCAGCCCTATTCCAATCAAGTAGTCGAGCAGGATATTGAGGCCCTTTACAAGACTGGCTCCATTCTAAATGTTCGCATTTTTGCTCAACCGGAAGGCAACGGCGTGAAGGTAATCGTTGCCGTGCAGACGCGTTCGATCATGCGCGAGATCGAAATCAATGGAGCCGAACGAGTCGGCGCGAAGAGGCTACGCAAAGAAATCAAATTGAAACTCAACCAGGCAGTGAACGAGCAACAGTTAGAGGAAGCGCGCCAAAAAATCGTCGAAGTTTATCAGGGACGAGGCTTCAACGATGTCAGCGTTCAATTTCGTGTCGATCCAATTGATGAGAAACGCGGGACGGCGCGAGTCGTTTTCACGGTCAACGAAGGCGTGAAAGGCGCGGTGCGCCGGATCCGCTTCGAGGGCAACGCGCATTTCAGCGAAAGGGTGCTGCGCAAACAGATGAAAACCCGGGGCAAAACGCTCATTTACTTCCTCGATAAATCCGGCCGGCTTGACGAAGTGCAATTGGAACAGGACCGGGACAAACTTCGTGAGTGGTACCAGAACCACGGCTATATCGATATGGAAATTAAGGACGTGCGCAGGGAACGCGCGGCGAACGGTCCGATGATTCTCACGATCGTCATCGCGGAAGGTCCCCAATATCACGTGGGCAAGGTTACGATTTCGGGCTACCAGGCGACCACGCAAGAGAAGATTCGGGCGCTGTTAAAAATGAAGGAAGGCAGCGTCTATTCGCCAAAGCAGCTGCATGATGATGCGAAAGCGGTTGCCGACGCCTACGGGAGCGGCGGTTACGTCGATCTTTCGATCTTGCCCGAAGGCACGCCGGCCGGTCCCGCTCGGGTCGATGTGCATTATAAGATCGAAGAGGGCGCCCGTTCGTTTGTGAACCGGATCAATATTGAGGGTAACACGCGCACCAAGGACAAGGTAATTCGTCGCGAAGTTCTCGTTGCGCCGGGAGATGTCTTCAACACCGTCCGCGTGGATGTGACCAAGAAACGTCTGGAGAACCTGGGTTATTTTGCAAAAGTCGAGACTTATCCGGAAGATACAGACGTACCTGGCCGCAAAGACCTCACGATCCTCGTGCAAGAAAAACGGACTGGTTCGCTCAGCTTCGGCGGCGGATTCAGCACGATCGACCAGTTAGTTGGGTTCGTGGAACTCACCCAAGGCAATTTCGATTTGTTCAACTGGCCGTCCTTTACTGGAGGGGGCCAAAAGTTCCGCGTACGCATCCAGTACGGCACGCAACGAAAGGATTTTATTCTCACGTTGACCGAACCGTATTTCCTCGATCGACGGTTCTCGCTGAGCGGTCAGCTTTTTTACACCGAAGCAAACTACTTGAGCGCGCAGTATGACCAGCGCAATTACGGGTTTTCGATCGAAGCCCGCAAGCCGATCAACGCCTATACGTATGCGAGCCTGGGATATCAGCTGCAGGACGTGGATATTTTTAATGTGGACCCCAGTGCATCCGATTTCATCCAGTCACAAAAAGGCTCGTTTGTGGAGAGCAAGATCTTTACCAGTGTCGTATTTGATCGGCGGGACAATCCTTTGCTCACGCGCCGCGGGCAACGCGTTACTTTTTCGCCCTATGTTGCAGGCGGTTTTCTTGGAGGGGACACCCAAATCTATGGATGGGACCTTGAGGGGTCGCAATATTTCCATTTTCCGTGGGACACGATTCTGCTCATCAATGGCGAAGTCGCGACTGTGAATCAATGGGGCAGCGGGGACGATGTGCCAATTTTCGAGCGCCTCTTTCTCGGAGGCTCAAATAATCTTCGGGGATTTCCTTTCCGCGAAGTTGGCCCGCAAGATCAAAACGGCGAACCGACCGGCGGCAAAACATTGGCTCGCGCGACTGTGGAATGGACTTTTCCGATTATCGAAAAAGCGCGCGGCGCAATTTTCTATGACACCGGTTTCCTCAATAGCGAGGCGTGGTCCTTTGGCTTCAATCATATCGCCTCGGATATCGGCGTTGGACTCCGGCTTGATTTGCCGATCGGTCCACTGCGCCTCGACTACGGATACCCGATCCAGCGCGATGGTTACAACGGCGGCGGCCATTTCAACTTCAATGTTGGTTACCAATTTTGAACGAATATAAATGGTTGCAGTCTAACCGGGTTCCAACCACCGTATGCCTTGTGTTATGAAGAAGTTTCTCTCTACAATATTTGCTTTAACGCTCGCTTTTCCGATTGCGGCTTTCGCGCAGGGGGCATTGAAAATCGGAACTGTGGATATGCAGCGCGCATTCAAGGAATACAGCAAGACCAAGGATGCGGAGACGAAAATCAATGAAGCCAAGAATTCGGCGAAGAAAGAATATGACGATCGAGCAGAGGCCTACAAAAAGGCGCTTGATGAAATTAATAACCTCAACAAGCAGCTCGATGCTCCAGCGCTGAGCGCCGAAGCTAAGTCGCAAAAAGCAAAGGAGCGTGATGACAAGATCGCCAACATCAAGAACATGGAGCGTGAAATCAGCGACTTCCGTCAGACCCGCGAACGCCAGTTGCAGGAACAGGCGATGCGCATGCGAGAGGGTATCGTGAAGGAAATTACCGACGTCGTAATGGAAAAAGTGAAGGCCGGTAATATGGATTTGGTGTTTGACAAATCGGGCTTGAGCCTGAACGGCGTCCCTGTTTTGATGTACTCACACGGCAACGTCGATTTTACGGACGACATCATCGCCGTGCTAAACAGGCCGGGCCGCGCCACGAGCTCAATCGAGAAAACGCGGACGAGTCCGTCCGCGACGCCGGCAAGAGCTTCGAAACCGTAATTTAGGTTCGACAATTCGGAAATACACGCGAGCTAAATCGCGTGTATTTTTTCGTACAGGTGAAAAGCAGGCGCGCACATCGACCGGAAACGATTTGTAAGCAGTCGCAACCTGCGGAAGTGCCCGTTCAAAGTCCGTTTGCCTGTCGAGCCAGATTTCGGCCAGGACGCTGCACTGCGATCGCGGTTCTCGCGTTCTGCTCTGGCTCGTTCGCGGCGAATTGGCAGTCAACGGTCAGCAAAGAGCCACCTGGAAATTTTTCAGAGCTTCGGCCTCTCCGTGCAACCTACCGTTTCGGGTGGTCTGGGTTTACGGCGGCTACCGGAGAAATCCATTTTACCAAGCCATCCGGGGACAGGTTCCAGCTCGATGGAGCAGGGCGGACGATCGGCTTCGTCCGCGCCTTGTGGAAGCTGGATGTGAATCATCAGGCAGTCGCCAATGCGGAAACGCTGCGCCCAATCGAAAGCCAGCAAACAGAGAATTACCGATCAAAAAAACTCGCCACCCACCTCACTTTTAGAGATAACGGCGTAACTCGCGCGAGGACCGAAGGCGAAGGCAGTTCTGCCGCAACAAAGACCCGCCAGTTTAGCTTTCCTAATCTGTTCGATCTGGACTCGGCCCTGCTTTATCTGCGTAGTCAACCACTCAGGGATCGCAGCGTTTATCGCGTCGTCGTCTATCCGGCGACTAACGCATATCTTACTACCATCACGGTAATTGGCCGAGAAAAAATCTCGGTGCATGCTGGCAGTTACAACGCGATAAAAGTTGATTTGCAACTTAACAAGATTGGCAAAAATCTTGAATTGCAACCACACCGGAAGTTCCGTCGCGCCACGATCTGGGTCTCGGATGATGCTGACCGGATTTTGCTTCGCATCGAAGCCCAGGTTTTTGTCGGCACAGTTTTCGCCGAGCTGCAGTCGGTGCGCTTCGACGGTGCAAGATAGTGACGCCGTCGGGGCTGCGATCCACTGGAGATTCGAAGTTTGGACATCTAGTCCGGAACCCACTCGCCGCGCACTGGTGGCTCGGGCGGAGGACGCATACGCTTTCGCGATGGATCGTAGACCGGTTCGCGTGGCCGCGGCAATAATCGGAGCGCGGCAAGCGTTTCCAGATCGAGCCGGCCTGTGATAGGAAGACGCGTCCGCGCTTGATAGGCGCGCAGCGACAATTCCATTGCCCATCCATAGGCTCCGTCGATCTCACCTCGATAAAGCCCGCGGCGGGCCAGGACGGGGCAGCCTCGTAGGGAGTGCCAGCCAGAAGTCCTCCTGGTGAAGTGCCGGGCGTCACGGGATTGGGTGGGTAGAGCTGTCGATCCTGCGGCGCGTTGGCAAAAGGCTGGGCTGAGGGAGGAGCCACACCCGCTGCTTCGCCGGAAGATTGATCGCGGAGATGAGGTACACCAGCGCTGGGCGAAGGGGTAGTCTTTGCCGCCAGTTGTCCGGACGCTGAAGAGCTAACTCCAAGTGAACGCAGCGTTTCGCTATTGAGCTCACCGTTAACCTGAAGTCCGTTGCGAATCTGATAGCGGCGGATCGCGGCGGTCAGGTTCGCATTTGTCTCGCCCGTAATCTCGCCATAATAAAAACCCTGATCCTTGAGCGCCTGCTGCACGCTCTCGATCATTTGATCCGCTCGCACAAGCGCAATCGACCCGATGAAAATCAGCGCAGCCACCTTGGCTTTCATTTCGATGTAATTTTGACGCCCTTGCTTTTTGCTTATTCAGCGCTTTCCCGGATCTGTCACCGCGAGCGTTGACTGCCGCTGCTTTGCCGCGTCGCGATAACGTAAAATTCCCTCGGTGACAGCTGCGGCAATTTGTTCGCGATAATCTTCACTCGCCACCTTGGAAATATCTACCTTGTTCGTGAGAAATCCGCCTTCGATCAAAACAGCGGGAGAAGTCACATTTGCGATCACAAAAAATTGCTTGGCGATTGTGCCCCGATCCAAGGCTCCCGTGCGTGCGACCAGCGCTTCCTGAATAAATCCGGCGAGGGTCTGACTTTCATAATTGGGCGAATCGGAAAGTGGTCGCCACAGGAAAGGCAGCCACGAAGCCACAAAGGAACCCGCCGTGATTTGATGAGCGGCATAATACGTTTCCACCCCGTTGGAAACCGGCTTGTTATCTTCGTTAAAATGAATGCTCACAAAAATACAATCGCTCACGCGGTTGGTGAACACAGCGCGATCTGCCAGCGAGACATATGTGTCCCCCAGGCGGGTCATCAGAGTCGCGATTCCTTCTGCCTCCAACAATCGGTCGACCCGGCGCGCCACGTCCAGAGTCAGATCTTTTTCAAGCACGCCGTTGCACATTGCACCGGAGTCTTGTCCGCCGTGGCCTGGATCGAGCACAACTACCGCGAATGCCTTAGGTGTTGCGGGGGG
>WNGK01020196.1_pt1 | contig 11097 bp, 7 predicted proteins | sample 5400601 | NCBI WGS metagenome assembly WNGK01 (sample SAMN13153376, study PRJNA577476) | soil metagenome | isolation source: 60 cm soil or saprolite under Garry oak tree replicate 1 | place: USA:California | collected 2016-06-15
GGAACCAAAGCCGGTGCGCAAGGCGAGCGATTTCACATTCACGCACCGCTGATAAAATTTTCGAAATCCGAAATCATAAGAAAAGCAATCGAGCTCAATGTCGATCTTTCGCTTACACACAGCTGTTATGATCCATCGCCGGAAGGCTTTGCCTGCGGCGAGTGCGATTCCTGTCTCTTACGGTTGAAAGGTTTCCGTGAAGCCGGGATGAAAGACCCGATTCGCTACGTGAAGAGATGAAGCGCCTACTTAGGATCTTCCAGCTCTCAAAGAACGAACAGCGTATTGTCCTGATCGTGATGCTTGTTCTAATCGTGTTCGCATTCGTGGGATATGAACAGCGCGTTCATCAGCGTCCGGTTAAACCGATCTCTGCAACAGAAGCGAAACCGTCTCCGACTGCAGCGGAAGGCGAAGACAATTGACAGACTTAATCTTCTGCTAAGCCTGGTATTTGGTATGTGAAGAAGATTCGAGAACAGAATGAAGCAAATTGGTGAAAGGGGATTATCACTTTGACACCAGGTTAGAGCTTGATGGGTTGCCGTGGCGATTTACGCTTCCGACATGCGACTCAAGCGCTGGATTGAGAGGCATCCGTTATTAGCGACGATTGTTAGTTTTGCTGTCCTCACAGCACCTCAATGGGTTGCATCTGTTTGGGCACTATTTTCCAGTGAGCCGCTTATACCTTGGCTAATTAAGAGCAATATTCCCCACTTCGGTTTCTCTGCTTGGTTGATTACTGCGCCTCTTGGCATCCTTATGTTTGCGACAGTGCTTTTGATCAACTTAAGAAAAAGTGGGGCCGCGCTACAGGCGGGTCGCTTACGAATCTCCTGTCATCCCAGCATCGAAGGTTGTGTGAAACAAACCCTGTTTACTTCGGAGCGGCTACCCACAAATTTTTTTAGAGTGAAGGTCGAAGCGGACAACGCCCAATCTATCAAAAACTGCACTGCCATTTTAACAAGCATTGCAAAGGACGGGAACACAAAGTGGGGTGGCGACAGTGCCAAGCTGACATTTGCTCAAGGAGAAGCTCCAGATGCCTTTTCAAAGACAATACGCAACAAGGTGCCAGAATTCTTTGATGTTTTAGCGATAACTAGCAAGAACGAGATATATCCCGGCACTTATCAGAACCCTTTTGGGCGAATTTGGCCATACGTGCCTACCTTACCCGAAATATTCTCGGAGCCAGGGGACTATACGAACAATACTAAGCCTAACTTTCGGTTATCGTGACCCGGATCGAGTTTGGAAAAATAGTTGGGAATTTATTACGCCGATTGCCGGGAGTTTGGGAAACGTCAGACCAATTCGTACTGAACCTAAATCAGAGCATGTAGAAACATTCAGCGTTGCTATTCCGCATCGTTTCCTTGAAAAAGCCGGGGGAGTGATCGGGTTGTTGGTAAGCGTTACCAAACCCGGCGGAGCAGTAGATAGCCAACTGGAGTTGATAGAAATCACCCATCCCGCAACGGAAGGAGGTAATCGTATTAGTTTCCAGAGCAGGCGGGTAGAAGGCGTCTGTTTTGATGCATGAATCACGTTTATGCCGCTCTCGGGAAGGGACCAGGGTCAACTTCGCAACATTTGATATTTCAATCGTCGCTCAGCCCGGGGATTCGTCCGTAGCCGACAAAAACTGGACTGATTTTTGCGTCGTTGCTGTTTGGCGGCGGTGGCAATTTGAAATCGAAAACGCTGACGCCGAAACGCTGTTTCCCGTCGTATGTGCGACCGTCGCTTGACCCAAGCATGACCCGTTTTTTGGGTCGCTTTTCCCGGCCCAGATAAATCATCACATGCGTGATCGGCGGATCCCGATCGATGCTGTAGGTGCCGCGCCAGAAAAGCAAATCGCCCGGCTTGAGCGCATCGAGTTCGAATGAATCCTCGTGACGGCTCAAGACCGCATTGAAATTTGCCGCCTTGCGCACCCAGACATATTGCTGGCTCGAATCGCGCGGTACGTCGGTAAATCCGTTTTGCTTGAGAACGTAATAAATGAAACCGGAGCAATCCATGCCGCCGTTTCCGGGATCGGCGGAGCCGTAGGTGTAACCGAGATTCTGTTTCGTCAGCTCAAGCCCGGCCTCGATGATTTGGCGTACTTTTGCGGGATAAGCGTCGAAGTCCACGATCTCCTCAGGCGAAAGAGTAACGTTAGGCGCGCCCTTTTTCTGCGGAGTCGGATGGACCGTAGCCGAAGGTGTCGCAGTCGCTTCCGGAGTTTCAGTTGGGCTCGGCGATGGGGTTTCTTCTGGTGACGCAGTTGGCGATGGAGATGCTTTTTTGCGCTTTGATTTTCTCTTTGGCGTCGGGCTTGGGGACGGAGTGGGCGAAGCCTTCTTTTGTTTTGGCGATGCCGTGGGGGACGGGCTGGGTGTGGCTTTCTTGGTCGAACGTTTCCGATGCTTGCGCGTCGGAGCTGGCGTTGGTGTCGGCGCAAAAATCTTTTTAATCTTTGTGCCTAACGACTCTTCGAGAGCACTCGCTCCGTGGGCCGTGCTGAATAACATCGCAAGGATTAAGAGCCATTTCATAATCGGAGCCAGTGTACCTGAGGCTGTAGTGTCCGCTGTCCTCAGCGGACAATCCAGCGCGCGATCACTCTCCGGCTATGCGCTGAGACAGCGCACACAACCGCGCGCATTCACCGGTGAAGCGGAGTAAACAGCGAGAAAAATAAATCCCGGGTCTATACCAGCTGTCATTCCGAGCGAAGTCGAGGAATCTCTGATTTTTATCATAACTCCCGTTGGAGGGGCCAGAGATGTCTCCACTTCGGTCGACATGACACTATGCGAGCTCCTGAAGAACCGCTTTGTTGAGACGAATACCGCCTTCGAAATTTTCGAGCGGAAAATTCTCATTCGGCGAGTGCGCGCGGCAATCAGGAAGTGCCAGTCCCATCAGGAGCGTTTCGATGCCCAGAATGCCGCGGAACTGCGAGACAATCGGGATGCTGCCGCCTTCGCGGATGAGCGCGGGGTCGCGGTTGAACGCTTTGCGCAACGCGCGCTGGGCCGCTTCGCCGAGTGCTGAGTGCGGATCGGTGAGATACCACGGTCCACTGTGGCCGGTGGTAATCTCCATCGTGACCCCTTTGGGCAGGTGTTTTCGCAAATGTGCTTTTGCCAGTTCCTGAATTTCATCGCCATCCTGTTCTGGAACGAGACGGAACGTCAGCTTCGCCATCGCATGGCTGGCAATTACCGTCTTCGTTCCCTTCCCCTGATACCCGCCGCCGATTCCATTGATCTCTGCGGTCGGTCGCGCCCAAATACGCTCAACTGAATTGTAGCCGGCCTCCCCGAAAAGCTCGGACACACCGGTTTCCTCAAGAATCAGTTTGTCGCCATCGACCGGAAGTTTGCGCCACGCTTCGCGCTCCCATTCCTCCAGTGGCTTTACGCGATCATAGAATCCCGCGATTGCCACACGACCCTCGCGATCGTGAAGCGTGGCCAACAATTGTGCGAGAGCGGTAATCGGATTGGCAACGGCGCCGCCAAAAACGCCGGAGTGCAAATCCATTTTGGGACCAGTCACTTTGACCTCGAGAGCGGTTACTCCGCGCAGGCCATAACTCAAGGTCGGCACACCGCGCGCGATCATTCCGGTATCAGAAATCACCGCTACATCGCACTTCAGCGCGTCGCGATTTTCCTCAAGGAAACTGCCGAGGTGTACGCTGCCGATTTCTTCTTCGCCTTCGATGACCAGGTGCACGTTCACAGGTAAATCGCCGTTCTGTTCAATCGTTTCCTGAATGCCGACGATGTGTGAAAGAATCTGGCCCTTATTATCTGTTGCGCCTCGCGCGAAAACATAGCCGTTTTTCAAAACAGGCTCGAACGGCGGCGAATCCCACAGTTCAAGCGGATCGGGCGGCTGCACATCGTAATGTCCGTAGATCAATACTGTCCGGCGTCCGGGCTGATGTTTGTTGCGCGCCCAAACAATCGGATGACCAAGCGTTGGGACGAGCTGCGTCTCTAAACCAATGCTCGTGAGTTTTTCCACCAGCCACCGTGCGCACTCCTCCAGCTTTTGCTTGTACTGATCGTCCGTCGAGACACTCGGAAAACGCAGGAACGAATAATACTCCTCAAGATAATTTTGCTGCATGATTGCAAGAGTAAAACCTAGATTGCGGAAAACGTCCAACGTTCAACCTGTAGTCGTCGTCCTGTGGGCGACGCAAGGTTTGGGTCCCCGTGCCGGTCAGCGCAGCGCTTCGCACAGCGAAACGGCTACAACCCAAACATGAATTGAGATTTCTTCGCTCTTCGTTCAACCTCCGCGAATGCCCGAGCCGCCGCCTCCGAAAGAAGATGCCGGTCTGATACGTGCCATCGGCATTCCCGGCCTTACTGCAAATATCGTGAACTCCACGGTCGGTGCCGGCATTTTTGCTTTGCCGGCGCTGGTCGCAGCACAGCTTGGAGCAGCATCTCCCCTCTCGCATACATCATTTGCGCTTTTGCCATGTGTTTGTTCGTGACGTCGTTTGCCATGGCGGGCAGCCGGGTCTCGCTTACGGGTGGCCTTTACGCCTATGTCGAAGTCGCGTTTGGTCGATATGTCGGATTTCTGGCGGGGGTGCTTTATTTTCTGACCGCAATACTCGCCATTTCCGGGATCGTAACGCTGATTGCTGCTTCAGTGGGGCGATTGATTCCGATTCTCGGGACGCCGATCGGACGCGCCCTGCTGATTTTCTGTATCCTGCTGCTTCTTGTGGCAATCAATATTCGCGGAGTGGGAATCGGCACCCGCACGGTCGAGACAATGACCCTGATCAAGCTTGCGCCGCTTATAATTTTCATTGTCGCCGGGATTTTCTTTTTGCGGCCAGAGGCATTGGCTTGGCCCGGCTGGCCGCGGGGCGACGCCCTGGGCAGAAGCGTTCTCCAGCTACTCTTCGCATTCGTCGGAGTGGAGGTCGCACTGGTACCGAGCGGCGAAGTCAAAGCTCCCGCGCGGACGGTGCCGCGCGCCATCTTCATCGCGCTCGGCATCACCACTCTCCTTTACATTATGATTCAACTCGTCGCGCTCGGTGTTCTCGGAGGCGAACTTGGAAAATACGGCGAAACTGCATTGGCCGAGGCGGCCGGGCGGTTTCTGGGAAATGTCGGGCGAACCTTGCTGCTGGCCGGGCTCGCCATCTCCGCCTTTGGCTGGACGACGAGCGACATTCTGAGTTCGCCGCGAATTATTTTCGCCTTCGGACGAGATGGTTTTATTCCAAAGTGGTTCGCACATGTGCATCCGCGATTTCACACGCCCGATGTGGCGATTGTCACGTACGCCGCTATCGCGTTCGTTCTTTCCTTTAGCTCGACCTTTCAAAAGCTCGCTATTCTTTCCAACATGGCGGTGCTGTTGCTCTACATTCTCTGCTGCCTCGCCGCGCTGGAATTGAACCGACGCGATGTCCGCGGCGATGGCGTTCCATTTAAGTTTCGCGGCCAGAGCATTGTTCCAATTGTCGCGATCATTTTGATTATCTGGGTCCTTGCCCACGCGACCAGGGAAGAATTCGAAATTACAACCGCGTGTCTGGCGGCGGCGACTTTACTTTTCTTGATCCGCAAATTCGCGCGAGCACGATGAACAGCCAAATCCGAAGTTGAAAGCTTTGGAATTGCAGGAATGTTGGAGGTCGGAATCTGAGCTTGCGGTTGCAGGTCGAAGACACAATATCATGGGTTGGGTGACGGGCTGACCACTTCAAATTGTGCAAATTTAGCTTGTAACGCCCAGAACGTCTCTATATTGACCTCCTAGGGCCCGAGATTGCGGCCTGCGAATGCACTTACAATCGATCGAGCTCGTCGGCTTTAAATCGTTTGCCGATAAAACGGTCTTCAATTTCCACCGAGGCATAACCGCCATTGTCGGGCCGAACGGTTGTGGAAAATCCAATGTGCTTGACGCGGTCCGTTGGGCGCTCGGAGAACAATCGGCAAAGTCGCTCCGCGGCGACGAAATGGCCGACGTTATTTTCAACGGCAGCGACACGCGCAAGCCTGTCGGGTTCGCAGAGGTCTCTCTAACCTTCACGGGTTGCGCAAGAGAGTTGGCCGTTGATTGGCATGACGTGCGCGTGACGCGCCGGGTGTATCGGGACGGCAATTCCGAATACTTCCTAAACAAAACGGTCTGCCGGCTTCGCGACATTCAAAGTCTTTTTGCTGACACCGGGATCGCGCGGGCAGCTTACTCGATGATGGAGCAGGGTAAAATCGACATGGTCTTGAGCTCCCGACCGGAAGATCGCCGGGCTGTTTTTGAAGAAGCCGCCGGGATCACAAAATATAAAACGCAAAAGCGCGAGGCACTGCGCAAGCTGGAAGCGACTGAGGCAAATCTCCTGCGCATCGGCGATATCATCAAGGAAGTAAAACGCCAAATCGGCTCCTTGCAGCGGCAGGCGGGCAAGGCGCGGCGCTATCAGGCATTACACGCCGACCTGCGCGTGCTCGAGACGCATCATTCGCGCAGGCAGCTCGACGATTTGGAACGCGAATTGACTGTGTGCCGAGGCGAAATTGATCGCTTGAACGAATCCGAGCACGCGACGCGCGCAAAGATTGACAATGGCGAGAACAAACTGGCGGAAGAACGCCATGCGCTGGACAAGATCGACATTGAAATTTCGGAGTCGCGCGCGGAGATCCAACGCTTGGAAAGTGAGATCGCCGCACACCGAAGCCGCATCGAGTTCAATCGCCAGCGCGCACAGGAGCTAGCAGAACTGATCGAGCGCGCCCACGCCGACATCACGGACGCGGAAGCAAAACACCGACAACAGACAGATGACATTCACAAGACCGATTCGATCATTGAAAAAGCCGACCAGGTTTCGAAGCAAAAGGAGTCCGATCTGGCCGAGCTGAGCGGTCTGACCAGGGAAATCCAAAAAAATCGTGGGGAGCACAGTGCGCGCTGGCAGAGTTTACAGCTCGCCGTTTCCAAATCCGAAAGCCGCATCGCCGCGCTCGAAGAAGAACTCTCGGGAACAACGGCGCGGCGCGAAATGACCGCGTCGCAGACCGATCGACTCACAGCGGAAATGAAAAAATCGGCGGATGTGAGTGTGAAGATCGTAGGTCGAATCGGCAGCTCGCTGAAACTGACCGCTGGCGACCGGCGAAAGCTCGAAGAGTTGCTCGCAAATTCGCAGAGCGCGGAAACGAATCTGCATCGATACCAGGAGCTGCTTGCCGAAGCGGAAACGAATCTTGCCGTCGCGGAGCGTGCGCTCACTGAAAAACGATCGCGGCTCGAAGTGCTCCGTCAGTTGAATGAAGAAGGCGCAGGTTTGCTGAAAGGTTCGCAAGCTGTCCTTAAAGGCCTCGACAATCCCGCGCATTTTCGCGACGCGATTGCCGGCTCGCTTGTTTCGCAGCTTGATGTCGAATCAAAATTCATTCCCGCAATCGAAGCGGCTCTCGGACGAAATCTTCACGCCGTGATTCTGAAAAATCCGGAGGCCGCGCCGGAAATCATCGCGCGCCTTACCAAAAACAAACTCGGTCAAGCCGCGCTTTTCATTCCGGAAATTGGCGGGCCTTGTCACGAAGCGAGAACGGAGACATTGCCGCCAAACGCCATCGCCTGGGCGATGGACAAAGTCGAGGCGCCGAAATCGCTTGAATGGCTCGTGAAGCAAGTGCTCGGCAACGTCGTCATTTTCCCCGATCTCGAACATGCGTTGGAGTGCAAAAAAACGGAACCGGTGCTCGCAACCGCGACGCTCGCCGGCGAATTTATTTCTGCCGAAGGAATAATGTTTGGCGGCAGCAATGAGGTGCGCGCCGATTCGCTACTTGAGCGCAAGACCCAAATAGCCGCACTCGCGAAGGAAGAAGCGGCGGTGACAAAAGAGCGTGACGATTCTCTGGCAAAACGCGATGCCGCGAAGCGGGCTCTCGAAATGGCTTCGCTGCTCCAGCGCGAATTGAGCGAAGCGGAACGCAAGATCGACAACCTGCGGTCAGAAAAAGCCGCGCTTGAGCGGCAAATCGCGGCGGCGGACGAGCGCATCGTCAAATTGCAAAACGACCTTCGCGGAGCGCGCGATCAATTTTCCAAACAGACGAGCGAACTCGCCACGTTCGAAGCGGCACAAAAAGAGGTCGCGTCGCGCGAAGCAGAAGTAACGGAAAAACTGAATCAATTGCGACTGGTCATGGCGACGGAGCGTCAGCGACGCGAAAATCTAATCGCGCAACGTGAATCGATGAGCGCGCGCGAAATCGAACTCGCTGAGTTGATCGCCCGCCGGCGCGCCGATATTTCGGCACATGAAAATAAACTTGCCACGCAGGCCCGCGAATCGCGTGAGTCGGAAGAGGCAATCGAAAGAGAGACGGCGCGTAGCACCGAAGCCGAAGCGAACAGCGGGAAAATTACTGAACAGCGCGCGGCGCAGGTCGCAGCGATTTCTCATCACGAAACCGAGTTGCGGCGCTGGCGCGATTCGTTAGCCGAATTGCAGGATCGCCGCGCCCACCGGCAGGTCCGTGAGTCGCAGCTGCAAATGAAGATTCAGAACATAGCCGAACACGTCCAGCGGCATTACCATGTCGATCTTCGCGCATTCGCCCCCGATCAGCCCGCATTCGAAAAAGTTTTGCGCGCGCAATTGAAACGCGGCATGGGCTTCCAGCCTGCAGAGAATCGGCAAGATGCCGATACTACGAACCTCGCGGACGTAGATCTCGACAAGCTCATTGGCGATCTTCGGGCGCAACTCGACAACATGGGCCCGGTCAATCTCGATGCTGTGCACGAGTACGACGAGCTCGACGATCGCTACAAATTTCTCGAAGGACAGAACAACGATCTCACCAGTTCGCGCCGCGAATTGCTCGAGGTGATAGCGCAGATCAACTCGACCACAAGAAAATTGTTCGCTGAAACGTTCGACCAAGTGCGGGTGAACTTCCACGAAATGTTTGCCGAGCTCTTTGGCGGCGGGCGCGCGGACTTGTCGTTGCTCGACGAGAGCGATCCGCTCAACTGCGGGATTGAGATCAGCGCCAAACCGCCGGGCAAACAACTGCAAAGTGTCGCGTTGCTGAGTGGAGGCGAGCGGGCCATGACAGCCGTGGCGTTGCTATTCGCAATCTACATGGTCCGACCGAGTCCGTTCTGCATTCTCGATGAAGTGGATGCACCGCTCGATGAAGGCAATATCAATCGCTTTATCCGTGTCCTGGAGCGATTCGTAAAGCAGAGCCAGTTCATCATCATGACCCATAACAAGCGCACGATCGCAAGAGCGGACGTGCTTTACGGTGTAACAATGGAAGAGCGCGGTGTGAGCAAGCTCGTTGGGTTGAAGTTAACCGCGCCACAGCAAATTTCTCCCGAGATAACGTCTAACGGAGACCAGCAGCAACCCACGCAACGGCGCCTTGCGCTTGCGACGTGGTAGGTCGGATAGGCGCCCGCGTCGCAAAAATCTTTTGCGCGCGACCGTCGATCTTGCGTAAAATTGTCCGATGCTTCAGACGGCGCAGCGCGGCACAAGAATGAAAACAAAAACGTCCGCCCCGCCGCATGAACGCTTTCTCGAGGCATTTCGTTGGATGCTGCTGACGCGCACGCTTGAAGAAAAACTCGTCAGCCTCTATCGCGGCGGTCTGATCACCGGTGGCGTTTACATTGGCAAGGGTCAGGAAGCGGTGAGCGCGGCTTGCGGTTTGTTTCTACAAAAAGGCGACATCTTCGCGCCATTGATTCGCGACCAGGCCGGACGATCCGCATTTGGCGAACCGCTGCTCGACGTCACGCGCACTTATCTCGGCTCACGCAAGGGGCCAATGCGCGGGCGCGACGGTAACATTCATCGGGGCCGGCCAGGCGACGACCAGCTCGCCATGGTCAGTCACCTCGGCGCGATGGTTTCGGTGACCGTGGGCGCGTTAATGGCGAAACGATTTAAGGGAGAGAAAAACTTTGTCGGCCTGGCGTGCATCGGCGAAGGTGGGATGCAGACCGGTTCGTTCCATGAAGGAATGAACATCGCCGCCGTCGAACAAGTGCCCCTCGTGGTCGTCGCGACGAACAATCATTATGCCTATTCCACGCCGAACGAGCGCGAGTTTGCATGTCATGATCTGGTCGATCGCGCAATCGGTTACGGATTCGAAGGTTACAGTCTCGACGGAACGGATCTCAGCGCCTGCCTGGATGTGATCGGGGGCGCGGTAAAACGGGCGCGTGCGGGACGCCCGCCCCAGTTGGTTCTCGCATCCGTCCTGCGGCTCTCCGGTCATGGCGAGCATGATGACGCAAGCTACGTGACCGACGAGATCAAAGCCGAGCCATTTGCGCGCGATTGTTTGAAAGTCGCCGAGCAAACAATTGTCGATATGAATCTGTTAGATGCCGAGACGCTGGTCCAGTGGCACAGGGACGCCGCCGCGCAGATAGACGAAGCAATCGCCACTGCACAAAAAGAGGCCCCGCCCGAAAGCGACAAAGAAGATTGGTGCGCGATCTCCACACGCGAACTTGTTGATTCTCTCGAATGAGCATCACCTATCTGGAAGCGATCCGTGAAGCGCAGGCGAAGTTGCTCCGTGACGACGAGCGCGTTTTTATCTACGGGCAGGACGTCGGCGGAACGTTTGGCGGCGCCTTTAAAGCGACCAAAGGTCTCGCGAAAGAATTTCCCGGGCGCGTATTAAACACACCGATCAGCGAAGACGCGATAGTCGGAACTGCGATCGGGGCTGCCATGCAGGGAATGCGGCCGATTGTGGAAATGCAATTTGCCGATTTTTCGAGCCTCGCGCTCAATCAAATCTTGAACAATGCCGGTACGCATTATTGGCGGACGAACGTTCCAGTTCCCATCACGGTGCGTCTGCCCTCTGGCGGAACAAAAGGCAGCGGGCCATTTCACAGTCAATCGATGGAATCGATCTATGCACATTATCCGGGACTCATCGTGATGACGCCGGCGACTGTTGAGGACGCCTACACCATGCTCATCGAAGCCGTGGCGATCGACGATCCGGTCATCTACTGCGAACACAAATATCTCTATTACCATCTCAA
>WNGK01007902.1_pt1 | contig 11095 bp, 16 predicted proteins | sample 5400601 | NCBI WGS metagenome assembly WNGK01 (sample SAMN13153376, study PRJNA577476) | soil metagenome | isolation source: 60 cm soil or saprolite under Garry oak tree replicate 1 | place: USA:California | collected 2016-06-15
AGCTGCAGTACCGGCGGCACCGCTAACCCAGCGGCCAAGTCCGCAAGGAGGCCGTGATGGCTCTGCCCGAGATTGCGTCACCGTAGGAGTCTTCCTCGATAGGCGCCGATCCCTTGCGAGTGGTCGCTGGGTCTAGGCTGGCGAAGCCATCGCGAAGCGACGCCCGGAGGGCGGTCTAGACGCAGTGGCCGGGAGCTGGACAATGGATCGCCGAGGAAGACGGTCCTGCGCAGAACCAGACAGCTTGATCCGATGAGACGGAGTGATCACGGGGAGCTGCCGGTGGCGGCGCGCCCGTGCCGGGCGGGCGTCCCCAACGCAGAGCCCGTGGCGGGCGCGCCAGCGGTGCCGCGTAGCGGCGCCGCACCTTCTCCTGATGACATCGGCAGCGTGCTGAGCGCCGCCCACCATGCCGTCGATGCCGTAGCACGGATCGCGATCGAGGGCCGGGAAGCCGCCCGCGCAGCCGCCGCTGACCACCGGCTCTACGTGCCCACCCGCCTGGCACCCGAAGAATGGGACATTCCGTACCCCTACTCCCCCGCGCCGGACTCGCTGGCAGACGAGCTGCTCATCACCTACGACACCGCGATCGAGGCGGGCAAGCACGCCGTCGCGGTTCTTGATGACCTGGCCGTCGCCATGGGAACTCCGAGCCACATCCTCGGGACGGCCCGCGAGGCCTCCGCCAGCCAGCTGAGTCCGCCCAGCCCCGCATCAGGCAACCCGGCGGAACAGGGGGGAGACATCCAGCAGCCAGATACCCTGCCGCAGCCCCGCCCGCTCGGACGAGTACTCCACGACCTCCAGATCAGCGAGCCACGCACTCTGCTGCGCGCGGCCGCGATCGACCAAGCGGCTCACGAGCTGACGGCGGCGGCGCAGGCGCAAAGACGCGCCGCAGCCAGGGATGTTCCTGGCCGGACCGTACACGGCGACTGCCAGCAACCATCGGCCCGGCGCAGCCGGGCAATGCCAATACAAGGCCGGCCGAACGTGAGGTCATCCCAGTAGGGCTCAACTGGGTTCCAACCGGTGACCCCTCGCTTGTCAGGCACGGCCGGAGCGTTCAGCATGGTCGCTGACCTGGCGTTTGTAGCGCCGCTGATCTGGATGCGTATCGACAGATCCAGCACAGTTGGTGTCAGCCGCGGGTGTCAGCTGGTGCCTGTCCGGCACGTCCTGCTAGTGCCCGGGCCGGTGGTGGCCCAGCCTCCCGAGGGGCTCATGCCGTGGTCGCTGCCAGCGTCCGGAACAACCGGGCGTGTCGCATGTGACCTCGAGGTGGCCGCCGCGAGCTGCGCTCGCCGTCCGGCAGTCGCATGGCCGCCAGTCGATGACCACCGTGCCTGGCTTCCAAGGGTGGCCGAGGCGGCATTGCTCCGGGAAGCCCGGAAACGTCGAGCGGCTTGGCTGCTCCATGAGCCGCATTCAAACATACGATCGATCCACCTGGAAGATCAGCGATGACCCCTCGATGCGAACTAGCGCGAGGCCGGTCGATGCGAGCGTTCAGGCAGGTCGTGCGTGGCGGCCGCCGGTCGGCCGTTCCCGGCCAAAGTCAGACGAGCGCCAGCGTCCGCCCGGCGTTCCATGCCAGGTTGTCATGGCGGCCGGTGAAGGCGTCGTAGGTCATGGCGTCGAGCACCTCGGGCACGCCTCCTGGCAGCAGGCCGGCAATGCCGCCCGCGATGGCCCCGATCGCGAGGGCGCAGCCAGCGGCACTGAAGATCATGATCAGGGCGAGTGAGATCCGCCTGCCTCGCGTCACACGCCAGGCGAGGAACGCTGCGCGGACTATCTGCGGGAGGTTGCGGGTCGCATCCGGATGGACGACGTAGCCAGAAGGGCCGTGCAGTCCATGCCACGGCCCTGACAGCACGAACAGGGCTACGTAAGCGGTCATGAGCACGCCGGGCTTCCGGAGATACGCCACCATCCGTGTCCCCGGGATTCGGCTATAAGCGTGCCAGCAGGTGTGGATGCTGATGTTACGGTCTGGCCGGCTGGCTCGCCTGGCCAGCTGCTTAGACACCGTCCAGGGCCAGATCCCTGTGTTCCGTGAGCGGTTGAGTGCCTGGGTGCGCGCAGGACCACCCGCATATGTACCTTGCCAGTTACGTAACAGCTTTGGTACAGTCATGCCGTGGAAGCTGCATTACGGGCTCTGGCGGACGAGAGCCGGCGGACCATGCTGGAGACGCTGGCCCGCGGCCCGGCCACCGCGGGTGAGCTGGCGGCGCTGCTGCCGATCGCCCGCCCGGGGGTATCGCGGCACCTGCGGGTGCTGCGGGAGGCGGGGCTGGTCGAGGCCCGCCAGGAGGCGCAGCGGCGGGTCTACAGCCTCCGCCCGCAGCCGCTCGCCGAGGTCGATGAATGGCTGGGCCGGTACCGGGCCCTGTGGGAACAACGGCTGGACGCCCTGCACACCGAGGTGGCCCGGGGCAAACGCGAACGAAGGAGCACCAGATGACCGGCAACGCACGCCCGGGCACCCGCATCCTGGGCAGCCTGCGATCAGCAGACGGCGACGGCGTCGTGCGCGTCGAGGACGGCTACCACACCGATATCGGCGACCTGTGGTCGGCACTCACCGATCCCGCCCGCCTGGCCCGCTGGCACGCACAGGTAGAAGGCGACCTGCGCCCCGGCGGACAGTTCCGCACCTACGTCGAAGCCGATGACATCGAAAGCACCGGGCGCATCGTAGCGTGCGAGCGCCCGCGCCGGCTGGTGGTGACGACCAGGGAGACCGACGAGTCCTGGCGCAAGGGCAACGGCGTGCCGCCGTTCGACGAGACCCTCGAGGCCACGCTGACCGCCGACGGCGACCACACCATCCTGGTCATCGAGGTCCAGGGCATGCCCCTGGACAAGATCGCCTTCTACGGGGCCGGGTGGCAGATCCACGCCGAGAACCTCGCCGCCTACCTGGGCGGGCGTGAGCGCGGCGACACCGCGGCGCGGTGGGCCGAGCTCGTCCCTCCCTACCAGGACCTGGCGGCCAACATCGCCTAGCCAGCCCCCTGTCTTCCCCGATGGGCGCAGCGTCCAGTCAGGCAGCGCCCCACCGTCGTTTCCCCCGGCAGGCCAGCCAAGACGGCCGGCGTCATCCGGGAGGAACGAACATGACCGAGCCTGTTGCTGCTGATATCCGCGTCAGCCACAGGCTCTGGCCCGAGAACGCGATCCCTGGGACAGTGACCGACCTAGCAGGAGGATTGGACATGACCGGCAATCGGATTGAGGACACCGACGGCCAGGCGCTGCTGGCCTTCCTGCATGCGCAGCGCGAAGCGGTGCTTGCCATCGTGGCGGGGCTGGACGAGGAGGCGTGGCACCGCTCGATCGTGCCGTCGGGCTGGACGCCGGCCGGGCTGGTCGACCACCTGGGCGGCGCCGAGTGGCACTGGTTCCAGGCAGTCGTGGCCGGCGCAGAACCCGAGCCGCCGCCCGGAGACGAGGACCTGCCCCCCTATGACCCGACGGCAGCGTTCGCCAGTGACCTGCCCTCGGCGGAGATCATCGCCTTCTACCGTGACCAGTGCGCGCAATCGGACGCGGTGCTGGCGGTGACGCCATTGCCGGCGCGGCCACGCGGCAAGCACGGCGACCCGGACAACGAACCGCCGGACGTGCGCTGGGTCGTCCTGCACATGATCGAGGAGACCGCGCGACATGCCGGTCACCTGGACATCGCAAGGGAACTGCTCGACGGGCAGACCAGGCTCGGGCCGCGCTGACCGGCCCGGCGCTGCCCCAGGCTGCGAGCCCGGCTCGTCCGCCTTCTCGGTACTCAGCTCGATCCAGACCGCCTTACCGCCGACGGTCTCACGCACCCCCCACTTATCAGCCAGTGCTTCCACCAGCACGAACTCGAACCCTGACTCATCCATCCCGGACGGTGACCGCGGCCGCAGCAGCATCGGGTCACAATCGGTCACCTCGATCCGGAACCACGTCCCGCCAGCTTCCAGGCGCAGCTCCAGCCCCGCCCCGCCATCCCGCGTGTGGCGCACGGCGTTACCGACCAGCTCCGACACCAGCAGGACCGCCGTGTCGTGCAGGTGACCGAGCCCCCAGGACGCCAGCACATCACGCACCCGGCGCTGCGCCATCCCGGCCGCAGGCCCCGCCGCCGGCAAAGCCACCAGGCACACCCGTAACGGCTCCCCCGCCGCAGCCCGACCCGAACCCGCCCCAGACCCTGAAGGATCAGCCACCATCACCCAATCGCCTCGACCTCATCGTCGCAGTGCATCACGTGAGCCCATGCAAACCGACGGTCACCGATGTCGGACAGTGCCGGCCGGAACCTCCGACAATTCATTGACAATCCAGGCTGAGATGGCCGGCAGGCGAACTACGAGCAGCTCTGCCGGGACAGGCGGCTTCGGGTTTAGCCGCCGTGCACCCGGCGCAGAGACATCCCCGTCTGGCAGCGGCCATCGCGATCTGCAAAGCGGCCGTCATCAGGCGCACAACTCATTCCGCTACGCAGAGTGAGCCTTCGGGCGATGTTCTGAGCAATCGCGCGGCGACAGACCGGACGTTCGCGGCCGACAATCGGCGCGCCCAGACCGGCCGCCTCTGCAACCATTACCATTACGGGCCAGCTCCATCACACTCCAACAGCCGCGCAGAGCGGTGGCTACGTGCTCCGTATAGGGTTGGATCGGTCATGCTTCGTGACTACTGGGCGGTCTTCGCCGACAACGCTTATTTGCTTAGCTCATCCGGCCGGGCGGGGATTATCAGAAGGCAGGCGGAACGTCTCCACGAAGAGTGGGCCTGTCAGATTGCCAAGATCTCCATGAAGATCACCCGCACATGATCAGGAGAGTGAGGGAGGCCAATCTCCTGATGTTGCCTCTATAAGGCAAATTTCTGTGGACTGATGGAGGAGGTCGCCGGGCCGCTGGCCGGGCAGGAGCAGGAGCGCGCGTTCGTGTCCGGGATGCGGCTGGTCGCGGTGGACGGGATGTGCCTGGACCTGCCGGACACGCCGGAGAACGGTGCGGAGTTCGGCTACCCGGGCAATGAGGGCGGCCGCGGCCCGTTCCCGCAGATCCGCGTGGTCGGGATCGGGGAGTGCGGGACCCGGGCGGTGCTGTGTGCCACTACGAACGCAAGACCAAACGTCCCGGCGGCCGGTACAAGACCCGCAAACCCGGCGAGACCACCCGCCTGACCCCGCTGACCAGGATCATCGATCGACAGCATCACGCTAAGTGACGGATGGCGCATGGGAGAACATTCGCCGAGCCGCCGATATGCGCGGCCACCGGCCCCCTTCGGTACAGGCCAGCGCATGCGCGCAGATCAGGTCGTATTGCACGGCGCCCAGAGCTGACCCGCTCAAGTAGCTGATGAGCGGTGACATGGGCTCGGCTGTTTCGTCCCTCGCGGCGCGCGCAGCCTGTGGTGCGGCATTACCGGCTACTGGCCAGGGGCGATGGCTGCGGCCTGGGATTCCAGCCTGTGCAGGCCGAGCACGGTGGCCCAGCGGCGGACTTCGCGGGCGAGCATGCTTGCCCCGGCCTTGTCGTCTTCCTCGGCGGCCAGTTCGGCGAGCAGCGCTTGCTGGGCGAGTGCCAGCGGCAGCCAGCCGGCCTGCTGTGCCAGTTCGGCCGAGCGTTCCCACCGCTGCCTGGCCAGCCGGAGGTCACCAGCCGCCTGGGCGCAGCCGCCGAGGTGGCGCAGGGCCTCGGAAGCGAAGTCGTCGTCGGCTCCTGGCCGGCATGCGGCCAGCGCCTGGGTGAACAGTTCCTCGGCGCGGTCTTGCTCACCGCGCAGGTTGTCGGCGATCAGCCCCGCGTAGAATGCCGCCCGGGCGGCGCGCCTGCGATCGGGCGCGGCGGCGGTGAGGCGCCCGGCCCGGTCCCGGAGCTCATCCAGCACGCCAGCATCGCGTCCTTGCGGCCCGAAGTGCGGCGGAGTGCCGTCACCAGGTACGAGCTCGGCCCAGTAGTCGCGGAACAGCCGCAGCAGGTCGAGGTCGAAGGCCGCCTCGCTGTCGCAAGCGGCGGCGATCAGGGCTGCCGCGGTGTCGATAGCAGGCGCCGGGTCGCCCGTGCCGCGCCATTGCCTGAGCTCCACGGCGACCTGGGCGCGGGCCAGCGCCAGCGCCGCCTGCACGGCCTGGTCGCTGGTCTGGACCGATGCCAGCAGCCGGTCCGCGAGTTCCCATTGGCCCGCCAGGGTCAGTGCCCGGGCTGCGGTGAGCGCCAGTTCTGCCTCTACTTCGGCCACGACGATAGGCTCACTCTCTGTAGGCGGTTTAATTGGCTACACCGCTTACCGAAGCAGATCCGGCTGTAGGTGGTCAAGTGAGTTTTGAGGACTACGACCTTAACCCTGTGCGGCTGGCGCTCGACCTGGCCTCCTTCGGCACTGGCGCACTGAGCCCAGATGAGCTGCTGGCCAGGCAGCGGCGCATGCTCACCGACCACGGGTATCCCGCCGTCCTGGCCGAGATCCGCGGACGCGACCTCGCGCGGCTGGGCAGCCTCGGCCGCCAGCTGACCACCGTGCTCGGCACGGCCGGTGGCGAGGCCTTCATCGAGGCGCTGGCCGCGCTCCTGGAGGCGACCGACTGCCGCCCGCAGCTCACCATGCACGATGGCGCGGCCGCCCCGCACCTGCACTATGCGCGTGACGGCGCACCGCTGCCCGCCTGGATAGCGACCATGGCCGTCTCGGGCCTGGTCCTGTATGTATGCCGCTACGGCAGGTCCAGGCTGCGACGATGCGCGGCGTCCGGGTGCGGCCGGTGGTACGCCGACCAGTCGAAGAACGCCTCCCGCAGGTACTGCTCGCCCACGTGCGCCAGCCGCACGACAGTCGCCGCCTACCGTGCTCGCAATGCCCGATGACTCACCATGCTCCCCAGGACAGGACGCCCGCAAACGCACACGTCTGCCGGGATCTGGGGTCAGCCTGCTGGTCACCGAGCGCGGCCGGGCCTTCAGTGGACCGCACGCGCGGAACCGCAGATCTGTATGCTGGCCGTCGCCGATCGGCATTGCTGCTCGTGCCGCACCGAACCGGGGGTTGTGTGCGGGACTACTGCGGGTGGAGTCGGCAGCCGGAGGGGTGCGGTCGTGCCCGAGCTGCTGCTTGTCGCGGGCACTGGCCTCCCAGCTGCATTGTTCCCGGGGTTCGTTATGCGACACGGAGAGGGGCCACCGGGTTGGAGCGGGAGCGCTGCTGACCTTCGCACGATGAGGGAAACGCCCGATCAGGCTCGCACCGATCACGGCGCTGCTACGCCAGGAGCCACCTCGCGGCAAGCTCCAGCACGTCTGCGTGGCTGCGCTCGCCGTGATCGGCGGCCATGAAGTGGTGGCCGATCACGAGGGAGAAGGCGAGCATGCTGCGGGCCTCGGCCTCGTCCTCGTCGCGGCAGATCGCGCCGAACAGCAGGCGCAGGTAGTCCATGCGCCGGTTGTCGACGCGCCGGAGGCGCTCGGCGACCGCCTGGTCACGCCGGGACCAGGCGCGGATTGCCAGGTCGACCGGCAGCAGCTCGGTGGAGAAGGTGAGCGCGCCCGCCAGCCGTAGCCTGGCCCTGACGTCGCCGCCATGGCGCTCGACGCGCTCGAGCACCTCATCGGTGCTCATCCGCTCCCAGGAGTCGAGCATCTCGTCGAGCAGCGCGTTCCGGTCGGCGAAATGCCCGTAGAAGCCGCCCTTGGTCACGCCGAGCGCCTGCGCCAGGGCCTCGACCCGGACGGCGTCCGGGCCGCCGGCCGCAAGGGCCCGCAAGCCTTCCTCGATCCACCTGCTACGGGGCGTCCGGGTGATGGCGGCCATGGCCTCTCACTATCAGTCCGGGAGTTGACGGCACCGCTGGCGGTGCTACATTCCATTTATACGGTACCGTATATATGGAGGTTCCCGCATGCGGCTCCCGGACACCGCGCACACCTCCCGGCCCTGGCGCATCCACGAGCTCACGGGCGACTTCCGGCTCGAGGACGTGTGGGCACTGCCGACGCCGGGCGGCCCGGACGACTTCCCTCGGCTGGTGCAATGGTGGGCTTCGAGCGGCGACCCGTCGCAAGCCTCCGCCTCCTGCGCCGTCCGCACGCTCTGGGCGATCCGCTGGAAGGTCGGCAAGCTGCTCGGCTGGGACGGCCCGGGCGCCGGCAACGGCTCGGAGCGGCCGACGCTGCGCGACCGGTTGCCGGCGGATCTGCGCGACGCCCCATCCGGCCCGGACTTCGCCGCCCTCCCCTTCACCTCGCTGTACCTGACCGGCGACGAGTGGGCCGCGGAGATCGTCAACCGGACCGTTCACGGGATCATGCACCTCGGCTGGGTCCCGGATGGGACCGGCGGCTACCGCGGCCAGATGGCCGTCCTGGTCAAGCCAAACGGGCTGCTCGGGACCGGCTACATGGCCGCGATCAGGCCGTTCCGGCACCTGATCGTGTACCCGCCGATGCTGCGGGAGATCGGGCGGGGCTGGCGGGCGCTCCCCGGCGATCCGGCACCGGCGCACGCGTAGCTCAGATGGTCTATTCCAAATCCCGGATAGGGGATCCGGTGCCACGGGACAGAACAGGGCGCCGGTGCCGGCCATGAACCGGGACACCGCCATCGGCCTTCTGCGACGCACTCGATGTACCTACCACCGCGCCAAGTACTCCAGTTAAGGAGGAGATCGACGTGACCGCGGATACAGAAAGCCATCCGAACGACCCGCACGTGGAGGCGCTGGGCAGAGTGCGCCAGGTCACACTGCCGCCGGCCGCGCGAGCACTCAGCACACTCTCCCACGTCGACTACGAGGACGCCTTCCTCGTCGAAACCGGCCCGGCTCAGGACCGCACGGGCGAGCAATGGGCCCGAGCGATCCTTGAAGACGCTCCGATGAGCACGCGAAACGCGCTCTCGAGGGGGTGGCCTGCGCTCGGCCTGCGGCTCGGTTCAACTCAGTCTGACCGATTTGTGCTCGGCTGGGAGGCCCGGCGCAGCACCCCGGACGTCGCGCTCCTTGGCGCCAGCGGCCGCCTCAGGTTGTCGGGCGAACTGCTCTTCGAACGCCAGCAGCACACACTGCTCTTCGCCACCTTCGTACAACTGGAGAACCGCATCGCACGCGCACTGTGGGCCGGAATCGCGCCCCGGCATCGACAGGTCGTGCGGGACCTCCTCGAGCAGGCCAACTGCTCCGAACGGCGCCCGCGCCAGCCATGAACCGGGACACTGCCATCGGCCTTCTCGACCGACTGCACAAGGCGCAGAACGACTTCTACGCGGGCGGGTCCGGCGCCGCCCTTCAGCAGCTCCTCGCTCCCAACATCACATGGACCGTCCCTGGAGACAATCGCATCGCCGGGACCTACCGCGATCTCAAGGAGGTGCTCGACTACTTCCGGCGACGGCGAGACCTCGCCGATCACACGTTTCAGATGAAGCGGCGAGACATTCTCGTCGGCGACGGAGACCGGATCGCCGCGCTCACCGACGGCTTCGCCACGATCCGCAACGTCGACCATCGCTGGTCCACCGTGGGCTTGTATCACGTCATCGATCAGCACATCACAGCGTGCTGGCTGCTCCCGCTCGACCAGCACGCATTTGACGCCATCTGGGCCGTCTGAGCCAGGGCCGGAAGCTGAGCGACGCCGAGAAATGCCTCAAGCACGCCGAGCGCCGGCTGGCCGGCCACAACCGGGTCGAACCAGCCGCCTGAGCCCTACGCTGCCAGGTGGCCCCCTGGTCAATCACCCCCAGGACGCGGGAAAACCCAGAGACAGAACTGGTCGTTCTGGCCGCGCATCTAAGCTCTTCGCACCATTTGCCAACTCGCACCGAGTCGTTATGCGTGCTTACGAGCGTTCAACGCCCACGAAATTGCTCACGCCGTGTAGCGGACAGGGTGACACGCCCGATGCCGCCGCCGGCCGCTCGCGGTGGCCCAGGCCCTGGCCATGCGGCCGGCTGAGACGCCGATCCGTGCCAGTCCCCCGCGCCTCGTGCCGCCCTGCAGGGGCAAATCCCACGGACGAACTGCGGACAAACGATCAAGAAGCCCGATTGCCATCTGGCAATCGGGCCCCTGATCTGCATTTCCTGGTAGCGGGGCGGGATTTGAACCCGCGACCTCTGGGTTATGAGCTAAGACGGCACTGTTCAACCCGGCCCGGCACCCGCTGGACGCAGGCGGCACGATTCATCGCTGCCGCCTGCGTGCCCGCCGGGAGGCGCCGACCAGCGACGCGAACTGCGGCGGCTCGATGACTGGCCGGCCCCGCCACGGCGACATGCTGGTCAGGCCGGCATCAGCGGAGACGATGAGGAACGCGCCGACCGCAGCGGCCAGGTCCAGGATCCGGTTGTCCTCCCAGTCCGGGCAGTCGCCGGCTGTCTGCGGCGGGCCGGTGATCCCGCCGCCGGACGCCTCGGACATCTCGGCCAGCACGTGCAGGTACTCGTCGACCTCTTCATCCGGGGTCTTGAGCACCGTGCCGAGTACCCGGCCAGTATTGGCGAGGATGTGCGGCGAGAGCCACAGCGCGAACTCCGCCGCGTCGTTGATCACGCCGAGGCAGTCCGCGCCCGGGTTCCCCGAGGCCGGCGGCGGCGATGGCCAGCTCCGGAATGGGGACTCGCCGGCCGCCACCGCCAGCACGAGCACGTTCACGTCGAACACGGCCGGTACCGGGACCGGCCCCGGCAGATTCAACGCTGCCGCGTCTCGCCCTTGTATGCCCGGCGGATCTCCGCCAGCAGGGACTCATGGTCCTGGCCCGCCGCCGCGGCACGCTCGGCGTTGCGGGCCTGAAGCTCACGCAGCCGCTCCGCCCGCGCTAGTGACTCCATCACCGGCAGCGTCGCCCGCAGGTACGCCGACCGGTTACCGCCCCCGAAATGCTCAACCAGGCGGGCCAGCCGCTCCTGGTCCTCATCCGCCACCGCGAACCCGACCGTCGATGTAGGCATGCCAGCATTGTACCCGGATTGCATTTCCAGATGCAATCCGCCGTACCCGGTGAGGCTCCTGGCCGGCCGCCAGGCGAGCGACGCCTTCGAGGCGCCACTCCGGCGGACGCGCGCCGAGACCTGCCGCCGCAAGCGGCGGACC
>WNGK01007903.1_pt1 | contig 11095 bp, 9 predicted proteins | sample 5400601 | NCBI WGS metagenome assembly WNGK01 (sample SAMN13153376, study PRJNA577476) | soil metagenome | isolation source: 60 cm soil or saprolite under Garry oak tree replicate 1 | place: USA:California | collected 2016-06-15
CTCGCCAGGCGATCGAAGCAGCTCGCGCGTGGACACGTGGGGAACTCAAAATGATGGAAACACGCGCATTAGGCGGTCATGCAATGGGTGCAGCGAGGGATTTACATGGATCGGCGCGTTTTGCCGCATATGCTGCCGGTCAAGCCGCGGTGGTGGCGCATGTCGCCGCACACGAACTCGGTGCTGCGGCCTACGCGATCAAAGCGGCACGTGCAGCCGCGCCTTCAGGCGAGGGTGAGAACGCCGGGCGGCTCGAGTGCCGATGGCAGCGTGAACAACTCCCGGACGCGATCCGCGAACTGGTCCTGGACGATCAGCGGTTGCGAAACGACATCTGCTGGTCGGTGTTCGACTGCTGAGCCTTTCTTTGATCTGGCATGGAAATATTCCTCGTGTTGGTAAATAAGGCGACAAGTGGGTCTTGACCCGCTCTTCATCTTATTTACCAGTAGTGTATTTTGAGAGAGTGATTCTCAGAAGAGCCTCATATACGAACGGGCTTGCGGAGCGGCGCGCGACGAATGTTCGGGGGATGCATGAAGTGCGTCCACATTTGGAGTATTTGCGGCAAAAAAAACCGCAATCGGGGACAGAGGGAAGAAGTTTTTGGAAGATCATCCAGTTCGGAGTGCCTCTTGCAGCAAGATATCCCCCAGAACCTTGGTTATGCCGTTCTTTCTGACAGTAACAACGATGACCCCTCGTGTGGAGCGGGGCCACCGTTCTTTTCTGAGGATAAGAATTTCGTCCCCACTTTGGGGTGTTGCAGCAAGTTTGCAGGAGAAAATGGGGGCTGCCTGGCGCACACGCTTCACCTCGCGCCCAATACTGTCGCGAATGCCTACCACGCTCTGGAACGAGGGGGATGGATTACCACGCCTGGTCGCAAGGCAACATCGGTGGTGGCATCTCCACCCACACTTTCACGCGAGGAGCAGCTGCGACCATTACGAATAACGATCCAGCACCTGCTGGCGCAGGCTGCCCAACTTGGTCTGAGCGCGGCCCAACTTCACGAAGAGGTTGACCAGCATCTGTTGATTAGAGCAGCACCACTGGGCCAATAGAAGAAGAGGGAAGCGAGTTGAGTGATGCCTATGCGCTCTGATTTCCCAACCGTGACAGGAAGAACCGATAGGGAATGTCACGATTGCACTTGCCTGCGCAAGTGCGCCATACGGAGGTTGCTCTAAGATCACCGAAATTGTAGGGCTGCGAGCAACCTCTGATTGAGTTTGAAGGCTCTATCACGTTACTATCTGGCAGCTGGCGAGCACAGCTTACCTTAGACACAAGAGCTCTGGATACTGCGCATTCTTCTCGAAATGAATGACGCATCACTATCGCAAGAGGAAGGCAGACACGGGGGAATGAATGCAGCATCGCCATTATCATTGTTACACACCTACGCGCGCAACATTGAAGCCGCCTATCGCACAGGCCACGCCACAGAACACACGTATCGTTCTGATCTGAAACGACTGATTGAGGCCCTGACGCCGGGGGTAGTGGCGCTCAATGAGCCCAAGCGAGTCTCGTGTGGCGCGCCCGATTTTGTGATCAGCCATAAGCAGACGCCGCTGGGCTATATTGAGACGAAAGACATTGATATCTCGCTCGACCGAATCGAACGGAGCGACCAGATGCGTCGCTACCTGGAAAGCTTGGCGAACCTGATCCTCACCGACTACCTCGAATTTCGCTGGTACATCGCCGGCGAACCGCGCATTGTGGCCCGACTGGCGCAGCCAACGAAGAAAAGCACTTGGCACATCGATGCGAAAGCGGCTGAACAGGTGAACGCGCTGCTCCAGAGCTTCCTCGTGTCCCAGGTGCCGACAGTTGCCAGCCCCAAAGAGTTGGCGACACGCATGGCCGCGACGGCTCGGCTCATTCGCGAGGCCATCGAGAAGGCATTCCGCAGCGAGGAAGGCGGCGGCGCACTTCATGCGCAGATGGGAGGCTTCCGCCAGGTCTTACTGCCCGACCTCTTGCCGGAGCAGTTCGCCGATATGTACGCGCAGACACTCTGCTATGGTCTCTTTGCAGCGCGGTGCAATGTCGCAGCTGGAACGCTGTTTACGCGCGTCCAGGCAGCGTATGATATCCCGAAGACGAATCCGTTCTTACGGCGCATGTTCTCCCACATCGCTGGACCCGACCTCGACGACCGGGTCGCCTGGGCCGTCGATGATCTGGCAGAGATGCTCAATCGGGCCGATATGGCGACGATCCTGCGCAACTTTGGTCAGCGCACGCGACAGGAAGACCCGGTGGTTCACTTTTATGAGACGTTTCTGGCCGCCTACGACCCAAAAATGCGTGAGGCTCGTGGCGTCTACTATACACCAGAGCCCGTCGTTTCCTATATGGTACGCAGCGTCGATGATCTGCTGAAACAAGACTTTGGGCTGCCAGATGGCCTGGCTGATGCCAGCAAGATCACCATCGCCAGCAAGGACGGCGAAGGGAAGCCGCAGGAGAAAGAGGTGCATAAGGTGCAGGTACTAGACCCGGCCACGGGTACCGGTACCTTCTTGTACAGCATCATCGACCTTATTCACGAGACGTTCAGGGGCAACCAGGGGATGTGGTCGGGTTATGTCTCGCAGCACCTCTTGCCGCGTCTCTTCGGTTTTGAGCTACTCATGGCACCTTACGCCGTCGCGCACATGAAGCTGGGCCTACAGCTGGCAGAGACGCACTACGACTTCAGCGGCAGTGAGCGTCTGGGCGTCTTCCTGACCAATACCCTGGAGGGCGGCTTCGAGGGCGGGCAGATTCCGTTTGCCGAGTGGCTGGTCGAGGAAGCAGCAGCGGCAGGCGGTGTCAAGTACAACGCCCCGGTCATGGTGGTGATCGGCAATCCGCCGTATTCCTACGAATCGAAAAACACAGGACCGTGGATAAGCTCCCTTGCGCGGGATTACTACCAGGTGGATGGGCAGCCGTTAAAAGAACGCAACCCAAAGGGGCTGCGCGACGACTACGTAAAATTTATTCGCTTTGCTCAGTGGCGCATCCAGCAAACAGGCTACGGTATCCTGGCCTACATCTCGAATCACCGGTACCTGACCAACCCGACGTTTCCGGGGATGCGCCAGAGTTTGATGAACACGTTCGACCACCTGTACCTGCTGAACCTGCACGGGAGCACCAAGCCGAAGGAGGTTCCTCCTCCAGGGATGACAGACCAAAACGTGTTTGACATTCAGCAGGGGGTGTCTATCGGGATCTTTGTCAAACACGCCCCACACCACAACAAGGGCTGCACCGTCTCCTACACCGACCTGTGGGGATCGCGCGAATCGAAATATGCCTGGCTCCTGTCACATGATGTTGCTACAACTGCATGGCAGGAATTGACCCCTCGTACACCGGTCTACTCCTTTGTCCCACAAGACCGAAGCCTGTCCGAAGAGTATGAGAGTGGGTGGAAGCTCACCGCCATAATGCCGGTGAATTCAGTTGGGTTGTACACCGCCCGCGATGGACTGGTCATCCAGGAAACACAGGCGGATCTGCAAGCTGTGCTGAAGGACTTTATCTCGTTGCCGGTTGAAGCGGCGCGCGAGAAATACAACCTGGGGCCAGATTCGAGGGACTGGCAAGGTGCCCTGGCGCAGAAGGATGTGCGATCGTCAAAGTTCAGCGAAGAACGTATTCAGCCGATTGCGTATCGCCCCTTTGATACACGTTTCACCTACTATACGGGTGTTTCTCGTGGCTTAATCTGCATGCCACGCCCGGAAGTGATGCGCCATATGATAGCCGGGAGGAATTTGGCCATCTCCTTTATGCGCAACAGCAGGGAGCAGATCGTATCTAACTTCTTTGTCGCCAGGTATATAGCCGATAAAACAATTTTGTCGTCTGCTGATAATGCCAACGTTGCTCCCCTCTATCTCTATCCTGATTCCAGGAAGCTCGAACTATTTGATACTGACGCTGACAAGCCATCGGACGCGCCAGGCGGCCGTCGCCCCAATCTCTCCGCCGCTTTTATCGCCGACCTATCGGCCAAGCTCGACATGCGCTTCGGACCCGATGGCAAGGGCAACCTCCAGGAGACATTCGGACCCGAGGATGTCTTCAACTACATGTATGCCGTGTTCTACTCACCAGCCTATCGCATGCGCTACGTCGAGTTTCTCACGTCCGACTTTCCTCGCCTGCCACTTACAACAAACGTGGATCTTTTCCGGGCATTATGCAAACTGGGGGCTCGGCTGGTTGCCTTGCACACCATGGAACAGTTCGGCGGGGTACTGCCCAGGTATCCTATTTCAGGAAACAATCAGGTTACGCGAAGATCGTCGGTTTCTTCGACCAGCGGGTGCTTGCGTCCTATAGGAGTGAGCCCGACAGATACATCCTTGAGACCGATCATTTTAATGGTCATCTGCGTGCAGTAGTCGATGACGAGGGGGTCCCCGTGGCAGGCGATTCTATCGACATCAGATTTGGCTATCGCATGTGTACAAACGGCGATCTGGCCCTGGCTGTATTCTTGCCAGACCTCTTCGAGAAATCATCTGTCCACGTCCCACGATGGGCCGCCTATCACCTGGTAAATCAGGCGTGGACCACCGAACCTGACAAGCGGTTCGAGATGTGGACAGCCCGGTACCTTGAGGGAAGCTGGAGCATCGAAAACGGGCCGCGCTTTCACCTGGAGGACACGATTGCAATCATCAATGCGCTCTGTCTCGAAGTAAGTGGAGTGGAGCGAGTCCTCTTCAAATTCTCAAGCAATCCTGCACTTAATTTCCCGGCTGCGCAGAATACCTATGCCTACCAGGACGCGCACAAAGAACTCTACGGCTATATAATTGATGGGCTTGACAAGGAGACGATCAAGCTTATAGCCGCACATCGAGGTCTCGTGCTTAACATCAACTCGGATAATACGCTGAAAGCTCTAAAGAAGGCGCTACCCACGCTAGCGTCCAGCTCATCCCTTTGGTCCGCACTTGATAAGGTGAGCGCCGAGCGGTATATTGCCGGGCATAACGTGAGGTCACCGGCACAGCGGTTTCCAGCATTTGAGGAATTCACGAACGATCTGGAAGCGGTCGTGACAGGACTCCGCGAGCTGCTCACAGGCTTGGAGAACGTTTTAGGAATGGACGGCGAGATAGCCCGTAAGCGACAAGAGGCAAAGAAGTGGTTACCCCAGATCGATCGACCGCCAGAGGCACATTACTCTATCGCCCAGCTGCCAGCTATCATTGGGAAGACGGTAGCGCGGGTCGAGTATGGCTTCTGCAAGCAGATCGACGGTGCCCATCAGAGCGAAGGCATGATTCTGCATTTTACCGATGGTTCTATCCTTGGTATTGATACAGGGTCAAATGCGTGCAACGTTGCCGATAAGCATGAAGGTCTCCAACCAGACGACTTCCATGTAGATTTTATGCTGAAGTGGGTTCCACCGCCGCTGTAGGTCTGGTGTCACGTAAGCTATTACACAGTGCAAGGTAGCGGAGTCCGCTAAAAGGACGGATGAGCCCTCTAACCCTGTCAGGAAGAAGTGTAGGGGTAGTACTTTTGTTCAGAGAAATTGCGTCGATGGCGCATACCAGCTATGATTGACAAGAAGCAATGCTTCATATCATCTCGCCGAGCTGGTGAAGGGGCAACGTCGTGGGAGATATTCTAAACTCTGCAACACTGGGCATTTTCCTCTTTTATATTGTACCTGGCGTCGTTGCCACCAAGGTCTATCGCTTCCTCAATCCTGCTGACCAGCAGAACTATACCGATTATGTGATCGAACTCGTGACGTTCAGCATGTTTTACTTCGCGCTCTTCTTCTGGCTGCTCATCCTGATCAATAGAGCCGATGTTCGGTCAAATCTCGTCCTTTATAACGTTCTCATCTTCCTGACCAGCTTCGTGATCCCTGCTCTTCTTGGCTACATCGGAAGCAGACTGACAAAGGCATCATGGCTCCGCAAACTGATACGAACACAGCGCCATCCTACACCCACTGGCTGGGATTATGTCTTTCAGCAGCCGAAAAGCTACTGGATACTCTTTCACTTAACGTCTGGAAAGCTGATCGGTGGATACTACGATGATACAGGCTTTGTCTCTTCCTATCCACAACCACAGGAGATCTACGTGAGCCAGTTCTGGCGCGTCAGCGACGACGGAAAATTCCTTGAGAAAGTGGATAGAACAGCCGGAGGCATTATCAAAGCTGAAGAATGGACATTTATTGAACTTTTCGAGGCATAGCATGAAGGAGGAACATTGTGGCAGAAACAGACAACGCATCAAACACCAGTACGCCCGCGCCAGCTCCGCTGACTGAGGGATATCAAGCGATAAAAGGGTATCAACCCACTCACCTGGAGAGAGGCTATCAAGCAATCGTCGCGGTACCGACATCACAGCCACCTCAAGGTGGCAGTGTCATTGCTGCACCTGGCCAGGTCACAGGAACATCACCTCAAGCAGCAGCGGCACCCTCGTTAGCAGGTACATCGCCTCAAGGAACAGTCACATCTCCACCACCGGTAACACCGCCTCAAGGCGGCAGCGTTATCGCCCCTCCTACCCCCTAGCTGGGCAGAAGTGATGGATCAGCACGGTCACATAGCGTTCGCGAACTGCGCAGTGTGACCGTCGATCTGTGATCGTGAACTTTGGTCGCCGTAGGTAGTCGCCCGTTTGCCGATGCACCAGCAAAGAGCGAAATGCATTGACGTGCCAGGGTAAAAATCGGTGTCTTGACAGCTCTAAAATGAGCGTTTATAATCCCACATAAACAAATGTTATGTGGAGTTCTACCATCCATCGAGACAGAGAAAAGCCCAACTATGGACGACGAATCGACCGCCTTAACCATCGTACAGGAGATCCCGATCACTCTCAAGAGCGCCAGGTCCCGCTACGGCGATGATCTAATGGTGGGTGGCCTAGCTGCCGATCACGCGAGTCGGTCCGATGCCTTCTCCGAGTACCACGCCGAGCAGAGCGACAACACCCGCGCCGCCCAGCTTGACGCGCTCAAATGTTTCTCGACCTACCTGGCCCAGGCTGGTATCCAGCGGCAGGCCGAGGACCTCTATCACGATGCGGAAGCCTGGCGGGGCATGTCTGTCGGACTGCTCAAGGGCTTTCGGAAGTGGCTGCTGGAGCAGGGGTTCGCTATCGGCACGCTCAACCAGCGCCTCTCGATCCTCCGCCAGTACTGCCGTCTGGCGCATGCTGCCGGCACGATCTCCGATGAGGTGCTGGAGCTGGTACTGGCCGTCAAAGGATACGGCGGGAAAACCGGGCGCAACCTGGACAACGATCGCGCCCGCCGCAGCGTCCCCACGCGCAGGAGCACGAAGAAGGACGCGCCGACTCCAGTGAGCAAGGCCCAGGCGCTGCGCCTCAAAACCGAGACCACCAGGCCCAAGCGTCCGCGCCGCCGCACGCACGATCTGCTTTTAGAAGCGAGGGATGCGCTCATGATGGGCCTCTTCATCGAACACGCCTTCCGGGTGAGCGAGGTTGTGGGTCTGGACATCGAGGATTTCGACCTGGAGCAGGGCCTCGTCACCATCTATCGTGAGAAGACGGATGAGACGCAAACACACCGGCTGAAAAAGCATACACTGCTGGCCGCCTCGCACTACCTGGCGGAGTGTGGGGCGAGCAATGGGCCGCTCTTCCTGGGCTACCAGGGCCGCCGCATCACCCGCTACGGCCTCTATGATCGCGTGCATGTCCTCGGCCAGCAGGTGGGCCTGCCGAAGCTCTCGCCACATGACCTGCGGCATTACTGGACCTACGACGCGCTGGGCAATGCGACACCGATGGATCGTGTGCAATCCGGAGGCAACTGGAAGTCGCCGACGATGGTCTTGAAATACGCCAGGAGAGGCGGCATCGCGAACGAAGGCGTGATCATCACGGAATAGAAGAGAAGGAGCAGAAACCATGTTCGGCAAGGGTGCAGGGGCCTTCCCGACCCCCTCAATCTGTGAACGCGACCAGGGTGTGCAGCGCCTGGTGGCCTCGACGCGAGCCGTGCCGTTCCTACGGATCGGGCCGCTCCCTCGCATCGAGGTGGTCGGCATTCCCGCGCTCCGCTGCCAGGTCTGCGGTGAGCAGCTCTACGACCTCGATGTGCTTGCACGCATCGAGAGCGCCCTGCGTAGGCGCGTTGCGCAAGGAGACATGCACACATGGTACACCTTTGAGCAGTTGGCCGCCGCAGAGGGCCAGCAATGAACTCCACCATGCACCTCTCCGGAATCGGCGAGATCCCCGTCAGCGCGGCAGAGGGGAGCGCGGCCCAGGTCAGCCTCACCGGACGCCAGGCGCTTGCCCTGCTGCGCATCCTGGAGCGAAACCGCGCAGCTCTTGAACGAGAAGCCGAGGCCGAGCGCGATCATGAATTTGGACGTGGGCCGGGCATCCATGCAGCGGAGGTTCCTCAGAAGATCCGGAAGGGCGACCCGCGCCTGGGCAAGCGGGCGATCACCTATGGCGACCATCATCTCGATGGCAAGGTGACGGCGATCCTGCGCTACAGCAATGGCGCGGAACAAATCGAGGTCACGCAAAAGGTCTATGCGCTCGATTCGCCAAAGCCGGGAACAGCCCTGGCCTGGGTGCATGCAGATGATGTAGATATCCTCTAAATCGCCTGCCATCACACAGCAGGCCCAGGAAACAAGACGTACCTCTTGTTTTTTGCTTCTCTGAAGTTGCGCTGTGACGGAGACCTCGCCGTCACAGTTCGCCAGCGTCGGCCAACAAGTGACAGCAGATCGTGTGTCACAGCGCAAACGCGCTAGGAAGCGTTTTTTAGCGGGGGGATAAATCACTCAGCTCTTTTCGGCAACAGGCCTAGAACCGCGTCCTGGCGCGTCGCATTCACGCCAGAAATGTATTATCTGGTTTTCTGGAAAACTGTTTTATGTACCGCCGCTTTACCTTCGCCTCTGCACCCACTGCTGGATCGCTGTCCACCAGATCGGGAGCGAGGCACCCACACCGATACCCAGCACACATCCGAGGAGGAGACCGAGCCAGGCCATATTCGCGCCCAGGTCAAAACCGAAACCCCAATCGTTGAGCGGGGCAATAAATGCCGCACCTAACCAGAATACGAAGCCGATGGCCCCTATGCCTAGAGCAGTCGCGATCAGATGGGCCGCTGATAGGTACTGTGCCTGCTTCGGCTTAGAGCTTTGTCGAGAGGAGTAGCTCTGATAGATGCCGCTGAACCCGGAGATGGACCGGTCTTCGCGTTTGCCATAGGGAGGCTTGAGGAAAAACGCCACAGCCACACCCACCAGTGCGGTCGCCGCCCCCCAGATCAGGCCAAAGTCTAACTGCCTACCTAAAAAGAAGTAGTGGTACGCTGTCACATCTTTGGAGCTAAAAAAGCCGGTGGAGATCGTCTCGATATAGGGGCTGGCAAGGGGATGGGCATAGCCCAGATGCGCCAGGGAAAGGGTGAGCAAGAGTGAAGTCGCGAGGCTTCCGACAAAAACGACGGCAAGCGGCACCGCCGCCAGGGCTTTACGATAACCCAGACCCCAGCTTGCGGCGGAGGCCACAACCACGGCTCCGAGCGCCCAGAGCAAGGCGGCAGCGTCTGCAACTGCTGGCCGACAACGATGCGCTCATCATCTCCATCAAAGGGGCGAACACCCGTGAGCCATTCGTAGGCGACCATCGCCAGAGAATACTGGTCAGAGGCGGCCTGGGGTTTGCGCTGGATATATTCTGGGGCCATGTAGCTAATGGTGCCGACGAGCGAGGTGACGCGCTTTGAGACGCTTCGCGTGAAGCGGGCCAAGCCAAAGTCGGATAGCAGGATCTCGCCGCTCTGTCCCAGCAGCATGTTTTCCGGCTTGACATCCAGGTGAATGACGCCCTGGTCATGGGCGTACTGCAACGCATCTGCAACTTGTTCGACAGAGGCCACTACAGTATCGAGCGGAACCAGGTTCCCTTCCGGGTGGAGATCGCGCAACGTCCCCCCTGGAGCGTAGTCCATCACAATGTAGGGGACATTGTGCTCAATACCGAAGTCGAGGCAGCCGATAATATGGGGATGTTTGAGGGCAGCCATCGTTTGTGCTTCTGACAGGAAGCGCTCAGATTCCCTATCGTCACCGGAAAGTTCGACCAGCAGGACCTTGATCGCCACCTGCCGTTTCAGATAGCGATGCTCGCCGAGATACACTTCGGCAAATCCACCCGCGCCGAGTCGCCGTACAAGACGATAGTTCCCGAGCTGCTGGCCCGCTTGAACACGATTGACCACGGTTGCCTCCTTCTCACCGGCTGTTCAGCCTGCCTCGCATATTGCGGTCCTCACCTTTCATCTGAACATCTGTTTGACAGAGCCATTGTACTGGTAAGAACGCCAGGTTTTCAAGTACCTGCGTAGCGTTCTTACACACGGGATGGGTAAAAAACCAGGCTTCGCCCCCAGGGGGTGAAGAGGGGAAGGCCTTCTCACGCGGCGATGGGTGTCCGAGAGGGAATAAGGCAGGTGAGTGAGTGAATGTGGTCTCTCCTCATAGAGATAGACGCTCATCGCCTGAAGCTATAAAATTGTATACAAAATGAGACAGGGTAGGTTCAGGAACACACGCTGTATACAAATCAAGACGAACCCTGCGAGAACCAACTGTGTAATTGATCTTGCCTTTTTCAATGATCCGAGAAACAGAGAAGAAAGGAAGTATATGTTGTTTGTCCGATAACTTTTCGTTTTTCCGACAGATAAATTTTCCGCTTGCTTGCCAGAGATAAGCCAGCTGAGCCGGCTTAAGCCATCTATCAGTGAAAAGGTCCTGACCCATAACTTTTCATTGCAGCGTTTGACCCACATCTTGCGGAAGCCGCCAATTCAGAAACATGAAAACACGCGTTTCCTGACGCAATTCTTTTCGTTTTTTGGCTGTATTTCCAGTGAGGCCTCTCCGGAATGTACCGAAGAGCCAGAAGTGCAATTCAACTCCTCCGTATTCTCGTTTCGCTCTTTCCCACAAGAAAGGACGTTCACGCGAGGATAGAAGGCACTTCTACGTTCTTTACTCTAAAGAATGAAGCAGCTAAGTTTTCTTGTAGA
>WNGK01012369.1_pt1 | contig 11095 bp, 11 predicted proteins | sample 5400601 | NCBI WGS metagenome assembly WNGK01 (sample SAMN13153376, study PRJNA577476) | soil metagenome | isolation source: 60 cm soil or saprolite under Garry oak tree replicate 1 | place: USA:California | collected 2016-06-15
GTTTCGGGGGTGCCCACTCTCCCGCGCCCCCTCCCCACTCGCTCCCCGCTCCATAAGACGCGCGTCGCCCCTCACTCGTTAACGCGGAAGTTTGCAAGTGGACCCGTTTTTCCCGGCTCTCCAGCTTACCCCGGCGGCGCGTTGACGGGTAGGATGTGGCGACGGGAAAAACGGCTCCACTTCCACATTGGGCTCCCAGAGCGCCCGTCGCGCGCTAGTTGGAGAGAGCGGGCTCGGCTTGAGCGCTGGGCAGTGAGGCCAGCGAGAGAGGCATGGCGGGAAAAAGCTGAAGGAGCCGAGGAGGATCCTGGATCCGGCAGGGTAGGGCGACCGCACCGTAATGGGCGAGCACGTCGCGATAGAAGGGATTGAGCGTGGCGTCGTAGATGTCGGGAACCAGCACACCTTCGCGCAAATTATCCAGCACCAGAATGCGCGGAGCCCCGCCTAATCGACGAAAGGCCTTCTCATGGAGCTCGGCCCAGATGCGAGTACTAGATCGGAACACCAGCAACCGTACTGCCTTGCGGCTATAGCCCAGTGTAAGCACGAACAAACGGGTGCGTCGGTACTGACCGCCGCGCCGAGAGCCGGTCAAGACTTCCACACTTCTGGAATACCAAACCAGAATCCGGCAATACGCATTCGATACTAAGACTGCGACCGGCCGACAAGAGCAGCACAGTAAAGAGCGCAAGGATGGCAACGCAGAACGGCGTGGACAGTCCGCTGCACACTCGGACTCTCCTATCACCGAGGCTCCCTCGTCTGACCCATCAATCACCGGAGAAATTCAGCGTCGCAGCTCCCATCAAAAATCGCCAACTGTCACCCCTGCGCAAGAAGTGAAAGTTGCGCCCGAAGCGGTGCCCGAGCCAAGACGCAGCTGGAAATGGATTCTGGGGGGTACGATGCTGATAGTCGGAGCAATGTTTCTCGCCGGTCGCTTCGAGTCCCGTTGAGGAAGGCGGCACAAAATAGTTCATGCAGCGCAAAGTGTCTATACAGAATATCGATACCCGCGACTGCCCACTTTGGACTACAGATTTTCATTCTGCGCTGTCGATCAATTCCTGACATGTGATGCAAAAGCGAACCCATGGAATTGCTTCGAGGCGCTTGCTATTGATCTCCTGCCCACAGTTGAGGCAATCGCCAAATGTGCCCTCGCTGATCCGTTTCAATGCCGCGTCCACTGAGGCCAGCAGGGCTCGGTCGCGGGATTTCTGTGCTAGGTCTATTTCTCGCGACAGAGATGTATTGGCACGATCACCCTCGTCCTTGCCGTAGTCGGTTTGGGCAATGCGCAAATTCTGCTGAGTTTGAGCTACGCTCGACTGTAGCTCGCGATGGCGAGCCTGTAGTGACTTCCTGAATCGGGCGATTGATTTTTGATCCATGCTTCGACGCCAAAAGCCGGACTGTGGATTATGAATCCGCTTTATCGATCTTGTCCATGATCCGGGCGGCAATTCTGATGGCGCTTGAAATGAGCGATTCGGTGTGTGGGGATGCGCGGTAGCCCAAAAGTTCGTTTTCGGTTCTGAGATGCCGAGAATTCGAGGACACAGTCGGAACCAATCTCATAAATACCCAATTCCCAAAGTGGTCACAATTGCACAGATTAGTGTGCAAGAGGAAAGTAACCTACCTTTGTCCAAAATGTTGTTCGCAGTGGAGCTGTCATGGACACGAATCAAAGACAAATCGCGCTATCCGTGCTCGAAGCCCTCAGAGAAGACCTAACATACGCGCACCTCAACAATGGCAGTCGCGTCGTTGACGTTGCCGACCTTCGCCAATACATCTATGAACAGATGGGCCGAATAAGGACAAATGCCCTCGTGTTGGATGGACTGTATGGCAACGACAATGGCCACGGGCAAGGTAGCAGCAAGAGCAATGGTCACAACGGTAAAGCGCAATCGTAGGACAAAATCTGGCTAGTCGCTGACATATCGCGAACCTAGGGGCGCGATAAAGGCGCTTGCGGCCCGGCTCATGAATGCAGCTCCGGCTCCAGCTCCACTCCAGCTCGTCACCCAGTTTCGCTTCTTGATCAGCTCCAGTTTCACTCCAACTCCAGCTCCACCCCAGCTCAACCCCAGCTACGCTCCAGCTCCCAGCTTCCAGCAGCAGCAGCAACAGCAACAACAACAGCATGTACACAGCGCGATTTCAACATGTACACAGCACAATTCAAGTGTGTACACATCAGCAGCGCATACACACTATCCCGGCGGCGCGTTGACTTGCCCTACCTACCCACCTAACATGTCATCCAAATGATCGGACAAATCATCTCGCATTACCGTCTCGCTGAAAAGCTCGGCGGCGGCGGAATGGGAGTGGTTTATAAGGCTGAGGACATTAAGTTAGGCCGCTTTGTAGCTTTGAAGTTCCTGCCCGAGGATGTAGGCAAAGATCCGCAAGCGCTAAGCAGATTCCAGCGCGAGGCGAAAGCTGCATCGGCTCTGAATCATCCCAATATCTGCACCATCCACGAGATCGATGAACAGAACGGTCAGGCGTTCATCGTCATGGAATTCCTGGAGGGGATGACGCTCAAGCACCTGATTGCAGGCCGGCCAATGGAGACGGATCAAGTGCTTGAGTTAAGCGCGCAGATTGCAGATGGGTTGGACGCGGCACACGCAAAGGGGATCGTACACCGTGACATCAAGCCGGCCAATATCTTCGTGAGCCAACGCGGTCACGCCAAGATCCTGGACTTCGGACTGGCCAAAGTTACTTCTCCCAAGCTAGTTGCGGTTGCGGGAACATCGGCAACACCAACGATGGGCGAGGAACATCTCACAAGCCCGGGTGTGGCGTTGGGTACCGTAGCCTATATGTCGCCGGAGCAGGCGTTGGGCAAGGAATTGGATGCCCGCACAGATTTGTTTTCGTTTGGGGCTGTGCTTTATGAAATGGTTACGGGCACACTTCCATTTCGGGGTGACACCTCAGCTGCCCTGTTCGATTCCATCCTGCACAAAGCGCCGAGCGCTCCGGTGCGCTTAAACCCAGAATTACCGGCTGAGCTGGAAAGAATCATCAACAAGTCACTGGAGAAGGACCGCAAGCTGCGTTACCAGACCGCTTCCGACCTGCGGGCGGACCTGGAGCGGTTGAAGCGGGATAGTGATTCCAGCCGAACAGCGGTAGTTGCCGCTGAAGAACCAGTCGGGCTACCGAGCAGCGGCGCCTTTGCGAGCCCTTTCCAAACTCCGAGCAAGGGAACGGCAGTGGCCGTGCAGACGCCGGCTTCAGGAACGAGCGTTGCGGCGCGGAGTCGGTTTACGCGGAGATGGTGGGTGGGCTCGCTTGCGGCGGTGATTGTGGTGTTGGGTGTGGCTGCGGGGACGTTCTTTTATCTGCACAGAGAGCGCCAGTTGACGGAAAAAGATTCCATCCTGCTCTCCGATTTCGTGAACACGACAGGGGATCCGGTTTTTGATGGCACGCTGAAACAAGCCTTGGCGGTGCAACTGGAGCAGTCGCCATTCTTGAATATCTTTCCGGGGGAGCGTGTCCGCGACACCTTGCGCTATATGGGACGCTCTGCCGATGAGCGGCTCACGCCCGATGTGGCGCGCCAAATCTGCCAGCGAGAAAGCATTAAAGCCGTGATGAACGGCTCCATTTCCAGTATAGGAAGCCAATACGTGGTGGGCGTGGATGCAATCAATTGTCAGACCGGAGACACTCTGGCACGCGAGCAAGTCGAGGTAGAGAAGAAGGAGCAGGTGCTGGGCGCAGTGGGCAAAGCGGCTTCACGCTTGCGCGGCAAGTTGGGTGAGTCGCTGGCTTCGATAAAGAAATTCGACGCGCCCGTGGAGGAAGCCACCACTTCATCACTGGAAGCGCTGAAGGCATTCAGTCTGGGTGAGGCCGAGCGGTCAAAGGGATCGGAGTTGACTGCCATCCCGTTCTATAAACACGCCGTCGAACTGGACCCGAATTTCGGGGTCGCCTACGCGCGACTGGGCCAGTCCTATGCCAACAGCGGACAGAGTGAGCTGGCCGCCGAAAACACCAAGCTGGCATTTGAGCGGCGAGAGCGGGCCAGTGAACTGGAGAAGCTCTACATTTCCACGCACTACTACGACAACGTCACCGGAGAACTGGACAAATCGATCGAGGCCTATCAGCTCTGGAAGCGGACTTATCCGCGAGACTCCATTCCAACCAATAATCTTGGCGTGGCTTACAGCAGCATGGGCAAGTTTGACCAAGGGTTAGAGGAAGCGCAGGAAACCATGCGCCTAGATCCCAATAGCGCTTTCAGTTATGGGGTTTTGGGAGGGGCGTACCTCGGCCTCAACCGGCTCGCCGAGGCTAGGGCAGTCCGTCAGAAGGAGATAGCACGTAACTTGGGTTCGACGAATAGCCACCGGGACCTGTACATGCTGGATTTTCTAGAAGGCGACACGGCCGGCATGCAGCGCGAGGCGGAGTGGGCAAAAGGAAAGCCCGATGAATTCTTCATGCTCGAAACTGTTGCTGAAGCGGCCGCCTTTTCCGGCCAGCTGCGGAAATCGAGAGAGGCCTACCACCAGGCAATCGAATCGGCGCAACGGGGAAAGTTCGAAGAGGGTGCGGCCGGCATTGCGGCCCGGCAAGGGATGACGGAAGCTATGTTCAGCAACTCACTGAAGGCGCGTGAAGCCGCGCAGGCGGCAGTTGCCATGAATCGAAGCCGGTTCACGTTGATCTTCGCCGGGATGGCACAGTCGATGGCGGGCGACGTGCGCCAGGCGACTGGTACGGCAGATGAGTTGAGCAAGCGCTTTCCTACCGATGCATTCGTCAATAGTGTTTGGGTACCCTCCATTCGTGGCGAGATCGAGATCAACCGAGGCAATCCTGGCAAAGCGATTGAATTGCTGCAGGCGGCATCGCCTTATGAGTTTGGTTTCTTCCCACGAATGCTGCCGACATACGTTCGCGGCCAGGCTTACCTTCGGGCAAGACAAGGGAAAGAAGCTGCAGCCGAGTTTCAGAAAGTCCTGGACCATCGTGGGTCCTGCCAGACTTCACCGCAGTGTGCCCTGGCTCATCTCCAGTTGGCGCGGGCGCGCGCTTTGTCGGGCGATGCGACTGGTGCCCGCAGCGCCTATCAGGACTTCTTCGCCATTTGGAAAGATGCCGACCCCGACATTTCGATCCTCAAAGAAGCCAAGGCCGAGTATGCGAAGTTGAATTGACGACATCGGCGGCTGCGCAAGCCTAGGAGGGGCGATAGCCGAATAACTTTCGGCACTCCGGTCTTAGAAAACCGCCGAACACGGGAGCGTCAAGGCCGCCTTTTTCAAGGACGTATTTGCACGAAATCAGACAGGCGCGCCATTTGAATTCCTCGGTCCCATGTTTCTTGCCGTAGGCGGTTATGTCTTCCTGGGAAACCCCAAACACCACAGCTCCGACCTTCGACCAGACGCAGGCGCCGGCGCACATCGCACACGGTTCGTGGGTGGAATACAAAACGAAATCCGGCAGATACCGGCCGTAGCCAGAGGAAACATATTTCAATGTTTCAAGCTCTACATGCTTGATGGATGAACCTGAAGTTTTTACCCGGTTGCCGGCAGAGGCGATCACCACTTCTTGCTTTCCTATAAGACGCGTGATCACGGCGCCGATGGGATAGTCACCACGGTCGCGGGCGCGTTTTGCCTCCGCGATTGCGAGCTGCATGAATTTTTTCTTCGGTTTGTAAGTTGGAGGAATCATTCAAGAATCCAGCGCATCTTTTTCCTCAGCATACTAGAACTGCAGAAAGCGAATAAGCCCGCCAGCCAGACAGCCTCCCAATAGTGGGCCAACTATTGGGACAGCTGCGTACCCCCAATCCGAATCACCCTTGTTGGTAATGGGCAGAACGGCGTGAGCGATACGTGGACCCAGGTCTCGCGCAGGATTGATGGCGTAGCCGGTAGGTCCTCCCAACGAAAGGCCGATGCCCCACACCAGGCAAGAAACCAGATACGGTCCTAATGGCCCGATGGGTATCAGCGCCGCCACCGCCTTAGAAGAAAATGCTCCGACCACGAACACAAGCACGAACGTGGCGATAATCTCGCTTGTCACATTGTTGGGAGTGCTTCGGATTGCGGGAGACGTACAAAAGCAGGCTCGCTTGATGTCGGGGTCAGGAGTTTCCCGCCAGTGAGGCAAGAAATGCACCCACACCAATGCCGCACCCGCGAAAGCGCCTGCCAGTTGCGCCGCAGCGTATGGAATAACTTTCGCAAAGCTGCGCGATTGAATGGCGAAGGCCACGGTGATGGCTGGATTGAGGTGAGCGTCAGGACTACCGCATGCTACAGCAGTGAAAATTCCCGCCATTACCGCAAATGCCCATCCGGTTGTAATGACAAGCCAGCCGCCGCCCTCTGCCTTAGAGCGCTTCAAAAGTACGCCGGCAACCACGCCGTCCCCCAGCAGAATCAGGACGAACGTTCCCATGAATTCGCCGAAGATTGGAGATTGCATGTAGGCGGCGTCTCCTATGTGCTTATGCAGCCCGGCCTTTTGCCTTCTGCGAAGTCAGCCGCAGGAATATTTCTTGCCAGCAGCCGGTTAGAACATCCCAGTCGAACTTTTTGCTGTGCTCGCGGCCCGCTACTCCGAACTCTTGGCGCAACTTGGGAGAGTACAGCAACGCTTCCAGGCGGTGAAACAATTCCTGATCGCTAGTTACCAGATATCCAGTCTTGCCATCGACAACTGTTTCCGCTTCATAATTTTTGCGGGCGATGACCGGCAGAGTACAGGCAGCAGCTTCAAGTATAACTTTATGAGATCCCCCCCCACACTGAAGGAAATAGTAATATATCTGCCTGCTGATATTCATGTCTTAGTTGCGCTGCTGCGAGTAGTCCCGCGAACCGGACATTGCGAATGTTTTGATCTCGCATTCGGTCGTTCAACTGACTCGCCATGGGTCCGTCGCCGGCAATTACGAAGTCAGCGTCGGGAAAGCGCAGTGCGGCGTCCAACAACAGCTGTGGCTGCTTGAACGGGCGGAGCGATCCTACAAATAAGACGCGCAGTCTGCTATTGGGTGTGCGATGGCGCACGGGTTCGAAGAATTTCGTGTCCACTCCAGTGGGCACAATTTCGCTTTTCAGACCGTATTCCGATTGGAGGCTTTGCTGCACTGCGCGCGAATTACTGAACAGATGATCGCAGCGTAGAACTGTTTGCTCCCAAAGGCGAATGGCTTCCGACGCGATAGTCGGCTCGTTGCGAAGGTCGCATCGCGATTCGACCGTCCCCACCGTGATGCGATGATCTCTCCAGTTCTGTCGCAGACGTAGATACCACTTACTGGCAGGAGAAGATTTCAGGTAGAACAAAATTTCATGCTTTCCAAGAATAAATTCGCGGAAGATGGTGGCCGTCTGCCGTTTGCGGGGCAACTTGATCAGCCTGGTATTGGGTCGGCCCGCAATGTCTAGATCTGGTTCATCCACACAAAACGTACTCACATTAAAAAGCTCGGGATCCAAGCGGCGAATGATTTCGCGCGCATTTGTCATTTGCGCGTTAAGAAGTCCCTTATCGGCGAAACTATCCACCAGAATACGAACCCTTTTCATACATACCTTAGGCTCTCGCGACTCGCACTCACGGGAAATGCAGCCATGTTAATTGGGAATCCTGACAAATGAATTGGCCCATTCTAGCTGAAGGTCACGCATTTGCGCAGTCAGGCGGTGACTAGGATTGCGGGACAGCAAGGAATCTGCGAGATGCTGGCGAGCTCGCTGAAGCAATCGATGTCGAACTGGCTTTGCTTCATTTGGACGTAGCGGATGGAGCTCACGCGGGTCGAGGCTAAGATCAAACAACTGTTCCGAGGACGAGTCGAAGTCCACTGCGAGTTTGTAACGATCTTCGCGTACGCCCAGAATCCGCGCCCCTAAACGATTACTGGCGAGAAACGGATTACTGCACCCACTCACGCATTCAATAATCGCCTCACCTTCCCAATCCTTACTATCTTGCAGCGTCGACCAATGGCTGCGACCTCGAAAATCCGGAGGAGTCGTGGCGCCTATGCCTTCCAGAAGTGTGGGCGCGAGGTGAATCAGACTGAAAGTGCTTTTGGCTGGTTCACTATTTTTTATTCCAGGAACGCGAATCAACAGGGGCACGCGAACTAATTCTTCGGTCACCTTCGAGGGAGAATGATATCGCCCGCCATGATCCAGAAATTCCTCTCCGTGATCGGCAGTCACGGCCATGATCGTGTTCTCCCACAGATTGAAGTGGCGCAAAGTGTCCACCAGACGGGCGATTTGCGCATCCACCCAGCGAATTCCCGCGTCGTAAAGCGCAATTACTTCGTCGCGATGACGTTCAAGCCGCCAGGCAGTGAGATCGCTGCGATTCCAGAAGGAGTTCACATAGCGAGCGCGCGAAGCATCGAAAGTCTGCTCTAATGACTTCTCCGATGGATAGTAGGGTGAGTGAGGATCCATGAAGTGAAGCCCACAAAAAAAATGGTCCACCTGTAATTCCTGCGAGCCAGGCAGCGGCATGATCCACGATCACATCGGCGGCGGGAAAACGGCGGAGCGTGTCGAGAGATACGCCCGGATGAGCCCTCACACGCTGGCAATATTGGAAGTAAAGTTCGTCATATACCAAACTCGCGGGCCCCAGTTTATGGCATAATTGATTTCAATCTGCAAATCCCAGCCAACGCTGCGCTTTTCTACGTGCTCTGCGTTGTGGCCGCGATTGAACAGCGTTTCGGCCGGTCCATTCGCAAGCATGTTCGAAGACCGACCGAGGCGCCAGAAGTCTCAGCGTAGAGAAATTGACGGCTGTGCCGGACAGGCGTGAAGCTCAAACGCGTGAAAAGGTTCAACCGTTCTCACTTTGGTTTTTACGCCGTCCAAAGTTGCAGGAACCGCCCGGTGCGATTTTGTCTGGTCTGCAAACACGATGATCGCCGCTTCGCCCGGCGTATCGCCCGCTGCTACTCCAACGCCGATAATCGCTGGATCAGTCATGAGAGCAGCCACGTGAGTCCTCTTGGCATTTGCAGCCCGCTCAATCTCCACGTCTGCAAGTCTGGCAACAGTCCTGACCATGCTCGTGCTCGCATTTACCCCACTGGCCCCGCTGAGCGTGCCGGTACATCCTGAGACTGGATGCTTTGCTCCTCCGACAAACGTAGGGAATACCATAGGATGCTGAGGATCTGGCAAGGCTGCCAGAACTGCTTGAATCGGGTTGGCGATCGTAGAAGTATTGTCACCGGCAAACAGAAGGGCGGCCGGCTCAGCGGTCAGCGCATTCACGATCAATGATCCTGAATCGCCGGCAGCGCTGAAGGTCGTGCTTGCGATTTCCACCTGATTGTCGTATGTCACCACGAAGGTCGTTTTCGATCCGCAAGTGTTTTCATATCGCACCTGGACAGTCATGTTGGTCGCTTCAATCAGGCCACACGTCAGGCCGGTAGTACGACCGCTCTTGGCAACTTGCATCCCAATCGCAGGCGCGACAATTGTGCTCGACGGAGGAGCCGGCTGTGCTAAGCCTCCAGTGACGGCCCCCAATTGCAAAATCGCTCCTGTAGTATCTACTTCCCCGGAAATCACCTGGGCAAGGGCCGCATCCGCCGGAGCAATATTGCTGGGATTATTTTTCAGCTTAACCTTCTGAGTGAAGTTCGCGACAGGTGTTGCCGGTGTGCAACTATTGTCCACCAACCCTGGTTGAGTGATAGGTTCTCCGGCAATCGCCTGATCGCTTCGCGCCAGCACGTGATTGTTGCTGAGAATAAAGTCAGTGCCGCCACGGGTTACCAAAGCTCCGAGTGTCCCCGAACAACAGAAACTTGCCGAGCTATCCTTCGCATTACCGCCAGAAGTGCCTAATTTTATGGGGGCGGTTTGTGGAGCTTGATTCACGCCAGGTCCGCCCGCCTCAATCACGACCCTCGCACCTGATGCTTGTGTTGGGTCAGCCTGTGAAGTTGCGGTGACTTGAAAATTTGGTGGATTGGGAATCGCATTGGGAGAGCTGTATAAGCCGGATGCAGTGATCGTCCCAAACGTCGTATTTGGGTCGCCCGGCGGCAATCCATTAACTGTCCAATCGACTCCCGTATTCGCGGTGCCAGTCACTACCGCATCAAACTGCTGCTGTGTTCCTCCGACATTTAGCGACACGGAGATGGGCGAGACGCTCACTCCGATGGTGATAGTCACACTCGCCGAAGCGCTCTTCGTGGCGTCAGCCTGCGAGATCGCTGTGACCGTAGCCGCGGGGGGATTCGGAACCGTACTTGGAGCGGTAAAAATTCCAGAAGCACTGATCGTGCCGAAGGTTGCATTCCCGCCCGTGACCCCATTCACCTGCCATGTAACAACAGTGTTTGTGGTGCCCGTGATGGTTGCGAAGAAAAACTGTGTGCTGCCCGCCGTGACACTGGCGTGTGTCGGCGAAATTACGATACCAACCGAGACTCGTTGCGGGGGGATGGAACCGGAGCCGCCACCGCAACCGGGGAATGAGAACAACGATGAGACCACGATGGCAGCCAGAATCGGCAGGCGGCTACGCATATCTCCTTCCATCTTCTCACGAAAAATCCCGTTGTCGCGTGGAAAAGCCGCTGTAATAAGAGGGAAAGAGAAGGTGATTGCACACTTTCTAAAACAGAATTGAGCTCGACTCGGCACCGCGCGTAGCCCAGCAGGTTGGATCTACGGGTCTACGGGACTCGCTGGCTCATCTCCCTGTAACAGCACCCATAGCATGAGTCCGCCAACGGCTCCGGCGCCTGCGCCAATGGCGTAAGGAGAATCCAACAGAGGACCGCTGGCGGCGGGAACTGCCCCGCCCGCTCTCCTCGTCTTTTTCTGCTTCTGGGAATCATTCCGATCATCCCGCGTCGTCTGCTCGCCCTGCGCCAGCGTGGTGGTCTCGGTTCCGTTGCTGACACTCACATCGCCCTTGCGGGCGGCGATATGGACGGTGCCATCCACATCACTCACATCAAAATCCGTCGCACCATTTGCGTTCGCGGGCTGCACTGCCACTTCTCCCGCACGAATGCTCATGCCTT
>WNGK01013738.1_pt1 | contig 11095 bp, 10 predicted proteins | sample 5400601 | NCBI WGS metagenome assembly WNGK01 (sample SAMN13153376, study PRJNA577476) | soil metagenome | isolation source: 60 cm soil or saprolite under Garry oak tree replicate 1 | place: USA:California | collected 2016-06-15
AGTCGCAGATACTCTGTCGTAGGGTAGTTTACGTAAGTTACAAGAGCATCCGGGTCCTCCTCTTTCGCAACTTGGTACAAACGCTTGACAAACTTCTCCACCTTGTGTCTGCCAGTCCACCGAACCATCGAAGCGGAGATTTCATTGCCCACAGAATAACAGAATACGGCCGGGTGGCCGGCACAACTACGAACCCACCCTCTTATCTGCCGCTCAATTTCTTTAGACCTCCGGGGTTCATCAATGAACGACATGTGTTCCCCCCAGTTGAGCCCCACCATTACCCGAAGTCCGGTCTTCTGAGCAACATCGAGGAGCCAACGCGGAGGACATAGGTGGACCCGCACGACATTGAATCCGTTCTCAACCATTGCCGAAAAGTCTCTTTCCACAGTCTCGGGAACCAACTGCTCGCTCCCGTTCTCCACCTGGAAAGTCCCGTAGCTGACTCCCCTGACCCAGAATTTCTTATCGCCTACAAAGAGAAACTTGCCTCTGACAACAAGCCTCTCCATTGCTGGAACAGGTAAAGTTGAACTTCCTTGCACTATCTGTTCCATAATCGCATCAGCCCTTGATTCTCAGCGAATAACTCGGGCCCGAGTAAAAGGGGATCATCTTGCAACGATCAAAGGCATGATTCTCTCGGTCAGCCTCTTGAGACCATCCTCAAGCATTATCCTCGGCTCGTAGCCAAGAAACCTTTGAGCTTTCGTCGGATCTCCAACAAATCTGCGGACTTCAAAGCTGTTGGCTGGTCCGCGTATTATCCGGGATCGCGAGTTCACAAGGCGAACGATCATTTTTGCAAGCTCTTCGACAGAAGTGCCTCGACCTGTCACGAAGTGAAAGTCTTCACCGAATATTTCGTGACCGCGGTCGAGACATGCCCTGTAGGCCTTTAGGATTCCGGAGACGGTGTCATCGATGAACGTGAAGTCCAAGATCTGTTCGCCTCCATACAAGGTAATGTCCTCTCCTCTGAGAGCCATGTTCATGAACTTCGGTATCACCCTCTCTGGAAGGTCTCTCTCACTCCCGTAGACGTTTGAGAAGCGCATAACGACATGCTTGACCGATCGATCAAGTCCAGATGGGTCCGAGTATGAAATGCACGCATTCTCGGCGGAGAGCTTTGTTATGCCATAGACTGACTTCGGGAGCTTCGGATGATCCTCGTTAACAGGAAGATAAAGTGATTCTCCGTAAACTTCGCGACTAGATGCCTCGAGTAGGAAGGGTCGAGAATCCGATTTTCTGCAAGCTTCAAGAACGTTGACAGTGCCCACTTGGTTGGTCAGCCAACAATTGTGAGGGTCCAATTGACCCCAAGCGACCCGGGACACAGCGGCGAGATGGATGACCGCATCCTTGCCTTCAACGACCTTCCGGACCGTCTGGTAATCTCGAATATCTCCATGAACCTTTTCAGAATCCACAAATTGTGAATTCCGATCAAATTTCAGATCTAGGAGAGTGACACATTCCCCAGACGATTGAAGCTTCTCGGCAAGGTGGCTACCAATGAAACCGTTCCCGCCAGTAATCAAAACCTTTGAGATTCCTGTTCACCCTATAGATCGGCCCCGATGACTATCGCGCAGATTGGCCTGGATAATCCGGGCCATCCACAGACATATCGAGGCTGAGATCATTCGTGCGATTAGCGAAAATCGGTATATGAGCATGGCGAGTACAAACGAACACACGTGTAGAAAGCTCAATCGAAAGCAATAGTTCTACACCCAGCAATCCCTAGATATAGCCGGTGCAGAGGGTCGTTCGGATAACCTTGGGCCCCGGTGACGGAGCTGGGCAAAACTCGGACGCCTTGGGCTAGATGTGTTATGCTATCTCTAGGTGCACATTTGAGTAACGGCACGTCAGGCTTCTTTCTTGGAGCCGGGGGTGGGAGTCGAACCCACTTTAGCCATCTTGAGATGTTTACTACGGGTTGCTACGAGGCGTGTCTGCAGCCCGTCGCCTGAACCGATCGGCCTTCGGTGGACAAGCCAACCCCGGCCTCGTATGGCCCCCGGCGAAGACCACCCACAAGCCGCCAATCGTATAAGCTTGATCAAGCCCGGAACCCTCAACCAAGATTTTCATTTCCTCGGAACGACATTGTACGGTAAATAGAATCCATGTAATCGCCAGATTCAGACCCACAGTTTTATAGGCCCATTTCCCATCAATCCAGAATACGCAAACAAAGAAGGAACTTGAGAGAGAAACGGCTTGTCCGGAATAGACGCTGTCAGGAAAATCGTTGAGACAGAAGGACGAGCCCGAAAACTCGTAGAAGACGCAAAAGCCCGAGCCCAACAGATTATCTCGCAGGCCCACCACGAAGCAGAAATGCTTCGTCAAGAGGCGGTTTCTAGCGTGCAGAAGCAGCACGAGGAGATTCTGCAAGACGCGAAAGAGAAGGCTGAGGCTGAGGCTCGACAGTCCGATATTGAGACCCAGCAGCTGCTAGTGAATTATCGTAAGGTCGCGGAAGCGAGAAAAGATGACGCGGTGCGGAAGGCGTTGGAACTGATTCTAAACTCGTGATTCTTTGATGTCGGAAACTTTGGACAAGCTGCAGAACCGGATTCTCTCTGATGCTCAGCTGAAAGCAGACGAGATTATTCGCGACAGCCAAGCGAAGTCTGAACAGATTCTTGCGGAAGCCCAGCAGAAGGCTCAGAAGGAGGTTGAAGCAAGCTGCTTGATGAAAAGAACCGGCTCGTCCAAGATGTGGTCAAGATGGTCGAGGAGAAGCTGTCCGGTATAGCGGGGTCCTCGCAGTTCGATGAGACCGCGCAACGATTTGTCTCGGAAGCTGTGAAAGCCGTTGACTCTAGCCAGACAGTTGTCCGGTTAGGGTTCAGAGATGCGTCTAAGAAGGATCTCGACGGAATCTCGAAAGCGCTTCCCAAGGGGGCCAAGCTAGTGTTCGAAGACGAGCCTATCGACGGACTAGGCGGCGTCATCGCCAGCGATGCTGAGGGTCGGATAATATTCAACAATTCGTTCAAGTCTCGCCTCGAACGGCTTGACAGCCGGCTCTTGGCTTTGATATCTTCAACAATCTTTGGCGAGTAGACCAGCAAGTCTTGCTCCACCCGGACCGCATGCGACACGTCAGCATCGTCGTAGCCAAGGACCAACTTCCGAATCTTCTGGCATACGCCGGCTCCAAGAAGCTGTTCCATCTGACTGAGGTGGAGGACAATGGACTCCCGGAGGGGATTGAACGCTACCAGTCTTTGGAACTAGTTGCGAAGGCCTCCACGGTCAAGAACCGCATAACTACAATGTCAACAACCCTCAAGCTCGACAACTACCCCACGGAGAGCATTAAGGCACCAGTCGACAATCTCGAAGAGCTGGCAAGGTTCCTAGACGATGAGACAATGAAGCTGGAACATTCTCTCCGGCAAATCGAAGCCTCTCAGGGAAAGATCCAGACAGAGAAAGAGCAGGCGTCCGAACTGGCAAGATTCCTATCGGGTCTGGAAAACGTAGGAGTCTCCCTAGACGCGATCGCAGGAAGCGGATTCCTCACAAGCCTAGCGGGGGAAGCGTCGCTAGAGTCGATAGCATCGGTTCAGAGAGAGCTGGACCAGATTACTTATGGGAACCTGATCTTCGCAATTACCAACACATCGGAGAAGAGCCAGACATTCCTTGCAATATTCCCAAGCGCCTTCCAAGATGATGCTAAGCAGGCGGTTACTGCGCTAGGGGCGAAATTGGGACCGCCATGGACCGACCTTCCTACAGACCCAAAAAAGGCCAAGGAGACGATTGACCTCAGGCTCTCCGAGCTGGAATCCGCGGCAAAGCAGCTCGAGGAGACGCAGAACCGGATGGCGAACGAGGAGGGTCCTAGAATCAAGAGCTTGGCGATCCTCTCAGAGATACTCGATGCTAGGACGAAGGCTCTAGCCGGGTCCTCCGCAACCGAGGCGACTGTGTTATTGCAAGCCTGGGTCCCCGAGCGCAGCATCAGAGAGGTGGGAAAGGGATTGTCCAAGGTGTGCAATGAGCTCGCCTCAATGTACGTCGAAGACAAGCCCGTAAAGAGTTCGCATGGTTCATCTGAAGAACCCTCTTCCACGACGCCGGCGGAGCCAACCTCGCTCACTATTCCCGGTTGGACCCGACCGCTTCAGGGAATAATCGACAACTTCGGCATTCCCTCCTATGGGGAGACGAATCCTCTACCCTTCATGATCCTCACTTTTCCCCTCATCTACGGGCTGATGTTCGGCGACATTGGGGAAGGACTTCTCTTCGTCGCCCTCGGACTCTACCTCCTCTATCTGAAGAGGAAGAAGGTCAAGATCTTCGAGATCGGGCAGATCTTCGTTAATGGTGCGGAACTGGTTCTGATGCTCGGAATCGGCGTGACAATCTTCGGCTTCGTCTTCGGAGACATATTCGGCTTCGAATCCAGCCAAGTACTGGGGATTCAGCCGATCTTCGCCCCTACCGCTGGCGCTTTTCCGACCAGTCCCAACATCGCGCCAAGCACTGCTAACCTGATCATCTACATGATCTTCATCCTGTTCTTCGGAGTCGCGCACTATCTGTCGGGTCTCGCGATCAACGCCTACAACAAGATCAGACACCACGAGTACAGACACGCGTTCCTAGGTCCAATTTGTTGGGCCTGGTTCTACGGGGTATTCATCTACGCCGCTGTGCTGGTCGTCGAGTCCAACTTCAAATTCTCAGTACTACTCCAAAACCCGCTAGTTCTGGTCCTGCTCTTCGTACCATTCGGACTGCTAGGATATGGCGAGGGTGGCCTGCACTTGATGGAAGTGTTTATCGGAGCAGGCAGCAACACCCTCTCCTATCTTCGAATATGGGCGCTCAACCTGGCAGATTTCGCGGTAAAGTTCGCGTTCTTCACATCGTTCGGAATCGCTGGAGCAGTCTTCGGCAACATTCTAGTCATGATACTGGAAGGATTGATTGTTTTCGTTCAGACTCTAAGACTTCACTGGGTTGAATGGTTTGGTAAGTTTTATGAAGGGACCGGCCACCCATTCGCGCCCTATCAAGAACCCGTGAGTTGGACTGTGTCACAATAAATGGCTGTTGACTGCTCAACACTCTCTTCCGTAACCCTCTGTCCCACCTTCTGGGCAGGCCTCGGCGCTGGACTCAGCGTGCTACTATCCGCAATCGGCGCCGGACTCGGAATAGGAATCTCAGGACCCGCGATAGCTGGAGCTGGAGTCGAAAGACCAGAAGTCATGCTGAAAACTTTCATAGCAACAATCCTCGCCGAAGCACTCGCCATCTATGGCCTTGTAGTCGGACTATTGTCCGTGTTCGCCATAGGGCCAGCCCTCACCATCGAAAAGGGCACGCGAATCTTTGCAGCAGGGCTGACGATGGGAGCAGCTGCGCTGGGTGCCGGCTTCGGCATCGGCGCAGCGGGAAGTGCGATGGCTTCTGCGACTGCCGAAAAGCCCGAGATATTTTCTAGGGCGGTAATCTCGCTAATTCTAGCGGAGGCCCTCGCGATCTACGCCCTAGTCACGGGCCTGCTGTTACTATTCACCGGCTAAGCGAGCTAGCGTGCCTTCAGACACACTATCGCACCTGGCCCGCGACAACTACCTCATCTCTCTGCTCCGCGGCAAGCGAAGCCAACTCCTCGATCACAGCCAACTGGTCTCCCTGTCCGAGTCAAAATCGCAGAGCGAGATCATCGGCCTGCTCTCCGAGGGGTCATATGGACCTGAACTGTCTAAGCTGACGGCAGACTCCTCCCCGATCGAGTCGGAGCGAGCTATCAGATTGGGGTTCGCCAGATCTGTAAAGAGCCTACTGACAGCTTCCCGTGCAGACACCCACGATTTTCTGACACAGTACAGGCGACGATTCGACGCATACGACCTCGCAGGGCTCGTGGTCTTCAAGGCGCAAGGCAAGACCTGGGAAGATTATCTTGCGACTAGACAACCACTAGCACTGATGAAAGAACAGGAATTGCACCGCCTCTATTCGCTGGATGATCTTCCTACCATCGCTACTGCTGCGGGAGACAGGCACTTGGTTGAGAGATTGAAGGGATTCCCGATGGAAGATGCGGCTGGAGAGCGAGCATCGCTGGTGAGGGACACGATCAACGGCTGGGGCGAAGAGAAGTTCTACAGATATATTGACGAGAAGCTTTCAGGTCCGGACCGTGAGAACTGCAAGCCGATCGCCGGCTCCACAGTTGACATTGCAAACCTCACCATCATTCTTAGGAGCAAGACACTTGGAACCTCGGGCGTCAAGGACCATCTGATCCCGACGCACTGGAAACTAAATCAGAGAACCATCGACCAACTCCTAGCGTCAACGGACGTGTCACAAGCACTAGACGCGATAGCCACCCACGAGTACTACTACAAAATTCTCGCAGGGGCCCGACAAAAGTATGAGGAATCGAAATCGCTCGCTTTCATAGAGGTGGCCTTGAGAAACCACCAGCTCAGGCTCAGCACGCGACTCTTCCTCGGCTTCCCCTACTCGGTGGGAATAGTGCTCGCGTTTCTCGTCTTCAAAGAGAACGAGGCCAAGAACCTCGCCGCAGTACTCACAGGCGTGGGCGCCGGATTGCCATCCGACGACATCCGTTCCTTGATCGCCGTCCAGAACTGATCAAAACGTTGAATTATAGCCAAGCCCAAGACTAGCTACGACGGCGACAAAATTGGTTCTTGGAATAGCAAGAAGAATGTTCGCCAAAGTGCTCGGCATCATAGGCTTCCTGCTCGCACTCGTCGGCGGAGGCCTGATAGGCTATTCAGCACTCATAAACGGCGGACTATCCGCGGGCTCACTAGTCTTGCGCATGTTCGAGGCACTTCTTGGACTCGGCGCAATAGTTGCCGGAGTAATGATGTACACTGGACCCATGCGGTTCGGAGGAATGCTCGCCGCCTTCGCAGGCATAATACTATTGATAATCACACAATTTGGGACCCCTGCCATCCTGGTCTTCGGCGCTGGAATCCTCGGAATAATCGGAGCCGCGGTCAAGCCTGCATGGTGGAAATTCTGGAAACGATAACCCGCAAACCTTCTTCTCCATCATTCTCTTCATTCTAAGAATATCCGGAAGTCGGAGGTTTGTCTCTTCCTAACATCTAGGAATACAACTAGAGTTTCTTGGCAAGCAGGGGGGTTTATGCCCTAATTTCGCTGTTCCGTGGTGTACTACGTGCCTGGGCTTGTTCCTTTGGGTGAATCCAGTCGCAATTAGAGTCTGCTCGTACGGGCCTGTGTGACGAGAGGCCAAGTGCTGCAATACTCATCAACACCCAGCGATAATCGGCCGGGCATATCTATGCGGCCTAAAACACACATGTGATAGCGTTAACAATCTGCCGATATCAACCTAAGGACACAATTGCCATCAGTTTCTAACACATGTTAGAGGTCTGCGGATAGCTGTGTAAACGTGACAGACGGATCTTATGGCGGCAATAGTACGAGTGCTCGGAAGGCACCCGAGGTATCATGGAGGTTTTCCTCTGCCCCTAGAGCCACAGGCTACTTTAATTCCTTCGGAGCCTCTGGCGGATCCCCCGCACATTCTGGCTGGTAAGTCATTCTTTCAAGTAGACTCTTCGAGCAACCAGCACCACACGTGGCTCGACGAGCTCTTCTCCCCTTCCCAGCACCCTCCGCCCCGACACAGAATTGAACAATCAGTTCTTAGGAACTGCCTATGGCGTAGAGATTGCCGTCGCTGCTCCCAACATATATGGTGCCGTCAAAGTCGATAGTAGGAGAGGACCCTATGGCTCCTCCGAGAGAAACCTGCCATGCTATCGTACCGTCTGGATTGACAGCGTACATGTTCCCGTCCACGCTTCCCATGTAGATGATTCCGTTCGTATCTACCGCTGGGGATGAAACGGTATAATAGAGGCAACAGAAGATCTGAGAGCCAGTCACGCTGCTCGTGACGGAAAATGTCCAGAGAACGGTGCCATCTGGTCCCATGGCGTAAAGGCGGGTTGTTGAATTCCCGCCCCCGTCACAGCCTGGAGGATATGAGTCGCAGCTGACTTGACTTGATGTAACGTAGACTGTTCCGTCAGAGCCCATAGCCGCTGTGGAGCCGAAGATCTCCGGTGCACTCCCAGTAACGGTCCATTTTGTTGTTCCGTCCGGATTTACCGCCGAAAAGAGACTTCTAGTGCTTCCAATGTAGATCGTTCCGTCCGGACCAATAGTTGGAGATGCATACTCAACTTGGCCTGTGGCTGATCCCCACTCTACTGTTCCGTTCGTACTGATTGCTTCAAGACATTGTCCGCACTCTCCGCTGGGCGGAGGATCGTCTATCCCAACATAGATCGTCCCATCGCTTGCTATTGCAGGAGAACCATACAGCTCCGCAGACGCTGGTGATGCCCATTTCAGAGTCCCATCCGCGTTGATGGCGTAGAGGTGACCGTCGAAGCTTCCCACATAGACCGTACCATCAGACCCGACAGTAGGAGATGACGCGATAGTGCTTCCCGTCTTGAAACTCCACTTCAGTTGTCCATCGGATCGGATAGCATAGAGGTAGCCATCTTGACTGCCTACGTAGACTGTTCCGTCTTGACCGACTGAGGGAGAAGAGTCTATCGCGCCACCGGTCGCGAATTTCCACTCCAACAATCCCTGCGGATTGAGAGCGTAAAGGTTGCCATCCTCGCTTCCCACGTAGATAGTCCCGAAGGCTATGGCCGGAGATGAGAGGATACTGCCCCCGGTCTGGAATTTCCACCTAAGTACAGGCGTAGACGGTCCTACGGCTGGAGACTGACCCGTATGCAGTGGGTTCTGATGAAAGGTGGTCCAAGAGTCCGTGCAAAAGTCCGAGTCGTTCGACCCGAAAGTGTTGTTGTAGAAAGTATTCTGCTCGAGCGTCTCTAGCGGTCCATAGACTCCGCAATGGTTGTAGACGATATTGTTTCCCGTGATCTCGTTGCTCGTCGAGTCAGGACTGAGCCACAAACCGAGGAATATGGAGTGGGTTATGTTGTTGTCCTGTATTAGGGAATTGTCAGTGGAGGCAAGCGTGATCGCATGCTCTTGTCGGGGGAAATTGTTCCGCGAGACCAATACGTTGCCGCAATTTGCTATGAACAGGCTGTCTATGTGCCGCCCCATGCTGTTGTTCTCGATATCTAGATTGTCGCAAGCGGAGATTCCTATTCCCCCTGAACTCTCGAGGAGTTGATTGTCGGAGATGAGAATCGAAGAGAGGTCTGTGAGATACATCGAGTCTTCGCCCGCGACCACGTTTCCAGTGATACTCGTGTTGCTGATGGAGTCGGCTCTCATACCGAAGGCTCCACCATTGATCGTATTACCGGATATTGTCAACGAGTCTGACGAGTCGAGGGCAAGGCCGTAATCACCCTGACAGCTGAGACTGTTTCCTTGTAGGAGCACATCGTACGAGACTGAGATCCAGAGTGCCGAGTTGCTTCCTCCCTCGCAACGGCTCTGGACTTGCGAGTCTTCGAGACTGCCATGCTCAACGCCAATGAAGACAGTACCATTGATACCGTAGGATGTCTGTATCGAGACGCCTCGAATCGTGAAGTAGGCGTCTGTGCTCTGGATCAGAATTCCCGGAGTTGAGCTGCTATCGATGGTCCAGCCTTCGATTACGTACGGATCATCAGCCGTACCGCTCCCACCAGTCACTCCATTCCCTGCCGTGAAGCCCGAATTGTCGGTGATAGAGATGGGGTCATGGGAAGTTGACCCGGACACCGGTTTGATTTGAGAGACAATCAGCGATGCCATGCTCAGGCAGATCAGAAGAATGATGGATCGACAGACTCCAGCAAGCCTAGAATTCATGAGAAATGTCTCGATTGCCAGAGATATCAACGGCACGTTTACAAATGGCGAGGGTTAAGACATGTGCAACACAAACGAACACCATCTAGTGCATAGCACGAAGAACGTCAGGTCGATTGCGGCTACTCTGCGATACCTCTCAGAGGTCCATGGCCAATTCTCGAGCGCGGTGGTCGTTGATTCCCTGTTTGCCCAAAAGTCTGCTGTGTTTACGAGCTAGCTACAGCCTCTTGACGAAATAGTAGTAAGTGTATGCTATTCCGCCGATTGCGCTCGCGACCAGTCCAATGATCGACCCGCCGCAAGGAACGAGTGCGATGGGAGAGGTGCTGACTCCTATGCATGATGGTTCGCCTATTAGCGGAGAAATTGCGATTCCTCCAAGAAAATAGCCGAGTATGAAGAACGCGATCGTGTTAGCGCTAAACCCAAGAAGACGCGTTGTTTTTTTCTCATACAATGGACCACGGAGTTGACCGGAGGACCTGAGCTTCTGGAGACTGCGTCGATCTCTAGATGGCTGACTAAGAGTAGCTAGAGTTTTCCCCGGCACTGCTGGAATCCGAATCGTTGTTCCTTTGAGACATTCAGTAACGCTAGAATGCGCAGCGCTAGAGTCACCGTGGTTCTTGTTGATCTGGCAGGCTATAGTGACTAATGCAACGGCAACGTACTCGTCGCTAACCGTGAGAATCGAGGCAAGCTGCTGATCGTCTATTCCTGCTATGGTCTCGAATTCGCTGCGGCCGACTCTGTCGATCGCTGCTTGGACCGCTTCTGCTATTCTTGGTGTGACGAGGGCTTCGAGATCGGGCTTGCTCATCGACTACTCCGTCTCTCTGTAACGTATCGAGGATTGCAGGCGCTGCGGGTTTGTCCAGTAGTGCAAATATGTGCGCCACACTAGCTCCCTCGCCGAGCCGCAAGGAGCCGCGGAGCACCAGAAGCGTCTCTTCGACCTGATCAGTTGATCTATTCAGAGGTCCAGCAAGGCTCTTGCGCAGACCGTCAAGCCTCGTCCCGAGAGATTCACTTTCTTGACTCAGCGCATTCTTTTTCGAGTTCCAACTAGTCAACACGTCCTCTAAGCTGGAGCCAACCAGTTTCGGCATTTCTGTCTGGATAAAGTCGTAGAGCAGCAGAGTCTGGAGGGTCTGCGAGGCCTCGTCTGTTGGAGTGACGACGAGCAGGTAGACCCAGTCGTTCTTTCTAGCCCCGGTCGACA
>WNGK01007904.1_pt1 | contig 11094 bp, 8 predicted proteins | sample 5400601 | NCBI WGS metagenome assembly WNGK01 (sample SAMN13153376, study PRJNA577476) | soil metagenome | isolation source: 60 cm soil or saprolite under Garry oak tree replicate 1 | place: USA:California | collected 2016-06-15
CGACGCGCTGCTCAAGCGCGACGCCGAGTACGCGACCCAGGTGATCGCGGGCGATCGCGCCATCGACGCCCTCGAGCTCGAGATCGAGGAGACGGTGATCGACCTGCTCGCCACGCAGCAGCCCATGGCGCGGGACCTGCGCCTGCTCGTGGCCGCCACCAAGATCGCCAACGACTTGGAGCGCGTGGGCGACCACGCCGTGAACATCGCGCAATCGGCCGAACGGCTGCTGGGCGCGCGCATGGTCGCGCCCGAGCCCGAGTTGCTCGAGATGGCACGGCAGGCGCGCGCCATGCTGTCGGGCGCACTCGACGCGTTCGTGCGCGGCGATGGCGCCCTGGGTCGCGAGATCTGCCGCCGCGACGACTCGGTCGACGCCCTGAACCGGTCGGTGTTCCGGATCCTCCTCACCCACATGATGGAAGACCCGCACATCATCGGCGCGGCCATGGACCTGTTCCTCGTGAGCCGCAACCTCGAGCGCGTCGCCGACCTGGCGACCAACATCGCGGAAGACGTCGTGTTCGTGGTAGAAGGGAAGACGATCAAACACCACGCGGAAGAATGATCGCCCCGGAGCGCCAGCGCGCCAGGTACTCCGGGTTCGCGAACAACCGGATCAGCGCCATCCCGGCAACGAAGCCACCCACGTGCGCCCACACGGCGACGCCCCCTCCCCCCTGCGCGTGCGACAGCGCGCTCGCGGCACCCAACAAGAGCTGCAGCACGAACCAGTAGCCGAGCATCACGTACGCCGGCAGCGCCACCGTCGTCACGAAAAACCCCAGCCACACGATCGTATGCACCCTCACCCGCGGGTAGAGGAGAACGTACGCGCCCATCACGCCGCTGATCGCCCCGGACGCGCCCACCATCGGCACCGGCGACGCCGGGTCGCTCACCATCTGCGTCGCCGCCGCCGCCACCCCGCACAACAGATAGAACACCACGAAGCGCCCGTGCCCCATCGAGTCCTCGATGTTGTTCCCGAACACCCACAGGAACCACATGTTGCCGATGATGTGCAGCCAGCCCGAGTGCAGGAACATCGAGGTGACCACCGTCCACCAGTGCGGCTGCGCCGTGATGAGGCAGCGCATGCCCGGCCCCAGCGGCACCGCCGTTCCAGGCGGCACCGAGCGCAGCACCTCCCCGGGGATGAGGCCAAGCTCGCACACCGAGCGCACCAGCTGCTGGGGGCTGACGCCACCGCCCTGAACCAGCAGCCACACGACCGCGTTCACGATGATGATGCCGACGGTGACGGCGGGTGTCAGATCGGTGGGGTTTTCGTCCTTATACGGGAGCACGCGGGAAAGATAGCGCTTTTCATCGCCCTGTCATTCTGGCATCTTTTCCGGCACGGGGCTTGCCACTGCGACGACCGACTCCGTTGGCGCATCGACCTTAGGATGAGGAGCACTCGTCATGGCTGAGAAAATCATCGGGATCGACCTGGGCACCACCAACTCCGTGGTGGCAGTGATGGAAGGCGGGGATCCCGTCGTCATCCCCAACGCCGAAGGCGGCCGCGTCACGCCGTCCGTGGTGGCGTTCACGAAGGACGGGGAGCGGCTCGTCGGCCAGGTGGCGAAGCGGCAGGCGGTTACCAACCCGCAGAACACGATCTTCTCGATCAAGCGTTTCATGGGCCGGCGGATGGGCGAGGTGGTGGAGGAGACCAAGCGCGTCCCGTACAAGGTCGCGGAGGGGCCGAACGGCCTCGCCTCGGTCGAGATTCAGGGCAAGCGCTACACCCCCCCCGAGATATCCGCGATGATCCTTCAGAAAATGAAGCAGACCGCCGAGGACTACCTCGGCCACAAAGTGGAGAAAGCGGTCATCACCGTCCCGGCCTACTTCAACGACTCGCAGCGCCAGGCCACCAAAGACGCCGGCAAGATCGCCGGGCTCGATGTCGTGCGGATCATCAACGAGCCGACCGCGTCGGCGCTGGCGTACGGCCTCGACAAGAAGAAGGAAGAGAAGATCGCTGTCTACGACCTGGGCGGCGGCACCTACGACATTTCGGTTCTCGAGCTGGCCGAGGGCGTGTTCGAGGTGAAGTCCACCAACGGCGACACGCATTTGGGCGGCGACGACTTCGACGCGCGCATCATGGAGTGGCTGGTCGGGGAGTTCAAGCGCGACCAGGGGATCGACCTCTCCAAGGACCCGATGGCGCTGCAGCGGCTCAAGGAAGCCGCCGAAAAGGCCAAGATGGAGCTGTCGACCGTGATGCAGACGGAGATCAACCTCCCGTTCATTACGGCCGACCAGTCGGGGCCCAAGCACTTGAACCTCACCCGCACCCGGGCCAAGCTGGAGCAGTTGGTCGACGATCTCGTCAAGCGGTCCATGCCGCCGATGGAACAGGCGCTCAAGGACGCGGGCCTCAAGCCCACCGAGATCGACGAAGTGATCCTGGTGGGTGGCCAGACCCGTATGCCGAAGGTGCAGGAGATCGTCAAGAGCTTCTTCGGCAAGGAGCCCCACAAGGGCGTGAACCCCGACGAGGTCGTGGCGATCGGCGCGGCGATCCAGGGCGGCGTGCTCGCGGGCGAGGTGAAGGACGTACTGCTGCTCGACGTGACGCCGCTGTCGCTCGGCATCGAGACCCTGGGGGGCGTCACCACCGTGCTCATCCCCCGCAACACGACGATCCCGACCAAGAAGTCGGAGATCTTCTCGACGGCCGAGGACACCCAGACCACGGTCGAGATCCACGTGCTCCAGGGCGAGCGTCAGATGGCCGTGGACAACCGCACCATCGGCAAGTTCCAGCTCACGGGCATTCCACCCGCCCCGCGCGGCGTGCCGCAGATCGAGGTGACGTTCGACATCGACGCCAACGGCATTCTGCACGTCTCGGCCAAAGACAAGGCTACCGCTAAGGAGCAGAAGATCCGGATTGAGGCCTCGTCCGGCTTGGCGGATAAGGACATCGACAAGATGGTCAAGGACGCGGAGGCCCACGCCACGGAAGACAAGCGGCGCCGCGACGACATCGAGCGGCGCAACCGGCTCGACTCGCTGGTGTACGAGGTGGAGAAGAACACCAAAGAGTGGGTCGACAAACTGGACGCCTCCCTCAAGTCCCGGCTCGACAAGGGCCTCGAGGCGGCCAAGCAGGCCTTGCGCTCCGGCAACGGCGACGAGATCTCTCGGGCACTGGAGGAGCTGCAGCAGGCGTATTCCGCCGCCGGGGCGTCGCTGTACGCGGCGCAACGCGGGGCGGGGGGTGCGGGGGGGGGAGCCGGTGCTCCGGGCGCCGAGCAGCCGGCGGGCGGCGCGGAAGGTGCCGCCGGAGAAAAGAAAGACAACGTCGTCGACGCGGACTACGAGATCGTGGACGACGACAAGAAAAAGTAACCTCTACCTACGAAAGAAACGGCGATGTCGGTACGTACGCGCGATTGGCTGAAGTTCGGAACCCTGGTGGCGATAGCGTTCGTGTTCGGGCTGGCGTTTGCGTCCACGCTCAATCTGCCGAAGCAGACGAGCGCGACCGCGTCGATCGTGTCTCCCCAGCCCGCGGCGGCGGTCGCGGCGACGCCGATCCCGCAGCCGTCCCTCAACGCGACGGCGGAGCTGGGCGACGCGTTCGTCGGCATCGCCGACCACGTGAAGCCCGAGGTCGTCTTCATCCGGTCGCAGCACGTCGAGCGCGCTCAGGACCAGCGGCTGCCACCGGGGTTCGAGGACTTCTTTCCGAACCTCCGGCGCCGGCCGCAGGTCGAGCAGGGCTCCGGCTCGGGGTTCATCGTCTCGCCCGACGGCTACATCCTCACCAACAACCACGTCGTCGCGGGCGCCGACAAGGTCACCGTGAAACTGTACGACAAACGGGAGTTCACCGCGAAGGTGATCGGGACCGACGCCAACACCGACGTGGCCGTCATCAAGATCGACGCACACAACCTGCCGGCGGTGCAGTACGGTAACTCCGACTCGGCTCGCGTGGGCGAATGGGTGCTCGCGATCGGCAATCCCCTGGAGTTCAACTTCACCGTGACGGCCGGCATCGTCAGCGCCAAAGGCCGGGTGTTGCTGGGGCTGCAGCAGTCGCGCTATTCGATTCAGGATTTCATCCAGACCGACGCCGCCATCAACCCCGGCAACTCAGGCGGCCCGCTCGTCGATATCCGCGGCCGGGTGATCGGCATCAACGCGGCGATCGCGAGTGAGACCGGCTACTACGCGGGCTACGGCTTCGCCATCCCGATCAATCTGGCGCGCACCGTGATGGACCAGCTGGTCAAGACCGGGCATGTCGAGCGCGCGGTGATGGGCATCGGGATCCTCGACGCGGACGAGAACGACGCGGCCGCCGTGGGCCTGAAACAGATCACCGGCGTCGTCGTCAAGAGCTACACCGACGACGACTCCCCGGCCAAGAAGGCCGGCATCCAGCTGGGCGATGTGATCGTGGCGCTCGACGGTCAGCCGATCGACAACACCCCCCAGTTGCAGCAGAAGGTGGCGTTCAAGAACCCCGGCGAATCGGTGGAGATCACCGTGCTGCGCCAGGGCGGCGAGCGCAAGACGCTCACCGTGCGGCTGGCCCGCGCCCCGAGCGAGGCGGATACGGACGTGGCGAGCGCCCGCGCCAAGCCGAAGGGCGAGGCGTCGACCAAGGAGGAGATGCTGGGGGTCTCGGTCCAGCCGCTCACCCAAGACGACGCGCAGAACCCGCGGCTCAAGCCCGTCATCGACCGCGGCGGCGGGCTGGTCATCACCGACGTGGCTCCGGACGGCCCCGCCTATGGGCGGCTGCGCTCCGCGGACGACCAGTTCGGTCCCGACATCATCGTCGCGGTGAACAGCGTAGCCACGCGCACCCGCGCGGCGCTGCGCGAGGCGCTCCGCAAGGTCAAGCCCGGCGACGTCGTGACGCTCCAGGTGCTGACGCGGACCGGCGACCGCGCCGACGGCTGGCTCGGTCAGGTCGTGAGGATCCGCGCGCGCTAGCGCTCAGCGCCGGATCGGCTGGCCGGTTTCGAAGTCGAACAGCGTGAGGCGGCGCAGCCGGTAGTACGCGTCCCAGTAGCCGCGCAGCGCCTGGACGAACTGGCCCAGTGCCTGGTCCTTCTCCGTCTGGGCGATGTAGAGATTGTCCAGCGTAATGCGCCCGATCACGTAGCGGTTGTACGCCACCTCGAAGCGCTTGGCCCCGACCGTGTCGGCCTTCGCCAGCAAGGCCACGGTGCGACGGGCCTGGGCCAGCTGCAACGCGGCGAAATACGCGTCGTGCGCGATCTGATCGAGGGTCGCTTGGGTGGTGCTCGTCACGCGCTCCCGGTCCGCTTCCGCCGCCTGCACACCGTCCCGGCGGGCCCCCCACTGCACCAGCGGCACCTGTACCGCCAAGGTGAAGTGCCGCGCCTCGAGCAGATGCTGATACGCGAGACTCGCCTCGGCCGCCGTGGCGTTGAGTCCGAAGCTGGCCGACACGGTGGCCCCGACTCCGCTGGCCAGCTTCGCCTCGGTCACTCGCCGCCGCGCCAGGACATCCTGTAGAACCGCATCGCTCACCGCCGCGCGATTGCGGAGCGCCTCCGCCACGGCCCGCGCCGTGTCGGCCTCGAAGTCCGGCAGGTCGGTGGTCACAGCGACCTGCAGCGGTGTGCCCGCGGGCAGGCCAAGCGACAACCGCAATCCGTCAATGGCGCGCGCGTAGTCGAGCCGGGCACTCTCGAGCGATGTGCGCGCCCGGACCAGCGCCAGCTCGCTCTGCAGCAGGTCGTTTTCTCCGATCTTGCCGACCTCCAGGCGGCCGGTGTTGAGCTTGTACAGCGTGTCGTTCACCGCCGCGTTCTTCTCCGCGTTGTCGAGCGCCACCCGCGCCGCATAGACGTCGAAGAACGCTTCGCTCGTCTGCAGCGCGACGTTCTCCATGTCTTCGAGAAACTGCCGGTCGGCGAGCTCGGCGCGTGCAGCCTGCTCCCGGCGATCCCACGCGGCCACGTTCGGCCGGAAGATGTCCTGCTCCAGGCCGATCGACACCGGAGTCGACGACCAGGTCTCGAGTGACTGCTGACCGGCGACCGTGACCCGAGCCAGTGCCGAGGAGACGAACAGATCCCCCCCGATGACCGGCAGCTTCTGTGACAGTGTCATGTTCAGGGACGCGTTGGTCTGGTGCTGCGGCACGAACAACGTCCTGCCGTCGGGTTGCACCACCGGAATGATCGCCCGGCTGTAGTTGGGGACGATGCCCGAGAGCGACAGCTGGGGCAGCAGGCGCGCCGTGAACGCGCGGGCGCGGTAGCGCGCCGCGTCGCGCGTCGCCGTGGCGGCGCGCGCCTGGTATCCCTGTCGCTGCGCCAGCGCGACGGCGTCCTGCAGCGTCACCGCCTGGGGCTGCTGCGCGCCGACGCGCACCGCACAGACGAGCGCCAGGACGGCGCGAACAGCGACACGATGGACCATGGGAGTCACTCGTAGCGGAGGCACACGACTGGATCCGCGCGTGCGGCGCGGTAGGCCGGCACGATCCCGAACGCGATACCGACGCTGATCGAAACGCCGAACGCGACGATCACGGACAGCCACGAGACGATGGTGGCGATGCCCGCGACCTGCTGGATGCCCGCGCTCAGGCCGGCGCCGACGACGATCCCCGCCACGCCGCCGGCCACACTGATGAGCACGGCTTCGCTCAGGAACTGCAACAGGATGTCCCGTTGCGTAGCCCCCACCGCGCGCCGCACACCGATTTCGCGGATGCGCTCGAGCACGGAGGCCAGCATGATGTTCATGATCCCGATGCCGCCCACCACCAGCGAAATCGATGCGATCGCGCCCAGCACGACGTTGAAGATCGTTTTGGTGCGCCGCTCCTGCTTGAGGAGCAGCTCGGGCACCGTGATCTCGAAATCCACCACCGCGTTGTGACGGCGGGCCAGCATCCGCTGTACCACGTCGGCCACCCCGGGCACGAGTTGCGACTCGGTCACCCGCACGATGACCCGGTCGAGCTGATTGCGGTTGGTGCGCTCGCGGCGCTGCTCCTCGGTTTCGGTCGTGGTGTCGCGCGCGACGGCGCCCGGGGCACGCGCGGCGAGCTCGATGTCGCGCTGCGTCACCTGCGCCCGGTTGCGGAAGCGCAGCAGCAGCGTATGCACCGGGACGTAGACGTCCATGTTGGCGTCGCGGATGCCGAGCCGCTGCACCGCCTGATCGCTCACGCGCCGCTCGTCCAGCACGCCGATCACCGTCACCCACGTGTCGCCGACTTTGAGGGGCTTGCCGATGGGGTCTTCGGTGGTGAAGAAGCGCGTGCGCACGCCGTGGCCGACGATGGCGACCGGGAGGCCGCGCTCCACCTGCAGCGGCGTGAACCAGGCGCCCCGGCGCAGCGCCAGGTTCGTGAGGCGGAAGTAGGTCGTGTCCACGCCGACCACCTTCCCCGAGCGACGGCGTCCCTCGCGGGTGATGGTCGTATTGAGGACGATTTCGCCGCTCGTGACCTCCACGGCGGGAATCACCCGCGCGATCGCCTGCGCGTCGGCGTAGGTCAACCCCGGTGAAAACTTCTTGACCTGCTTATCGGGCTGATCGTCTTCGACCGGGCCTTCCTTCTGCTCCACCAGCGGCGTGATCACCACGTTGTTGGAGCCGAGCAGGCGCATCTGCTCGAGAATCTCGCGCTCGGCACCCTTGCCGATGGCCAGCATGGCGATCACCGAGGCGACGCCGAACAGGATGCCGATCGAGGTGAGCGAGGCGCGCAGCTTGTTGTGGCGCACGGCCTCCACGGCCGTGCGGACGCTGAACCCGAGGCGCGCGCTGATCCGACCCCGGAGCCGGGCGAGCGCCTCGCGGTCCCAGCGCACCGGTCAGTCCTGATTCGCCGTTGGCGTCGGAGGCGGGGTCGTGGCTCCCGCCGTCACGCTGGCGGGCTTCGCCGCGTCGGCGGCCGTCAGCCGCGCGAGCTTGAGCTTTTCGTGCCCCGGCGGCAGCGTCAGCAGCACGCGATCGCCCTCGGCCAGGCCGCGCGCGATCACGACTTCGTCGTCGTTCATCGCGCCCGTGACCACCTGCTGCTTGGTGGCCCGTGCGCCCGAGAGACGGTACACCAGCGACACGCTGTCCTCGTTGCTCACCGCTTCCAGCGGGACGAACAGGACGTCCGGCACCTTGAGCGTCTCGATCGCGTTCCCCGTGGTCATGCCGGGGCGGAGCGTCGTGTCCGCCTGGGCGAGCGTCACCTTCACCTCGAACACCTTGGCGTCGGCGCTGGGACGTTGCTCCCCCACGTTGGCGACGCTCGATACGGTGGCGGCGAACCGTTTGGAAGGGTCGGCGTCGAGGGTGATGACCGCCGGCTGGCCTACCGCGATCTTGCGGACGTCGATCTCGTTGACGTAGGTGAGCGATTCCATCTCCGTGAGATCCGGCAGGGTGGCGACCGCGGGGTCCCACGACGACACCTGGGAGCCCGCCGTGCGCTTCTTGCCGTTCCACTCCTTCGCGTAGATCACCATGCCGGGCCCGGGGGCCTTGACCGAGCAGCCGGCCATCACGTCCTGCACCACCGCGAGCGTGTTTTTCTGGCGCGCGAGATCGGCGCCGACCTCGCGCATCTTGGCGCGCGCCTGCTCGGTCTTGGTCTCATAGTCGGTCTTGGCCTGCGCGAGGGCGCGCTCGGCTTTTTCGTAATCGATTTCCGCCTGCCGCTTCACGGTCGGGGCCTCGTACACGGCTTCTTCCTTGGCGAGCTTCTTCTCCTCGAGGCCCAGCTCCATGGTGCGGATGCTTTCGCGCGCGCCCGACAGGTTGAGCGCCGAGTCGAGCTGCGCCTGCTCGTACTGGGCTTCGGCCTTCTGGAGCGCGAGCGTGACGTCGGCGAGCTTGCTCGCGAGCGCCGATCGGTCGAGCTCGGCGACCTGCTCGCCTTGCTTCACCATCGTGCCTTCCGGCACGAGCGACGCGATCTTGATCTGATAGACGCCGGCCTGCTGCAGCTGGGGAGGCGCGGTGACCTGCACGAACTTCTTGGCGCGCAGCTCACCGGCGGTCGTGACGGTCACTACGAAGGGGCCGCGCTTCACCCGCGCGACAATGGCGGAATCCGGACCGGACGAGTGACGGGCGAAGAGCCACACACCCGGGGCGCCGACGGCCGCTAGGGCTGTGACAACGGCAAAGCGATGTGAACGAAGGACGCGCATCGAGCGCATGCGTCATCACCGTGTGCACAACGTGCACAAAGGTGCAAAGCGTGGCCGCCGGCGCGCTACTGTTGCAGCCCCGCGACAATCACGCCCCGCGCAGCATCACCACCGCGCTCACGAGCTGCCACACCACGGGGAGCACGAAGGCGGCCTGATCCGCCTTCGTGTCTTCCCGGAAGACCAACGCCAGCACGATCCCCACCCCGCCCGCGGCCACGGCGCCGGCGCCGAGCCAGCGCGGCAGCACCTTGCCGTCGAGCAGGGCCCAGCCGAACAGCGCCGTCGCGAGGCCGAGCGCGAATCCCGCCACGCGCTGCGCATCGAGCGCGAAGGGCCGCAGCATGTCGAACACGAACGCGGCCCGGGTGGCCGTCATTCCCGCGTCGGCGGTGGCGAAGCCGTGCGCCAGAGCCCACCCCGCCCCGCCCATGAACGCCACGATGATCACCCACAGCGCGTACGCGAACGTGGCGAGCATCACGCCGGCCCGGGCCGGGCTCTCCCCCGCCGTGCCCACGTGCCGCCCCACGACGCCGACCAGCCCGAGCAGCGACAGGGGAAAGCTGAACAGGAACGCCCAATGGATCGCGGGCCACGCCCGGCTTTGGGCGATTACGGCGAGCTGGCTCGGGCCGTCCTGGCCGGCGATGTCGGGATGCAGTGCGCCCGCCACGACCGCGAGCAGCGAGCCGGCAAGCAGGCACAGCGGGTAGACGAGCCGTCGGGACAAGGTCATGACACTCCCCTCGACCCCGGGCTCGCGCCCGGGGTCAGTCAGACACCATCAGAGATCGGCTGTACTAACCCCGGGCGCAAGCCCGGGGTGACCGGGAGGTCGGTCCCTGTGATCCCCGGGCTCGCGCCCGGGGTCAGCGAAACCCCATATTGAGAATCGAGCTCCATCTTCGGGAGAGCATCGATGCAGCTGACGCGAATCTTGCGCGAAGGGTTCATTGCCGGCCTGATCGGCGCGGGCGCCGTAGCCCTGTGGTTTCTGACCGTCGATATCATCGCCGGCCGCCCGTTCTTCACCCCCGCGATGCTCGGCTCGGCCGTGTTCTTCGGCGACACCGACCCGAGTAAGGCCGTGATCGCGTTCTCCCGGGTCGTGCCCTACACGATGATCCACGTGTGCGCGTTCATCATTGTGGGCACCGTCGCGGCGGCTCTCGCCGCCGAAGTCGAAGTCGCCCCCCCGACGCTCTACCTCATCGTCGTCACCTTCGCGGTGTTCGAGTTCGGGTTCTACATCATGCTGGCCGTCTTGGCGCAACCGCTGCTCGGCGCGCTCACCTGGTGGAACGTGGCGATCGGCAACGCCATCGCGGCGTACGGCATGGGATTCTACCTGTGGCGGCAGCATCCGAAGATCGCGGAAACCCTCAAACTGCATCCGTTGGGCGAGACGGAGGAGGGCGAATAAGAACGCGGAACGCGGAATGCGGAACGCGGAACAGGCGGACGAGCGTCAGCTGCTCTGTTCCGCGTTCCGCGTTCCCACTTCCGCGTTCCCGTAGGCCTCCACCGGCACTGCCCTTTCCACGTCACCGGATTCGTCCCGCGCGCTCCATCGGAACCACACGACCGTCGCCGCGACCCACAGATAGATCGTCCCGCCCACCCACATCACGAGGCCGCCCAGCTGCTGGTCCGCGAGCGGCGCGAGGCCCCACACGCGCGGTGCTGCCGCATAGAAGGGGTACAGCACGTCGCCGGACAGGGTGATCAGCGCCCCCGCGACCGACATCGGCAGCCCCAGGGTGAAGAGATACAGCAGCTGTGTGAGATAGCCGGCGCGCGGCAGCTCGGGCGTAGGTGAGAGCACCGGCCACCACATCAGGACGCCCGTCGCCAGGAAGACCAGGTGTTGTACGATGTGCTGTGGATGATGCTCGAGCGCCGCTTCGTAGAATTG
>WNGK01013668.1_pt1 | contig 11094 bp, 4 predicted proteins | sample 5400601 | NCBI WGS metagenome assembly WNGK01 (sample SAMN13153376, study PRJNA577476) | soil metagenome | isolation source: 60 cm soil or saprolite under Garry oak tree replicate 1 | place: USA:California | collected 2016-06-15
CCATCGAGCCCAACAGCAACGCCTCTGCATCACTCCAGGCCAGCCCCGGGCCTGTCTTCGAAAGCCTCGCCAACCTCACCATCTGGGTCGAGCAGAACCACATGGACTTCTACACCTGGGGCGACGGTCAATGCTGCATTCCCGCCGGCGCCACACAAGCCACACTCGACGGCAGCTTCGCAAGCCTCAAAGCCGGAGACGTGCTCATCTTCGAGGAGATGGTCGGCCCGCTCACCGGCGATGCAGGAGACGCCGATCCTACCCATCGCTGGGCCGTGCGCCTCACCAGCGCCGTCACCCGCGACCACAGCAACAATCCGCTCGTCGATCCCGTCACCACTCCGCCCACGCCGGTGACTCTCATCGCATGGCAGGCCGCCGACGCTCTTCCTTTTCCGCTCTGCCTCTCCTCCGTCACCGACGCCGATCACGGCTCCATCGCCTTGTCCGGCGTCTCGGTCGCGCGCGGCAACGTGATGGCCGCCGACCAGGGTGTGTGGGTGGTGAACGAATCTCTTGGCGCCGTTCCTCCACTTCCCCCCGCGCCCGTCGCCGGCATCGGCTGCAACTGTACCGCCACCGCCGGCGCAGCAACACCGCAGCCCTACTATCGACCGAAGCTCGCCAACGAGCCCCTAACATTCGCCGTTCCCTTCGACGCAACAGCACCGGCCTCCAGCTTTCTCACACCCGAGGTCTCCACCGTCGCGCCGCAAATCACACTCGCCTCCGACGATGGCTCAACGTGGATTCCCGTCGAAGACCTCCTCGAAGAGAACAACGAATTCACGGGCTTCATTCCCGAAGTCGAATACGACAACACCGCGCACCTCCGATTTGGCGACGACACTTACGGCGCCGCACCCAAGCCCGGCGTCGCCTTCAACGCCACCTATCGCATCGGCAACGGAACCGCCGGCAACGTTGGCCGCGAAGCCCTTGCCCACGTGATCTTCCCCGGCTCCGCGATCTCCGGAGTGCGCAATCCCATCGCTGCCGCAGGCGGCACCGACCCGGAGACAATGGAGCACATCCGCCAGGTTGCCCCCTACCAGTTCCAAAGCCAGTTGCGCTGCGTGACGGCACAGGACTACGGCGACAAGGCATCCGCCATCGCTGGCGTCGCCGCAGCTCGCGGAACCATGCGCTGGACCGGCTCCTGGTACACCGCCTTTGTCTCCGTCGAGCCCGTCGCCGGCCAGGACACAGCCTTGAGTTCCGCGTTAATCAAGACCGTGACGAAAGACTTGAACAAGCTGCGCATGATGGGCGTCGATCTCGCCGTCGAAGCCGCCCGTCTCGTCGGTCTGCGCATCGGCCTCGCCATCTGCGTCGCTCCAAACTACTTCGAGGGCGATGTCTTCGCAGCGCTATGGAAGGTTCTCGTCGCAGGCGACTCCTGCACCGGCACCCTCGGCCTTCTCAGTCCCGCGAACTTCCAGTTCGGCGAAACCGTTTACGCCAGCCGCATCATCCAGGTCGCACAAAGCATCACGGGCGTCGTCGCCGTCAGCGTGGTCACGTTCGAACGCATGGACTCGCCAACCCCGCCTGGCATCGCGCCGCCTAACAAACTCACCATGGGGCCGCTCGAAATTCCCCGCTGCGACAACGACCCCAACCACGCAGACCGCGGCCTGCTGGTGCTCACACTGGATGGTGGCAAATGAGCTGCTCCTGCCAAAGCACGGGACCGCAAATCTGCGGATGCTGCAGCGGCGTCACTGACCTTACGCCTGCCGCCATCGCCAATCGCCCCGGCCTGCCCGCCATTCAATATCGCGTGGGCACGTACTCGAGCTTCCTCCAGACCATGCAGGCCGCGCTCTCCAGCGCCGACGTGCCTGCGCTCGCCGGCCTCCGCACGCGCTCGCCGCAGGACTTCTCTCTCGCCCTCGTCGACGCATGGTCTGAAGCTCTCGACATCCTCACCTTCTACACCGAGCGCCTCGCCAATGAAGCCTACCTCGGCACCGCCGTCGAAGGCCGCAGCGTCTTCGAACTCGCGCGCCTCGTCGGCTACAAACCATCCCCCGGCGTCAGCGCATCCGCGATCCTCGCATTCACGCTGGCATCCGCGCCCGGCTCTCCCACCATCGTGCCCATCGCCGCCGGAACGCGCGTGCAAAGCATTCCTGGCCCCGGCCAGACCCCGCAGGTCTTCGAAACCTCCACCCCCATCACCGCGACCATCCCATCGAATGCCATCCCTGCAGTCGTCACGCAACCGTGGCAATTGTTCAGCAACGACACCTCCACGTGGATCGCCGGCACCGCCAACAACATCCACGTGGGCGACGCCCTTCTCTTCATCAACGCACCCGGCGGCACTCCCGCCATTCCCGGTCCCGCAGCGGTCGTTTACGTCACCGCCATCACCATCGATGCCATCGGCGGCAACACCCTTGTCTCCTGGAACAAGCCTCTGCCCACCAGCCTCGCCGGCCCTGCGGTCTGCATTTACATCTTCCGCACCAAGGCCGCGCTCTACGGGGCCGCATCGCCGAGACCGGGTCTGTTTCCGCCCAAAGTTCTCAAAACCATTCCAGGGTCCCCTGGGCCCACCGTCACCGGCGCATCCGACTGGGCATGGCAATACGGTGACAACAACATCATCAATCTCGACAATTCCTACTCCGGACTGAACCCCGCGGCCAGCGGCGCGAGCGCCCCCGCGAATCAGTCGCAGTGGATGATCCTCACCGGCCCACAGTACACGTCGTACTTCCAGATCGCCTCGGCCTCCGAATCAAACCCCGGCCTCTACGCGCTTTCGTTAAAGACCACGCAACTCACGCTCGCCAGCGGCACCGTCCTCGCCGGAGACCACGCACTCAGCCTCAACGTGCTGCTTTATCTCTTCGTCCAGGAGACGCGCGTCACCACCGCCTACGTGCAGAGCCATTTGCTCACCGGCGCAAACCTCCCGCTCACCAGCTGGCCCCTCAGCACCACCTATCCGCTTGCGACAGGCATGCTCGCGCCTGTTACCGGCTCCTCACTCGTGCTGCAGGGCCTGCAAGCCCTGTCCGTCAACTCGCCGGTCGCCGTCTCCGGCAAACGCGTCCGCATCGTCCTGAACTCATCTCTCTCATCACCAAGCGGCGGCTTCACGCCCGCCGGCGCAACCGGCCTGTTAGCTGTCAGCGTCAATCAAGCATTCCTCGTCGATGCATTCCCGCCTCACTCCGACCCAGACGGAAAACTGCTCTGGGCCGTCCTCACTGTGACCGGCCAGGCCGGCACCCTCACCGTGCCCCCCGGCTCCTTCACGTTGCAGCCCTCGGCCACCGCTGACCCCGTAACCGGCGAAGCCGCGGTCCTCTCCGACGTGACCGTGCAGAACGCGGCCGGCGCCACCACCGCCCTCACCTTCAATGCCGACCTCATCCGCATCTACGACGCCGCCACCGTCACCGTCAATGCCAACGCGGTCCTCGCCACCCACGGCGAAACCGTGCAGGAGATACTCGGCTCCGGCGACGCCACCAACGCCGCTCTCGAATTCCAGCTCAAGCAATCGCCGCTCACCTACATCTCCGCACCCACCACCGCCGGCGTGCAATCCACCCTGCAGGTGCGCGTCAACAACCTGCTCTGGTCTGAGGTCGACAACTTCCTAAACGCTGCGCCCGCCGATCGCGACTACGTCACGCTTCCCAACTCCACCGGCGGCCCCAACGTGCAATTCGGCGATGGCCTGCACGGTGCGCGCACACCCACCGGCCAGTCCAACATCGTCGCAAAGTATCGCAAGGGCATCGGCCTCGCCGGCATGGTCGCGCCCGGCCAGCTCACCCAGCCTCTCGATCGCCCGCAAGGCCTGCAAGCCGTCACCAATCCCAGCGCAGCCACCGGCGGCGCCGATCCCGCATCGCCCGCCGACGCCCGCCTCTCCGCGCCCCTGCCCACCCTCACCCTCAGCCGCGTCGTCTCCCTCGAGGACTACCAGAACTTCGCGCTCAACTTCGCAGGCATCGCCCTCGCCGTCGCTACATGGACATGGTTCGGCGCCACGCGCGGCATCTTCCTCACCGTCGCTGGCGAAGGCGGCGCCCTCCTCAATGGCAACGACGAAGTCGTGCAAAATCTCCTCCTCGCACTCCAGACCTACGGCCTCCCCTACGTGCCGGTGCAGGTCGTCTCCTACTCTCCGGTCCTCTTCGAAACAGCCATGCAGTTGAAGATCGACACACCCACCTATGATCCCTCGCTCGTCATTCCCGCCGTCTGGCAGAGCCTCCCACCGCATTCGCATTCGGCCAGATGCAGCCCGGCCAGAGCGTCGCCGCCAGCCATGTCATTCAGCTCGCCCAGCGGGTGCCCGGCGTCATCGCCGTCAATCTCGCCGCGCTCAATCGCCGCGGAGACGGCGCAACCGTTGCCAACATTCTCTGCGCCGCGGGCCCGCAGCCCACCGCCACGCCTCCCACTGGAGCCGAGATCCTGCTCCTCGATCCCGACTCGCAAGGCAACCTCGGAGTGTGGTCATGAGCACGCCCCCAACACCAACACCCGGCCCCATCTACTCGCTGCTGCCGGCAGTCTTCAAAACCCGCGATCTCCAGCAGGGAGGCCAGCTCGAAGCCTTCTTCCGCGTGCTGGAGAGCCAGTCCGACATCGTGCGCCGCAACGTCTGGCAGCTCTACCAGGACCAGTTCATCGAAACCTGCGCACCATGGGCCATTCCCTACATCGGCGACCTCATCGGCTTCAACCCCGTCTACACCCTCGCGCTCACCGGCCCTGACAGCCGCGCCGAAGTCGCCAACACCATCGGCTATCGCCGTCGCAAGGGCACGCTCATCGCCCTCGAGCAGCTCACCCACGACGTCTCCGCCCGCCCCACCATGGCAGTGGAAGAGTTCCGCCGCCTCATCACCACCCTCAGCCTGCGTCGGGGTCCCCATCGGCAGGTCTTCGCTGATGGGGTGATGGGTGATGTGCGCCCCCTTCACGAAGACACCGCCGACATCCGCAGCGGCCGCGATCTCCACGACCAGCCAGGTCCCTTCACGCGCCTCAACCGCACCATCGACGTCCGCCGCATCGCCCCCCGAGTCCGCATCGCGCCCACCGCACCCGCACCCGATCCCGTTCCCCTCGACATCACGCTCCACGGCCCCGGTCGCTTCAACATCCCCGATATCGCCGTCTGGATCTGGCGCTGGCAGAGCTTTCAGATCACCGACGCGCCCGCCTTCCCCCTCGGTCACGGCGGCTACTTCTTCAGCTCCTTCGGCGCACCCATCCCGCTCTTCCAGCAGCCGCCTCCGCTGCCCGCGCCCTTCACGCGACTAGTATCAGAATCCGACGTCCCCGAGCCCATCTCGCGTCGCCGCTTCTGCCTGCACACCGCCGACTTCTACCCCTCCAGCATTGCCCTCTTCGCCGACGGCGCCCTCGTTCCCGTCACACAAATCGTCAGCGCCAATCTCACCCCAATCAACGGCAAGCTCTGCAACGTCCCCACCGGCAAAATCGCCATCGATCCCGAACTGGGCCGTATTCAATACGCCGCCGACCTCACTCTTCCCAACGACCTCCGCGTCACCTACAGCTACGGCGCCCCAGCCCCCATCGGCGGCGGCCCCTACGAACGCGCCACCGGCATCACCCCGCCCAAATCACCGCTCCTCACCGCCATCGTCGGCACGCCCGCTTACCCCACGCTCGCTTCCGCCATCGCCGCGTGGAATGCCCTTCCTCCTGCCTCATCCGGCATCATCGTCCTGCCGAATTACGAGTCCTACGCGGTCGACCTGACCGGCCCCAACGCCATCCAACTCACCTCCAACTGCCAGCTGCTCATCGCCGCCGCTGAAGTCTCTACCCAAGGCGCTCCACCTGAGTGGAATAAATCCTGCGTCACGCTCCGCGGCAACATCGAGGTCAACGGGCAGAAGCTTCCCATCCTCCCCGACGGCATCGCTGCGCCCATCGGCCAGGTTGTGTTCAACGGCCTCCGCATCGCCGGCGAACTCCGCATCCTCGGCGACGCCCCCTGCGTGCAGCTCACCGACTGCACCCTCGTCCCCGGCCGCTCTCTCGATGCCTATGGCGAGCCCGCATTCGCCGGCGAGCCCAGCGTCAATGGGTCCGCAACCGGCGCCAGCATCTGCATCAACCGCGTCATCACCGGCCCCATCGCGCTCCCCGCCAGTTGCTCCGTCCGCATCCTCAACAGCATCGTCGACGCCGGATCTCCTTACTGCCCCGCATACGCAGGCCCCGACCTCGCATCCCCCGGCGCAGCGCTCCACGTTGAAGACTCAACGGTCATCGGCCGCGTATGGACCACGCTCATGAGCCTCGCCTCCAACACTATTTTTTACGCGCGCCTCGCTCGCCGCGATCCGTGGAAGGCCCCCGTCTGGGCCAGCCGCCGCCAATCCGGATGCGTGCGCTTCTGCTGGCTGCCGTTCAACTCCATCACCCCGCAGCGCTACGAATGCCTGCCACCCGATGCCGCCAGCGAAGGCGCGCTGCTTCCCCAATTCATCACGCGTCGCTTCCTCCAGCCTGGTTACTGCCTGCTCGCCGGCACCGTGCCCCTGGCCATCTGGAAGGGCGCCGACAACGGCTCGCAGATTGGCGTCTACCAGCAGCTTCAGGAAACAGAAGCCGTAACCAACGTGCAGATCCGCTCGGCGGAATATCTGCCCGCAAACCTCGAGCGCGGCGTCTTCCTCATCCCGTCACGTCCGGAGATCGAAAAGATTGAAGAACCCGTCCCGTACGGCCAGCCGCGCAAGTCGGCACGTTGCACGGGACCCGCCGAAGAACCGCACGACGCGCCCTTCGGCATCGGAATTGGGCTGTTGTAACGAATTGAAGATAGGTGGATCGATCCATGAGAGGCGATTTCAGCAGAATTCGATTCAATCCTGCGAAGCAGTACACCGCGGTATTGGAGCAGCAGGGGCGCGTGGCGGTCGACGCCGACGCCAACGAACAAAGCGCGATCGAGGCTCACCTTCGCGACACCACCAACATCGATGTCATCGGCCGCTACGGCGCACCCGATGGCGACGCGGGCTTTGCCATCGAAGTCGTGGGCAGCGAAATCCGCATCGGCCGCGGCCGTTATTACGTCGAAGGCCTGATGGTCGAAAACAACTCGGTCGCGAGCTACGACAGTCAGCCCTGGCTCATCAACCCCACCTACACCGCCGCGCAACTGCTGCACCAGGTGGCCGTCGGCAAGGGCTCCGTCACCGCGCACCTGTTTCTGCAGGTCTTTCAGCGCCTCATCACGCAGCTCGACGATCCCTGCCTCCGCGAGCCGGCTCTCGGTCAGGCCGACACCACCGCGCGCCTGCAAACCGTCTGGCGCGTCGTCGCCACCCTCGATCAGGGAACGACCAGCACCGGCGGCACGGGCACAACAGGCACCACCAGCGTCGGCACGATCACCGGCGGCACTCTCACCCTTCTCGAGGAGACCTCCGTCCACGCCGTCTCTGTAAACAGGCCGACCAATCCCGTCGTAAACCTGCCCAAGCCCGGCACCGGCGCCACCGGCACCATCTCCACCGGCAAGGGATCCGTCGGCACAATCTCCTCAGGCATGGGTTCCATCGGCACCATTTCCACCGGCACTATAATCAAGCCCACCAACTCCGCCGACCCCGTCTCTCATTTCTCCACCTGCTGCCAGGGCATGTACAACACCATCCCCGTCCCTCGCACCGGCGCCCTCATGGCCGACACCAGCGGCGGCAACAACGAATGCGGCTGCCAGCCCATCGCCACCGCCGGATATCAGGGCCTCGAAAATCAGCTCTACCGCGTCGAGATTCACTCCGACGGCAACCTCGACTCCGCCACCTTCAAGTGGTCCCGCGAAAACGGCTCAATCGTCACCGCCGTCAAGTTCGTCAACGGCCCGGTCGTCACCGTCTCCGGCCTCGGGCCCGACCCCAACCTAGGCTTCCAACCCGGTCAGTGGGTCGAACTCAGCGACGACTCCTACATCTTCGGCGATCCTCCCAACCAGCCCGGCGAGCTCTACCAGATCCAGTCCCTCGGCCCCGGCCCGCTTCAGGTCACACTCACTTCCTCTGTCTCTGGGATCAACACCGCGCTCAACGCCCGCATGCGCCGCTGGGATCAGGGCGGCGCCGCCGCCGCCAGCGCAGGCGTCCCGCTCTCCGCCTTGCCCATTCAGCTCGAGAATGGCATCGAGGTCACCTTTCGCAAAGGCACTTACCTTGCCGGCGACTACTGCGGCGACTACTGGACCATCCCCGCCCGCACCGCCACCGGCGCCGTCGACTGGCCGCCGTGCGGCAGCAACGGAGCGCCATTCCAGCCGGCGCACTGGACGCCTGTCTACTCCGCGCCCCTCGCCTGCATCCACTGGCGCCGCACCCTTAGAGGCAACAAGGAATTCTTCGCCAGCCCCTTCCTCGTCGACGACTGCCGCCTCAAGTTCCCGCCCCTCACCGCCCTCGCCCCTGAAGTCGCCCCCGACGCCCTCCACGTCGCCTCCGTCAGCTGGCCCAATGACGATGTCATCACCGTCGACACCCTCCTCGAAACCGGGCTCTCCGTCACCCTCGACCAGCCCCCTACCTGCCCATGGGGCGGTGGCAACTTCAAGGTCACGCTCGAAGCTCCCCTTACCTCCAATGGCTTCGGCAACTTCTCTGAGGCGTTCAAGAGAATCGCCGCCGCCGGCCAAGCCTCCGCGGGCACTGACATTTTTCTGCGCACCGTCGCCGCCCTCGATCCCCCGCTGGGAATCACTGTCACAGGCAACCAGGTCATCTGGCTGCAGGCCGCCCCCAACGCCGGACAGCAGAACTTCGCCACCTTCTGGCTCTGGGAGGTGTTCAACATCATCCTGAGAACAGCCATAGGCATCGTCGCCTACGCACGAGTACGCGTTCACCTTGACGGCGCGGCCATCTATGCCTCCGGCCCCAGTGGCAACCTCTATCTCGACGGCATCACCTACGGCGATACCGGAACGCGCACCGGCGACGGCTCGCAGTGCGTCACCTTCCTGCCGCCCAGCGGCAACTCCGTCAAAGCCAGCGATTTCGACAGCTGGTTCTACCTTGCTCCGAGCATTCTCATCACCGACGTCATTATCCAGGGCATCGAAAACGGGACCGCCCATACCCTTCCCGCCGTCACGGTCGATGTCAACCAGAACGGTCAGATGATCGGGCTGGAGGTCCCCGGCTCTGCGGCGAAGATCACGATGACAGCAGTGCAGGCCTCGATCGTGCTGAACTACCCTCCCCCTGCAAACACCACAGTCTTCCTCTCGCTCTCCGGCACCGGCGTGGGTTCGGTCGTCACCATCCCGTCAACCGCCACCGTTCCCGCTGGAAAGCTCGGCGTCATCGTTCCCATCGCCATCCAGGCGAGTCCCGGCATCAACGCCGCCACCGGCCAGGGCAACACCGACACCGTCACCCTCACGGCCTCGGTCGCCACCGCGGTCGGAAACCAGTCCTTCTCCCCGGCGCCCACCCTCGCCATCACCGGCGGCCCCGTGCCGCCACCCATAATCGGATGAGGTGACATTCCATGCGCGCCGTCTGGTCCTTCTGGAGCAAACCGTACAAGGCCTACAAAGGCCGCATCTGGGGCGAGCCTCGCCATCACCTCCTTGCTTGGGGACTCTCCCTGCGCCTCGCCCAGCGCCAGTTCCCTGAGACCATGCTCGTCACCGACAGCGAAGGCAAAGCCCTTCTGGTCGACCGCCTCGGCCTCGACTTCACCCACGTCTCTACCGAGCTCGACCGCCTCCGCGACGCCGACCAGGGCTGGTGGGCCCTCGGCAAGCTCCTTACCTACAGCCTCCAGGACCAGCCCTTCGTCCACCTCGACACCGACGTCTTCCTCTGGCGACCGCTGCCCGCCTGGCTAATCGCCGCGCCCGTCTTCGCGCAATGCCCCGAGCGCCACTCCCTCGAACACGCCTGGTGCCCTCCGCACGAAATCGAGGCCCTCTTCGCGCGCCACAACAAAGCCCTCCCGCCTGAATGGGAATGGTCGGCCTCCCGCCACGAATCCCACTTCCGCGAAGAAAACTGCGGCATCCTCGGCGGCAACCATCTCGCCTTCCTCCACCATTACGCCAACACCGCCATCCGCCTCGCCCTCGATCCCGCCCACACCGCGCTCTGGGCCGACCTGCCGGAAAAAAGCGGCTTCAACATGATCCTCGAGCAGTACCTCCTCTCCGCCTGCCTCGACTACCACCGCCATCATCCCGAGTCGCCCTACCGCGGCATCGGCATCCGCTATCTCTTCCCCACATTCGACGAAGCCTTCAACCAGGAATCCGCCGCCCGCGCCGGCTACACCCATCTCCTCGGCGACGCCAAAACCCGCCCTGAAATCACCGCCCGCCTCGAGCGCCGCGTAGCCGACCTCGACCCCGCCTTCCACCGCCACTGCCAGCGTCTCGCTGCACAACCCATCCAATTCGGAGGCCTCGCATGACCCGCGCCAGCCTCAGCTCGCAGAACCCAAAAAAGCTGCCCGTGCTAAGCAGATCGCTGCCGGACCCCGTTGCCGTCCCTGGATCCCAGCGCGCCTTGGACCACGGTTCCCGTGCCATGCCTGCTCAACCCGGCGCCATCCCTGTTCATCCGACGCCGTCACCCACACCTCCGCCGATCCCGCTGCAGCGCAAACTCGCCATCGGCTCCACCTCCGACCCCCTCGAAGCCGAAGCCGATGGCATCGCCGACCACGTCCTTAGCGCCGCCACCCAGCCATCGTCATCCTTCGCTCCGCTCCCAATCCGCACTCATCCGTCAGCGTCCATCGAACCGCTACCCGCGCCCCCCATCGTCCAACACGTCCTCAGTTCCCCGGGCCACCCTCTCGACCGAGAAACCCGAGCCTTCATGGAGCCTCGCTTCGGCCGTGACCTCAGCGGTGTCCGAATCCACACGGGCCCGCGCGCCGACGAGTCCGCCCGCTCCGTCAACGCCCTCGCCTACACCCTCGGCCCGCATGCCGTCTTCGCGGATGGCCAGTACAATCCCCGCTCGTCCCAGGGCCGCCGCCTGCTAGCCCACGAGCTCAGCCACACCATCCAGCAGACCGGCGGCGCAGCGAGTCCCG
>WNGK01007911.1_pt1 | contig 11091 bp, 10 predicted proteins | sample 5400601 | NCBI WGS metagenome assembly WNGK01 (sample SAMN13153376, study PRJNA577476) | soil metagenome | isolation source: 60 cm soil or saprolite under Garry oak tree replicate 1 | place: USA:California | collected 2016-06-15
AGCGCTTCAGGAGCTGGGCTGGACGGAGGGCCGCAACGTCCACATCGACTATCGCTTCGCTGCCAGTGCCGAGCGCATCCTGGCGCATGCGACCGAGCTGGTCGCCCTCGCGCCGGACGTCATCGTCGGGACTAGTACGGCGGTTGTCACCGCATTTCGGCAAGCGACGCGCTCGATACCAATCGTATTTATTGGGGTCATGGACCCGGTCGGCCAAGGCTTGGTGCCCAGTCTGGCGCGGCCCGGCGACGACATGACCGGTTTCGGCCTCGAGGAACCCAGCATGGGGGGAAAGTGGTTGGCGCTGCTGAAGGCGATTGCGCCCCGCGTCGCCCGCATCGCCGTCGTCTTCAACCCGGAGACGGCACCCTTCGCCCGGTTGTTCCTGCCTTCGATAGACGCCGCCGGTCACTCGTTGACGGTCGAGCCTATCGTATCGCAGGTCCGCACCGAAGCCGAACTGGAGCAGGCCATAGCCGAAGTCGGGCGCGACCAAGTCGGCGGCGCCATTGTTCTGCCGGATCCCTTCACTGCCGCCCACCGCGAGTTGATCATTACCCTGGCAGCTCGCCACCGTCTGCCTGCCGTTTATCCTTTACGTTCGTTCGCTGCGAGCGGCGGCCTGATCGCCTACGGCATCGACCGTATCGATCTGCATCGACGTGCGGCGTCCTACGTCGATCGCATCCTCAAGGGCACAAAGGTGGCCGACTTGCCGATCCAGATGCCGACGAAATTCGAGCTGGTGATCAACCTCAAGACCGCCGAGGCGCTCGGCCTCAACGTGCCGTCGACATTACTGGCCCAAGCCGACGAGGTGATCGAATGACGCGCCGCGAGTTCATCACGCTTCTCGGCGGTGCGGCAGTGTGGCCGATGGCTTCGCACGCGCAGCAGCCGGCGCTGCCGGTGATCGGGTTCATCAACGGCGGGGTACGCGATGCCGCGACGCGCAACGCAGCTGCGTTCCGCAAAGGCCTCAGCGAAGCCGGCTATGTCGAGGGTCAAAATGTGACGGTCGAGTACCACTGGCTGGAGGGCCGGTACGATCGCTTGCCGGAGCTCACCGCGGATCTGGTCCGCCGTCGTGTCGCCGTGATTGCCACGCCCGGCACCCCTTCGGCAGCGCTCGCGGCCAAGGCCGCGACCACGACGATCCCGATCGTCTTCGGCGTCGGGGAAGACCCGGTCAAGCTTGGTCTGGTCACGAGCCTCGCCCGGCCGGGCGGCAACGCAACCGGGATCAACTTTTTCATCCAGGAGGTGACCTCCAAGCGGCTCGCGCTCCTGCACGAACTCGTGCCCAAGGCCGCTCGCATTGCCGTGCTGGTCAATCCAGCCAATGCTCCGACGACCGAGACCACCTGGAGAGAGGCGCAGGAAGCCGCACGCACGCTCGGGCTGCAAATCCATGTGGTCAACGCCAGCACCACCGGCGAGATCGATGCGGCTTTTGCTACCCTTGGGCGTGAGCGCGCCGACGCCCTGTTGATCGCTGGCGATGGCTTCTTCAACAGTCGCCGCAGCCAATTTGCCACGCTGGCGGCGCGGGACCGGATGCCTACGAGTTGTGCCAATCGTGAGATGGTCGAAGCCGGCCTGCTGATGAGCTACGGCACCAGCATCACGGACATGTTCCGTCAGGTCGGCATTTATGCCGGCATCATCCTCAAGGGCGGCAAGCCCGCCGAGCTGCCGGTATTGCAGTCGACCAAGTTCGAGTTCGTCATCAACCTGCAGACCGCGAAGGCGCTCGGCCTGGAGGTGCCCAACTCGGTTCAATTGCTCGCCGACGAGGTGATCGAATGATGTGAAGTAGAGGGAGGGTTCAAAATGAAACTTCCCCGCCGTCGATTTCTGCATTTGGCTGCCGGCGTTGCCGCGCTGCCTGCCGTGTCGCGAATCGCGAGAGCGCAAGCCTATCCGACGCGGCCGGTGCGCGTGATCGTCCCGACCGCCCCTGGCGGCGCGCCCGACATTGTCGCGCGGCTCATGGGGACCTGGCTCTCGGAGCGACTTGGCCAGCAGTTCGTCATAGAAAACCGCCCAGGTGGCGGCAGCAATATCGGTACCGAGGCGGTGGTGCGCGCTCCCCCGGACGGCTACACGATCCTCCTGGCGAGTTCGACAAACGCGATCAACGCGACGCTTTATGAAAAGCTCAATTACAATTTCATCCGCGACATCATGCCGGTCGCGGGCATCATCCGCTTTCCTTTGGTCATGGTGGTAAATCCATCGGTTCCGGCCAAAACGGTTCCCGAATTTACGGCTTATGCCAAGGCCAAGCCGGGCAAAATCAATTTGGGATCGCCCGGCATCGGGACACCGCCGCATGTTGCCGGCGAGCTATTCAAGATGATGGCCGGAGTCGAGATGGTTCACGTGCCGTATCGTGGCGGGGCACCCGTTATGACCGACCTGCTTGGTGGACAGGTACAAGTCTTGTTCGGGAGCACGTCACTGACAATTGAGCAGATCAGGGCTGGCAAGTTGCGGCCATTGGCGGTGACGACCGCGACACGCTGGGAGGGGCTGCCAGACATCCCGACGGTGGGCCGAGATCATCGACAAACTCAATAAAGAGATCAACGCTGGTCTCGCCGATCCGAAGCTGAAGGCGCGGCTGGCCGACCTGGGCGGCACGGTGCTTGTGGGCTCGCCGGCCGACTTCGGCAAACTCGTCACGGACGACACCGAGAAGTGGGGCAAGGTGATCAAGTTCGCGGACATCAAGCCGGAGTGATCCCGGCTGACGTTCCATAAATCCCCATATGCGAATACCGATCGGGTCGATGACTGGTTAGGATCATTGACGTCATTCCTGCCATCCCGCCTAAGAATGACGTGAGGTCTACTTATGACCCGAAGCAGACCCAATGCGAGCGCTGCCTGAGGTGCCGCATCGTGTCCATGGCGACGCGACCAATGCCGGTCAGTTGAACTTTAGGTTCGCCGCTTTGGCCAAGGCGAGAGTTGAATCGATCTCCCGCCTGATCTGCGCATCGAAGGCAGCGGGCGTGATCGGCATCGGGTCCATGCCTTGCTGCGCGAGTTTCTCCCGCACGCCCGGCGCGGCTAACGCCTTCTGCGTCTCCTGGGAAAGCTTGTCAACGATCTCGCGCGGTGTCTTGGCCGGCACGAACAGCCCGGTCCAGAACGTGTAGTCGGAATTCTTGTAGCCGGCCTCGATCGTGGTCGGCACATCGGGCAGCGCGGACGAGCGTTGCGGCGTGCTCACCGCGAGCGCCACGAGCTTGCCCTCTCGGATGAAAGGCAGTGCGGTGGCGATGGTCGAGCAAGTGAAGTCGACGCGCCCGGACATAATCTCGGTGAGTATCTCAGGCATCCCGCGGAACGGGACCTGCAAAGCCTCAAAGCCGGCGCTGAAGCGCAATATCTCGGCGGAGATGTGGGTCGCCGAGCCGACGCCGGCAGTGCCAAATGTGATCGAGCCGGGCTTGGCCTTGGCGGCAGCGACGAGCTGCTGCAGCGTCTTGATGCCCTTCTCGGGCGCCACGACGGTGACGTTGGGCGAACTGCCGAAGGCGGCAACGGCCGCAAAATCCTCGGCAGTGTCGTAGGGCGCATTGGGATAAATCGCCGGCGTGGTCACGTGCGCGGAGGAATGGGCCATTAGCGTGTAACCGTCGGGCTCCGCGCGCGCGACCGCCGCAGCGCCGACCGTGCCACCGGCGCCGCCACGGTTCTCGATGACCAGCGCCTGTCCGAGTTGCCGCCCGAGCGGCTCGAACACGATACGGGCGACAATGTCGATCGTGCTGCCGGCACTAAACGGGATGATCACGCGGATCGGCTTGGCGGGCCAGCTTTGCGCGCAACTAACGCGCGGTAGCGCGGGCGTGATGGCGGCAGCGGCGATGAGTTGCAGATGGCGGCGGCGAGTATGTTTCAAGGACGTTCCTCCTCTCATCGGGCACGAATCGAAGGCGGCGCGTGCCTCCTGTCTGACTTTCAGCTTGCTTGTTGTCTTTGTATGCCAGCAAGGTCCGAGCGCATTCGCTTATCCTACCTTACCAACTCCCGCATCGTCGCATCCAGCCCGCCGAGCGTGAGCGGATGCATCCGCCGATGCCGGGGACCATCATCAGTCGCTCGCAGCCTTTGGCCTGACGGGCCAGCGCCTCGATCTCGTCGGATAGACCCTCGATGCGCTCATCCAGCCGGGCCAATCTTCTCTCGACGAGGTAATCGAATGACAGCCGGCTAATGTCCGGTCCTGGCACTTAACAGACATATCGAGGCAAGCTGGCGCACGTCAGCTTTGAGGGGCAAAGCGGACATGGTCTAATCCCGCCATGGATGACAGGGCAGATGCCGCTCGAGTCATTATTCGGCCGCCGCTTGCATGGGGGCTTGCCGTCATTGCCGGGCTTGCGCTCAACTGGCTCGTGCCCTTGCCGCTCCTGCCGGCCGACCTGCCTGCAGGCGGGCTCGGCGCGATGGTGTTTGTCCTCGCGCTGGCGCTGGTCGCCTGGGCCATCGTTACTATCACCAGGGCCGGTTCGAACGTCCCCACCAACCTGCCGACCACCACCATCGTCGAGAACGGACCGTACCGCTTCACGCGCAACCCCATCTACCTCGCCATGTTCCTGGGTTTGATCGGCTTGGCCATCGCGTTCGACAATCTCTGGCTGCTGATGATGCTGGTGCCCTTCGCGCTCGTCATCCGCTACGGCGTAGTGACCCGTGAGGAAGCCTATCTCGAGCGCAAGTTCGGTGATGTCTACCGTGGCTACCGCTCGCGCGTACGGCGCTGGCTGTAGCGCTCCCCATATTCGGCACCGGGCTGAGCTGATGTGATGGGGTGCGTAAGAAGGAAGGTTTCATAGCAATCCGGTGCAATTATTTACAAGCGTGACGCGTATAGGGTGCCTTTCCCACGCTTCTCGCAAGCTACGCGGCGACGATGCCGCAAAATGGGATTGAGTTTAGGGAGAGACTGATGAAGAAAATGAAGAAACCAAAGAAAGTGAAGAAGGCAAAGAAAACGAAGAAACTGGACCTGGGAGCGATCTTTGATGCTCATGTCCGGCATGAGTTCGTCGATCACGATGTCGCCGCCACAATGAAAACCATGGCGGCGGAACCGTACGTGCACAATGTGCCCACGCTCAGCGGCGGCGACGGCCACGCCGGCGTAGTCGATTTTTACACGCACCACTTCGTCGGCAAGATGCCTGCCGATACGCGCATCGAGCGGATCTCGCGCACGGTGGGCAGGGACCAAGTGGTGGACGAGCTGATCATGTATTTCACGCACGACTGCCCGATTGACTACATGCTTCCCGGCATTCCTCCGACCGGGCGGAAGGTAGCGCTGCCGCATGTTGTCGTGATGAAATTTAAAGGGGGCAAAGTCGCCCACGAGCATATCTACTGGGATCAAGCCTGTGTGCTCGCTCAGATCGGTCTCCTCGACCCGAGCAAACTGCCCGTCACCGGGGCGCCGCAAGCCGAAGCCCTCGTCGAAAAATCGAGCCGCAAGCGAGCGTGAGCGTGCCCAGTCTTCCGATCTTCCCGTCGAGCTGCCCCACCAACCGCAAGACCGCCAAAGCGCTCGGCCTGGTACCGGATAAACTGCTCGCACTCGCCGACGAGGTGATGAATAAGGTTAGCCAATGTCCGCTTCCGGCACGAAGCGGACCTACCAAGATGTCTGCTGTTCGTCCGCTTTGCGACGGTCTTCTGGCGCATCGTGTGTGCTATCGTTTGGGCAACGCAGGAGGTTTAGCAGCGCCTACCTCGATTCAGAACGATTCAGGTCTGGCCCAAGGACTTGCCCGCTGCTCTGCGGCAGGCTGAGCGTGCGGTAAACCGAGCGGCAGGCCCGGTGGCGACGACGCCAGACGACAGGGGAGGAAGTCCCCATGGTCGGCATGAAGCGGCGCGAATTCATCATGCTTCTCGGCGGTGCGGCAGCGTGGCCGATGGCTTCGCACGCGCAGCAGACGGCGATGCCGGTGATCGGGTTCCTCCATAGTACGTCACCCGATGCAACTCCGAGCACGCTCGGCTTCCGCCGCGGTCTCGCTGAAATCGGCTACGTTGAGGGCCAGAACGTCGCAGTTGAATATCGATGGGCGGAGGGCCGATATGATCGGTTGCCGGCGCTGGCTGCCGATCTCGTTCGTCGCCGCGTCGCCGTCATTGCAGCTGGTGGGACCGCAGCCCCCGCACTCGCCGCGAAAGCGGCAACCTCGACCATCCCGATCGTCTTCCAGACCGGCAGCGATCCGGTCAAGGATGGCCTAGTCGCCAGCCTTAACCGTCCGGGCGGCAACGTCACCGGTGTCAGCCGAATGTCATTCGCGCTGGGTCCCAAGCGGCTTGAACTGCTGCACGAATTGGTGCCCAAGGCGACCGCGATCGCTTTCCTCGTGAACCCGGCCAATCCTGTCGCGCCGTCCCAGATCGAGGAGATTCGCGAGCCGACGCGCTCACTCGGGCTGCAAGTCCACGTGTTGGAAGCCAGCTCCGAACGGCAGATCGAGATCGCCTTCGAGACTTTGATGCAAAAGCCAGTCGGCGCACTCCTCCTCGCCAACGATACGTTCTTGAGCGGACGGCGTGAACTATTCATCGCACTGGCGGCTCGACATGCGGTTCCCGTGATGTATCCAAGTCGTGAAAGTGTCACGGCCGGAGGTCTGATGAGCTACGACGCTAGTGCTGAGGACTCGTTCCGTCAGGTGGGCACCTATGTCGGGCGTATTCTCAAGGGTGAGAAGCCGGCCGATCTGCCGGTGCTCCAGCCGACGAAATTCGAATTGGCAATCAATCTGAAAACCGCCAAGGCACTCGGCCTGACCGTGTCCGACAAGCTGCTCGTCGCCGCCGACGAGGTCATCGAATGAAACGACGGCAATTCATCACGCTTCTCGGCGGTGCGGCAGTGTGGCCGATGGCTTCGCACGCGCAGAAGCCGGCGCTGCCGGTGATCGGCTTTCTCAGCTTTCAGTCGCCTGGACCGTCTGCGCCCCATCTGAGCGCATATCGTCGAGGTCTGAATGAAGAAGGCTACATCGAAGGCCAGAACGTGGGGATCGAGTTCCGCTGGGCCGAAGGCCGGTCCGATCGGTTGCCTGAGCTGGCGGCTGATCTGGTGCGCCGCCGAGTGAGCGTGATCGCGGCACCGGGCAGTGCCCTCGCGGCAGTCGCGGCCAAAGCTGCGACCACGACAATCCCAATCGTTTTTGGCATCGCCGAAGACCCGGTCAAGCGTGGTCTTGTCGCGAGCCTCGCTCGACCGGGCGGAAACCTGACGGGGATCAATTTTTTCAGTTCCGAGTTGGTAGCAAAGCAGCTGGGCCTGTTACGTGAATTGTTGCCCGGAGCAGTTCGCGTTGCCCTGCTCGTCAATCCGGCTGATGCTGCGCGCGCCGAGTCCATTTCGCAAAACGTCGAAGCGGCTGCCCGCGTTCTTGGACTGCAAATCGCTGTTCTCAATGCCAGCACCGCCGGGGAGATAGATGCAGTCTTCGCATCCCTCGCGCGCGAGCGGGCCGACGCCCTCCTGATCGGAGCCGACCCATTCTTTAATAGTCGGCGTGTCCAATTGGCCACATTGGCGGCGCGCCACGCGATCCCCTCCGCATCGGGCGGCCGTGATGGCACCGAAGCCGGCTTGCTGGTCAGCTACGGAACCAACGTTGCGGACATGTATCGTCGCGTTGGCGGCTATACCGGCCGCATTCTCAAGGGTGCCAAGCCGGCCGACCTGCCGGTTGAGCAGCCGACCAAGTTCGAATTGGTCATCAACCTGCAGACGGCGAAGACGCTGGGCATCGAAGTGCCGCCAACGCTGCTCGCCCGCGCCGACGAGGTGATCGAATGAGGCGCCGTGAGTTCATCACGATGCTCGGCGGCGCGGCGGCAGCGTGGCCGGTTACGGCATCGGCCCAGCAGCCGGGCGAGCGAATGCGGCGCATCGGCGTGCTCATGGCACTCGCTGCGGATGATCCAGAAGGTCAGGCCCGACTCACGGCCTTCGCCCAGGGGCTACAGGAACTGGGCTGGTCCGTCGGCCGCAACGTGCGCATCGACTATCGCTGGGCAGCCGGTGATACCAACCGCTATCGCAGTTACACGGCCGAATTACTCGCGCTTGCACCGGACGTCGTCCTGGCCGTTGGCAGCGCGGCCATGGGGCCGTTGCAGGCGACCCGTAGCGTGCCGGTCGTGTTCGTGCAGGTCGGCGATCCGGTGGGCGCCGGCTTTGTCGAAAGTCTTGCGCGCCCTGGCGGCAACGCCACGGGATTTTCTACATTCGAATACGGCATCAGCGCGAAATGGCTGGAGCTGCTCAAGGAGGTCTCGCCCCGGATGACGCGGGCGGCTGTCCTTCGGGATGCGACAATAGCCGCCGGAGCCGGTCAGTTGGGCGCACTGCAATCCGTGGCGCCCTCGTTGGGAGTAGAGTTGCGTCCGGTCGCCGTCCGCGACGCCGGCGAGATAGAGCGCACCGTCACGGCGTTCGCCCGCGAAGCCAATAGCGGCCTGATCGTGACGATCATCAAGCTCGCGGCCCGCTATCGGCTGCCCGCGGTCTACCCCTACCGCTACTACGTGGCGAGCGGGGGCCTGATGTCCTACGGACCGGATAATATCGATCAATACCGGCGCGCGGCAGGCTACGTCGACCGCATCCTCAAGGGCGAGAAGCCGGCAGACCTACCGGTGCAGGCGCCGACCAAATACGAACTCGTGATCAACCTCAAGACGGCCAAGGCGCTTGGCCTCGAAATCCCCACGACGGTGCTCGCGCGCGCCGACGAGGTGATCGAGTGATGTGAACTGAGAGGGAGGTTCAGAATGAAACTTCCCCGTCGCCAATTCTTGCATCTCGCAGCAGGCGCTGCCGCGCTGCCGGCCGTCTCGCGGATCGCGAGCGCGCAAACCTATCCGTCGCGGCCGGTGCGTGTGATCGTTCCGTTCGCGCCCGGCGGTCCGACCGACATATTCGCTCGCCTCGTCGCACAAAAGTTGTCCGAGCGTTTCGGAAAACAGTTCTATGTCGAAAACATTGGCGGTGCTGGCGGCAACGTCGGTATGGGTCAGGGGGCAAAGGCAGCGCCCGACGGCTATACCATACTCGTGGTTGCGACCACCATCGTCGTCAATCCGACCCTGTATGACAGAGTGCCCTTCGATCCCTACAAGGACTTCGACCCGGTGACGCTCGCGGTCACCTCGCCTGAGGTGCTCTCGGTCAACCCGTCGCTGCCGGTGCAGTCGGTCAAGGACCTCGTCGCCTTCATCAAAGCCCATCCCGGCAAATACACTTTTGCTTCCCCAGGGACCGGGACACCGGGACATCTCGTCGGCGAATTGTTCCGCCTGTCGCTCGGCCTGGACCTTGTGCATATACCTTTTAACAGTGCGGGCTTGGCAATCGGCTCAACGGTTGCGGGCCACACGCCGATTGCCTTCACCACGCCGCCGCCGGTCGTGCCGCAGGTCAAGGAAGGCAAGCTGCGGGCGCTGGCGGTGGCGAGCAAGACGCGGTTGCAGGCGCTCCCCGACGTGCCAACAATGGCGGAAGCTGGGTATCCAGACATCGAGGGCGAGGCATGGTTTGCCGTGATCGTTCCAGCCCGAACGCCCAAGGAAATCATCGCGCTGCTCCATGGTGAGATCGTCAAGATCATCGCGCTGCCGGACATGAAGGAACGGATGGCGACGCTCGGGTTCGATCCAATCGGCAGCGCGCCGGAAGAGTGTGCCGCGCAATTCAGGACCGAAGCCGCGAAATGGGGAAAGGTCATTCGCGAGGCGGGCATCAAAGCGCAGTGAGGCTCACAGCCTAGTCTCCTTCGAGCATTTTAGAGACGCACCATCATGAAACTTCCCCACCGTAGGAAATTTCTGCATCTGGCCGCGGGCGCCACCGCGCTGCCGACTGCGACGCGCCTCGCCTGCGCGCTCGATTATCCGACACGGCCGGTGCACTTGATCGAAGGCTTCGGCGCCGGCTCCGCACCCGACATCATCGCGCGCTTGATCGGTCAATCGCTGTCGGAGCGGCTCGGGCAGTCATTCGTCATCGAGAACCGCTCTGGCGCCAGCAGCAATATTGCCACCGAGGCGGTCGTGCGGGCATCCCCTGACGGTTACACGCTGCTGCTGATTACCGTGGTTAATGCCCTCAACACGACAATGCTCAAGCTCAACTTCGACTTCATTCGCGATATCGCGCCGGTCGCAAGCATCGGTCGGGTGCCCTTTGTCATGGAGGTCCCCCCGTCGGTTCCAGCCAAGACCGTGGCGGAATTCATCGCCTACGCCAAGGGCAATCCCGGCAAGATCAATTTGGCGTCAGCCGGAACCGGATCCCTGACCCATGTGGCCGGCGAACTGTTCAAGACGATGGCCGGCGTCGATCTGTTTCACGTGCCTTACCGCGGTGTGCAAGTATTTCCCGCTCTGCTCGCCGGCGAGGCGCAAGTCTATTTCGGTCCCCTACTCTCATCGATCGGGTATATCAGGGACGCCAAGCTACGCGCCTTGGCGGTCACCACGACGACGCGCTCGCAAGCGCTGCAAGACGTTCCGGCTGTGAGCGAAACCTTGCCGGGCTACGAGGCGAGTGGATGGTACGGCATCGGCGCTCCGAAAAGCACGCCCGCGGAGGTCATCGAACGACTGAACAAGGAGGTCAACGCCGCCATCGCTGATCCCAAATTGCAAGCTCGGTTCGCCAATCTAAGCGCCACTGCGCTCGCCGGCTCGCCCGCGGATTTCGCCAAGCTCATCGCGGAGGAGACCGAGAAATGGGGCAAGGTGATCCGGGTGGCCAACATCAAACCAGATTGAGGCCAACGATCACGGCCATGACATTCCATAAATCCCGTTAGGCGAAATCCCGGACGTTCGATCGTGCCGACGAGTTGCCGAGTAGTTTTTTTTGCTGCGATGCGTTAGGACGCAATTGGCACGAAGCGGACATTTCGAGGCAAACCCCCGATGTCCGCTTTCGGAGCAAAGCGGACATGCCGTACGTCGGCTCCACGGAGACGCGCATGCATGGCCTTGTCGCATCCGCTCTCTTCTCTGTCATGTTGCTTG
>WNGK01007914.1_pt1 | contig 11090 bp, 12 predicted proteins | sample 5400601 | NCBI WGS metagenome assembly WNGK01 (sample SAMN13153376, study PRJNA577476) | soil metagenome | isolation source: 60 cm soil or saprolite under Garry oak tree replicate 1 | place: USA:California | collected 2016-06-15
GGGCGGGATGGTGGGATGCTGAGGGCATCGCCATTTGGATGATTTTGGGCGTCCTGATCGTCCTTACTTTGCTGATCAAGGGATTGCTGCGCTGAAATTAGGACACTACCCAAGAATCGGCGAAACCGACGCTTAAAAGAAAAAGGTAGAGAACACGCGCCATGACTCCATCGGAGAAGCTCCAAAAAAGTGGTATGACAACGTAGTGATAGCGACCCAATACATTGGTCCTATGGTTTCCGCTACGACAGCCAGAGGAGATTTCAACGGCGATGGTTTCACGGATTACTTGCTCTTTAATCCCAGCACTCGAAGGACGGACATCTGGAATTTGCAAAGGAACGCGTTTCTCGGCGGCGTCTACGGACCGACCTTGCCGGCGGGCTGGATGGTGGTTTACGTGGCGGATGTGAATCTCGACCACAAACCGGATTACGTGCTCTTTAATGCGAGCACGCGGCAGACAGCGGTCTGGTTCCTTAATAATGCGGCATTTATGAGCGGCTCTTACGGTCCAACGCTTCCAGTGGGCTGGACGCTGATCGCGGCGGCGGATATGAACAACGATGGCCAGCCCGACTACGTGCTATTCAATCCGGGCACCAGGCAAACTGCGATCTGGTTCCTGAACGGGACGATGGTCACCGGCGGCGCGTTCGGTCCGACTTTGCCGTCTGGATGGCTGTTGATAGATGCGGTTGATTTCAATGCAAATAACAGACCCGATTATTTGCTTTCCAATCCCACCACTAGGCAGAGTGCGATTTGGTATCTTAACGGGACAACGTTTGCCGGGGGCGTTTATGGACCCATCCTGCCTTCCGGTTGGACTCTGCAGGGCGCGGCCGATTTTAACACCGACGCGAAGCCCGACTACGTGCTATTCCAGGCGAGCACCCGGCGCACGGCGGTCTGGTATTTGAATGGTGGCACGTTAACCGGGGGCGCGTACGGCCCAACGCTGGCGGCAGGTTATAGTCTAGCCTTTCCCTGAGCTCTCTTTGGCGTTGCGGAATTCATCTGTGCCGCGCACACTCTGGTTCAGCGCATTTTGCCAGCCATATCTTTGAAGCGGCACGAATCGCGCAGAATTATGCAGTTCGAGTGTCCGAAATTGTCGGAAAACATTTCTGGCACATATGGGCACGCCCACGGGATGACCTGCTTTCATTTTAATGGCATGATAATGTGAAGCGTTTTTTCGCTTCGACGCAACTTGGAACCTAAAGGCTTGCTTGCTCGCCGTTCAGACTGTTGATACAAGTAGGCGATCATGGGGGCTTTCTTCTATCGCTGCGCAGTCCCGTTTATTTCAGCTCTAGTACTCGCTTCGTGTGCTAGCATCCAAGACGCTTCACTCGGTCAACGCGCGCCTGCCTCCGGCGCCCCGCATTCCGCAAAGGGCACGATTCCCGTGTATCGGGCAGAGCCGTACAGCGTGTCTTTATCGCCCCGCCATTTTTCTCTTATTCTTGGACGTTCTTGGTAACCGAATTGAGTCGGGTCATCGTATTGTGACGGTGGGAACGGACTCGCCGGTGAGCTTATAGTTCGCTTTACTTTTTCGTTGGCCGTGCGGATGAAAAGCTAATCGCTTTTCTTGAAACCCTCTTCCGCGCGTCGATTCATCTTGAAAGGTTGGCGAGACTGTTTGCAGAATTTCCAGAAACCAAGATCTGAATCCGGGAGAGGGCGCTTCTCCCGACAGCTTCTCCCCTCTTTCAGACCTGCAGTCGCAGAATAACCAATCGGGGGAACGGAAAGGTTTGTTTTATGAAAACGACAACTTCACTCACAAGAAATTCGATTCACAGTTCGCTTCAGCGGTGCGGTTTGCTTCTCACCCCGCTCCTGCTCGTCTGCTTTGCACTTTTGCCCAGAGCGCAAGCGGTCGTCCCGCCGCCAGACGGCGGCTATCCCAACCGCAACACGGCTGAAGGGGACTTTGCGCTCTTTAGCGACGACACCGAAGCGGGCACCGACAACACCGCAATCGGTTTTACTGCGCTTTATAGCAACATATTCGGCAGCGAAAACACGGCCACCGGTTCTGGTGCGCTTTATAGCAACGTAGGCGGGATCGACAACACGGCCACCGGTATTTTCGCGCTTTATAGCAACACATACGGCTTGGAAAATACGGCCACCGGTGCTACTGCGCTGCTTCGCAATACAACCGGCAACGACAACACCGCGACCGGTATTGCGGCGCTCCAAAGCAACAAAACCGGCAGCTCCAACACGGCCACCGGTGCTGGTGCGCTCGGATTCAACACAACCGGTAACAACAACACAGCCAACGGTGATTCTGCGCTCAATGACAACACCACCGGCAACTTCAACACGGCCACCGGCGTTCTAGCGCTGTCTAACAACACACACGGCGTCAATAATACGGCCACGGGGAACAACGCGCTCTATAGCAACGAAATCGGCGGCAACAACACGGCCAACGGGATTGAAGCGCTCCAGAGCAACACAACTGGCAGCTTCAACACGGGCAACGGTGTTCGTGCGCTCATTAACAACACAACGGGCAGCCGCAACATCGCCCTAGGCGCCGGTGCCGGTTCAAACCTTACCACGGGCAATAACAACATCGACATCGGCGCCTTTGGTGTGGCTGGCGAGGCGGGGACGATCCGCATCGGTGTACAAGGAACCCAGACCAGAACCTTTGTTGCTGGCATCAGTGGAAGCCCAATTACAGGCACAAGCGTTGTTGTAAACAGCAACGGACGCCTCGGCACCGTAGCCTCCTCGCAACGTTTCAAGGACGATGTCAAACCGGTGGACAAAGCGAGCGAAGCGATCCTCGCGTTAAAGCCAGTCACCTTCCATTATAAGAAAGAGGTCGATCCAGATGGCATCCCGCAGTTCGGCCTCGTGGCCGAGGATGTGGAAAAGGTCAACCCTGATCTCGTGGCTCGCGACGAGGAAGGTAAGGTATACACCGTGCGCTACGAGGCTGTAAATGCGATGCTGCTCAACGAGTTCCTCAAAGAGTACCGCACAGTGCAGGAACAGAAAGCGATCGTCGCGCAGTTAAAGCGGGACTTTCAGTCCAGGCTCACGGAGCAGCAAAAGCAAATTGAAGCGCTTACCGCCGGCTTGCAGAAAGTGAGCGCGCAGATCGAGGTGGGCAAACCTGCGCCGCAGATGGTCGTTAACAATCAGTAAAGCTGCCGAGCCTAAACAAGCGGCCCTATTCGCAATGATCCGTCAGGCTTCACCGCGTGGCGGCTTTTTGTCTCCCGGGACGTCCGCAAACAGGATCGGGCTCAGCGCTCTTTGAAATCGCGACGGCCCGCTCGTTTTGGATAAATGCTGGCCACCGCACACCCACTCTGATATTAGTCCCCAGCATGAACAGAAGCATTTTCTATATAATCGGAGTAGTTGTAGTTATTGTAGTCGTCCTTAAACTGCTCGGCTTGTTCTAGGACTCGGCCTTGCTGGTGGATCTCTCGGGCGAAGGGATTATCACTTTAGACGTAAGATTAAAAACGCGATATTTTTTTGGGATGCGAAACTTTCTCACTTACCTCTCAGAAAGGCGTAAATGGGCATCAAAAGGGACAGGTGGCGTTTGCGGATGGGTATCTCTCATTGTTGGAGCCACGCTGGCGATTCTAATTTGGTTTTTTCCACAGTGGTTTCACGATCATATCTCGGATAGAATGATTGCGTTTGTTCTGATTATGGTTCCGTTACTAGCTGGAGTGAGCGTATTTCTCGCTCGGTGGTTCGTCTCTCCTTATCCGACTTATATGCAGCTTCGACGGGAGCTAGACGCGCTAACCGACACGAAGAAGCAGGAGCGCGCCAAAGTTGTCCACGGCTGTTTTGAGCGGAGCGTTGTGATCCTCAAACAACACCATTCGGTCTTACTGTCGTTTCACGCGCTATCGCGTGCCGAGGGATACAGATTGGAATCTAATAAGGAAGTTGCCGAGGTTTGCGATCTAATCCAAGAGGCTGGATACGATCATCCATTTAAAGGAATATCTCCGGGACACGTCCCAGAAAAAGATTGGCTGCCTTTTTTGAAGCACGTCAAACACGCTCCTAATATCAATCCGGAAGAGGGCAAGGATTATCTTGAGGCCGCCGATCGGTGGCGACAGGAGCACGGCTATCCTTTGCCACCTGAGGATGCTGATTTCGCATTGTTATTCGAAAAGACGTTGCTGCGATGATGAAAATGACCAATTAAGCCACCTTAATCACGCGGCTTCCACCTGAGGCCAAAGATTTATGGTTTTTGTCTCGCCAAGTCGCGCGGGTTTTTTTATGAGTCTTAGTTAGGGTTTGCGCGTCGCCACGCGCCGGATCAGCCAAACGACAAACCAAAGAAGCGCCATGGCTGCGGCATGTAACATGATATTAAGGGCGACGCTTATAGCGACCACGGTGTAGCCAAAACAAATCGTGTTCATGACCATAAGTCACGATGATGATGACTCCTGTTGGTCATAGGAAGAGACCGTTACCCAGAATGTAGTCCCGGACTGGACGCGACCTGTAATAAAGTAGCGGCCCAAGAGCCCCGACAGCGGCGCCGGTCAAAACAGCATGTTTGAACCTCGGAAATCGCATCGCATAAAGGCCAAGATAAGCGACAGACTCAGCGGTGAAAAGCCCGAATGCACCCCGCGCTTTTGTCACTGAAGCTGTTCGCATCATCGCATGGTTCAGTTAGTTTCCGCCGGTTTCGCCGGATTTCCTGGTGAAGCCGAACTAGAAGCAAATCAAGAACAGGATGAAGTGTATGAAGCTCCGCAGTGCAAGAAACTCGGGCGACATCGTGGTTCCCAAGAAGGGAACTGCCGGGGAGCCGTCGGATGCCATCGACTGGTTACATGTCAGAAGTAATTTTCACCACGCTTCATGTAATATCGACCGAAAATGAAGTCTGTCTTGGTCAGCACAATGATCGTCTCTCGTGTGGCATCTGCCTCTGAGGTGCCCTCGACAAACTGATTTCTCTCGATGCGCCAGATGCCGTGGGTGGACTGAATGCCGTCCTCGAACTCGGGTAGCATAGTCCAAGTACCGTCAGGCCGATATAAATAGCTGTGGCGAGGAGATGCCCACTTTCCAATGACTCGCTTCCTCAACAATTCCGAATCCACATTGCTCGCCATCGGATGGCGCACGACTTCAGCATCAACTGCCTGCCAGCCGTCCTTGTGCTCGCGAACGAGTCTGTCGCGGAGCCGAGCGAGATGAATAACGAAGCGAATCCGAGCGGCTTCGCTCGGACTCGCCTCGTATTCTCTCCGGGCCTCGCGAAGCTCTTGCGGCTCTTCCGCTGCCCGTGAGGTCGCGAGCGCAATCATCACTGAGAGGATCGCTATGCGCGCGAGTGACATCTAGCGAGAAAGAGCTCAGCTACGGCTGGCGAGACCTACCGTGAGGAAGCATCAAATGCACTGAAACTGTTTTAATCATGGGAAAGCGTGATCACGCGTAGCGGTTAGCTGCTTGGCTAAGCCTCATTTGGCATAATGGTCGGCCCCAAGGAAGTGAAGCGAGATGTAAGGTTCGTTGCCGACCACCCAGCTATCGTGCGGAACCGGCGGGATATGAAACAGATCACCTCTGTGCATCTCGACAACCCGGTCGTCGTCAAAGACAGCCGTTGCCGTGCCAGCAAGCACCATTCCGACATGCTCAATCTGGCAGCGTGAGGCGCCGACGCTCGGGCCCACGTGCTCGCTCCAGCGCGACCCTGGCTCGTAGGTAGCTCGGCCAATCGTCATACCGCCCAAACGCACGATCTCGAACTTGCCCTTGGTGAGAATGCGAATCTCGTCAGGCCGCTCAAAGCGCTTGAGAATGACTTCAATGTTGTCGGTGTTCATAACATCGATGCGGATTCCAATTTTACTGGGAACAGGATTACCCGCTACGAGCACGCGCGCGAGTGAAAATGTCTCGAGCCGTTTTGATCATGAAAAAACGTGACCGCGCGGCCGGTAGCCGCTAGCTGCATCGTTGGTCAGACCAGTCCTGCTCAGTGATGATTTTATCGGCCCACTCCACCATCTCGCTAGGCGGTCGAAAGCAGTTTGCGTTTTGGATAGAGATAGCAGGTGGTCAGGTGATCGTTCACAAGGCCGGTGGCCTGCATGAACGCATAGATGATGGTAGTGCCAACGAAACGGAAGCCGCGCTTGCGCAGATCTTTGCTGAGGGCGTCGGATTCGGGAGTAGACGCGGGGAGTTGCTTTAGGGCGTTCCACTTGTTTATGAGAGGCTTGCCCCCGACGAATCGCCACACGTATTTGTCGAATGATCCGAACTCGCGCTGAAGCTCGAGGAAGGCGCGCGCATTGCTAATGGTGGCTTCGATTTTCAGCCGATTGCGGACGATGCCTTTGTCGGCAAGCAGGGCTGCGACCTTTTGCTTATCGTACTTCGCGATCTTCGTCGGATCAAAACGGTCGAAGGCGCGACGATAGTTGTCGCGCTTTTTGAGGATCGTGTCCCAGCTGAGCCCGGCCTGTGCGCCTTCTAGAATGAGGAACTCAAAGAAGACGCGCTCCTCGTGGACCGGCCGTCCCCATTCCTGATCATGGTAGCGGATTGCTAATTCGTTAGCTGCCCAGTTGCAGCGGGGCTTATCTGCGATCTTTGCGACTGAGGCGCTCATGGTCACACCCTCCCTCCGAAGTGGACGCGCTGTTGTTTGTGCGTCGCCAGGTCAGGCGACCGCGTTCTTGACTTCCATTTCTGTGATGTATTTGTCGAAGCGCGCTTTACTATTGCACCAGGCGCGATGATGGAACACCCGCTGCGCCTCGGCCACCTTCGCCGGATCACCTTTCCAGGCCTTGAGCACGGGAGCTTGCAAGGCGCGTCCAAAGGAAAAACTCAATTCCCACGGCACGTGGTCCAGATGATTCATTGCGTTGAGATGTTCGGTAGCTTCCAAATCACTTTGTCCGCCCGAGAGAAAGACAAGCCCAGGGACAGCCACTGGCACCACTCGTTTCATGCAGCGCAAAGTGGCTTCAGCGACTTCCTGCACCGACGCTTGCTGCGGACAATCTTTCCCCGAAAGCACCATGTTCGGTTTGAGTAGCATGGCTTCCAGTGTGACGCGCTGCTCGGACAAAGCATGGAAAACGAGTTCCAGCGTTTGCTCGGTGACCTCGAAATGCCGCTCGATCGTGTGTGCACCATCCATGAGCACTTCCGGCTCAACGATTGGCACAAGGTCCGCTTCCTGGCTCAGTGCCGCGTAACGCGCCAGCAATTCTGCATTTGTCTCGATGCATCTGCGTGTCGGAATCTTGTCGCCAATGCTGATGACCGCGCGCCATTTGGCAAAGCGCGCTCCCAACTGCCGATATTCCGCTAGCCGTTTGCGCAGCCCATCAAGACCCTCGGTGATTTTCTCGCCTGGGAAATTCGCCATCGGCTTCGCGCCTTTATCCACCTTGATGCCGGGAATGATCCCTTGCTGCTCCAACGCCTCGACGAAGGTGCGATCGTCGCGAGTTTTCTGCCGAATCGTCTCGTCGAACAGGATCACGCCGCTGATAAATTCACCTACACCTGCTGTGGTAAACAAAATTTCACGATACCAGCGCCGGTTCTCCTCCGTTGAAACAACGCCGATGCTCTTCAATCGCTTCTCAATCGTCGGCGAACTTTCGTCCGCTGCCAGGATCCCTTTGCCCGCCGCGACAAGCTTTCTCGCTATAGATTCCAAATTTTCATTTTTCATGGGTCTTCTCTCTTTACTGCGTTGCGGAATAAATTAGTGGATGCGACATCGAATGAGAATAAGCTCAGCCACGGCCTCCGGCGGCGCAAGCGGCAGACCGGTTCGATCACAGTGCAGTTGGCGGCCTACTTGTCGCTCAGCCACCGCTCGAACGGATGATCGCGAAATTTCTTGAAGCACGAACGTCGGATTTTTTTGAGCCGCTCTATGGGAATTAGTGTCTTCCAGTCGAATTGTACTGCAGCGGGCGCGGGCAGTCGTCGAGCCAAGCGATAACTCCGTGCATCGGCAACGCATGAGCTTCTCGCTTGGAGCTGATGCTTGGTCGTACGATGCTCGGCAAGTTGCCGCTCGTCTCGAACTCGCTCGCGAATTTTTCGGTCGGTGAGAGCCTTGAAGCTGCCTTTTGTCACGTTCCCCCTGAATTTGCACAAATTTATCGCATTTGCTTGAGCATCTGGATGTCCCCAACCATCGCAGCGGCGGGCAATCGAAAAGACGCTCTTGCGCCGAAGGTTCGATTGGTCAATATCTGCGGCGGTGTAGCGGACGTGTATGTCGAGCGAAATTCTTCCCCTGAGCGATCGCACTGACAGATGTGGAATTTTGCGAACATGAAATTGTCGATCTTGCGCGTTTTGTTTTTGCTGCACGCATTATCAGTATTTGCCTTTGCGTCGAACAGCGTGGTGAACATGTCGCACTACGATTTGATGCGCCCGGATTTCGTCGCGATGAAAAGCGAAGGGATTCTAGGCGTAATTCATGAAGCTACGTATCCGCGATTCGATCGCGACGCCAGATATCGCGAACGTCAGGTGGCGGCGACGCAAGTCGGCTTGCTTTGGGGCGCATATCATTACGGCGATGCGACAAATCCGATCCGCCAGGCCGATCATTTCCTCGGCGTCGTGGCGGCGTCAGCGCCAGCGCCGCTCGGCTCAGAAAAACGTCGCCAAGGGGTGCTGCTGGTGCTCGATTTCGAAAAGAACGGCCACTATCCCGGTGGCACGATGACGGTCGCTCAAGCAGTCGCCTTCGTCGAGCGAATCCGCGAACGCACTGGCAAGTATCCCGGTTTGTATTGCAGCGAGTATCGCCTCCGGCAGATGCTTTACGGTCCGGGAGTGACGGCAGCACAACGCCAGACGCTTGGGAACTGCTGGCTCTGGATCGCGAATTACCATTTTAAGCCGCGCAACACCGCCCCGTGGGATCGATGGCATCTCTGGCAATACTGTGGAGATGGGAAGTGCGATCTCCCGCGGAGCATGTACCCAAAAAGTGTCGCGAATATTCGCAAGGCGGAACGCAATATTTTTCGCGGCGATAACGGCGCGTTACAACTCTTCTGGCAAGAAAACGCCTGGTTTCCGACCGGATAGGTCGCGCTTATCGCGCCGGTGGCCGCACTTCGTATAAGTGCATCGCTCGTTATGGTGATTTCACCACGACGGGGTTCCCAAATTGTTCCACAATGGGGTCCCTTGCGTACAAAACAGCTAACAAAGTCAGCGCGCCGCAGCCGTTGTTTTCGGTTTCAGCTGACTAGATCCGTAGTCGTGCAGCCAGGCGGTTTCTTGGACGTCCTCCTTCCATGCCGTGATCCCGGAATGGCCGTAATGCTGTTCCAATTCATACTCGTAATCTTTTTTGACAGTGCACCAGAATAATCGGCCGGCCCTGCGCCAGCCATCGATGATGATTCCGTCCTGGAACGGCTGGTTGCGGGCAGTGACTACCAGACAATTGTTTTCGCTCGATGTTCCCGCATAAGCAGCGCCCCAGTGAAGCACCAGCGTCTTGAGCTTGAGTTCTTTCAGACGCGCGCCGATATCGCGCGTCCAATGGCCGCACCAGCCACGTTTCCGCACACCGATGTTGACCAAGAAGCATTGAAACTCAGGGTTTAGAACGATATGGTATTCGCGTGCGAGACTACGAGCTGTGGTGTGCGCGGTCGCCGACAACAGCTCGGCCTCGCCCGGATCCACATCAGGCGCGAGCGCTACGAGCGCGCGGCTCAAATACTTGATCGACCTCTCGTCTCTCGCTTCAGCCGCGTTTACGAGAATGAGGAATGCAAAGATGAAAAAAATGCTGCGAATCACTTAAACATTTCCTTTATTCGAATCGGTTCACTGCCTAATTCCGTCTAACGAGTTACAAGAGCAGCTACGGCTATGGATGCCGAGAGTGCGGCGGTGTTTTCTTTTGCGCCTTTTGTGCCTTTTCTCTTTCTGAAGCGGCGAGGGCGTCACGTTGTTGCTGGGCGTATTCGCGTGCCCATTTGGCTGTCAATTCCGCAAGCTGGGCTTGTGCGGTGTAATCAGACTTGGCAATGCTTGCGGCAATATCCAGGTCATTAGTTAGTTGAGACGACTGAACTTTGAATTGGTATTGTCCATCTGTAACGGTGCTGGCTGAATCGGCTTGCTCGAGCAATGTAACCTTCGTTCCCGGCGCGAAACCAATGACTCCTGAATCGATCGGGACAGACGCTCGCTGAAGGAGAAAAAACGTTCCGTCAGGTGCCAAGCGTCGTTGGGGCGTGACGGGACGACTAGGCGTCGGCTTGGCAACACCTTGTTGTGCGGCGAGGCGTTTGGGCTGGGTGGGACGAGCAGCAGCCGTCGGCTTTGGAGCACTGCGTTGCGTCGGAGTAGGCGCACTGGGTTGCGCTGGCCCAGGCGCATACCAGCGCCATAGCAGGTAACCGACGATCACAACGGGGATGACGCCCAATATCGCTTTCACGGTGTTTGGTATGGGATTAAGCCAATCGGAATGTTCAAGTTTAAGCCGAAGAATTCACCCTGAGCCGCGATCTTATCAAGGAATAAGGCTGGGTGCGATGAAAAAGATGATGTGAATTGCTAAACCGGATGCGACGTTCGCGCTCCATTATTTACCCCGTTGCCCTTGCTTTCCCCTTGTCCTCGGTCCGGGGTGGGCAGCACGCCATTCGCGTTGTTTTCGCGTGTAATACTCGCGCCAGTATTCGGCGGTGCGTATTCGCGGCCGGCCGCGCTTTTTTTTCTTACCCATAAAATCAAGATACCTGATCGCGCAGCGCAAACAGATGATAAAGGCTGTTCCGAATGCCTTCAATCTCTCGCCTACGTAGCCGATCGCGTTGGCTCGCCCAGCACACGGTGTCGAATGGCCGCGCATCACTGAATAGATCAGAGCCACGCTTATCTCGGCGCGCTTTGAATTTTACACATTGCTCAATCCTGAGCAATGGCGCATGAATGTGGCTACGCGTCTTCAGGGACGCGACACAGTCCGTCCCTGCATGGTTTCAGAATGAAAGAACACTACTTCGATGATTTGAAAGTGGGCGATCTCT
>WNGK01007915.1_pt1 | contig 11090 bp, 8 predicted proteins | sample 5400601 | NCBI WGS metagenome assembly WNGK01 (sample SAMN13153376, study PRJNA577476) | soil metagenome | isolation source: 60 cm soil or saprolite under Garry oak tree replicate 1 | place: USA:California | collected 2016-06-15
AGACGTTCTGAAAGCCACAAATCTGCAGATGCTCGCCGTGTGCCAGTAGGAAATTGCTGTATCGGCCTTCTACGGGCCGTGGGCGATCAGCAGCAGGGGTAATCACCCTCTCCCTCTGGGAGAAGGCGGGGTGAGGGTTTCAATTCGAATAGATTTGCGACCCTCACCCGGCGCCTGAATCAGCTCCTTCAATTCAACTCCACCGGAAGCAAACCGATCGCCTTCTTCAAATTGTCAAACGGCACCGGTCGTGTGCTGTGTGCAGGAGCGATCGTTTTGATGTTGAGATTGAGCAGCGTGACATTCCGGTACAGGTCGATCCCGTATTCGGGCGTTCGAGCAGGATCAATCGGGTTATCGCCTGAGGGCGGATTGTAGCCGTCGCCGTAATACAAGAGCGCTTCTTTCGGCAGATAGGCGATCAGCGTGGCGACGTTGTGGCCGCTGTTTTGCAGGTGGTACAGCTCCAGAGTCCTTGTCCCGTCGGTGATCACTTTCTTCTCCTGCACCGTCTCGAACACGGCCGGCTTTGGATTTTGCGACAGCATGTCCGGAGCTACGGTGCGCGGGCTTGCCCAGACGGTCTCGAAGAACGGCTTGTTTCTCTCATGGGTAATGACCGTTATACCCTGTGCCACGTAGGTGCGCAGCCCGCCCGCGTGATCGTAATGGGCATGTGTATTAACCACGTATTTGATCGGCTTGTTCGGAATCCTTTTTTGGATTTCTTCGTTGACGGCTAGCGAGCGTGCTTCGCCGTTGGGGCCTTCGACCGCCACGACGTAGTCCTTGAACTCAACGGCCCAACTGCTGATTCCGGCGGCGGTAAGGTACAGGACGCCATCGGCAAGCTTCTGCACGTTCACGGCAGGTTTCGCCGGCGGTGCTGGGGCTTGGGCGACATTCTCCGGGACGTTCAAGGTGACGGCCACATTCGGCTTCACCTCGTTGATCTTCACATCCAGAATGGGGAAATCGGCCTGTGTTTCCACGATGTGAGTAGGAAACTTGATCCCACTGAAATCCGCATAATCGGAATAGGTGATTTCATCGGCGAAATCCCCGATAACTTCGTTAGTACCCAAAAAACTCACTTTCTGGACCAAGTTCTGATCGTTGAGCGTCGCCTTGATCTCGCGCCCGTCGAGCTTGAACGTGACGACGTTGCCTTCAAACTTCCCATCGTTAGCCATCGCCGCTTTAACCACGCCATGCGGCGTCGCCCACAATTGTCGCAGGCGATCGGCAACCGCGTTCGGATTCGGATTGGGCTGGGGGCCACCTTCAGTCCAGGCATATTTGCCGCTGACGACCTGAATGGTTCGCTGATCGGCGCCGACCGGTTGTGCGGCGCCCCCACGCGGAGGGAACTCTCCTTGCGAGCGGACAGTGTTCATTCGCATCGCCGGCGTCTGATAGTTGACCGCAACGTTGTAGCTCCGCTGTATGAAACGCGGCCAACGCTCCCCCGGAATGTATGCCTGGCCGAAGCCGAAAAGCTCGCCGCTGCCGGAATATTCGATCGAGTTGAGATTCGTCGCTCCCATGGCATCCGCAACAGCGGCGATACCCGTTCTCTGTTGCGTGCAGCCTAGAATCGACATCGTGATCGCAATGCCGGCAATAATTCCTCTGAGCATATTCCAACCTCCTTTACGAAAGGGATCTCGGTCAAAACGTGCCGTCTGCTGGTGCGGTGTCAAACAATGGCGGCATACGTTGTCCAAATTGCTAATCCGAAAACATCAAGCACTCCCGAGGTTCATGCTAGGGCACCTGCTCGGTCTGAGGTTTGTCCTTGTCCGTGATGTTGAGCTCGATCGATCGCGCCGGAAGTTTTGAGAGATTCTGGTTCCGGTGAATGGTGCCGCGCGGGACGTAGACAAAATCGCCGGGCTTCATAACCCGAGGTTGTTGGCCCTTGACGGTGAAGGTGACTTCGCCCTCCTGCACAGCCCACCACTGGTCGCCCGGATGGCGATGGAACTGGTTGCCTGCGCCCGGCGGGATGACAACGTTTTGCAAGCGCACCACACGTGACGGGTCCTTCTCCAGCGGCATCTCGAAATAGGGCTTCGCTTGAAAGCCCGAGGCGGGCGGCCTTGCCTGCTGCGACAACGCGGCGGCGGCCACCATGCCGGCCGCCACAATAATGGACGGTACGATCAGTTTGTTCATCGATGCCTCCTTTGTCCGAACAGCGAAGACTAGAGCAAATTCCAGACTTGAGGTCAAGTTCCAGGCAGTGGTTCAGCGCTCGTTTTTGCGTACAGAAGCGAAAAACGCGCGAAAGTCCTCCAGCCAGAGCCGCGGCTGCTCAAAGGCGGGGAAGTGCCCGCCATGCGGCATCGTCGTGAAGTGGACGACGTTATATCGGGCTTCGGCCGCCTTGCGCGCTTCGGCGCTCGTCGTATCCAGAGGGTTGTCGCGACGATCGTATTGCAGAGGAAACGAACCGCAGCCGGTCGGCGCGTTAACCCGGGCATCAGGCCGAGGGAAGGGTGTAGGAGCCAGGCCGCCAAGCATGTGCCGGCTTTCGTAATAGATTCGGGCGGAGGAGGTGCCGCTGTTCGTAACCCAATAGATCATAACGTTCGTTAGCAGTTCATCCTTCGTGAACACCTTCTCGAGGTCTCCGTCATGGTCGCTCCAGCCGTACCATTTTTCGATGATCCAGGAGGCCAGACCCACAGGTGAATCGCTCAACGCCTGGCCCAACGTCTGCGGTTTGGTCGATTGGATTTCCTGGTAACCCAGATTGTGTGCCGCGTTGACCGCACTGTTTGGTAGTGCTGGCCGTGCCTGAGTTCCGATGTTTGCGGCGGGTACGCTGGGCGCACCCCCACAGCCCGCGAGATGCAGTGCCACCACATGTGTGGGATCGTCCAGCGCCACGCGCGTCGCAATGCCATTCCCCCAGTCGCTGCCATGCGCAGCGTAACGCGTGTAGCCCAGGCGCGCCATCAACTGGACCCACATGCGCGCGATCCGTTCCGGGTTGTAGCCTCTTTCGCGCGGTTTGCCCGAGAAGCCGAAACCCGGCATCGATGGGATAACGACATGAAAACTGTCGAGGTCGCGGCCGCCGTAGGCAACCGGATCGGTGAGCGGGCCGATCACTTTTTCGTACTCGATAATCGAACTCGGCCAACCATTGAGCAGCAACAGCGGCATCGCATTTGCATTTTTCGACCGCTGATGGATGAAATGAATGTCGACGCCATCAATACTCGTCTTGAACTGGTCGAACGCGTTCAGCCGCTTTTCCTGAGCCCGCCAGTCATATCTGTCACGCCAGTATTCGACGATGCTCTTCAGGTATGCGAGGTTCGTACCGTAATCCCAACCTGCATCCTGAAACTCATCCGCAAAGCGCGCCTGAGCCAGGCGCCGTTTCAATTCGGCCAATACGCTATCTGGAACTTGAATTTTGAAGGGCACGATCGCCTGCGCGTTCCCATTAACCGCAAGAACCGTCAGCAAAACCACAGCGGCGGGCACGAGTCGAATGTAGCTGCAACGCATTTGAGACCTCCTTTTGGGGGCAATACATATTAGAACCGTGTACGGTGAGTGTACAGAATTGGGAGTCCAATCGGGAACAGGAAGAGACCAGCCACAAAAAGGCACACAGTTCACAAAGTGTTCTCGGCTTCATTTCGTGTGATTGGAAGGGCGCGCCCGAGCGCTGATGAATTTAGCCGGTTTGCGACTTATCAACTGTCAAATGGCTGTTGTCCGATGTCTAATGTACTTGTTTCGACTACCAGATTACCGAATGACCCATCGATCAGATCGCCATTTGGCGGTTCGGTAATCGCACCAAGTACATTCGACATCGAACAACTAGCCATCTGACAGCTAACATTTGTGACCGCCGTCAGAACGTGTACCGCAGCGCAAGCTGAATCTGCCGCGCTGAAGTGCGCGTATAAGAGATCTGTCCGAAGTTTGCGTTCGGTGTTCCGTCGGAATTCACCAAGTACGCATTATTGGGGACGCTGGTCCCGTTGACTGGCGCTCCGAAGTTTGGATGGTTGAACAGGTTGAAGAATTCTGCTCGGAATTGGAGTTTGTGGTTCTCCGCCAGCGCGAAATTCTTGAACAGGGAGCCGTCAAACTCGAAAAGACCTGGAGAGATCAGGGTGTTCCTTCCCAGATTGCCGAACATGCCAACTGGCGCCAGGACAAACTGGCTGGCGTCGACATAGACGTCCGGATTGCCTTTGCGGATGGGATTATTATTGCCGCCCGGAATCAGGCTGGGACGAAGATTGTCGCGATTGCCGAGCGCATTCACCTGAGCGGTCCGGTTCTCTTCAACGGAGAAGGGATAGCCGGAAGACATCGTGAGGATTCCGTTCAACTGCCAACCCTTGGCCACAACGCCTTTCCATCCGTTCGCCGTCTTGAAAGCTGGAATCTCATACGAGAAGTTCGTTGTGAAGGAGTGGCGGACGTCGAAGGAAGCGAGACCGCGTTTGAGCTTCATGTCCCAGGTGTAGTCGCCACGCTGCCCCTGGACGAAATTGTCTCCCGTGCTCGTCACGCCGGAGCCGTCGTCCACGGTTTTAGAAAGGGTGTAGGCCACCTGCATAACGAACCCCTGGTTCAAACGCTTCTGCAAACCTAGAGCGAGGTCGTTGTGATAGCTGTTAGCGTTAGGAGACTGAAACCGAATCTCCGAGAAAACTGGATTGATACGCCCCACGAACTGCGGGCTTGTGCGCAACGGAAATACTTTCTGCTCGGTAGGGACATTGTTCGGCCAGCCGACCCAACGATTGACGTTCGGTTCCGACTGTTGCCATAGATGGAGCGCGCGGGAACCGGTGTAGCCCCCGATCACAGCCCATCCGCTGGCCAGTTGACGCTGGAGTGTCAGGCTCCAGCGATAGATGTATGCCGGCTTTTGCTGGTATTCTACGACTCGGGCTGTGAAGCCCCCAGCGCCAAGCAGACCCGCGATTGCCGGATTGTCGATGGCGCGGGGAAATGTCAGCGGGATTCCAGCACGAGCCGCGTCGGCGGCAAGAATCGAGCCGATCTGCGCGAACGGCGGCATCTCCTGAATATTCGTCCTCAGGTTGTAGAGCATGGGATGTTCGTAGAACATGCCGAAGCCGCCCCGTACAGAGAATTTTTTACCTCCGGGCGCGAAAGCGAATCCGAATCGCGGGCTGAAGCTCTTGAGCGTTGCGTTCGTGTAGAACTGATCCACCGTGCCCAGTGTTGGGAAAGTTGGATAAAGCTTCTGCGCTTCCTTCGACAGGTACATGCCGGCATCGAACGGGGTCTTCATTGCCGCGATAAGCCCATTCTCTTCCCTTGGGACTGTAACGAACTCGTGGCGAATTCCCAGATTGAGAGTCAAGGATGGATGGATGTTCCAGTTGTCCTGAAAATACGAGCCCAACAGGATCTGCCGCAAGTGCCGGTCGGGGTTCTCCGCCCCGGGCAGTTGCACCTCGAACAGTTGCGGTTGCGCCTGCAGGAATTGCGCAAGATTGCTGAATTGGTAGCGCCCGTAGCAGCCGCGGCTGCAGCTGATTTGCTGGTACCAGTAGTGCTCGAAGTTTACTCCCATCCGGAGCAAATGGGCGCCGCGTGTGACGGAGAGGCCATCCATAAAGCTCCAAAGCTTCTGCTGATAGTCCGACTTGTCCGTTCGATAACCAATGTCGTCGAGCGGGCTGATCTGGATTTGACCTAGCAGCTTCCGTCCCGGACGAAATGCAAGACTGCCGAAATCCCTGCTGGTTAGCGGGATGTCCTGCACAGGATTGGTAAAGCTATATCCGACCTTGACCTCGTTCAGAACCGCTGGTGAAAAGATGCTGGTCTGGTTTACAGAAACGACGTGCTTGCGGCTGCTGAACCCCTGTGCCAACAAATCACCGAGCACGCCGGGCGGAGTCTCCGAGCTGCTCTCGCCATTGTCATAGTTGTACGTGCCGGAAATTGTCCCCAATTTTCCGGAAGAGAAATTGTGATCGATGCGGCCCAATCCAAAATCGTCGTTGGTCGGAACCCTTGCGATAGCTGCCAACAGAACAGTTCCATCCGCTCTGCGGCCGGGCTCTGAAACGATGCGGTTTCCGACGCCGGGCACAGGATATAAATCCAGGTACGGCCGAACGGCCGAGCTGATAGTAATCGGGGAGACACCGGGAAGGACTCCATTCCGCGCATTCATATCAGGAACCCGGGCCTGCGTATTCACGCCCTGCGATTGTCGTAATCCCTCGTAGCTGGCAAAAAAGAAAGTCTGATCCTTAAAGATCGGACCGCCAAGCGAACCACCGAACTGGTTTCGTTTGAACGGAGACTTGCCGCCGCCCTTATTTTCTTCCCACTTCGCAGCGTCCAGTGCATCGTTGCGCAGGAATTCATACAGCGAACCGTGCAAGTTATTCGTTCCCGATTTTGTGACAGCGCTGACGATTGCACCAGCCTGGCTGCGGTACTCCGCGGAGTAGTTGTTCGTGATGATCTGGAATTCCTTGATTGTCTCCGCTCCCGCCAGTTGCCCGGACGCGGATTGGGCATTGCCCGAAAGATCCGAGTTACTGACGCCGTCGAGCAGATAGATGTTCTGGTTTCCGCGGGAACCGGCCACGGAGAGCTTGTCTCCTAGTCCAGAAAACGCCCCAGCACCAGCGGGGCTCTTGATGACGCCGGGCTGAAGAAATGAAAGCTGAGTCAGGTCGCGTCCATTGAGGGGAAGATCCGTGACCTTCTTTTCATCGACGATGTTTGCAACGGTTGCAGTCGTGGTTTCGATCTGGGCGATCTCTCCTGTTACTGTGACCGACTGGCTGACCTCGCCGACCTGAAGCGCGAAATCGACCACAGCATTCTGGCCAACCGTCAAGCTGATCCCGGTATGCACCACTGTTCGGAAGCCGGTGAGTGCCGCGCTGATCTCATAGCTCCCGGCCGGGAGGCTCAATGCTTCATATTTGCCGTTTTCGGCCGTTTGTGCCGTTCGTGAGATCCCGGTGTCCCTGTTTTTCAGCGTTACTGTTGCGCCCGGTACTGCCGCGCCGCTTTGATCTGTGACAGTTCCGGTTATCGTAGCGGTTGTGAGCTGGCCAATCGCCGTTATGCCGGACATTATGAATATTGCGAGGCATAGAAGGGACCTGCGACACCCTATTCGGGTTCCTGGATCCAATTGAAAAGTTTTCGACATAGTGTTTTCCTCCACAGGTTCGTCATAATACAACCGAAACGGAACTTATCAACGGGGTTTGCCCGGCTCCCGCCGGACCAGCCCTATTGTTCAGAACCAAAGTTAGATGCTCCCAAAGAGAAAGAGGCAATCATGCCCGAAAGGCAACGACTGCTCGAACTGGCTTTGAAAGGCCTCCAGGCCGATCGAGCAAAACTTGATGACGAAATCGCGGATATCAAACGTGAGATTAACCAGCGCTACCTTACAACGGTGAGTCGCGGAAACCAAGCCACTGGTGCAGCGTCACCGATGAAGAAGCGAAGAATGAGCGCGGCTGCCCGGAAGAAGATTTCAGAGGCCATGAAGCGAAGGTATGCCGAACTGAGGAAGGCAGCCAGATAGAATTCGGCTGATTTCATCGGAAAAGGCCAGACAATCGTGGCGGCACCCAGACTTCGTGCCGCCATTTTTATTCGGCGGTTAGTAGGTGAAGTAGCCCGCAGTCTTGCTACTGAACTGAGTTTAGCCGGATTGCTTCAGCCCTTCAGTTCACCGGCAAGCTCCAGCACTTCACGCGGGCTGGCGGAGCCTATCTTATACGGGTCCGCCGTTTCCATTACAATAGGCAGTGCGGAAACCTCTAACAAGGAGCGAGTCATGAAACCAGCATGGCAGTTGACGCTGGCGGCATCTGCTGCCGCAGCCCTATCGGTGAGCGTATGGGCGCAAGGAACGGACTTCAGCAAGATTGAATTCACCACAAAACAGATTGCGCCGAACCTGTACATGATTAGCGGTTCACCGAACGTCGATGTGAACCATCCCGACGCTGCGGGCGGTCTGGTCGGCGTGCTGGCGGGCTCGGACGGCATCTTCATGGTCGATGCGCAATACGCGCAGGTCTCCGACAAACTGCTTGCGGCGATCCGGAAGATCAGCCCCGCGCCGATTCGTTTCATGGCGAATACGCACATCCATGGCGATCACACTGCCGGCAATCCGTTCTTCGGCCGAATGGGAGTCGTCATCTTCGCGCGTGAAGAGCTGCGTGAGCAAATGATTCATCCGCCGCGGCTGGCCAACGGCAACCCGGCTCCGGCCAGGGATTCGGCAGGATACCCGGTCGTCACCTACGGCATGGGTACTCCGGTGAAGCTCCGTATGAATGGTGAAGTCATCGACCTGATTCCCGTTCGAGCCGCACATACGAGCGGCGATACGGTGATCCGATTCGAGAATGCGAACGTGATCATGATCGGCGACTTCTACCGGAATTACGGCTATCCCTTCATTGACCTTGCCAACGGCGGCACGCTGAACGGCATGCTGGAGGGATGCGAACACCTTATGAAGATTGCCGGCCCCGACACCACCCTCATCCCCGGCCACGGCACATGGATCAAGCGGACGGACCTTGTGCCTTACGCCGACATGATCAAAAACGTCCGGGATAAAGTGAAACAGCTGATCGCTCAGGGCAAGACCGAAAAAGAAGTCCTAGCCGCAAAGGTTACCGCTCCCTGGGATGCGAAAACGGCAGGCGGGCTCGGAGCTGCCGGAGCCGGTGTGACCAGCGCCGATCGGTTCGTCGGCGAGGTCTACCAGGAATTGAAGGTCGGAGCCAAGTAGGTGAAGCACGTCGACACGAAAGTCGCCGGATCGCGGCCCTGGTAAGGATCCGGATAAGGCACGTTGCCCGTGACGTTGATGTTGCTCTGCTTCAGGGAGCTCACCTCCGTACGCGGCACAAAGTCGTTTTGCCTTGTTGCCCCACCGGCCGATGCCTACCATAATCGATGGCATGGCTGGCCTGCGACATATTGGTTTGAGCTGCATCCTCGCTGGAATCGTTGTGCTTTTGTTGCCGGCTGAAACCAGGCAGGCCAGAAAGCAAACCCTGGCTGAAGTCGTTGCCGCCGCCGGACTGACGGCTCCCCGGGAAGCAGCCGGAGAACAGGAACGTCCGATCACAAGCTTTGCCGTTCTGGACGACCGCTCCGTCTATGTTCTTGCTTACTACTGGGACTTGCCGTCCGGCACACTGGAGGACCCGTTACGCATATTGAGCTACGACCGCGGTTCGGGCGTATGGAAAGCGGGGCAACTGGCTCTGGCCGGCGATCCAATCGCGCACGGCGAATGCGTGGGATCAATTTTGAGGGTGCAGGCTTTGCCGTATGCGTTCCTTCTCGACACGCATATCAATCCGTCTGCGGGCTGCCTGCTAGTCGTGTCGCGCAATCTGGAGTTCCGCGCGGCGCTGTACGGCTGGTACCTGGCTGCATTTGGCGAAGGGTTGATTGTTTTTCAACGCAGCGAGGTGCATTTCGCTTCCGTCCATCCGGCTGAGCTTGCCGTTTACGACGCCAGGACCGGGCAGGAAATGGCACTGTTCCCGCGCAAACCTTTTCAGGCGATCCGTTCGGCTTACGGCGCTAAATTGGCCGAGTTCTATCGCACGCATGAAGATTGGTGCATGAGGAATAACCATCCTTGTGATCCCGAATCCATGGATAGCTCTGTTGTTGGCGAGGTCGCAACAAGTGCTCAGGAGCACGCCCTTGCATTCGTGATTTCTTATGATGCCATTCAGGAGTTTCCAGGAGATCTGAAAACGCCGCCGGGCCCCGGAAAGGTCGTCTACATCTACCGCCATGTGGACAACGAGGCCACCTTGGAATATCGCGAATTGTTACTGAGCGACATTGGAGCGCGATTCGGGAATCTGCCGTTGAGAAGTCTGCTGGAACCGGAAAGGTTGCAGCAGATTTTTGGCAAGTGATCTACCAATAAGCGATCTATACTCGTTCCATGTTTCTTCTCCTTGGTCTTATCCTTGCGCTGCAATCACAACAGTCCATTAAGCTGAGGCGCTTTGAAATTTTGCGCGTGGATCCCGCGGGGATGAACAGACTGCCGCCATCGTTGCGCGCCATTTTTGCCGACCCGGTTCCGGATGCCGAACCCGTCGCGAGCCTCAACGAAGCCGAAATGCGGGCGGGATTCACTCCTCGGCTTCCCAAGTCGGCCACACCGCTTCAACTCGGCGTGACTGATCCGGTTCACGCGGACGCCAGAATCGAGCTTGAGGCTCTTAACCAGGCTTTGCGTGATGGGACGGTGACCGACGTGACCGTGCCGCAAGACTGGGAAGCTGTCACGATTGCGATCGAACGGGGACGAGGCGTTCTTGCCGACTATGGCGACTTCGTTATCGTTCAGGCGCCGCCGCTTACGCTCAACACACCTTCGGGTTTTCCGGTAGACCAGTTCGTCGAGGTTCTGTTCCGCGTTGTGGGGATCGACGCGCCCGATGCCCGGACGCTTCGCCAGAAGTTCGCCGCCAATCCCGCGGTGTTTTTTCCGATCCCGACCCGCTATGAAATGGATATTCACGAGGTGCGTCTGAATTCCGGTTCCGGGTTGCTTCTGCAGAACGGCAGCAAGATCGGGGATTTGGCACTGGTGTGGAGCACGGCCGATCATATCTATTTCCTTACGGGGAGATTGACTGAAACCCAGGTAATAGAACTCGCCAATTCCATTCAGTAGCCGTAAGAGCCGACCTAGGCGGCAGTCTACACGAGGCCTTCGAGTATGCGCCGCGTCGTCCCGAGGAGACGCTATTGGACGGAGTCGTTGCGCAAGCGCTCGAGACGTTTTTCGAGCGGCGTTTGCTTGGCGTGACAATGCACCAACTGCGTCACGGCTGCGGAAATGAGACTAAACTCGCATATGGATCTTCACCCGTCGAATTTGGCGGCGGGTTGTGGCTACCGGGTGGTATCGTAATAGCGATTGCTCCAAGTGATTTCATTTGCGGAATTGCTCGAAGAACAGAATGCAGAAAGGACAATGCGAATTTACGAAGACCACAGAATAGGAGGCGGCGCTTGTCGAGTAGTGACGGACG
>WNGK01007918.1_pt1 | contig 11088 bp, 8 predicted proteins | sample 5400601 | NCBI WGS metagenome assembly WNGK01 (sample SAMN13153376, study PRJNA577476) | soil metagenome | isolation source: 60 cm soil or saprolite under Garry oak tree replicate 1 | place: USA:California | collected 2016-06-15
GGTTTTCTTTGTGTTGATCCCAGTTGGATATGGGCGGTCCGCGCCAGGCGGTGTCCCAACGAAGACCTTCAGCCCACGAATCTCTTCAGTGCGGCTGAAGATTCGTTGAAACCTCGGTGACGCGCTCAGATGCGTTTTTAGCTAACCAAACCTCGGCGTGTCAAGCTTCCCTTTTTTGAAAGTATGACCCACGATGGGGCTGATCGAAGTTAGGCCGCGTTGTAGCGGTTGGATTATCGAATACGCGATTGCGCTCAGTAAAACGGATCGAAAATTATGACTCGCAGTACGCGGGGGCCCTGTTAGCTAGCAGCGCTTTCGCTCGCTTCGAGGCTGAGTGGGTTTGAAGCCCACCTGACCTCGCGTCCTTGTTTGTTCAATCGCGTGCTTACCAGATGAGCGTCACATTACCAGCCCGCGTTCCTTGACTGGAATTGTGGACAAGGATCGTGTCTATGCTGGCGCTCTCGATGTCCACTAAGTGGGAGGCGTCGATGTACACGATGTGGATTCCCGATCCGTAACTAAATCCCGAGGTGATGGTGCTGGCCGCGTTGGACGGCGATTCCAAGCCGACCCATTCGATGACGGTGCTGGGACTATGTATCAAACTCACCTGACCTACTCCTTGACCACCAGGCGTGGTGCAGCAGCCCATGACTAGCACCGATCGGTTGCCGGCCGGCGTAATCGGCGCGCTGCTCGTGAACGCCGTAAGACTGTATGAGATGAAGGCTGCGTTCGGCGTTGTGATCGACTGCGTGGCATTCGCAACGACCATCGAGGTGATGATGGCAACAACGGTAGCCATGAGGATGACTCCGGGTCGTGAGAATTTCTGGATTCGCATTCTAATAGCTTTCATTTTCTTTGGATTTCTTTTGTTGGTTTGGATTTCTTTGTATTGATCCCAGTTGGATCTCGGCGATCGCGCCAGGCGGTGTCCCAGCGAAGACCCAGCCCCACGAACGTCTTCAGCGCGGCTGAAGATTCGTTGAAACGTCGGGTGACGCAGTCGGATGCGTTTTTACTTAATCCAGCGTCAGGCTGTCAAGCTTCCCTTTTTGATTCGGCTGGTCGTGTGCTTTTCACGGCAGACCTGCATTGAAGTAAGACCGTACCGTCGCGGCTGGAAAGTTTTTGAAGCGCCCGGTGTCGAGGCAATCTTCCGCAGAAAGATTAGGCAATCAATTATGCGCAGAACCGCGCAAGCTTTCGCTTAGGTGAAATTCGCATTTTCGATTCGAACGGCAATGTCGAACCACTCGCGTTCTTGTTTGTTCAATCGCGTCCTTACCAGATGAGCGTCACGTTAGCGGTAAACGTGTTGCTGGGACTCCCATTGTGGACACGAATCGTGTCTCCGCTGGCCATCTGGATTTCCGCGTCGTGGCCCAAGTTGATGTATACGATGTGGGTTCCCGCTGTGGAAGTGAATCCCTGGGTGATGGCCGCGGGGTAGGTCGATTCCAAGCCGACCCATGAGATGGAGCCCGGAGTGCCGGGAACATGATGCAAACTCACCTGGCCTACTCCGTAAGTATGGGTTAACCAGCCCATGACCAGCACCGCTCGCTCGTTGGCCGGCGTAATCGCTGCGCTGTTCGCGCCCGGCGCAAGGCTGTATGAAAAGAAGGCTGCGTTCGGCGTTGTGATCGTCTGCGTGGCATTCGCAACGACTATGGAGGTGATGATGGCGACAACGGTAGCCATGAGGATGACTCCCGGTCGTGAGAATTTCCGGATTCGCATTGTAATAGCTTTCATTTTGTTTGGGTTCCTTTAGTGTGGGTTTTCTTGTGTTGGTCCCAGGTGGATCTGGGGCGATCGCGCCAGGCGGTGTCCCAGCGAAGACCCCAGCCCACGAACGTCTTCAGCGCGGCTGAAGATTCGTTGAAACGCCGGGTGACGCGCTCGGATGTGTTTTTAGCTAATGAAACCTCGTAGTGTCAAGCTTGCCTTTTTGATCTTTGATCCAGGGGCTTCTGATTTGTCCTGGGCGGCGGCGAACCCATCGCAAAGGTCATAACCGAGCGAATGAAGTGCTGGGAAGATCATCGCTGACGAGCCCAGCGCGCCGGGTTGGTCATGGGGGATGTTCATCTCAAGTTGATTCTATTGGTCGCGTGCCTTTCACGGCAGATGCACACCGCAACAACGGAAAGAGATTCGTCGCTAGCGCCGACGAACAACTGAGCGTCTTTCTCGGACTCGAAAGTCAGATCCCGGGCAAAAATCGGCTCTCGTTTTTTTGCCCTTTTTGGCAACCGCGCAACTGTCCGCATCCGATTACTTATTTAGAGGGAGACGTCTGTATTTCTAAAGCGTCCAGGGAACACCTAGCAGGGGCTTCCGTCCCTCGCAAAACAACAAACTAGGAGGGAAAAATACATGAAAAAGCTTCTCTTAATTGCATTGATGGTAAGTGGATTGACTTTCATTCCCGTCCAGCGTTCTGACGCTCAGGTTTCGGTCGGAATTGGCGGAATCGGGGTTGGATTCTCGGGCGGCTATTATGGCTATCCGGGTTACGGATATGGCTATTATCCGTATGGATACTACCGACCATATCCGTACTACGGCTATAGTTATTATGGAGGACCTTCATTCTACTGGTCCGGTGGACACCGGGTTTATTACCGTCACCATCGCCACCATTACTACCGCAATGGGTACTAAGCTGACGTGGGACAAAAATCCACTGAGCTGGCTCGGGAGCGATTCTGAGCCAGCTTTTTTTTGACCGTGATACTTTTTACGCCAAAAAGACCAAGCAAGTTTTCCTCCTCGAAAATGACAAAAGACGACGGCCGGAGTGGCGGCTATGACGGCGCCGGGTTAATTCGTAAACGGTCTTAGAGCGCGGAGATCTTAACGCGGTTCATCGAAGCTGCGGCTGCCAAACGAAGTTCCTAATTTTCGCCGAAATACAGGCGGTTCACTCGCGCAACGTTATCGCATCCTATAGCGGCCGTTTAGCCGCACTCTGTTCTTTGTCAATGTGAGCTTGGGTTTGGTCTCAGTGGTGCCGAGAATTTGACGTCAATAACATTCGGACAGCAAAAGAGTAATCGTAGTCATTGACAAGATGGGCACATAGCGGCTTAAGTCCGCCGTGATGAACCTTATTGTTTTCCAGACGCGGATGATGCGCCGTTTGTCAACGCCGCGACAGAAATGCCGTCAGATCAAGAATTATAAATTTTTGCTCCTCGCGAGTGCCTGCTGTTGCATAGTGGTCGTGCTGCTTGGATCGAGCGCGATTGGCGCCGGTCCCCCGCGAACTGTCAGTTGGATCCAGCTTTCATCTGCTACGTCTCCTCCACCACGTTCGTATCTGGCCATGACCTACGACGTGGCCAGCGGCAAGGTTATTATGTTTGGTGGATTCGATGGCACTACGTATCTCAATGACACGTGGACATTCGACGGTGACACTTGGACGAAAGTGAGCGCTAATCACGCGCCTCCTGCGCGCGCCAATGCCGGCATGGCGTATGACGTGATTACACAGAAGGTCGTGCTCTTCGGCGGGTATGACGGGCGATCTTACCTGGGCGACACCTGGATATGGGATGGAAGTACCTTCAGATGGACGAAAGTAAGGCCGCGTCTGTCTCCTACAGCGGTGACCGGCCCGATGGTTTTCACCAGTCCTAGCGGCAGCGTCGATTTGCTTGGCGGCTTTGATGGGAGGTTCTACCGGGCAAGCATGTGGCAGTGGACTGGCGCCGATTGGACACAGCTATTTCCTGCAATGGTTCCTTACGCTCGCTCTTCCGCGGCCGTCGCGCTGGATCCAATCACACCACAGGTCGTACTGTTTGGGGGCTTGGCAGATATCAATCCTGTCAATACCTGGACTTACGATGGAACAACCTGGACGATGCAATCGCCACGCACGCAACCGCTCTGGGTATATGCGGCTTCAGCCGTGTTCGATCCGAACTTGAATACGGTAGTTCTCTTCGGCGGGGGAAGCGGCGGTGTAGACCAAAACACCACGTGGGAATGGAGCCCGTCCAACTGGAAACAACTATCGCCCAGTCAATCCCCTCCAGCGCGCGAAGGCGCAGGCATGGCATATTATCCGGTTTTAGGACATGCGATCATTTTTGGCGGGCAGAATGGTGATGTCGTTCTAAACGATACCTGGGAACTTATCCCGTAAATCCTTCCAGGCCGACGCGACTGTTCTCTGGAACTTTGTCGGTACAAACCGCCGCAAGACCGGCTCGCAGGTGCATCTGTGAGCGCCGCGTTAATTCGGAAGCAACTTCAGAGCGCGTAGATCTTCACGTGGTTCGTCGAAGCTGCAACTGCCAAACGAAGTTACCAATTTTCGGCGCGCCTTGATTTGGTCGGCCGCGATTTTCCACTCACGCCAGGCAAACGAATCGTCGCTGAACGAAAACGAGGCGGCATTTTCGTCTTCCAGCATTTTCAATGTTTGCTCTTCATTCCACGCATGCTCCGCGGCGAGGACTGCTGCGCCTAATACGTTCAGGAAGCCATGCATCTTTGTTTTCACTTCGTCACGAAATTGGCAGATCGGATGATGCAATCCCGCGGTAAACTTGATCGGGACACGGGCCTTTGCCGAAGCGACGAGGGCACGCGCTATTTGGGGTGATGTCGGAAACGCATCAGCAGTGACACCCCCGGTTCGTAATTTGTAGCCAGGCGGGTACCCGTCTGCGCTCGAATTGTGCTCGGCCAACAGTGCGATTGTCTTCTCCGCCGAATCGACTGGTGTTTCCCAAAACGCCTGTAACTCCAAGCTGTTTAGGATCGATCCGATTCTCGCAAGCGATTTAAGATCGACATCCTGCGGGAGCGGCATTTCCAGCTGCGAAATCGAAACAAGATCGACATGTCGCGCGGAGAATGATCTGATCGTCTCGGCTGCGATTTTCAATGTGCCGATGAACTCATCGGCGTTTCTAGTTTTCGCTCCCAAGGCGGAAACGCGCAGCGGATGTTTCGGGTCGAAAAGGGAAATACTGTTTGCCGCAGAATCGAATTTCTCAACCGGCAGCACGAAATTATTGAGCATCCACACATCAGGATCGCGCACGTACCGGGCTTGATTTTCGAGTGCTGGCTCGATCGCGAGGCTGCAAGGCGGGAATATTCCCGCGTAATCAACTGAATGGGTAAGCAGCGCGCGAAGCGAGGCAGCAAACATGATCCCAAACTGAACATCGAAAGCTGGCGTTTAGTCAACCAGTTTGCCCAAACGCAACAGCAACAGGGAATTATGGGAAGAGCCTCGTATGGTCTAATATTGAGGCAAATATTGGCTAGACTTTTTCCACTAATTGGTATAGAAACGCGCGTTTCAATGCCTAGTAATGAGACTGACTCAGTTTCTCACGATGATCTGACCGTATGTGCGTGCGGAGATCAGGAATATACGGCTCGCGACGCAATCGACGCGGCGCTTTTCCGGGGCGAGCTGGATTCGAAATGGAAGGAATTTCTTCGCTGCGTCGAATCCGAACTGCGCGCTGATGAACTGGATTTGGAGTTGGACGATGACGCCATTGCCACCGCGGTGGAAGCTTTTCGTTACGAGCACGACTTGATCACGGCAGAGGAAACGGAAGCATTTCTGGCAAATCGTGGACTCACGCTCGACGATTTCACCGACTACTTTGCGCGCCACTATTACGCCAGCGCGATCACCGAAAAGGTTCTCCCTAAGAACGTTGATTACGTCTCAGCGCCCTCCGAGCTACGCCAGTTGTTTACGGCGGAATTGATTTTATCCGCCGAATTGGACCGACTAACAACCGAGTTGATGTGGCGTCTGGCGGCACGTTGCGCTGAAAAAGAGGTAGACTCGGGGGCGCTGGCCGCTGAGGAACGAAGTTTTCTGGATCGCAATAAGATTGGGCCGACGCAACTTCCCAACTGGCTGGAACGACTTGGGCGCGATTTGAAGTGGTTCAATGAAATGGTGGCGATGGAGGCGGTGTATCGCCGCCGTTGCGACACATTGCTGGTTCCGCAAGCGCGCAAGCGCGAATTAGCGACGCTACGTTTACCTCTCACGCGGTTCGAAACTGAAGTAATCGAGCTGGAATCGCGCGACGCGGCCCAGGAGGCGCTCTTTTGTGTGCGTGAAGACGGCATGTCGATGGAAGAAGTCGCAATCGAAGGGCGGTACCCGTACCGGCGTGTCGATTTTCTTTTGGAAGATATTCCCGCCGATGATCAGCAGAGATTTCTAAGTGTGTCGGCGGGAGACGTCCTCGAGCCCGTCGCGCGCGGTGACGGCTTCGAATTATGCCGGATCATTGAAAAGATTGAACCGCAACCGGACGATCTGAGCATTAAATTGCGGATCGATCAACGGCTCGTTAACCGGCATTTCTCCGAGCTGGCCAGTAAGTACACAGAGCGACGCCTTGGCGGTTGTATACCGACGGAATGAAAACCCAGGACAGCGAAATTCTGCGCCGCACGTCGGTGTTCCGGTTCGTTTCTGACGAGCACTTTGGCGCGATTGAACCGCTGTTGCAGGAAGAACACTACGATTTCGGCGATCTGATCGTAAAACAGGATGATCCGGCCGATTCATTTTACGTTTTAACGAGAGGGCGGGCACGCGCGCTAAAAATCAAATCGGACGGCGAAGAGATCCCGCTGGGGGTATTAAAGCCAGGAGACTCTTTTGGAGAAGCTGCTTTGGCTGAAGGTGGAACGCGGAACGCGACCGTGCGTTGTAGCACGGCGGTGGATGTTCTGCGTATCGATCGCACCGATTTTCTCGACCTCGTCCGCCGAGTGCCCGAGCTGAAGCATTATGTTGAGACGACCGGTCGCAACCGGGCGCTACAAAGCTTTCTTTATCAGTTCAGCAACTTTGGCCGGCTCCCGGCCCCTGTCTTGCGTAGCATGATCGACAACTTAAAACCAGCCGGATTCGCGAAAGGCAGTCTTATTATTCGTGAAGGTGATGACGCCGGACCACTCTACGTGATCGAGAAGGGACGAGCGCGAGCGTTCGCCGGAGTCGACGGAGGGCAGCGTAATCTTGCGTTTTACCGGGAAGGCGATTTTTTTGGTGAACTGTCGATCTTGAACGGCTCGCCGCGTGCGGCATCGGTAGAAGCATTCTCGGATTGCCAATTGCTTGCGCTCGACCCGAAATCGGTGCGGGATTTGCGACGTCGCTTCCCCGAGTTCGACAAGCTTCTCAGCGAGCGGCTTGCGTTATATCAGGCAAAAACCGAAGCGCGTATTCCGCTTGATTTCACGACGGAACTGCTTCCTGCGGAGACACAGGTGCAGGACAAAGTTGAACTGGATGGTGAACAGCCGCCGACCGAAGGGGAAGAAAAAGAAGAGCCATTCGCCGACGAGCGGGGCTTGTTCCGCAAACGTGGCAAGCGCATCCGAAAAATCGACCACATCGCGCAAATCGACGAAATGGATTGTGGTGCTGCCAGTCTTGGAATGATCTGCCGGCATTTTGGCCGAAAAGTAAGTCTGGCACGCATTCGGCAACTCTGTCATACGGCAACAGACGGTACCAGCCTGAAGGCCATTACTCGCGCCGCAAGCGAGCTTGGTCTTGCCGCGCGCGCGTTGAAGGTCTCGTTACGTAATCTGCCCATGATGCCGTTGCCGGCGATTGTGCATTGGGAGGGCAATCACTGGATTGTGCTCCACGATGTCAATGAACAGTTTGTGCGTGTCGCGGATCCCGCGCGCGGGCTTCGGAAGCTTACCCGCCGCGAATTTGAAGCAAACTGGACCGGCTATGCGGCGCTATTCGATTACACAATAGCGTTCGAACAGGCTCCGGAAAGCAAACCAACGTTGGCGTGGGTTCTTCCATTCCTCGCGCGCTTTAAAGTCATCCTGCTGCAAGTCCTGGGACTCGCTGTTGCCGTCGCTTTCCTTCAACTGCTCTTTCCCGTGTTCACGCAGATGGTCGTGGACAAGGTCATTGTCGAAAACGACATCGGTCTGTTGAAAACCATTCTGCTCGGGATGCTCGCGGCGCTGGTGTTCGTGCAACTCGCCACCCTGGCACAGGAATATTTGATCGCCTTTGCCGCAGTTCGCCTGGATACGGCAGTGCTCGACTTCCTGAGCCGAAAACTTCTCTCCCTGCCGATGACTTATTTCACGAGTCGTAGGACAGGCGACATTCAGCGCCGGCTGGATGGCGCGAGGCAAGTTCGGCAATTCGCCGTGCAACAAGGAGTCGGCGCTTTACTCGCCTTAGTTTTTCTCGTCGGCGCAGTTGTTTTGATGGGGATGTATAGCCCGTTGCTCATGATCGCCTTTCTTGCGACGACGCCGCTCTACGTCGCGTTAATGATCTTTTCGGTGAAAGTACTTCGCCCGCTGTATCACGGTGTCGAAGAAAGCCAGGGCAAATACAGTTCCCATCAAATCGATGCGATCAAAGGAATCGAAGCAGTGAAAGCGGCGTCCGCCGAGAGCACATTTCGCGACGCGATGCTGAATGAGTTTCTTTCCGTCTCGCAAAAAATATTTAAGTCGACCTTTATCGTGATGTCCTGGGACAGTGTCCTGCAAAGCATAGGTATGCTTTCGACCGCGATTTTCCTGTGGGTTGGCGCGACCCAGGTCATTAACGGACATTTGAGCGTCGGCGGTTTTGTCGCATTTAGCTCCCTGACAGCACTGGCCTACGCCGGCATTTTGAAAGCGCTCGGCGTTTGGGACACCATGCAATTGGCCTCTGTACTCTTGAATCGATTGAACGACATCTTCGAGCAAGAGCCGGAGCAAGGGCACGACCGTTCTCGTCTCGTTCCAGTCCACAGTTTGGAGGGGCGCGTCGAGTTGCGCGGCGTAAGTTTCAAGTATGGCGGACCTGAGGCGCCGGATATTCTGAAAAATATTACCCTGGATCTCGCGCCGGCGCGCATGGTTGCGCTCGTAGGCCGCAGCGGCTGCGGCAAAACCACGCTCATTAAATTGATTGCCGGCCTCCTCGAACCGACGGAAGGAACGATCCTTTTCGACAATATCGATCTAAAGACACTCAATTATCGCGACGTACGACGCCACATCGGGATGGTGCTTCAGGAAAATCACATGTTTAACGAAACGATCGCGCGTAATATTGCGTTTGGTGATCCAGAGCCGGATCTCGACCGCGTGCTTGCCGCCGCACAAGCCGCTGCCGCGCACGAGTTCATCATGCGTCTGCCGCTGGGTTATGAAACAAAGATTGGCGAATCAGGACTGTCCCTTTCTGGCGGACAGAAGCAACGCATCGCTATCGCGCGGGCGATCTACAACAATCCTCCGGTCCTGATCTTTGACGAAGCCACGAGCGCGCTCGATACAGAATCGGAACGCGCGATTCAGGATAATCTCGGGCGATTACTGGCCGGCCGCACGACAATTGTGATCGCGCATCGACTGAGCACGATTCGCGAAGCACATGCGATCGTGGTGCTCGAAAAAGGCAGTGTCGCGGAGGTTGGCACGCATGATGAATTAATGGCGCAACGCGGCCTTTATTATTACCTCGCGAGTCAGCAACTGGGAATCTGAACTAATTCTCCAATGGGCTCACAATTAACTCAGCGCGGGTCCATCGAAGCGGAATCCGAAATGGCGCCGCAGGAACCGCCGCCATGGATCATTCGTTCGACGGCATGGCTATTGGTGGGAGCGTTTCTTTTCGCGCTATTCATCGCGATTGTTATGCGACTGCCGGAGACCGTGCATTGCCCATTTGTGCTGATCCCCGCCACGGGCGCCGATCCGATTCAGGCGTCGCACCAAGCCATAATTAGCCGTGTCGCGGTGAGCGAAGGTCAAACTGTGGAGAGCGGCGAGGAGCTATTCGTTTTGCGCTCTGATGAAATTCGCGGTTGGGACACCCAATTTCGAACGCTGACCGAAGATTTACGCAATAAAGAAGAGAGCCTCACCGAAAGTGATACTGCTTACGTTTCGCAGCTGAGCATCAAAAAAGCTGAAATCGAGCAAGCGAAAAGCGAAGTGAAATTCCGCGAAAATCACGCGACGACAAGTCGCGATCTCGTCATACGCATGGAAAAGTTGGCCCAAAAAGGTGGCATTTCGGAAGTTGATCTCATCAAGCTGAGGCTCGATCTGGCCGGATCGGAAAAAGATTTCAGCGTAGCCCAGAGAACCGTCCAGCAGGCGAATCTTGATCGTGAGCGAATGGAGACAGAGCGACAGCGCCAGCGCGGCGAGCAACAGGCAGAAATAGAAAAGTTAAAAATGCGGATCGGAGCTTTAAAGGCAGACTTGGAAAACGCGCAGCAAAACTTGCTTACCGTTCGCAGTCCGTATGAAGGGGTGATCATTTCAATGGATCAACGAACGGTCGGCAGCGTCGTTCAACAGGGCCAGATGCTTTGCCAGCTCGCTCGTAAAGATGCGAAAACACGCGCCCGGCTGACCTTAAACGAAGCCGGCCTTCCAGGGCTCGCCGTCGCCCAGCGGATACGGTACTTTTTCCAAGCATTCCCTTATCAGCGTTATGGCGCTGTGACCGGAAAACTCGATTGGATCAGTCCCTCAGCTGTCACTACCAGCGATGGCCCGCGCTTCATCGCCCTGGGCTCACTCGACCGCACCGTGATCTCGCCGAGACCAGGACAAACTTTGCCTCTGCGCGTGGGAATGCGAGGCGAAGCGAACATCATCGTCGGTGGACGGACGTTGATCGAATATGCGTTCGAACCAATCCGCCAGTTGCGGGAGAACATGAAGCAATAATTCGCGAACCACAATGCAAGAGCCGCTCTCCAGATTGAGAATCCAGGACCTGACCACAAGCAATGAGGCCATGGCGCGTTGTTTGCAACTGGCCGCGCTCGCCGCAAAGACGGACGTGCCCGTTGTGCTTCACGGCGAGGCCGGCACCGGAAAGACTTTGCTCGCGCATGCGATCCACAATTCCTCGGCGCGAGCAAAGGGGCCGTTCATCGCATTCAACGCCTCAGCGATCAGCGACACCTTACTCGAAAGCCAGCTATTTGGTCATGAGCGCGGCGCGTTCACAGGCGCGCAACAAAGCGTCAAAGGAAAATTCGAACTGGCCGACGGTGGCACACT
>WNGK01019325.1_pt1 | contig 11087 bp, 17 predicted proteins | sample 5400601 | NCBI WGS metagenome assembly WNGK01 (sample SAMN13153376, study PRJNA577476) | soil metagenome | isolation source: 60 cm soil or saprolite under Garry oak tree replicate 1 | place: USA:California | collected 2016-06-15
CCCGCAGCTTGGTGATGTCGCGCGTCATCTGCTCCTGGCCGGCGGCGAGCTGGTCGACGCTTTGCCGCAGCGCGGCGAGACTGAGCGACATCGCGTTGAGCTGCTGCCGATCGGGAGAAGGGGCGGTGGGCGCGGCCGGCGCAATCATGTTGGGAGCGGTCTGCGCGACAGGTGCGGCCTGCGGTGCCAACCAGCCAAGCTGCGGGGACGAGCTCGCGATCATCTCTCTGGCCGCGTCACCGTAGGACTGCCAAGCCAATGTGACAGCGATACCCATGCAAAACATGATCAGGAACCGGGAGAAAGCGCGCGAGGCTCGCTTGCCGGGCGACGGCCGCTTGCTCGGGAACCGGTCATTGTCATTGTCCAGGTCGGCCGGGCGAAAAGTCGCGTCGCCCGATGGCTCGGTGCCCCACAGACCTGTGGAGAACTCGGATCGTGTGCGGCTCAGCGTGGAACTCATCGTCACTCCCCCTCCTTCCGGCTGGATCGAACGCCTTCCGGTAATGGGATGGTCCGGCCGTGCTCCTGCCCCGCCGGCAAGCGAACGTTGCCAGGGGCGCCAACGTCAAGGAGCACGCTATGTCTCAGCAACTCAGCACGACGATCGCAGTGATTGGCATCGATATCGGCAAGAACTCGTTCCACGTTATGTGCTGCGGCAGAGGTGGTCACGTGGTCAGGTGGAACCACGGTTGTTCAATATGCCGCCCTGCCTGATCGGGATGGAGGCTTGCGTCGGGGCACATCATCTTAGTCGCAAGCTCAAGGGTCTTGGTCACGATGCCCGGCTGATGCCGGCGAAGTACGTTCGCTCCTATTCGAAGGAGCAGAAGATCCAGGCAAAGACCCGGAGCGCACGTTTGCAGCCTTCGGATCGCGTTGGCGGTCGTTCCAGATGAGGAATTCTCGGAATAACGCATCTCGATCAGTCTGATCGGGTGTCATATCAAGCGTGGTCTGCCGTTCTTGCCAGAGGAGAAATTCCCTGAACAATGCATCGCTACTCGCCTGATCTAGGGCGGTGCTGCGCTGATCCAAAATCTGTTTCTCGGAAGGCGGGGCACTTAATCGTTCACCAAGTTTTGGCGGTTGCTTCTTATGTGAAGACTGCAAAGGGATCTGCGGCTCTTTCTTCAGGAATTCTTCGCGCTTAGGCGCATCAGGGGCGTTGCGTATAGTGCCGTTCTCACTTTGGGGAGCCTGTCCCTGTCCTTGCCCCGAAGTCGGTGAAAAAGCCGAGGCCAGAGATGAGAACCAGGAGGTCGAACTTAACTGCCGGACAATGTCGGTGGGCGATTGAGCTTGCGATGATGGGGCCGGAGAGCCTTCCTCTTCTTGTCGCAAGAACCAACATTTGCGGTTGCTCACCGCATCGACGTGGTAATACCAGTGTCCCCCTGGGGGCGTTCGGACATTTGGCTTGGTGGCGCAATCGCCGGCAGCGAGGACAGCCACCGCCTGGAACGTGGTGAGCGCCCCCGCCGCAATTATCCTGCTCGTGACCACTAGAAGGATGGACATAACGCGGTTCCGCATTTGTCTCTCCTCGTATCTAGGATTTCGATCCATTCACCCGTGAGACTGTTTGGGACAAGTCAGGCGTTAATGAGTCGCGAATTCGGCAATCCACAGTGCCATTTAGGCACAACGGAGCACGACCGATCTTCGCGCCGACTTGATGCTGTCTCGCGCTTGTCGAGAAGCTGCGAGATACGCAAACCAGCCGCAACCCTTAGTCAGGAAGCAGCCCGTGGGTGAGATGGTGCTTCTGATCGAAGGCAGCCGGCGAAACAGTGAAGATTGGCGAGAGCTATCAAGTGCCGTCCGGGGCCATTCACGATGCGAAGGTGGGCGAAGGTCATCGCAACGTACGCGGTCGAAAAGGGCAAGCCGCTTGCCTCTTCGGCTCCATGACAGACTAAGGGCGGCTCAGGTTGGAATTTCCAGCATGTCTCTTTAGAGTCAAACCGGCCGTTGGGGCGCTGTCGCGGCAAATCCGCTTAGCCGCCACGAGCGGAATTCTCAACGCGATTACCGACTTCGCAGTAGTGCCGAACAGCAGTCATTCGCCGACCTGCTAGCCGCGAGGCCTGAGGCCAACGACGCTCGGGCAATGGCCCCAGCCCCGCCTCACTGCCGGATGGCAGAACGCTCGTTAGGAACGTATGCTTCCTCTGAAGTATCCCGAACAGGTCTCCCTGCCAGTGCTGATGCCGACCCCGAAGGACGTCCGAATATTCGCGTGACGCCGACCGTCATCTCCGTGCTCGATTGCTCCAAGGGCTTCGGACACTCCTCAACCCAACGGGGGCCCTGCCGTTCGGTGCGGTCGAACAGCATATGCAGCATACTCCGATCCGGGTCGCGACGCGAGAACCCTGCGAGCATCGGCCAGAAGTCGTTTAACTTCCGCGATGCCCCTCGATCTACTGCTGTCGCTGAGATCGACTAGGCCCTGCAAAGCTTCGGTTAGTTCCCCGATCCGGGCTTGTGCAGCTTCGAGAGGATCGGGTCGCGCTTCTTGGGACTTACCTATTCGAAGTCTATCGAACAGACCATGCATATCGTGCCTCCCTAAAAAGAGCGATGCGGAGTTTAGCCCGAAAGCTCACTTTCGTGAGCGCCTGAAACGGTCCCGATCGGCAGGGGGCAACCTGCGACCGGGACCGTCCGGTTGGGGAGGACAAAGGGCTGACAACGACTCATCCTTCCCAACAGCGGTACAATTTTCGAATTTTGTGGCGGCGATGCGGTGATCAGATGGGTTGATAATGGCAGGCAGGTCATCATCGCGCGAACGCTTGGCCCGCTAGGATGAGTCAACTCACTTGACGGCTTTTCCTCAGGTTCCGGTATCCACAGAACGGCTACACCAGACACCCTTCGTTAATCACGTCGTGGCGTAATTCGTACCGGGCTGGCTTACGTTCCCTGTATGGAGTACGCGAATGATCGAACCCCAGTGCCCCAACCTCAAGGCGCTCGACGGCGATACCCAGAAACCAGGGGCGCAAGAAATGCCCCAAGCGGCGACATGGAGCCAGTTGCAGGAAGAGCTCGAGCGCATTATTCCAAGGTTCAGCAGCGACTCGGAAGCTCTACCGGCATTCACCAGTAATCTCATCAAGCGGCTCAAGACGGCAAAGTGGACGGCCGAGGAGAACGCGGTCTGGGACGAGCTGCGGGCCGAGTTCGAGGCGCTTCGCTTAAGAATACGCGCCGATCTCGACGCGTATCGCTCCAGGAAAAGACTTGAAGGCAAGGGACCGTAAACGTCGACGGACCAGTCGGGGCTCGCTATGTCTGATGAGCCGAAAGAAACGGCGCCTCTTAACCGGGGCGCCGTTTGCGTTTGCTAGTAATGAGGATGACTCACCGCTCCGCGATACCATCCTCCCAACCACCGCGCCATCCGCCGTAATAGGCGTAGCTCGGTGCGTAAGCGTAGCCGTAGCCCGGATAGCCACAGCCGTATCGTAACCGTAGTAGGGATAGCCGCAGCCATAGCCATAATTAAGGTGCCCCTATCGCCGCACCGGCCAATCCCAGGCCAAGGCCGATCCCAAATCCACTCCAGCCCCAGGCTCGGCGCCAGCGGACCTCCGTTGCGGTCGCCGGAACGGCGACTTTTAGGGAGACTGGATGGTGCCGAGAAAAACACGAAGTCGTCGAAGCCCAGGCATGGGTATGGATGGCTGATCGCGCCTGAAGAACCCGGCAGAGCGTCGTCTTGTACGCGCTCGATGGGCCATTCATTCACGTAGCTGAAAGTCCCCGGTCTCGCGCAAGTCCGGCGGTTCGTTTCGACTCCACCTTGTTCTCGTTGTACATTTGGATGAACAAAAAAGTTCTGGAGAACTGCGGATTGTCGCAAAGTGTTGCGGAATGACAATAGCTCCAGGGCCATAACGGTTGCAGACTGGCACAATACAAAAGGATCTATTTTATGAGCAACGATTGGACTGTCAATACGATCAAGAAATTTCGCGACTGCGCTGAAATGTGCCGTGCCGAAGCGGAGTTGACATCAGGACCGAAACAGCAGGAGCGACTGGAGACCGCACTCGCTTACGAACGGATGATTGAGAATGCCAAGCGCCACTTTGGGTTAGAAGAATGAGTCCAGCCCCCGTCCGTACGCTAACCAAGCCAACAGCTTGGGGACTGCCGTCGCGGGGTCCGATAAGAGCACGGTCCTATGACTTCTGATCCCATCAAAGAATTGAGTGACCTGACAGAATGGAGGCAGACCTACAGCGAGGAGGTCCTAATCCTACCAAGGGTTATTTCTTCTGGCCCACGGGAGACAAATGAAAGAGACGAGAAGGGCTGGTTCGGCTACTTTATTGAAGCCAAGGCGAAGTGCCATAGCCTTGCAAAGGACTTTTGGCAACCGGCTGTGTAATTGGCCTTATCATCGGTGTTGTCTATCGGTGGAGTCTCTTGCCGAACTAGTCGCGACAAGACGGGGGCAGACTTGGGGGCTGGGTGGATAAGAGCCACCCTTAACAATTGCGGTTTTGGTCGGGTGCAAAGGTCGGATTAGTCTGTTCCGTGCCGGGTAAGAGCCGGACCTCCATAAAGGGATGTCCTGCTCGTTTTTGCCGAACAATGCACCCGCCGAATCGAACGCCGCACGAGTTAATAGCTGCTTTGTGGCGTTTTCCCAGCAAACGCGGGAAACCCGTGGCTGTGACGTTTTTGCCACCAAGTGAACAAAAAAACGGGCTCATGGACCGCTGCCACGAAAATACCCGATCACCGCACCGCGGCGCCACAAAGCTTATTAAGGGTACTACGGTCGGGAAGCGGGGAGTCGAGATGGTCAGTTACACGATGCGGCATAGGCCGCGGGAATGCCCGTCGGAGGATCAGCGCAAATTTCTGGAGACGCTGCGAGATCTCGGGCCGCGAGACAACGCGCAGACCGCGGCGATCCGGAAATCCACGAAGCGTGCCTGCCAAGTCCGCGGCTGGGTCGAGTGGAGATGCCTGGATGGTCTTCCTGGCATCAGGGCTTGGCACCTCACGACCATGGGCCGGAAGGCGTTGAAGTCTCCGGGACGACGTAACCGTGCGATTTCGGTCCGATTGGCTAATCGCAATCGGCTATCTCCTCAGGTGTCTTCGTTCAGCTGAAACGGCGCAAGAAGGGACTCGCGACAATGGGGACCATGTTCCGTATTTTGAGCATTCTCCTCCTCTTTGCGTTAGATGTTGCGCCTTGCGCCGCACAATCGACGCCGCAGGAAGCGAACGCCGATTATTCTCCTAGCGAGATTGTCGACGTCGGCAGTCGCTTTTTTGGCGGTGTATCCAGCGGGCTCGCCCACATCGTCGAGCACGCGGTGAGCCAGTGGGGACTGCCTAACGGGTACATCCTTGGGCAGGAAGCTACCGGAGCCTTCGTTGGGGGACTGCGGTACGGCAAGGGAACGCTCTTCACAAAGAATGCTGGCGATTTGCCCCTGTATTGGCAGGGTCCCTCTCTTGGTTGGGACTTCGGCGGCGATGGTGCCCGGACCATGATGCTCGTATACAATCTGCCAGCAACTGCCGCCGTTTATCAGCGGTTTGGGGGCGTTGCCGGTTCGGCGTATTTCGTCGGCGGGCTTGGCATGACCGTTCTTTTCGCGAATGACATGGTGGTAGTACCGATCCGCTCCGGAATGGGACTGCGGATCGGCGCCAACATCGGCTATCTTAAGTTCACACCGGAGCCGACCTGGAACCCGTTCTGAGATTCCCTTTTGGCGCACCTCGGCCTCGTCGTGACAGTCGTAGGGATGCGAGACAGGCGGCGAGTTACATTAGGGGCATAAACTTGTGGATTGGGGCGCAATCATCGTCTCTCCGCCGTTTTTGGCGGGTCGACTGTGAACTCTCGGAGTCGAGTGAGCGGCATACTGCTGGCACACCGGCTGCGGAGGTCGAAAACGTTAGATTTCACTCTCCTCAGAAAGGGGGTTCTTCTGCCCGGGAACGGTCTAAGTGTCGTATCGGCGACAGTACCACGTCAAAAACGACTCGCGTGATCAGATGCTTGGCCCGCGGCTGCCCTATCCGACCAGAGGCTACATCTTTTCCACACTGGTCGACATCATCAATCTCGACTACCCCAACCTCATCCCCATAGGACGATGCGTCATGCAATCCACAATCCTTCTTGTCCGCGCTGTCGCCATCACCGCCACAATGATCGCTGCAATGAATGGTCTCCTAAGCCCAAACGAGGCAATTGCCCTCTTCTCACTCAAAGTCGCTGCGATTCTCGCTCTGATCCTCGGCGGCTACCTGTTCGGCGAGTTCGCCCGATTTCTCCAGGATGCCGATAAGCATCGACACGAACCTAGCATGGCGGAACACCCTCGCAGTATTGCGATGGCCGCAGAGTAGGCGGATTCCCTCATCGCCTCTTCGCGCCTTCCTACGACGCGAGCGAATAAGTGATGGACGCGCACGAGTTCGATGCCGCACTCCGCCGCCTTGGTGTGCAGGGGCGCTGGCTTGCTGGTGTATTTGACGTCCAAGAAAGTACGGTATCCGCTCGCGAAATGGGCGGGTGCCGCTGCCGGTCATGGCCGAAATTATCGTGGGGTTCCTTGACCGGCCGGGCGCGGCCGGCTGCACTGTGTGGGTTCAGGTCGGAAAGGCCCCATTTTGCCGACAGTGTCCAATCACGGTATGTTGCAAGGAAGCCGAGGCGGTACCGGCGCTGACCTGAAAATGATTAGCCGGGAACATGGGTGTGAACTCCGCGTTGCCTGGTCACGCGGAGAGATCGAATGCTGCGCAAGCGGCTGGTTTTCGGAATAGCATTGGCGGCGCTTACATTCACGTACTCTTCCCTTGCTCTTGCCCAAGCTGGCGGAGGAGGCGCGAGCAGCGGGGCGGGAGGATCTGCAGGCGGGACCAGTGGTGCCGGTAGCGGTGGCACAACGAGCGGAGCACCGGCTGCTAATCCCGGTTCAGCCGTCCCGACGCCGCAAACACCTCCTTCGCCTCAGACGAATCCAGGCGTAAGTCCTGCCGCGCCGGGCCCGTCCAGCGCCGCGCCTAGTCCAACTAGCCCTTCGGAGGTCACGACCGCCCCTGCACCGCCGACGGACACCCATCGCACCGGTCGCTCTGCCCATCGTGGGGCGCGCGCCGAGGGGAAACGCAGGGGCATGGCCGCTTCTTGTTCTTACAACCATTGCATCATGGCTTGCTTTGGGTCCAGCCACCAATTTCATGTCACGCCCAGAGGCCAGAATTCCTGCGCCGACTTTTGCAGACACAAAGGATGCGCATGATGCAGCCCTTGCGCTGCAGTTTTCCCACCTCAGCGCCAACTCGAATTTCGCCGCTCCGCCGCCGCTCGCCTGGTCCGTGTTTTGTTTGTAGGACCGACTGCCGGTCAATTGGCATCCCGGCCTGCTTGAACATCTCGAACCGTGCCTAGCCGAAGGGGAGCGGGAGGCCCGGACAGTAAGTTGGGATTTGTAGCCTGGAAACAGGCACAGATGGCGGGTGAATAGCAGGGATAATGTCCGGCGTCGCGCGCTCGTGAATTGACTCGACTCTTGCACGTCACAGATGCAAGGTAGTATTCCACCTCGGCCAAGTGACCGACCGGGGGGCGGATAATAAGATTTGGCCGGGGAGGCTGCTATGGGCTCGCGAGAGTGGCCCTTCGCGATCCTGATCGTCGAAGATCACGCTTTGATCGCCTCAAGCATCGAGGACATAGCCCGAACAATGGGGGCCCGCGCTATCGGGCGCGCTGGCAAGCTTTCGGACGCCCTTACGTTGATCGAAACGGTCTCCTGGGATGCTGCGCTGCTGGATTTCAGACTGATCCAAGGCGAGATGACCTATCCCGCTGCCGATCAGCTTCGGGCCAAGGGCGTACCCTTTGCATTCGTGACTGGCTGGGACGGTGACGTAGACCTGCAATACTGCGACGTGCCTGTGCTTAGAAAACCGTTCAGCGAGGCAGCGCTTAAGAGCTGCTTACAGATGCTGATTGGAAAAGCGCCCGATGAGACCAGCAAGCACGAGGCCGCGTAATTGGGCGATGCGCCACTGTGGACGACGGAACCAGCCGTGTTCGCGGCGCTCCCGAGTGGTCGGGACCGCTCGCCTTAGGGCCACCTCTTCGTCGCGGACGCCACGTTGTAGAGGTCCGCGATACGTTAAGGCGCACCCGCTCCGCGAACGTCCCCCGGGCTATCACGAATGGGAGACCAGTTTGGCCATATGTGAGAACCTCAGCGGGCTGCTCGATTTTCAGCATCCGCACGCATAGGCTGGTTCTTCGCGCACATTGCGCGATGAACCTTTTGGATCGTGTTCATAGCCTTCTGCGAGGCATCAATTTTCGCAGCGAGTCCGACGACCTGCGCCTCAACAACAGAGACTCCTTCCATGTCTCCTTCGAGTGTATCGATCATTGATTTCAAGAGATCAGGCGCTTGAGTCATATCGGACAATGTAACGTCTCGAAATGATTGCTGGACACTGCTTGCGCAGCTGACGCGGGCGTCATATTGGGCCTTCAGCACTTTGAATTTGGCACTGAAATCGGTTGCGTCTTCTATGCCGCTCGCAAGAGCCTCCGATTTATTTCTGCAAACACCTTCGAGATTGCTCAGATCGGCATAATTCGCGTCGATAATTTTCTTGTAGTCTTCAAGAAGGGATCTTGCCTCTGTCAAAAGCGCGCCAAAACTGCAAACTAAATGATCGCGTCCCCGATAGCAACGATCGAGCTTCACTTCACCTCTCGCGCCCGGCAAGGCGAAAGCCTCGAAGCCCTCGGAGGACTTATCACAGGAGGCAAGCTCGCTTCCGAGGGCCGAATTGGGGTCCGCAACGGGCATAGCAACGGGTACTACAGTCGGAGCTGGTGGGTGAACAGGGGCGGGCTGGAGAACAAAGGCTTCAGGATGCTTTGTCCCTTCTGTTCGGAATTTAACAAGTGGGGCTGTTCGAGACTGAGCGAACTCCGAGCGGGTAAGATACTGACCCCATGCTCCGCCGGATGAAAATGGCGCGAAAAGAAAATAGAGCCCGGCAATAGCAGATGCAATCCTCAGCTTCGAGGAAATACTCATTACCGTCACCCCCACCCTCAGCAGTTTTATGATCCTCCTGTGCGTTAACGGCGTCAAGATGCAGGACGTGGCGAAGACCGCCTAATATCGTGCACGTGGTTAATAAAAGCGTATGTTCCTCCAGGTGAACGCTGGCCCCCGAGCAGGGAGTCTGCCGACCTGCGCCGCTTGACTCTGCGGGGGCGAACGTAACTTCGCTGGCTCAGCCGAGCACCTTGACCAAGACCCTATTCGAAGGGGAGAAGAACGACTTCCGCGACGCGGAGGCGATCGCCGAGGCGGTGCAGCGGCCAACGATGAAGTTCGTGGTGCGTCCGGCCGGTTACCGTAACTTGCCCGTTAGCGCGCTTGTGATGGCGACAAGCACTTTTCGTTCGCGCACTGTCAGACGAGCCGATGGCCTCTCTGCCGTCGTCAGATGCGCAAACGTGCCTATCGGTTTTGAGATCGACCCGGTTCGTCTTTTCGGTTTACGGTACTTTTTCGGCATGAGCCGAGCCTTACGGACCATCCGATCAGGTTTCATCCAATTCTCACGCGAAACACGGTCCATCTCGGCCAAATTCTTTTTCCTGCTGCAAGGTTTGGCGAATTGCTTTCAGCATTAGCAAAGCCGCACTGCTGACATCCAATGGCCCGCATTGTGCGGTGTACACCGCCACTACCGTCTCCAGCATCTTTTGGATGTCTGTGAAATTGGCGGGGTCATCGGGGCGCCCGCTTTTTGTCCAAGTCCGTGCTATAGCAAGATCAATAATTGGATCTATTTGCGCTATCGCTTGATCGTATCGCTCTCGAATTTTTTGTCTGAATTCTGTATCGATGGGCTTCCGGATCATGGGTCTACACCAGGCAATCGCTCGCATCGCGATGGTTTTCCCTTCAGCCCCTCAGTAGGGACTGAGTCGTTTGACGAAATTGCGGCGGTCAGGCCCGGCGACGACCTGCTCGATATGGTCCCGAATGCCACGATGGAGATCGAAGGTGAAGCCATGAGGGGGTCATCACCTGGGCCAGCGTGTATGAGTTGCAAGCGGGGAATGGGGCATTGGCGGGAAAGGGGTGACACCGCCAACGTGAAGGCCATACAGATCCAGACCGGTCAGTGCAGTCGAAGGCAGCGGTGAAATCCCCCACCGCCGCTCGCGGAAGCGTCACCGGATACGCTCACGAACTTGCCGAGCTGGTCGAGCATGAAACCGGAGCGGCTCGGTGGGATCAACGGTGTGGCGTTAACCAAGAATTAACGATTGATTTCCCGGCATGCGCTCCGCGCTTCAGGATGATCGACGCAAAAATGCGGCCCGCGGAACCCGGCTCGGGTTCGCCGTCAAAATCAAGACAGGAGGCTGTCATGCGTTTAATCGCGCTCGGCGCTGTCAGCGCAATTGCCACAATCTTATCTTTTGGTGTGGAGGCCGCTGACTTCGCCTATCCTCCTTCTGCGGTCGGATCACCTCAGTATGGCGTGGCTCCACACTGGGCCGTTGCGCCTCCCCAAGGGCTTGTCGTTCTGGGCGCGCCAGTCGCGGTTCCCCGGTATAATGGCGCACCAGTTCAGCCCCCAGTGGTCACGCAATCCCCGTATGCCGAGGCGCCGCCGGTGGCTCCCCCGGGCGTCGCGCCCGGAACTTCTGTACCGCCGCGCGCAGCGTGCGACCCCGTGTGGCGCTGTGGCAATAACGGTTGCGGCTGGGGTCCGGGCTGCGCACCGCATCCGGAAAATTACCCCGGCCCCTATGGGACGCCCGGTCCGCAGGTCTACTCAGAGGCCCCAAGACCTCCGGAGCCCTACTCCGGCCCCTATGGGACGCCCGGTCCGCAAATCTATTCTGGCCCCGAGGTCCCGCCGGCTCCGGCGCCCTACTCCGGCCCTTACGCGCCACAAGTCTACTCCGGTCCAACGGGCCGTATGCGTTGGATGATCGGCCCGCAACCCTACGGCCTGTGATCGCGTGAATGCGGGGAACTCCGGCGACGCCCGCC
>WNGK01007922.1_pt1 | contig 11085 bp, 11 predicted proteins | sample 5400601 | NCBI WGS metagenome assembly WNGK01 (sample SAMN13153376, study PRJNA577476) | soil metagenome | isolation source: 60 cm soil or saprolite under Garry oak tree replicate 1 | place: USA:California | collected 2016-06-15
CTGCGCGAGTTCGGCCTGATACGCGCTCAGGCGCTCGACTTCGCGCGGGATGACCAGGTCTTCGTTCTTGCAGAGTGCGATGCCGTGTTTGGCCGCGAACCGCTCGGCGCCTTCTGCCACAAAATAAACGTGCGGGCTGTCGCTGAGAATCTTGCGGGCGGCGCGCACGGGATAGCGCAGGCGCTCGACGCATCCGACGCCGCCGGCGCGGAGCGTGGCTCCGTCCATGATGAGGGCATCGAGTTGGACCTTGCCGTCGCGGTTGAGGAAGCTGCCGCGGCCGGCGTCGAAAGTCTCGTCGTCTTCCATGATGACGACGGCTTCCTCGACGGCATCGAGCGCCGCGCATCCTCCGGCGCGTCCTCCGGTCCCGGCGCGCTCGAGCACGCGCCATCCCGCAGCCAGCGCGTTGGTCACGCCACGGATGTGGGCGTCGACCATGTCATCAGGCATGGCCCACGCGCCACCATGAACCACCAGAACCGGATCAGTCGGCAAGAGTTGTCCTTAGAATAAGCGACGCGACTCGACAGGATAGCATCAGCTCGATTTATCAGTCTAGGCTAACGCATTGATTATAAATATAGTTTGCGCGATTTCCGAGCTTAAGATCAGAGCGCTAACTCTAGCTTAGGTTGGGTGCGGTAAGCGAATTCAAGAGATTTTGTCAGGTCGAAGCAGATCGTAGCCCGATCGACTCTGTTCGAGTTTGCCGAGGATTTCGATTGTTCGGGAAAGCTCTCTTGAAGAAAGACTAGGACATTTTTCCTGAACTTCATCGATGAAGCGCCCCACCTGCCGTCGAGAGGCAGGTGGAAGCTGCTCTATCAGACTGCGATTCTGTTGTATGGCGGCCTTCTTAACCGTCTTACGGTCGTCCGCCAGCAGTGCTCGAAGTTGGTTTGTGATGAAAGCATGAACGACCTTGCGAACAGCGTTAGTTTTCTCCGATTCCTTGAAGCTAGTCCAGTCGGGGTTAGTTTCGGCTTTCAAAATGTCAGCTTCTACAACGAAACTGAAGCGCTTTGCTTCCGCACTGCGGCCGTCTAGGTACTGACCCGGTCCATCCAGACCCTCCCATGACGGCTCGCCAACCATTCGCGTATTGACCCACCAAATAATACCCTTCAGTCGCGTTGTGCGCTCTTGCCTGAGCGGATCTAGCCTGTGAACGGTCACTGAACCGTGCCCTTCGACTTGAACGAGCTCGGTCGAGAGCCGGACGAGACTAAGTAGCTTTACAGCCTGATTGTTTACCGTCACAACGAAGGTGGGGTCGACGGCAAACTTGAACCCAATCAATTCGCAGACAGATGGACTCGGGACGATGTTGCGTCGCGCGACGAGCGATATTGATGTGCCATGGCCTGACTTGCGCGTTTCGCTCTTAACGTCGCATCGAAACGGAAGCACGCCGCCAGGCGTAAGCTGGACAACAGCTGTTGTGCATTGCCCGTCTTTCCAAGTTTCGATTTGATACTCATTGGCGAAACAAAGCGGGCTGAATCTCCCTTTTCCGTTATGGCCAAACGCGGTTCTCTTCGTGTTGGGAACGCCTGATGGAAAGATGACATCTATCCCTTGCACTGCTACGCGGTCGTATTTCAATGTTCGCCAGCGAGTCTCGAATTCCTTGCGGGTCATGCCCGTTCCGTTGTCGGTGATTGACATCGTGTTGCCGGGCAAATCGGGCCATACGACCTCCACTCGGTCGGCGCCCGCGTCGTAGCTATTCGCGACAAGTTCTAGAACCGCTACAGTCGGTTCGTCAATAATTTGGCCAACGTGGTCATGCAGGAAGTCCGACCCGAAGAGAAACTGGCCTTCCTTCGGTTGCTTCGTCGACACTCCCTTTGTCATATTGACAAAACTCCTCGGCCTAATCAAAGCGAATGAAAAGCGAATATATTATACTCCCAGGGTGGCAGAAGGGCGCAAGCTTCTCTCGATTCGCGGCTGCAATTCTAGCAGCACGAAGAGCAGCCGGCGATCTGAGAATTCCTTGAATCCGCATCGGAGTTCGGGTCGGCTAGGGATCCTTCGACTGCGCGAGTGCTTCGCTTCGCGGAGCACTCCCTGCGCTCAGGATGACAGGGGGTTGGAGACGGGACGGCAGATTCCTCCCCTTCCTTTGGTCAGGGTCGGAATCCCGAGGTTATTTATTTGCGAGTGCTATCGGCACGACTGAAGTCGTGCCCTTCCCGGTCGTGCGCGGCCTTGAGCTGTGGCGCTAGCGGACGCCGAGATTCCTTCGTTCGGAATGACAAAAAATTCTGAGCGGCGGTTTTCTTGGTGTCGGCAGATGGCGGACAGGAGTGTCCGCCCCACATAGATCTCAACTCAACGCTTATGCGGCTTGGCCGGCTTTTACCGTCGTCGGGGGATCCTGAGTTCTAGTCCAGGTGTAGCGCATGCGGTGGATTACGGTGATGGTGCTTAGGACGGCGATCACCCACAACACTGGGGCCATGCGGTTGAAGAGGGCTCCGAGGATTACTAAGACGAGGCGTTCGGGGCGTTCCATGAAGCCGACGCGGCAGGAGCCGATCAGGCTTTCGGCGCGGGCGCGGGTGTAGCTGACCATGATGGCGCTGATCATAACGAAGGCGGTGAGGACGACGTAGAAGAAACGTCCACCGCGGGCGTAGAAGACTAAGAGTCCGAGGAATTGGCTGGCGTCGCTGTAGCGGTCGACCACCGAATCGAAAAACGCCCCGAAGCGGGTGACGCGGTTGGTGGCGCGGGCGACCTGGCCGTCCACCAGATCGAAGAAGCCGGAGAAGATGATGACCAGGCCGGCGTAAATGAACATGCGTTTCTGGTTGCTGGCGTTGGCGGAGCCGAACAGGATGGCGGCCCAGGTGTTGACCACCAGTCCCATGAAGGTGAGGACGTTGGGATTGATGCGGGAGAGCGCCAGCCAGCGGACGATGGTGTCGAGCAGGACTCCGCAGGCGCGGCCGAAGGCGCTGGTCCAGGAGGTAGTCATCGTGGCGACTCCGGGATATTGGCCTCGCATCTGATCCGCGCGAGATCCCTCCCTTCGCTTGAAAAACGGCTCCGGTCGGGATGACGCCCCACAATAGAGGGGACGCGCTCAGGATGACGCCGCAAGCTTATTTCTTGACGGGCGGACATTTAGGCGCCCGCCTTCTCCGGTTCGATTTCGTCGTGGATGGTGCTTAGGCTGAGGATTTCCAGTTCGCGCTTGCCGTTGGGGCTGACGACGATTACGGTGTCGCCGACTTTCTTGTTGAGCAGACAGCGGCCGATGGGAGAGGTGGTGGAAATCTTTCCCGTCGCGACGTCGGATTCTTCGCTGGTGACCAGCTTGTATTGCATTTCTTCGTTCTTGGTGTTGTCGAAAACCTTGACCGTCGAACCCAGGCCGACCCGGTCGTGGGGGATGTTATTCATGTTGACCATGGACAGATCGGCGAGGCGCTTGCCAATCTGGCGAACGCGCGCCTTGACGAACTCCTGGCGCTGCTTGGCCATGTGGTACTCGGCGTTCTCGCTGAGGTCGCCGAGCGCGGCCGCCTTCTTAATTTCTTTGGGAAGCTCGTGGATGAGCTCGTGTTCGAGCGCGTCGATTTCGTCCTGCAATTTGCGTTTGATTGCGTCTGTCATGCATTAACCTGCGGCCTTACAGGATTATAAACCCGGCTTCGGGCTTCCGGCATGGGGCTGCGGGTGGATTGGGACGGGCGTTTTGATGCGCGGGAGATCCCCTTCGACTTCGCTCAGGGCAGGCTCTCGCTCCGCCTGAAGAACGGCTACGCTCGGGATGACGCCAAGGGAAATGAGGCAAAATAGTGTTTCTTGACTGTCGATCTGGGCAATTTTCATTCGACGTGTCAATAGGAGCGGGATTGGATCGATGACCCGCTCAACTACAGAAAAGGAGAAACAGTCATGCGAGTCATGGTCATCGTAAAAGCGAGCAAGGAGTCCGAGGCTGGCCAACTTCCGGACACGGAGATTCTTACCAAGATGGGGAAATACAACGAACAACTGGTGAAGGCGGGCGTCATGCTGGCAGGGGATGGGCTGCAGCCGACTTCGAAGGGCAAGCGGGTGCGGTTCTCGGGAGAAAAGCGCACCGTGATTGACGGGCCGTTCACCGAGGCAAAGGAACTGATTGCGGGATACTGGATGTGGCAGGTGCGGTCGATGGACGAGGCGGTGGAATGGCTGAAGCGGGCTCCGTTTGATGGGGGGACGGAGGTGGAGATTCGTGCGGTGTTTGAGGCATGTGACCTGGGTGAGAACTTTACTCCCGAACTCAGGGAGCGGGACGAGCGGCTTCGCGAGCAGATTGCGGGAAAGAAATAGATTTTTGTCGAATTTTCGCGTCGAGACGATGTTCGTGTCGAATCGGCGATTTCTGGTTCGACGTATTCATAGAGCGCGGGTGGCTTGGCCCACAGGACTTGGCAACCCGGTTCCCAACCTAAATCAATAAAGGAGAAAGCAATGCGATTTCTAAGTATCTACAAGACAGTTGAGCGCAACACGCCTCCCAAGGCGGAGGAGATGGCCGCCATGGGCAGGTTGATCGAGGAGGGCATGAAGTCAGGCTGGCTGCTCGGAACGGAAGGTTGCCTGCCGACAGCGCTGGGCGCGCGGGTGCGGCGGTCCGGGAAGAACATTTCGGTGACGGATGGTCCGTTCACGGAGGCCAAGGAAGTTGTGGGCGGGTTCGCCATTCTGAAGGCGGATTCCAAGGAAGAGGCGATCCGGCTGACCAAGGACTTCCTGCAGATCGCGGGCGATGGCGAGTGCGAGCTGCGGCAGATTTATGAGGCACAGCCCGGCGAGATTCCTTGCCACGAAGCACAGGCGGTTGCGCTGAAGGCATGAACGTGGTGTGATCGGTAGCTGTGACGGCTGCCGATACACATCGCACGATTGACGCTGTGTGGAGGATCGAGTCGGCCCGCATCATTGCCGGGCTGACTCGAATCGTGCGCGACGTGGGCGTGGCCGAGGAACTCGCTCAAGACGCGCTCGTGGCCGCTCTGGAACAATGGCCGGAGTCGGGGATTCCGGAGAATCCCGGAGCCTGGCTCATGGGAACGGCGAAACATCGAGCCATCGACTTCCTGCGGCGCGGTACGCTGATCGACGGCAAACACGAAGACCTTGGCCGCGAGATGGCGGAGCGGGAGATGCAGGTACCGGATCTTGCTGCCGTCATGGATGACTATATCGGCGACGATTTGCTGCGGCTGGTGTTTATCGCCTGCCATCCGGTACTTCCGACCGAAGGCCGGGCCGCGCTCACATTGCGGCTGCTGGGCGGACTGACCACCGACGAAATTGCCCGGGCTTATCTTGTGGCGGAGCCGACGATTGCGCAGCGCATCGTTCGCGCGAAACGGGCTTTGGCTGAGGCGTATGTTCCTTTCGAGGTGCCGCGGGGCGCGGAGTTCACCGCTCGATTGTCTTCCGTGTTGCAGGTAATCTACCTCGTCTTTAACGAAGGATATTCGGCAACCTCGGGCGATGACTGGCTGCGGCCTTCGTTGTGTGAAGACGCGCTGCGGCTGGGCCGCATTTTGGCGGAGCTGGTGCCGGACGAGGCGGAGGTCCACGGGCTGGTCGCGTTGATGGAGATTCAGGCATCGCGATCGAAGGCGCGGGTCGGTCCAGCGGGAGAGCCGATCCTGCTGCTCGATCAGAACCGTGCGCAATGGGATCAGTTACTCATTCACCGCGGACTTGCTGGGCTCGATCGTGCAGAGAGGCTGAGCGGAATGCGCGGGGCATATGCCATTCAGGCTGCGATTGCGGCTTGCCACGCGCGAGCTGCAACCGCGGAAGAAACGGACTGGGAGCGGATCGTAACCCTTTATTCCGGGCTGGCGGAAATCGCACCTTCACCGATTGTTGAGCTGAACCGCGCCGTCGCCGTCAGCATGGCGCGCGGGGCGGCAGCAGGTCTGGAACTGGTGGATTGGCTACGCGAAGAGCCAGCGCTTCGGGAATATCATTTGCTGCCCAGCGTCCGAGGGGATCTGCTCAAGAAGCTGGGACGGCTGGACGAGGCTCGTGCGGAGTTTGAGCTGGCTGCGTCCATCACGCGCAATGCTCGAGAACGTAAGTTGCTCCTGGAAAGGGCACGGGCATGTGGAGAGGGATACGCGGAAGTGGATTCCTCACGGCTGCGCCGTTCGGAATGACAAGTTTAAGCTTGGAATTCGGAGGCTTCGGGGAAGCGGAGCTTGCATTTGGCTAGGGCGGTGGTGAGGATTTCTTCCACCTTGGATTCTTCGCAGTTGCGGGCCATGGCCAGTTCGCTAACTAAGAGGTAGCGGGCGCGCTCCAGCATCTTTTTCTCACGGAAGGAAAGAGGTTTGGCCTGATGCAGGGCGATCAGGCTCTTGAGCACGGAGGCGACCTCCAGCAACGAACCGGTGCGCATGCGCTCGGAGTTTTCCTTGAAGCGGTCTTTCCAGTCGCCGTTGCTGCCGTTTTCGCCGATCGAGAGAGCGTCCAGCACTTTCTGGATTTCGCCGTTGCGTACCACCCGGCGTAGGCCGACGCTACCGGCGTTGTGGCAGGGGACCATCACTTTGAGGCTACTGGCTTTGATGTGGAGCAGGTAGAACTTCTCGACCGTGGCGCCTACCGAGCGGCTGCTGATCTGTTCAATCACGCCGACGCCGTGATTGGGATAGACAACCTTATCGCCGATGTGGAAATTCAAGTCCGTACCGCTCATATTTAAGCACCCGGGAAGGCGATAGGTTCGAGGGGAAGAGGCGTCAGTAATCTCCACTAACTATGTTACTCCGGGGGCGGGGCGAAAGCAAGGGGGGCGGCTAGGCAGCGCCTGGATTTGCCCAATATCAGCCACTACCGACGGGTGGGGTGCATTGGCCGGTATCCACCCGAGATCCCTCCCTTCGCCTGAAGGACGGCTCCGGTCGGATGACTCCCATAGCAGCGAGGGTGTCGCGCCGGGGGAGAACCTGTGAGAGTGGATCCAGTGAGGGTGGATCCAGCGCATATAATCGGGCTGTGGATTCGTATCAGAAACACTCAATTTCGGGCGATTCAGACGAGGGACGTTCCCAAGACCGGAGCGCGCGGGAGCTTCCTGTCGGCCGGATCCTAGGGCTGGATGTGGGCTCGCGGAGGATTGGGGTCGCAGTGTCGGATCCGCTGGGGATCACTGCTCAGGGGCTGGAAACCTTGCAGCGCCGAACCAAGCGGCAGGATTTTGAACACCTGCAGCGTGTGATTCAAGAGTACGACGTGCGGGAGATTGTGGTCGGGCTGCCCCTGCGGATGAGCGGGGCGGAGGGGATTCAGTCGGACAACATGCAAGTGTTCGCCGAGGAACTGCGGAAGCGATTCAGGCTGCCGGTGCATCTCTGGGATGAGCGGCTCACATCGGTTGAAGCCAACCGTTTGCTGCGCGAGGCGGAGTTGTCGATCGAGAAGCGAGGGAAAGCGGTGGACCGGATGGCTGCGGTGTTGATTCTGCAAGGGTGGATGGAACGGCGGGCTTCCGGCTTTGGGCCTCCGGCTTCCGGTTCGTGACCGGAACTTTAGGCTGGCCGCATTATATAGAGAGCCGCGTCTCAGCTAAGACACCTGAATCTGTCGGTGAATTGCGAACGTGCTTTGAGCATGTCAGGCATTCCTACGGGATGCAATTGCATGACGCCCGGCGACCCGGTGTTGAAACGCCGGGCTACTATCGGGCGTCCCCATAGGACGAAGCCGCCGGCTCTACTTGCCGCGCATGGCTTTGCGGTACGTCGCTACATTCTTATTGTGTTCTTCCATGGTGCGGGCGAAGCGGTGATGGCCCTGGGCGTCGGCGACGAAATAATAGTAGTCGCTTTGGGCGGGGTGCATGGCGGCTTCGAGGGCGCTGCGTCCGGGATTGCCGATGGGTCCTGGGGGCAGGCCGGCGTTTCGGTAGGTGTTGTAGGGGGAGTGGAACTGCATGTCCGCGTGATGCAGTGCGCCTTGGTAGGTTCCCGCCAGAAGTTCTGCGTAGATGATGCTGGGGTCGGCGTCGAGAGCGATGTTCTTGGCCAGGCGGTTGTAGTAGACGCTGGCGACCAAGGGGCGCTCTTCGGCGACCGACGTTTCTTTTTCGACGATGGAGGCCATGATTACCGTGCGCTCAACATCATTCGCATTTCCGGTTTGCGGCTGCGATGGATCCGCGACAACTCTTAGTGTTGCTTCTTTGGAGTCGCCCGGGATGAGGCTGATCTGGTGCGCGACTTGGCGGAACTGCTTGACCATGGCCGCAGCCATGTCGTGCATGGTCATCATGCGGGAGAATTCATAGGTGTCGGGGAAAAGAAATCCTTCGAGCGAATGCGCTTGCGGTGCGATGTCGGCAATGAGTGCGGTGTCGGACTGCGCTACTTTCAGAAAGTCGCCGGCGGGACCGAGGCCTGCGGCTTCGATGGCGCGGGCGATGTCGAACATGGTGAAGCCCTCGGGAACGACGACCGTGTGGAAGTAGACGTCCCCGCGGCGCAGGCGCTTCTGAATATCAATAATGTTTGCCGGCTTGTCGAAGAGGTACTCCCCGGCTTTTAGGGAGCGTTTGGGGTGAACGTAGTGCCAGAGGATGAACGCTTCTTCACTGCGGATGATGTCGGCAGTTTTGAGTTCGGCGGCGATGCGGCGGGTGGAGTATCCGGGGTGCAACATGACGAAGGTCTGCGCGGAAGGCTCGGCGGGGGTCAGCACCGCCCAGGCGAACCATCCTGCGGCCCCAAGGATCCCGATCAAGATTAGCCAGAGAATCTTGCGCACAGCCACAGTTTAGACGATGAAGGATTCGAGGGTAGCTGACGATTGTGCGCCGGACTTTAGTAAGTGGTAAGAGATCGACAAAAGTCCAAGAGCGCACCCCAGGCGCTGAAGCGCGAACTCATTTTCAAGGATTAAGCGGCATAAAAGGATTTAACGGCATAACTTGAAGAGGCTGCGGAAAAACTCTTTCGTATAGTTGCGATTCCCCTGAGCGGCTAAAGCCGCAATTCATTCCACAAGACTTACGGCGCGGCTGAAAGCCGCGCCCTTTCAAAACAAGACAAAATCTGAGTTTTTCCGCAACCTCTTGAAGTCGTGCCCTTCCCAAAACTGAGTTTTTCAGCAACCTGTTGGGAGAAAGAGGGGTTGTCCGGGGAGTTATCAGGACACTCTCAAAAGTGACCCTCCCCTGCTTTTGAACCCTTTCCGGCCCTGTATACTCAAATACTTGAGAGGCATTCCGATACCTTGATGAGACGTAGTTCGCCCTTTTTGGCTCTTACCTTGTTTTTGGCGGTGCTGTCCACGAGCGGCTGCATGTTCCGCACGCGTCCGGTCGAAGACCAGTACTCGAAAACCCCGCTCAAGGAGTCCACGCAGCAGGGGCTGATTGACACCATCAATCAGCAGGCCGAAGCGATTAACTCACTGAAGGCGACTGTCGATATTGACAGCTCCGTCGGCGGCATGAAGAAGGGGCACGTCACCGACTATAAAGAAATCCGGGGTTACGTCCTGGCCCGCAAGCCGGATGCGCTGCACATGGTGGGGCTGATGCCGATCGTGCGCACGACCGCTTTTGACATGGTCAGCGACGGCAAAGACTTCAAGGTATCGATTCCGCCGAAAAACCGGTTCGTAATCGGCAAGAACGAGGTGGCGACGCCCAACTCCGACCAGCCAATGGAAAACATCCGGCCTCAGAATATCTATGAGGCGCTGCTGATCCGCCAAATTGATCCGAATTCCGAGATTGCGGTACTGGAGAACGGTTACGAGACTCTGCATGACGCTAAGGGACATCGCGTCCTGCAGGACGATTACGAACTGACCGTGATTCAGAAGTACGATAAGGGCTGGAGGCTGGAGCGCAAGATTATCTTCGGGCGCACGGATCTGAAGCCGCATCAGCAGTATATTTACAGCGAGGACGGCAGCGTCGCGACCGATGCGCGCTATGCCGAGTATAAGAATTTCGACGGAATCAGCTTTCCGTCACGCATCGAGATCTTCCGGCCGCAAGAGGAGTACGACATCACGCTGAACATGTTGAAGCTGGACATCAACAAGCCGCTGACGGATCAACAGTTCGTGCTGGAACAGCCTCCGGGAGCGGTGGTGATTCACCTGGACCGTCCGCAGTCGAGCCTGGTTCTGCCGCTGGGGAAGCAACAATAGGGCTTACGACGGCATGCGGCCTGAGAGTCAAAATCCCCACCCGCTCGCCAGAGGCGCGAGAAGAGTGGGGCACCCGGTTTCCCAAGAGGCACCCGGCTTCCCGTATTGAATTAGACAATGATGATGAACAAAATGGTGGTTGCTAACCTCGTGCATCGGCCGACGCGATCGTTGATTGCGACGAGTGCGATTGCGCTCGAAGTCGTCATGATTCTGATGGTGGTGGCGCTTTTCTACGGATTGCTGAACGGATCGAAGGAGAGCCAGCTCGGCGTCGGCGCCGACCTGATGGTGATGCCACCGGGATCCTCCGGGCTAGTTGCCATGTCGGGAGCACCGATTTCAGTGAAGGTGGGGAATGTGTTGCGGCGAATACCGCACGTGGTCACAGCCGCGCCAGTGGTTTGGGCATTCAGCCAGAAACCTCTGGAAGTTGACTACGGGATCGATTTGGCGAGCTACGACCAACTGTCTCCGGCGTTTCACTATCTATCGGGCGGGCCGTTTCAAGGGCCAAACGATGCGATTGTCGACGATTACTACGCTGGAATGAATCACAAAAAAGTCGGCGACATAGTCGATGTCCTGAACAATGCATTCCGGATCTGCGGAATCGTCCCCCACGGAAAAGGCGGGCGCAAGTTCCTGCCGTTGACGACGATGCAGGATCTGATTGGAGCGGATGGCCGCGCCTCTGTTTTTTACCTCAAACTGGACAGTCCCGCCAACATTGAGGAGACAACGAAGGCAATTCAGGCGATTCCAGGAATGGAAAAATACGCAGTTCGATCGATGGCGGAATATCTGTCGATGATGACGCCCGACAATCTTCCGGGATTTGATCTTGCTATCAAGGTTGTGATTGGCGTGGCGGTGGTGGTGGGTTTCCTCGTG
>WNGK01007925.1_pt1 | contig 11083 bp, 7 predicted proteins | sample 5400601 | NCBI WGS metagenome assembly WNGK01 (sample SAMN13153376, study PRJNA577476) | soil metagenome | isolation source: 60 cm soil or saprolite under Garry oak tree replicate 1 | place: USA:California | collected 2016-06-15
TGGGAGAGACATACGGGAAGGAGACGGTGAGAAGATGGACGATAAGGTTACCTATCGCCAGCAGGTAAATTTCTGCGGGAAGCCGCGCTGTCGCAAGTGCCGCGAAGGTGTTGGTCATGGTCCCTACTGGTATGCATATCACCTCACCGATGCCGGGCGCACGGTGCGCACTTATATTGGCAGAGAACTTCCCCCTGGCGTAGCATCTTCGCTTTCCGCTTCTAGTGATGCCATTCCTGAAGGGGATCTAGAAGAGAAGCGAGGGCATTCCATGCCACGCTCAGGAACCGCCACTCCTAAGAACCCCGCTTTCCCCATTGCGCAAGAAGGGCTATACAGCGAAATTGATGCGTTGGATCGGCTCCTGGCCTTTGACCCTACCAATGAGGCCGCATTGCAGCGCCTCATGATTGTGCTGGCGCAATCGAAGCGGCGCGGAGAAGCCATGCGCGCCTACCAGCGTTTCACCTCTGTGTTGCGCACTGGTTATGGCCGCTCGCCTTTGGCAGAAACGCAGGAGATCTATGAAACTGTACTGCATGGAGGTGACTTCTCAGATCGCGACCTCAGGATGGGCGGGGGCAGTGTGGAAGAGGGGTGGGGACCCTCGCGGTCGCCCTCTACTATTGATTCCCCCCACATTGGACGCGTTAATCAGAGTCCACTGGTTGGACGCGACCAGGAACGGAACGCGCTCTGGCAATTGTTGCTGGCGGCGGAACGGGTGAGGCTCGGCAGTGCCAATGCTGGAGTGGGAGAAAAGAAGCCTTCTGTGGTTGCCGCTCTCGCGCTTGAAAGACCGCGTTCGCAATGTATGGTGTTGATGGGTGAGTCGGGTATTGGCAAGACCCGTCTCGCGGAAGAAACCGCACGCGAGGCGCAGCGACATGGGTGGGCCGTGGTATGGAGTCATGCGTATGAGCAGGAGAGCGCGATCCCCTATCGACTGTGGAGTGAGGCGTTGCGCAATCTACTTGCACAGGGACTCTGGCAGGATGAGCAAAATACACGACGAGAGCCTACTCAGGTCTACCAACCCCTGAGAGCTTTGCTGCCTGAACTGCATGAATGGTGGTCGGAGGACGAAGGACAGAGTTTATCCGGCTCCTACCATCACAATCCCCTCTCGCCTGAACAGGAACAGGTGCGTTTGCGTGAAGCTGTGTACGAGTTGCTGACGACTATCAGTGCGCGTACACCGCTGCTCATGGTGCTTGATGATGTGCAATGGGCCGATGGAAGTAGCTGCGAACTGCTTGGGTACCTGGCGCGCCGCCTGCCTGGTCATCCCATTGTGCTGCTGGCAACATGCCGCGAGAATGAACTCTCCAATAATGCGACGCTGCGTTCATTGTTCTCGCATATGCAGCGTGAACATGCCATCGAGTATTTGCACGTTGAGCCGCTCACCGATGCCCAGATCGCAACGATTGTGTCGCATCTTCCCGATCCAATGGTACGACACATTCAAAGCCAGGCGGCCGGCAATCCTTTCTTCGCGGAAGAACTGGCTCATTCGCTGCCTCCTGGACAAATTGAGCAGCAGTCGATAGGTGAGGAAACAACCGCTTTGCCAAAGACCATCACCGCCGCCCTTAACCAGCGCGTGCGTCGGCTCAGTACGGCATGCCAGCAATTGTTAGGCAAGGCTGCTGTGCTAGGCGGCTCGTTTGGCTTTCCTCTTATTCATGTGATGGAGGCCAGCGCGACCGGTATCGAAGAAGAGACCATCCTCGACCTGCTGGACGAAGCCCTGAGTTCGGGTGTTTTGATGGAAGAGGGAACGGGAACGCGCATCACCTATCGCTTCTGGCATCCCCTGCTGGCCAGTCACCTCTACAACAACCTGTCAGCCACGCGGCGGGCGCGACTTCATCGACGCGCAGCCGAGGTCTTGCAGCAAGTATACTCCGCGCGCGAGGATGGGCAGGCGGCGGCCATTACCGAACACCTGGTGAAAGGTGGCGCCGAAGCTGGGCAAATTGTCCATTTCGCGGAACTGGCAGCGGACCATGCCTACGCGCTCTCCGCTTATCCAGAAGCCGAGCGGCAGTATCGCCTGGCGGTGCAATATGTGGAGGCTGCCGACCCGCAGCATGGACGCTCGCAGCCATCTCACCCCTTACCGGCTGAAACACGCTCGCGCCTGGCCTTTTTGTTGGAACGGCTGGCGGAATGCGTGCGTATTCAAGGCAAATTTAAGGAAGCGCGCCAGATATTTGAACGGGTACTAGAGGTACGCAATCACCGGGATCGTGCTACTTCCGGTGAATTGGACAGTCAGGAAGCCCAGATACAATCCTTGCTCTGGAGCGAAATTGGCTGGACGTGGCGCTTCACCGGAGATAACCAGCGCGCCTGGCAGTGCTGCGAACGTGGCGAACAGGTGCTGCGCGCGGCTGGCATCACAACCGGTCCAGCGCGTGCGCGGCTGCTTTTTCAACAGGGCAGCCTGCACTGGCAGGAGGGGAATTATGCGGATGCGCGCCGCAGCATCAATGCAGCCTTAAAGTTATTTGAAGAGGCGCAGTCTTCGCGTATGCAGCCTGCCGGAGACCCGGCACGTCTGACGCGCATCAGGCAGACTCTACTGGGCGACCCGGTTGATCTTGGACGTGCACACGCTTTGTTAGGCGCGGTTGACAATGCCGTTGGGGAGCGTGCCGAGGCGTTAAGCCACTTGAATACCGCGCTGGCATTATATGAACGTCATGATCGACAGCGCGAGATTGCCCACGTGTGCAATAACATCGGCTACGTCCATTTGAAACAAGGCCACTATCCGCTGGCCCGCAACTTTTTACAACGCGCCTTCACTCTGGCGGAGCGCATTGGCGACATTCCGTTGATGTCCGTCGTATTGCATAACATGGGAGAACTGGCTCTCTTGTCCAGCGGCAATGGCCTGGAAGAAGCCGAACTCTACTACAGGCGCGGCCTGGCGCTGGCGGAACAGATCAATGACCGTGAATACCTGAGCCTGTGGAATGCCGATCTCGCCATCGTCCTCTTGAAGTGCGGCAAGATTGAGAATGCGAGAGAGTGTGTGGGCCGCGCACTGACCATTGCTCGCACCATGCATAATATCCCCTGTACCGGCCTTGCCCTTATCTCGCTCGGCAATCTGAGAATCGCGCAGGCCAGGGCGACCAACAACCTTTCATATCTCAAACGCGCCAAAAAATCTCTTGAACATGCGCTCATTCTCCGGGGCCTGGAAGTTGAGACACGCGCCAAAGGCCAGGTTGCTCTCGCTGAAGTTGCCTCATTAATCCCTTCAGATGGAAAAGACATCCCTAAAATTTAGGACGCGCAACATACCAATTTTTTGAAAACCATACAACGAAGCGCAGTCAAAAACAACCATCCTGATACCCCTTCATCCGGTATACTTCCTCGTAGAGCAGGTTATCTCCAGCTCTTGTATCACCATCGATAACACGGTAGACCCACTGGTGGGATCGTATCCCGGCCTATTGTACGCAATAGGCAAAGACAACGAGGAGAGCCGTCCATGCGACACGTTATGCTTGACCTCTACGGTTGTAACCCCGATTTGCTGGCAGATGAGGCACATCTGCGGCGGGTACTCGACGAGTATCCCGCGCGTATTGGTATGGAGAAGGTGAGTCCAGTCGAGCTGCGCGACATCAAGACGAGCAATCCGCTGGACGATGGCTATTCCGGTTTTGTCATCATTGCTACCAGCCATGTCAGCCTGCATGCCTGGCCCCCCTATCGCATGATAAACATCGATATCTTCTCGTGCAATGAATTTGACGAAGCCGAAGTGGTCACCTTCGCCTGTGACATGTTCCAAACCGACGACATTGAAGTTCAATCGGTGAAACGCGCGACCCGCTCACCACGTCCGTCCAGTCAACTTGTTAGTAAGGTATTCGTATGACAAAGATGAAAATCGTCGCCGGTCTCGCATTTTTATTCAATACGCTCTGCTTCGCCACTTACTATGCCGTGGCGAAGGAAGCGTTAGACCGTATCGACCCGATCATCTTTACGTACTTTGAGATGATGACACTTGCTCCCGTAGCCATAATTATCATTATCTGCTCGTGGAGGTTTATGACCAGGGAAGTCGTCAAACGCGGTATCTTGATCGGCAGTTCGCTCTGCCTGGCATTGTTCACCATCGCTATCGCTTTGAAATATACTACTGCCACCAGTGTGGCCTTCTTCCCCGCGTTGAACGGGTTCCTGGCGGCTATCTTCGCGTGGCTCTTCTTGCGCCAGCCTATCAGGAAAGCTACCTGGTTCGCGGGCCTGTTATCCCTCATCGGTGTGGTGATGCTGGTTATGAATTCCTCAATGGGCGGCTGGCGCGGTTCCGTGATTGCCTTTCTCGGTGGCCTGTTTTTTACGGGATACGTGTTTGTGAGCGATTCAGAACAACACGCGGAAGGCTCTCACGGCTCCCATAGCTCCCATACTCACTGGTCGCTCTTCGGCATCGAGTTGCTGACCATGGCGGTCTGGGCTAACCTGGTGGTGCTGCTCTTTGGCGACTGGCACGCCGTGCATCCCTCCTTGCCAAAGGATGTATGGGTGGTACTCTTCGTCGCCGCTATCTGCACCTTTTTACCAACCTTGATCGCTGTACTCATGCAGCGCTACATCTCGCCCGTTACCGTTTCGTTTATTTACATCCTCGAGCCGGTGCTGGGAGCATTCGTTGCCAATCTGTACTTGCAAGAAACGCTGCCCATCGCTGGCTACATTGGAGGCGCTCTAGTAGTTCTGGGCGCTATCGCACATACCTGGGGAACGGCTGTCGCTCCTTCTACAGAGCAGCCCGGCCAGTATATGGAGTCGTCGGGGGGCCTGGAAATATTGCCAATATGGGATGTGCATGCGCATCGCCAGGTAGGAACAGTACCATATTCAATGTCACGTAGGGGAGAAAAACTCTTATTGCAACGACGCCGAAAACAGCGCGTCGTGCGTTTAGGCCTCGTAGAATGATCATTGTCGTCCTGGGAGGGTACTATGAAGTGCAGCGATTCCGGTGATTTTTGCATACTCTATCTTGAAGCTGAGGACGACAAAGCCACAGTGTTCAAGGTCATCGGCGAACAGAAAAAACCTGTGGTATTGATGTTGCCTGTATCGCCTGTGCTGCCTGCTCCAACTGCAACGCAAACGAAACCCAGGGTCTTCCAGCGCCCGGAGGATTTTAGCGACCTCAAACATATCAAACGCTGGCACAACCTTACCATCATTTTTGTAATCACGGGCAACGAACACCTGCGGCAATTGGCAACGCGCAATGGCTTTCCTGCCTATGCCTCCATTGATGCGCTTGGCGAGGCGCTTGAAGAGGGCCGTCTATCACTCTCTCACCAGCGCACCATGACAAAGAATGCGAAGACTGCCCCATTAGTACCGCCAGCGTCCTTTTCTATGTCCTCTGTGCCCTTCGCATCATCCTCCCCGCATGCTTCTCCGGCACGCAGTACCAGTGCGAGAAAGACGGTGCCCCTGGCGCCTCCTGCATCGCAGTGGTCTTACATGACTCAAGCGCCCGCATCCCCTCCTAATTCTACCGCCGCTCCGCATACGTCCTCACCCGCGTATGGAACTTCATCTCCTCCTGCCGGTCATGCCAGGCCGCCCGCCGTCAAACAACGGCGGCGCGGCTCACGCGCATTGCTGATTGTGCTGATTGTGCTGTCACTTCTAGCACTGGGAGGCGCTGGCCCTGGCTATTTCCTCTTCTTTGAGCATACCTCTGCCTCAAACGCTGTTGCGCCTGTGAGCGGAAATATCGTGGGACGGTTGTATTTTTTGAGCAGCGAACAGGTGAGTGAAAGCAGTAACCAGGGATTGGATGACCAGGTGCAGCTTGATCTGCATGACCTGCAGCCGCCAGCCCCTGGTAACAGTGACTATGCCTGGCTGCTGAGCGATAAAGTGCAGGGCGATACAACCGTCCTCTTGCTGGGAAAACTCTCTATCAACCAGGGCAGCGCTCACCTGTTTTACGGTGGCGATCAGCAGCATACCAATCTGCTTGCCATTACCAGCCGTTTTCTCATTACCGAAGAGAGCGCGGCTACCACTCCCATCGCTCCTTCGCCCGACTATAGTACCTGGCGCTACTACGGCATCATTCCGCAGTCGCCAGACTCCCAGGATCCAAATCATTTTAGCTTGCTCGACCACCTGCGCCACCTGTTAGCGGCTGACCCCTTGCTGGATCAACTGGAGCTGCCCGGCGGACTCTGCAACTGGTTCTATCGCAACACCGGTAAGTTGATAGAATGGACGGTCAGCGCGCGCGATCGATGGGAAGAGGCCAAAGACTTTGCCTTCGCACGCCGTCAGACTGTGCGCACCCTGGCCTACCTGGATGGACTCTCATTTCTAGAGCAGGACCTTCCCGCGGGTACGAGTGTACCCTACATTCCTAATCTCGCCAGTGTTGGGCTAACCGATGTGCATGGCTCAAACCAGACTCCGCCCAGCTATCTCACACATATCGAACGCCATCTGAATGGACTGATCAATGCTCCCGGCGCAACTCCGGAGATACGCAAGGAGGCCACGCAAATTATCGACGCCATGAGCCATGTGCGGCAGTGGCTACAGAAGCTGCATGACGACGCAAAACAGCTTCTGTCGATGACCGATGCCCAGATTGCCCAGCCGCCCGCTTTCGCACTGCTCAATGATATGGTCGACCAGGCCAACTTCGCCTACACAGGTGAGGTCGATCCCACAAGGGGCACGATGCGCAACGGGGTGATCTGGATTCATGCCCACGTGCAGTCCCTGGCGTCCCTCGATGTCGTTCAATATATTCAAAGCAGTCAATCTCCTGAAATTGTCCCCAGTATGCAGCCCTTTACAACTACCCAATCCTGGTTCTCTTTTTAAAATGAGGTGAAAAATGCGTATACGTTGGATTGTCTTTAGCTTTATCACTCTATGTATGATTGCGGGGTTAGTTGCCGGTGTCTTCTCGCGTTCTATTGAAGCTGCCTTGACCATACAGAAACTCGATGGCGCGCCACAAACGAATGCCACTCCGTCACCTGCAACTACGCCGAAAGGAACGCCCACAAAGACTACGACGCCAGTGGCGACATCCATGCCTGGAGGAGTGAACGTCTTAGCCAAAGATAGCTTTCAGCGTGCTGCCCAGACCTTCTGGGGGAAAGCCTCGGACGGGCGTTTGTGGCAGGGGGATGCCAATAGTGTGGAGGTCTTCTCTATCAAAGGAGGCGCGGGCCAGATCGATCATGGCCAGGGCGCATTCAATGCCGTGCTGGGACCGGTGAGCGCCAATGCCGAGGTCATCTTCACCAGCAGCGTGAATCACTTCGCCAACGGCGGCAAAGTCAATAGCGGGGCCGCGCTGCGCTGGGTGGATGGCAATAACTGGTACAAAGCTCTCATCGATGGCACTCAATTGCAACTGCTCAGCCGCATCAATGGCACCACGAAATCGCTCGCCACGATGCCATTTCCGGCGCAAGATGGCATCTCCTATACCCTGCGCTTTCGCGTCGTAGGCGCAAACCTGTTCGCCAAAGTGTGGCTAGCCAACCAGCCCGAACCCGCCGCCTGGATGTTGACCGTGACCGATACCGCGCTCACCCAGGGCATGGGCGGCATCCGCGTGCTGCTGCAAAATGCTTCAGTGATACGCGTGACATCGTTCCTTGAGATGACTGTAGGGAGCACCGTGTGAGTGGATTTACCAGGGCGGATCATCGCCGTCGTTCATACAAAATGCCTAAAGGAGACCGAGGGGAGATCTTATGCTGAACCAATTCAAAGCAGCCTATGTTGCTCACGCGTGGGTCAGGCGAAGCGCGTGTATAGGGCTATGCGCGGCTGGTATTCTTCTGGCCTCATTGACGGGCGGTTTTCCACCCTGGGCATGGCGTTTCCTGTTCCAGGTCTTGTCGCAGCTTGGGCGTTTGTGGCAGTTGCATGGCATCGGTATCATCCCGCCACTGTTTGGCCTGACTGTGCTTGCGCTAACCCTCTTCGTGCTGTGGGGCCTTATCCTGCTGGCTGTTCTTCTCATAGTGCGTCACTGGTGGCGCGCAAGCAGGGAACTTTATGAATTCGATGAGGACCTGGCTCGGGCCGCTACCAACCCAACAGCATTGCAGGAAGAAGAGGAAATGATCTACGACATCCCGCTTCCATTGTCGTCTTCTGTAGGGGCGAGGGCGGTAGGGAGTGGTGGGGAAGGCCTTTATGGTCGCCCGCGGGGTGGGGGTGATCGTGTTCCCGCAAGATTTGAGCAAGATGAACAGGACGCGGGCGACCATAAAGGCCCTCCCCGCAACCCTGCCCCACTCTCGCCCCTACGGAATCAAACTCCGTCGCGTACTCCTATCATGGCGAAGCCTGCGCGTAACGTGCGTTATGATGTGCAGATGAACAATGCTTATATGGGTGCGCCGACCGTGCCTGTCGCGCTGGTAGACGCGCAGGATGCTCACTCTGCCGGTAGTTCGATCTACCTGGATGTAGGTACGGGGCTGGATGCTGGCCTCAAACGCCGGGGTCAGCCGAACGAGGATACCTTGCTCGCGCTTCCCACCATTCGTACTTTGCGCAAGGGAGCGCAGCCGGTGGGTTTGTTCGTAGTGGCCGATGGTATGGGTGGTCATGGTAACGGACAGGAGGCCAGCCGCCTGGCGATTTCATCGCTGCACGATGCCATGCAATTAGCCTTAGTAGACGGCCCGGAGGACGATATCTACGAGGAGCTCCTGGCCGAGGGCGTGCATACCGCCAATCTTGCCGTCCACCAGCGCAATCGCCAGAAACAGGCTGATATGGGCACGACTATCACCGCCGTCTTGATTATTGGGAATACAGCCTATGTTGCCAATGTAGGCGATAGCCGCACCTACCTGTATCGTGAAAGCGATGGACTCATAAAAGTTACGCGCGATCACTCGGCGGTGGCCCGGCTGGTTGAGACGGGAGCCATTACCCCCGACGAAGTCTATACGCATCCCAAACGCAACGAAATTTATCGCAGCCTGGGCAATTCCGCCTCCGTCAAAGTGGATACCTTCACCGTTCCGCTCAAAGTTGGCGACCTGCTGCTACTCTGCTCCGATGGCCTGTGGGAGATGGTGCGTGACGCCGACATCGAGCGAATCGTCGAAGCGGCGCTGCCTGTCTCATCGCAAATATGCGATATGCTGGTAGAAGCTGCGCTTGCAGGTGGTGGCAAAGACAATATCAGTGTCATCTCGGTATGTGTCAGGAATAATGCATATTGAGACGAGGGCAACCTTGCGGTCGCCCTCGCTTGCCTCAAGGATGTTCATCGATTTTTTGGAATGTCCCAGACGTGGGTATGCGCCGTAAACCCGGCAATGGAGGCGGCAGTGATCCCGATGTTGGGAATGGACGCAAACCATTGGTGGGAGTTTGTTGCAGAGGTCCCGATACCGGTGTCTCCGGCAAAGGGCCGGATGCCGGGAATGGCCGGGTTCCTGTTGAACCTGTGACCATCCTTGCAGGGGTACGCTGTTGGTGTTGGGGAAGCGGCTGCGTATTGGGACGATCAATCCCTGGATTCGGTGTCATTGGATTGAGTATCGGCATAACGTTGTGGCTGTTGACGCGCAGAGCGACCAGCAGGCGATTGATCTCAATAAATTCGCTGCACGATGCTGGCACTATTAAGGGAGTACCCCTGGCGGCGCGTTCTAGAGCGACACTTAACTCACTTAGCGAGCGTACCAGGCGCTGCATATAGATACTCGTCTGACCCAGGCGCATCAGGCGTTCTGCCATCAAGTTCAGGCTGCCCGCGAGGGGTAACAATGCGCCGCTGGTCAGGTTGGCCCTGGCGCGCAGGTTGCCATTAGCTAATTGCGCCTGCACGTCTTTGAGATGTACGATCCCCCGTTCAAGTTCAGCACTGTGTTCGGCAATATGGTGTGACTGCTCTTCAATACGTTGATTGGCTCGCTCCAGGTCTTCCAACGCCTCCGCTTGCCGGGCTGCCAGGTGCGCGTTCTCCCAGAGTGTGAGTAGCTGGCGCGCAACAACTAGCGCAACTACTCCCATCGTCGCGAAGAGCAGTACCGGGCGAATTGCTATCTGACCGCTATCGCTCGAAAGGACGTTGAAGGTCAGAGCCAGGAAGAGCATCGATAGGAGGATGTAGGGGAGGTAGCGCGAAAACCCAAAGACATTGCGCTCACTCGAACGCTCCATGCGCTCCTGGATGACCTCCGGAGGGGTAACGGGCAGGAAACGGCGCAGGAAAGCGGCTACTCCAATCGTCATCATGCCCAGCGGCCAGCCCAGGTCAATCCACGTGGCCTCGACGTAGGTTCCGGCGTTGTTTTGGACATTGAAAAGGAAGTCGGAGAAGACGAAAAAGCATAGGCCCAGGCCGACGACCAGCAGACCGGTACGTCGCGCAGTCGCCAGGTAGGTGCGCCCCTGGCCGCGCATCAAGAGGAACACTACGCAGCTTAACAGCGCAGTATCCGCGATTGGATAATATAATCCAAGGAATTTCGCCAGGTTTGCCTCTCCCGGAGCCTGCGCCAGGGAACCCAATAGCAAATACCACGCGATGGCCAGGATAGAACCCATGGCAATCAGGCTATCCATCAGCAGCAAGGCACGTCTGCTGCCCGAGCCTGGAGACGGCTGTAATAATAATCCAAGAAACATCAACGCGGGGAAGATGGAATAGCCGATATCCGCGTATGATGGAAATGGCGTCTGCCCGATGGAGATATAGTAACGCCAGAAACTTTCTCCGAGACCCCACATAATCACTCCCAGGCCAATTAGTGCCCAGGCTACCCGCTCAAACTTAATCCAGGGTTCTACATGCTCCCGTCTTCCCATCGGTACCAGCACACTACAAAGTATCAGCCCTCCGCCGATAAATGCGCCCGTGAGTGGTGAGAACTGGCCCACCCGCAGTGCGATAACACCACCCAGGTGAAAGACCACAATAATAATCATCCCTGCCGCTATCCACCCGATCGCCTTGATGACCGTAAGCGCGCTTGAACGTGATTGCATGAGTACCTCCCATTCGCGTACATGTCTTGCATCTTGT
>WNGK01010226.1_pt1 | contig 11083 bp, 9 predicted proteins | sample 5400601 | NCBI WGS metagenome assembly WNGK01 (sample SAMN13153376, study PRJNA577476) | soil metagenome | isolation source: 60 cm soil or saprolite under Garry oak tree replicate 1 | place: USA:California | collected 2016-06-15
GTTGGTGGGATGGTGTATGGACAAGCTACACAGCCGCGCGCAAGGCTCGAGCGGCCGCAACTGGTGCGTTGATCCTTGGGATCGTGGCTTTCGTGCCGCACTCCCAATTCGGTCGCGTGGATAAGTGGCCGTTTGGCCAATGGATCCAAACCAAGTCCACAGCGGACGCAGAGCAGGAGTTGCGACGAGCAATTGAGGCTTTCCTGTCCAGTGATGAGGCCCAACGTCGGCAGAGGAAGATGGCGCCGGACCGATGAGGCCGCCTGGTGTGTCATGCAGTTGACCTGTTGGATAGGCCAAGCAGCGATAGATAATCCTTCATTCGCGTGAGGATCAGGCCGTGGGCTTTTGTAGTGCATCCCCGCCGAGACTTTCGCGAGAATCGTCGGGGATTTCCCATTCGTAAGCGAATTTGGTCACCTTGAGGATCACCGACGTGTCAGTCTTCGCAATTCCTGGGATCCTCGCGAGCTTCGTTGAAAGCAGGTCAAGCAACTCCTCGTGCGATCGAAAAAAGACCTCGATGATCAAGTCGTACGGTCCAGTGGAGTAGCCGACGTAGCGAGTCTGAGGCAGCGCCTCGAGCGCGGCCGCGACGTCGGCGACGCCAGTCATGTCGACGCTGATGCCGACGATTGCACTCATCGGCATACCCATCACCTCAGGGCTGGGCACTGCCACAACCTTGATCAGGTTCTCCGAGACCAACCGGCCAATCCGCTTCCGCACCGTGGTCTCAGTAACGCCGAGCTGCTGTGCGATTTCGGTGTTGGGGCGCCTGCCGTCCTTCTGCAGCAGGCCGATGATCTGTCGATCGAGGTCGTCGTACGGCCGGTTCGGGGGGCGGCTGGAGGCTCGGAGCCTGACTCTACCTGGCATCAAAGCGTTGGCCGTACGCTAGCACCCTTAAGGTCGAAGGTCAATTCAGCGCTGCCTCCTGGGAACGAAAATCGATCCAAAGCGTCCACGGCGGTGTTGACAATCGTCGATTTAGGGCTTAGTGTGCCCACATTGCGTCGAGGGTAGCGACGCGCAGATGCGGGCGGGGCTAGGCGCCCCGGAGGGGAGCAACCATGTCCGAGTCCAGGGCAGCCCAAGAGGATGACGTTTATCTCAAGCAGTTCGGCTTCGAGCCGAAGCTCAAGCGAGCAATCGGGTACATATCCAGCTCGTTGTTCGCGATCGCATTCCAGGGCCCGACAACTGGAGCACTTCTGATCACCGGCGCGACCCTTGCCTTTGGTGGCCCTGGGTTCATCTGGTCCATCCCGCTGATCTTCATTTTTCAATTAGTCGTGGCATTAACGTGGGCCGAACTAAGCTCCCACTACCCGCTCGAGGGCGGGATCTACCAGTGGGCGAAATACCTCGGCGGCGAAGGCGTGGGTTGGGCGACCGGCCTCTTTTATCTCGTCGCCATCATCCTGGTGATGCCTGCGGTAGGGCTGGTGATCAACATCGTTCTGGCCGGGGTCTTTCCTGACCAGATCAAGTTCAACTCGACGACTGAAATCGTGATCTCGTTCCTCACGATCATCGCCACAGCCTTGGTCTTGAGTACGTCGGTCCGGGTGGTCGCGCTGATCAACAACGTCGGCGTCACCCTCGAGCTAATCGTTCTTCTGGGGGCAGCGATCCTGCTCCTCGGCCACGTCCATCAGCCGCTGAGCGTGCTTTTCACGACGGGTGGGGTCGAAGGAAGCGGGAGCTACATTGTTCCGTTCCTCATCGTCGTCGCGCTGGTGATTACGCAGTTTGTCGGATTTGAAACTGCCGGGGCATTCGCGGAAGAAACCAAGAATTCTAGAGTGAGCCCGGCCCGGGCGATTGTCACCGCCCTCGCGGGGGCCTGCCTGTTCGTGTTCATCTTCGACTTCGCGCTCATCCTGTCGCTGCCTGATGTAGCTAAAGGGATGAAGGAGCCCGAAGGTGTGATCCCTGCAACGCTGACCACTAACCTCGGTTCGTTCGGCGCCAAGGCGTTTCTGATCGCGGCATTCGTTGCCGTGTCCAGCACCTCGATTGCCACCTTGGCGGCGATCGTTCGCATGATGTACGGCATGGCGCGGGATAACCAACTTCCAGGCTCCCGTTACCTGACTCGACTCGCGGGAAATGGCGAACCCGTCATCTGCATAGTCGTCGCCGCGCTCTTGAGCATGGTCCCATTGCTGTTCGTCCAGCAGATCCCGGTTTTGATCGCGGCAATCACGTTCATGATCCTGGTTCCGTACTTTCTGGTCCTGGCCTCCATGATCAGGAGGCGGCTCGGTGGCTGGCCGACCACAAGCGCACCGTTCAAGTTGGGTGCGTGGGGCACGCCGCTTGCGATCATCGGAACCGTGTGGGTAGGCTTAGTCGCAATCGACGCAGCCTGGCCAAGGGCAGCGACCAATCCAAACCTGGGCTCATTCCCAATCCTCGAGGAAGCATTCGTCGTGACGGCCGTGTTCGGCGCGCTCTGGTGGTTCCTCGTACTTCGACGCCGAGCCAAACAGCCGGTGGGGCCCGACGCGCCGGCAGCGGCCGGGGTGACGCCGGCAGCATCGCGCTAAGCAACCTCGGCAGACCGTGATGGACCTCAACGGGCTGCTGGACACGGTCGAGAGGTCGCGTTCGAATCCGCCACCGTTCGCCGGGCGAGACGCTCCAGATCTGGAGTTCTCGCTCGGCGAGTACGGCCTGCGGTATGCCGCCGCAACGGGGCTCATGAGCGAGATGAACCTCGATGCACTGGTGCTGGCCCAGCCCAACACGATCCGCTATATATCCGGACTGCAAACCTGGCTGTGGATCCTGCCGCCGCTGCTGCCGGCGGCGGCCATCGTTCCTCGCGACCCTGGTCAGGCGGCACTCGTCGCGACAGTAGTCGAGAAGGGCGGGGTGCAGGCGACCAGCTGGATGTCGCCCTGTCTCTACGGCCTTAACGACGACCCGATTCAAGCGATTACCGACGCCCTTGCGAAGCGTGGGCTCGAGCGAGGCCGGTTGGGTTTCGAACTTGGCCTCGGACAGCGACCCAACTTGAGCCCGCAGGATCACCAGCGTCTAGTCGCCAGTCTGCCAAGGGCGGAGATCGTCGATGTCGCGCTGCCGATCTGGGCGATGCGATCGTTGAAGAGCGCGGACGAGATATCGCGATTGCGCGAGGCGGTGCGGCTTTCGGAGATCGGCTATGTGGCGGCTCTCGACGCGCTGAAGCCGGGTGTCACCGAGGCCGAACTCACGCGAATTGCAGCTCAGGCGATGCTCGCCGCCGGTGCACGTCCGTCGGTCACGCCCATGACGCTCATCTTTCTCGCCGGACCCGAGCGATACCGCCAGGTCGTGCAGCCCGCGAGCGACAGGGCAATCGGAGCGGGCGAACAGGTGTGGTTGGACGGAGGATGCTCTGTTAATGGATACCGCGCGGACTTCATCCGTTCAGGTGTCATCGGACGGCTGAGCGATTCCGCCGAGCATTACTACGAAGTCGCGGTGCAGGCCCTGGACGCCGCGGTCGAGGCGCTCGGGCCAGGTCGCAAGCTGGGCGAATCGTGGAGCGCCGCGCAGGCGTGTTTCGACGACGCGGGCGTGGGTGAATACACGCTGATCCCGGGCCAGATCGGTCACAGCATTGGCCTCGACCATTGGGAGCTGCCGCTTATCGGCCAACCAGGCTCGGAGCAGGGGGAGGTGATCGCGCGGCCGGGCATGGTGCTCTGCGTCGAGCCAACGATCGTAGGCATGGGCGGCGACGACGAGTGGAGGAGTGGAATTTTCACAGCCGAGGACCAGGTCGTCGTCACTGAGTCGGGGGTCGAGGTATTGACGACAGAGATACCCCGAGCGTTGGTGAGGCGATGACGTCACACCTGTCTGGCCGCGTGCTCTACCTCAATCCGATGGACTACGGGACGAACCCGGGCGTCGACGCCATTGCCCACGGCCTGCAACACCGCCTCCGCGCGGCTGGCCTCGAGCTGCGTGTCGTGTTCAACGACTTCACTCGTGCTGATTGGCGCGAGCGAGCATCATCCACCATCGATTTCGCGATCGCAGCTGAAATTCGCGCGATCATCATCTATGTGCTCGACCCGACCGAGCCTGCAGCCGCTGTCGCTCGTGCGCGCAAATCGGGGCTGCAAGTGTTCAGCTTCGAGCGGCCGCGATTTCCTGTGGACGGCTCGCTCGTTTATCCGAACTTCAACCAGGGCACCTACATAGCGGAACATCTGGCCGACCGGCTTCAACCAGGCGTGAACGTGGCAGTGGTCGGTGGCCCAAAGATCATCGACGACGATGAGCTCGTGGCCGGGATCGTCAACGGAGTGGATCGCAGCGGTCTGAATCGCGTCAACGACCCCACCGAGGACAGGTATCGAAACCAGACCGACCTCCGGCCGGGAGGCCGTGAGACCGCCATGCGCATCCTCGCGGATTTCCCGCAACTAGACGGCATGGTCCCGTTCAACGACGAGACGATGCTCGGGACGCTGGATGCTTTTGCCGAAACGGGCCGCACAGGAATCAAGGTTGTGTCTCGGAACGGCACGCCGAAGGCGGTTCAAGCAGTGCGCGATGGCCGCTCCGAGGGAACGTGGGATATCAATGCGCCAGGAATCGGTGGTGCGCTGGGCGACATGGTGGTGGGCCGCCTCGAATCCAGCTCGCAAGAGGATGGAGACCTTGCCATCGGACCGATCGGACAGATGATTGACTTGTCGAACGTTGATCGGTGGAAGCCGTGGTCCGAGCGGATACCATTCGCGCCCCTCGCCGAGGGTCTTGGAGATGGCTAAGAAGGTCCAGTCCACTCATCCAGTCCTGGCGGACGAGCGATCGGAGTACGAAGCCAGGCGCGAGGAGCTCAAGAAGGCCGGCATTCGCTACTGCCTCGCGGCATACACGGATGTGCACGGGGTGGGCAAGGCGAAATGCGTCCCGATCGACCACTTCAGCGGCATGATGCGGGGCTCGGAGCTGTTTACGGGCTCGGCGCTAGACGGCCTCGGCCAGGAGCCGAACGACGACGAGCTCTCGGTGCGGCCGGACCTGAACCGCATCGTGGAGCTGCCTTGGATGCGAGGATATGCGTGGGCGCCAGGCCACCTCTACTACCACCACAAGCCGTGGCCGATGTGCAGCCGAGTGGTGCTGCAGCGCGCGGTCGATCGCGCTGCTGCCCTCGGCTATGTGTTCAACCTTGGAATCGAAACCGAGTTCTACCTGGTGCGGAGGGAGAACGGCGATGTCGTTCCAGCGAACCCGCGCGACATCCTCGCTAAGGCTGCATACGACATCACGGACCTGCTCGCGAACATGCCGTTCATGGACGAGGTGATCGGTTACATGAACCAGCTGGGCTGGGACGTGCACTCGTTCGATCACGAAGACTCCAATTCGCAGTTCGAATTCGACTTCTCGTACACAGATGTGATGTCGATGGCCGACCGCCAGACTCTGTGGCGGATGATGATGAAGGAAGTCGCGCGCCGGCACGGGTTCGAGCTCACCCTCATGCCGAAGCCCTACGCGAATCGCACCGGAACGGGTGCGCATTTCAACATGTCGCTGGCTGACATCCATTCTGGAGCCAACCTCTTCGCGGATCCAGACGACCCCCGCGGCTGTGGCGTCTCCCGGCTCGCATATCAGTTCATCGGCGGCGTGCTCGCACACGCGCCGGCATTGACTGCGGTGGCTGCGCCGACCGTCAATTCGTACAAGCGTCTGGTGAAGTCGGGATCGATGACCGGCTTTACCTGGGCACCAATTTTCCGCTCATACGGCGGAAACAACAGGACGCACATGCTGAGGATTCCACTAACCAGCCCGCGCGTTGAAAGTCGCGCTGTGGATGCGACGTGCAATCCATACCTCGCCGCGGCCGCGTATCTGGAGGCGGGACTCGAGGGAATCGAAAAGGGGCTCGATCCAGGTGAGCCGCGACACGAGAACATGTACCTACTGTCTGACGCTCAGCTGGCTGAACGCGGAGTCAAGATGCTCCCCAGGACCCTGCTCGAGGCCGTCGAAGCCTTCGACGCGGACCCGCTGATGGAGCGAGTATTCGGCCCAGAGCTGAGAACCGCGTACGTCGATCTGAAGTCTCGCGAATGGTGGGGCTACCACAACCACATCTCCGCCTGGGAAATCGACCGCTACCTGACCTTCTTTTGATGCGTTGACACTGCGCGATACTGCGAACGCCGAGGCCGTTCAACGCCTGGCAGCCGCGGACGCAGTGCTGGTCGACGTGTTGCCGCTGGCGCAGGCGGTGCCCGAATTCGATTCGCGCACGGTGCTTACGTCGGGGGCGCCGCTGCCTTGGGATCAGTACGTAGGAGGACAGCGCAACGGGATCATCGGCGGCGCCGTCCATGAGGGCCTGGCAGAGAACCCGCAGGATGCTGTGGAGAAGCTAGCCTCGGGCGGGATCCGGGTGCAACCGTGCGGGGATTATCGATGCGTCGGCTCGCTGGCGGGAATCTACACGGCTTCTATGCCCGTATTCGTGGTCGAAAACCGGATGGGCTCGAACCGCGCATATTGCAATCTGTTTGAGGGCGTCTCTCGCCACCGACTTAACTACGGCGTCTTCAACAGCGAGGTCGACCAGAATCTCCGCTACATAGCCGATGTCATAGCCCCGACTCTCGGCGAGCTGGTCCGGCTCGCGGGCGGTGTGCCGCTGTTGCCGATCATGAAGCGTGCCCTACATATGGGGGATGAGCTGCACAGCCGCAACACGGCGGCGACGCTCCTGTTCATTCGAGAGCTGTTGGAACCACTGATGCAGCTGCAAACACGTTCCCCCCAGGAAGTGAAGCAAACGCTCGACTATCTGAAGTCGAGCGACTACTTCTTCCTGCGTCTCTCGATGGCCGCATCGCGTACCGCGGCTGACGCCGCGCATGGCATCCAGGGCTCCAGCGTAGTCACCGGCATGGTGTTCAATTGCCGGAATTTCGCGATCAGGGTGAGTGGCCTTGGCGATGAATGGTTTCGGGGCCCGCTGCCGACCATGTACGGAGCCAAGCTGTTCGAGGGTTTCTCCGCAGCAGACATCGAGTTCATGGGAGGGGAGAGCACCTTCAACGAGACCGCGGGCTTGGGAGGCTTCGCGCAGGCGGGGGCTTTCCCTCTGCAGGAATACCAGGGTGGGTCGGCACAGAAGATGGTCGAGGCGAACCTCGCCATGTATGACATTACTCTGAGCGAGCATCCCGAACTCAAGATCCCGTATTTCGGATTTCGCGGCGTGCCAATCGGAATCGAGATCCATCGCGTCGTTCAGACCGGCATCACGCCGATTCTGGACATAGGGATAGCGGGCAACGCCGGGGGCCAAATCGGCGCCGGCAGCTTCAAAGCTCCGCTGGAATGTTTTGAGGTCGCAGTCGAAGCGTACGCAGAAACCTATCCCTGAGGATGCGGACGCATCGATCGCTGAAGCCGCGGTCTTAAGCCTGTTGCTGTCGCAGGATGCGCGAGGCGCACCGTACAGCAACGCCGGTGGCAAATGGTGCTGAACGGCGGCAGTCAGCGGCCCCTCAGCGAATTCGGACCACCAGTTCTGAACGGGCTGCTGCGATCTGTTAACCGCAAGGTCAGGGTTCGAATCCCTGTCCCGGAGCCAGATCTGATTACCGAATCGCGATCTTGACTGCGGGTCTTGACACGTCTGCCAGGCCCGTGGTGCTGGGCCCTTATGGGAACTGAACGTGCGAGTTGACCATCAGAGCTAGCCGTGTTCTCGATTGGGACCGGTGAGCCCACGCCTGCCGGTGTCACCATGTTGCGGTCCGATGACCGCCGAGATTGTAGGCAGGGAGCAGGAGCTCGCCAAGGTCGATGCATTCATCGACGCGGCCGGACGCGCGCCTAGAGGGCTGGTCCTCGAGGGTGAGGCAGGGATCGGCAAGTCGACGGTCTGGAGAGAGGGGGTCGAGCATGCCCGCGCACGTGGAGTTCGCGTCCTTACGTCGCGCCCGGCCGAAGCCGAGCTCGCCCTGCCATTCGTCGGCCTCGGTGACCTTCTGGAGGGCGTTGCCGATACTGTCCTGCCGAGGTTGTCGCCACCAAGGCGACGAGCCCTCGCTGCGGCGCTGCTCCACGAGGACGCGCAGGACGACCGGCACGATTCGCGCGCACTCGGGGTGGCGATTCGCGATGCGCTCGTCATTCTTGCCCGAGACCAGCTGCTGCTCATCGCGATCGACGACGTCCAGTGGTTCGATGACTCATCGGCACGAGCGCTCGCGTTCGCGCTTCGTCGCCTAGACACCCACCCGGTTCTGGCTCTCGTAGCTCGGCGCGGCACCCAGGTCACTCACGTTGAACAAGCGATCGACACAGAGAGCATCGCGATAGGACCGCTCAGCCTCGGTGCGATACACAAGTTCCTGCACGACCGGCTCGACAGGGCGTTGCCGCGGCCCGCCGTCCTGCGCATTCACGAGGCATCCGGGGGCAATCCCTTCTACGCACTCGAGCTTGTGCGGACGCTCGACGTGACCGACGAGCTGACAAAGCCGATTCCGATGTCGGAGAGCCTGGAGCGGCTGCTCGAGGTCCGGCTCAGGGGCCTTCCCAAGGCTGCGCGCGATGCACTGCTGCTTGTGGCTACACATGGGCGGCCGATGGCGCGGCAGCTTCCGATGAAGTCGCTGGCACCTGCATTCAAGGCGCGCGTGGTCGAGGAGTCCGAGGGTGTTGTTCGCTTCTCCCATCCCCTGCTGGCGTCGGCTGTCTACGCCGGCGCGTCACTCGAGGACCGGCGAAACGCGCACAGCGCGCTGGCGAGGACGGTAGACGACCCGATAGCGCGAGCTCGCCACCTCGCACTCGCTGCCGCCGGGCCGGACGCAAAGATCGCCGTCGCGCTCGATGCAGCCTCTGCAGCAGCCAACCTCCGGGGGGCAACGATGGCGAGCGCCGAGTTGGCCGAACTGGCGCTGCGCGTGACTCCGGAACTGATCACGAAGACAAGCGGAAACGGATGCTGGCTTACGCCGAGAAGCTTTGCGACGCGGGCGACGGCCGACGAGCGATCGCGCTCCTGGACCAAGCACGCAAGACCGCGCCGCCCGGAGTAGAGCGGGCGAGGGTGCTGGTGGCCCTCGCTCGCGCCGAGGAGTCTTTCGTCGGTGCGCGCGAAGGGGTGGTCCGCTTCCGAGCAGCCCTCGCGGAAGCCGAGGGCGACGCAGCACTCCTGGCAGAGATCCATCTGAGTCTCGCTGATCTGATGATGGACACTGAGGACGGAAAGGTCGCTCTCGAGCATTCCGAACTGGCCGCGCAGGCCGCAACGAGCGCGGGTGAACCCGCGCTGAGATGCCGGTCGCTCGCGATGTATTGCCTCCTCCATTCGCGCACCGGCCTCGGTTCCTCGGACGAGGAGATGGAGAAGGCGCTGGCGATCGAGCGGTCACTTCCTCCGTCACAGAAGACAAGTGCGGCAACCAATGCGCTCGTCTACCAGCTCATCTGGTCGGGCCGGCTTGACGAGGCGAGGCGGGTGCTCGAACGATGGCGCGCCGAACTGGCCGCCGCGGACAGCCGCCAGCAGGAAGAGGCCCTCTGGTACCTCAGCATGCTCGAACTACGGGCCGGCAACTGGAGGCCGGCGGCTCGCCACGCCGCCGCGTCGCTTGCCATCCGGACCGGGCATCGAGCGGTCCTCGGCTTCATCGAGCTCTCGCGTGGCGAACCCGAAAAGGCACTCCAGTATCTAAGAAGGGGATGGGAAATCCGCGACACCGTGATGCTGCTCGAGCCGGGCCACCGTTTCGAGCTCGCGGATACACTCGAAGCGCTGATCGCTGTCGGCGACCTGAAGGAAGCAGAGGAGAAGCTGTCGCCGTGGGAGGAGCGCGCCCGCGCGCTCGACCGTTCCTGGGCTCTTGCGATCACGGCGCGGTGCCGCGCGCTCCTACTGGCGGCGCGCGGTGACATGACCGGCGCGCAACAGCAATTCGAGCGAGCCCTGCGAGAGCACGAGCGGACGCAGGACCCCTTCCAGCACGCCCGCACTCTCCTCGCCCTCGGCGCCACCCAGCGACGCGCCAAGCAGCGCGCGGCCGCGCGCGCGTACCTCGAAGGGTCCAAGGAGATCTTCGACCGGCTGCCCGCGCCGCTGTGGGCGGCCAAAGCGCGTTCCGAGCTGGCTCGCATCGGAGGCCGCCCACCGGCAAACAAAGATGAGCTCACCGAGGCCGAACGTCGCGTCGCTGCGCTCGTGGCCGAGGGCCGCACCAACCAGGAGGTCGCCGCTTCGCTGTTTCTCGGCGAGCGCACAGTCGCGAGCCACCTGACGCACATCTACGCCAAGCTCGGAGTCCGTTCGCGCACCGAGCTTGCGCGCCGCCTGCATTAAAGATCAGCGGTTCTTACGTTTCCTCCGCGTCGCCGGGGGTCTAGCTTGGCCGCATGCCGAGCTACCTCGTCGAGACGTATCTCCCGCGCGGCCGGGCGGGAGAGCGAACAGCTCGCACGCGGCGTGCGCGCTCGGCGGCCGATGAACTGACTCGAGAGGGAACCCGCGTCCGCTTCGAGCGCTCGATCCATGTGCCGGAAGACGAGATTTGCTTCTTCGTCTTCGACGCACCTTCGGGCGGCTACGCCGCGCTTGCGGCGCAGCGCGCCGACCTCGATCCGTTCCGCGTTGTCGAAGCCGTCACATCTGAGAAGAAGGAGAGCAAATGAGATTCTTCAAATCGAAACTGTCTTGGGCCCTATTTCTGCTAGGCATCATGGGATTTGCGGCTTACGGCGGCGACGTACTGGCCACACCGCCGTCCGGCCTGAACAACGTGCTCCTCGCACGAGGCACCGACCAGTCTGAGGGGACCCTCCCGATTGAAGAGGGAACGGACATCGTCGTGTCGCAGATCACGGTGATCCCCGGGGGCTCCTCCGGATGGCACTCTCATCCAGGTGGAGCGATCATCGTTGTCCACCAGGGTAACCTCACCGTCTACAAATCCGTCGGCAGCCAGTGCCAGATTTTCACTTACTCGGCAGGGCAGGCGTTTATTGAGCGACCTGGCGAAGTCGACGACGTGGTTAGCACCGGCGCGATTCCATACGTGCTGTATGT
>WNGK01011662.1_pt1 | contig 11082 bp, 7 predicted proteins | sample 5400601 | NCBI WGS metagenome assembly WNGK01 (sample SAMN13153376, study PRJNA577476) | soil metagenome | isolation source: 60 cm soil or saprolite under Garry oak tree replicate 1 | place: USA:California | collected 2016-06-15
TGGCTGGCCAGTTCTGGGCCGCCCACGGCCTGCAGTGTTCCGATATGACCTCGCTGATCGGCAACAACGTGGCCGGCATGGTCTTCGACGCGGCGAAATCCATGGACCGGGTGACGATCACGGTCTATCAGTCGGCGGCGGGCAACAACATCCTGACCTGGCTGCAGAACGCCGTCGACCGGCTGATCAGCGCGCTGGGCAACGCCATCTACTTCCCGTACCTGGCGCCGGTGGTCATCCTCGGCGCGATCTGGCTCGCCTGGCAGGGACTGATCCGCAAGCGCGCCACCCGGACCATCGAGGGCACGCTGTGGATGGTGGTGGCCTGCGTGGCCGCCATCGCGCTGATCGGCAAGCCCGCCACGTTCACCGGGGTCGGGACCACCGTCTCCAACGGCGTCACGCAGGTCCTCAACACCGCGTTCTCCAAGCTGCCCGCCCCGGCGGGCAGCAACTGCCTGCCGGTGCAGACGGGCGACCCGCAGAGCGTCACCGGCAACTTCGCCTTCACCTCGGGTAACGGCCTGGTAGACGAGAACGCCAACGAGCTGTGGTCGGTCCTGGTGTGCAAGCCGTGGCTGTACGGGGAACTCGGCACCACCGCCTACGCCGCGCCAGGCAACGCCAATAAGACCGTGGTGGACACCTACGGCCGGCAACTGCTCTGGGCGCAGGCGATCGCGGCCAACGAGACCCCGAGCACCGCGCTGATCCAGGCCAAGACGTCCACCTATACCGGCATCGCGACCGCCATGCAGCAGAACAACCCGGCCATCTACCCCCTGTTCCAGGGCAACCAGTGGACCACCCGGTTGGAGATCGCGTTCGCCGCGATGTTCGCCGCGCTGGTGGCTGGCCTGCTCATCCTGCTGATCGCGCTGACCCTGATCGTGCTCAAGCTCGGCTTCTTGCTGCTGCTTGTGGCCGGGCCGTTCTTCCTGATCATCGGGACCCATCCCGGGTTCGGCCGGGTCATCGCCATCCGCTGGTTCGAGATGCTCGTCGGCGTGCTGATGAAACAGGCGGCGATCGCGGTCGTGCTGTCCGTGCTGCTTTACTGCTATTCGCTGATCATGGGGACGGCGGACGCGGTGCTGCCCTGGGCGCTGAAGATCCTGATGATCGCGCTGGTCACGGTGGCCGTGTTCATCTACCGCAAACCCTTCAGCCACCTGTTCTCCGCGGTCGGCTACGGCACGATCGGCTCGCAGGAGCGGGCCGAGTACAGCCTGCGTGAGGCGGGCGCCACGTTCCGCCGGTCCACGCTCGACGCGGCGACCGCGGCCGTCCCCGGGATGGCGGGCTACCGGGCCGCCCGGTGGGCGCGCCGGAACCCGGGCCAGGCGGCCTCGGTGGCCGCCGGGGCGGCGGCCGGCGTGGCCGCGGGCACCGCGGCGGCGACAGAAGCCGCGGGGACCGGCTCGGCCCAGGCCGGGACCGGCGATGCCTACGCGTCGCGGCTCCGGCCGGACGCGCCGCCCCCGGCCGACGGGGACGGCGAGGTGAGCTCGGGTACCCGCCGCGTCGTCAGCGGGGTCAGCGGTGCGGGCTCGGCCCGGGCCAGGAACGCGGCCGAGGCCGACAGCGGCGGGCGGGTCGCCCCGCCGCTTGACCTGCCACCACGATCGGACAGCGGCGGGCCGGGCGGCGGATCAGCCGGCCTGGCCGGGTCGGCCTCCGCCTGGTCTCGCGGCGCCGGGCGCTCGGCGGGCGCCGGACCGCGGCCCCGGGCGGCGTCCGCCCCTGCGCCAGGATCCTCCGCGCCGGTCAGGAGCCAGAGCCGCGCGGGCGGGTCCGCGCCGCCCATCCACCGCGGCGGCTCCCGTCCCGCCAACTCCGGCGGGTCCGGCGGATCGGGCGGGTCCGGCGGGTCGGGCGGCTCCGGTCCGGCCTGGCCGGCCAGCGGCTGGCCGGCCGCGGGCGCCAGTCAGGTGACGAGACGGTCCGGCGGCCGGGCGAGGCCGACCCCGCCGCCACCCGCGGAGCCGGCGGGCCAGGGCGGCAAGCCGTCCAACGGCCGCGGCCAGGACGAGCCGTCGGCCCTGCCGTTCTGGCTGCGCCCGATCCGGCGGGACAAGTAGCAGGCGGGCTCCATGGATCTCAGCCCCGGCCAGCAGAAGGCCGTGTTCGTCCTGGTCGTCGTGGTGCTGGCCGCGCTCGGCTACTGGCTCATCCTGCCCAAGGTGAGCCACACGCACGGGCAGGCCTCGCCCTCTCCGTCGGCGGCCGCGCCCGCCTCGGCGCCAACTCAGGTATCCCAGGCAGCCCCGCCAACCACCGTCACGGCCTCCCCCGCCGCGACCGGCGGCGTGGACATCTACTCCTGGCTGCCGTTCACCCAGCAGGGCCTGGCCGACGCCGCCGCGGTGACGGTGAAGTTCCTCGTCGACTACAACACCTACTCCTACACCGAGAGCCCGGCCAGCTACGTCGCCGCGATGAACGGCCTGATCACCGGGCAGCTGGCCACCACCCTGCGGGGCCTGTACGCGACCCCGGGGGTGGCCAAGGTCAGGACCGACCAGAAGCAGGTGTCCACCGGTACCGCGGTGATCAACTCGCTGCGGGCCTTCGGCCCGTCGAGCCTGACGTTCGTCGTCACCGGGACGCAGCACCTGGTCACCGCGCGCGGCACAAGCAACGGCAGCGAGCAGTACGCGATCACGGTCACCGGGTCGGGCGGCAGCTGGCAAGTCAATGACATCCAGCTGTCCAGTGTGGGCCAGTCATGACGAACAGGCTCCTGGTCCGGACAGAAACGAAGCAGAACACGACCAGGCAGCAGCGGGCGCCGCGGATCCTGGTGTTCGGCATCATAGGGCTCGTCGGCGCGGTGGGGCTCGGCCTGCTCGCGCTGCCCATCCTGGTCGGCACGAACGCGTTCTTCGCGGCGGGCGCCGGCTGCTCGGGCCAGCAGACGGGCACGGCCGGGCAGCCGCCGGTCGGCGCCAAGGCCAAGTCGATCCCGGCCAACTACCTGTCCTGGTACAAGCGGGTCGGGCAGCAGTACGGCGTCCCGTGGCCGATCCTGGCCGGCATCGGGACGGTGGAAAGCAACAACGGCCAGACCACCCTGCCCGGCGTGCGCAGCAACGCGAACGCCTTCGGCGCGGCCGGGCCGATGCAGATCGGGATCGGCGGCGCGGCCGGGGATGCCTGGGGCGGCGCGGCGGTCCACCCGGCCAGCCAGGTGGTCCGCGGCGTCGCCACCGACGAGAATGGCGACGGGGTCGCGAGCGTCTACGACCCCCCCGACGCGATCGCCGGAGCGGCCAAGTACCTGACCGAGTTCGGTGTGCAGACCAACCCGTCGACGGCGATCTTCGCCTACAACCACCTCCAGTCCTACGTGCAGAGCGTGCTGTACTACGCGGGCCAGTACGCGGGCGGCAACTTCTCGGTGGCGTCCGCGGCCATGCCGGCGGCCAACTCGGTGGCCGGCTGTGCCACGGCCGGGGGCGTGCCCGCCCTTCAGGCACCGACCCAGGCGGTGGCCACCGCCATCACGTTCGCGGAGCAGCAGCTCGGCAAGCCGTACCTGTGGGGCGGCACAGGGCCGGACGCGTTCGACTGCTCCGGCCTGGTGATGATGGCCTACCGGGCGGCCGGGATCGGCATCGCGCGGACCTCGCAGGCGCAGTGGGCGAGCGAGCAGCGGGTGTCCGCCTCCCAGGTGCAGCCCGGGGACCTGGTGTTCTTCGCCGGCGCGGACGGCACCACTACCGATCCGGGGCACGTCGGCCTGGTGATCGGGAACGGGAAGATGATCGAGGCGTACGCGACGGGCTTCCCGATCCGCGTCTCCAGCTACGCCAACGTCGGCGCGATCGGTTTCACCCAGCCCTGGGCCAACGCCAACGCCAACGCCAACGGCACCCCGAGCACCCCGGGCACCCCGGGCGCCTCGACGGCGCCTCCGGCGGGCGGCGTGCCCACCCCGGGCGTTACCGCACAGAAAGGACGATGAAGCAGGCCAGGCCGGCCACCATGCAGTAGATCGCGAACGGCGTCAGCGTGCGTTTGGGGTCACTCAGGTAGCGGACCAGGAACCTGAGCGCGAGGTAGGCGCCGATAAAGCACAGCGCGCTGCCGAAGATCACCTGTCCCCGGATCCCGGCCCCCAGCGGCCCGGTCAGGTCGCCGATCTTCAGCACGCCGGCCGCCAAGATGACCGGAGCAGACAGCAGGAACGAGAACCGGGCCGCGTCCTGCCGGGACAGGCCGCGGAACATGCCGCTGACCATGACGATGCCGTCCCGGCTGATGCCGGGCAGCAGCGCCAGGATCTGCATCGCGCCGAGGAAGATGCCGTTCAGGAAGCCGACGCCGACCAGTCTCCGGTCAGCCTGCACCGCGAGGCTCGCCTGCTCCTGCTTCAGCGCCCGCTGCCCGGAGGAGTGCCGGCCGCCTCCGGCCGGACCGTGCCCGCCGGCGGCGACGGTGGCCTTGTGCCGCTCGGCCGCCATCTGCTGATCGAAGGCCACCTGCTGGAACTCGGCGTCAGCGCCGCGCCGCCGCAGTCGCTCGCCGCCCAGCAGGATCAGCCCGTTCACGAACAGGAACGTCGCGGTGAGGAGCGGTTTGCTGAAGACGGTACGGAACGTGTGCTCGAGCAAGAGCCCGGCGATGCCGACCGGGATCGTGGCCAGGATGATCATCCAGGCGAGCTTCTGGTCGGTGCCCTGCGGCTCCCATCGCCTGGTGCCCGGCGCGGGCGCGATGACGTGCCAGAGCGAGGCGAAGAAGGCCCTGATGATCCGGATCCAGTCCCGCCAGAAGAAGATGATCATGGCGGCGGCCGTCGCGACGTGCAGCCCGACGATGTACGCCAGGTACGGCGACTCCTTCGCGGAAACGCTCAGGTCCTTGGCCCACTGCCCGCCGATGATCGCCGGGATGAGCACGGCGTGGCCCAGGCTCGACACTGGAAACAATTCGGTAATTCCCTGAATAAGCCCGATAACCCCGGCTTCTGCATAGGTCAGATGCGACATGCCAGCCCTTCGCTCCCTGCTCCATTACCCAGTTGAAACAAAAAACTATTATCCCGAACGTATGCGGTGCGAGCTCCGCGAACACGTTCGGCGTAGCCCTGGGCGGGTGCAGCGGGTGGACATCAGCCCGGCCAGCAGCCATCGTACTGTGCTGGCCTCGGGGGGACGACCCCCCCAGACCCCCCCGCTCCTGGGGGGACCCATCCCCCCAGACCCCCCTTGGGGGGACAGGCCCCCCGGAACCCGCGCCTGCTGGGGCCTCATCCCCCAGACCCCCCTGGCCCCCTTGGTCAGGCCTTGTCGGGGACCTTCGGGGTGTCCTTGACGGTGCGGCGGCCGATCTTGGAGCCGAGCCAGACCAGCGGGTCGTACTTCCGGCCGGCCACCCGCTCCTTCATCGGGATCAGCGCGTTGTCGGTGATCTTGATGTGTTCCGGGCAGACCTCGGTGCAGCACTTGGTGATGTTGCAGTAACCGAGGCCGAAATCGTCCTGGGCGATCGAGCGCCGGTCGGCGGTGTCGGCCGGGTGCATCTCGAGTTCGGCGATCCGCATCAGGAACCTGGGCCCGGCGAAGGCACGCTCGTTCTCCGGGTGGTCGCGGATCACGTGGCAGGTGTCCTGGCACAGGAAGCACTCGATGCATTTGCGGAATTCCTGCGACCGGTTCACGTCGACCTGCTGCATCCGGAACTCACCGGGCTTGACCGACGGCGGCGGGGTGAAGGACGGGATCTCGCGCGCCTTGGCGTAGTTGAAGGACACGTCGGTGACCAGGTCCCTGATCACCGGGAAGGTCCGCATCGGCGTGATGATCAGCGTCTCGTCCGGCGCGAACACCGACATCCGGGTCATGCAGGCCAGCCGCGGCCGGCCGTTGATCTCCATCGAGCACGACCCGCACTTGCCGGCCTTGCAGTTCCACCGGATGGCCAGGTCGCCGGCCTGGGTCGCCTGCAGCCGGTGCAAGATGTCCAGCACGACCTCGCCCTCGTTGACCTCGACCTGGTAGTCGGCGAGCGCCCCGGCGCCCGCGTCCCCGCGCCAGACCCGCAGCGCAGCCTTGTAGCTCATCGCTCTATTCCCCTGCCTTCCTCGCGGGCGCTTCGCTGGCTTCGGAAGGCGGTGTCTCCTCCGCGGCGGTCTCAGCCGCGCTCTGCTCATCGGCAGCGCCTGCGGCGGCGGGCAGGCCGGCCAGCTCGTCCTCGGTCATGTACTTCTTCAGCTCGGCCACGTCGAAAAGCTCGAGCAGATCCGTCCGCATGGGCTCCATCGGCTGCTGTCGCAGTGACACGCTGTCGCCGGCGCCGAGCGAGCAGATCAGGTTCACCTTCCGCCATTCTGGCGACATGCCCGGGTAGTCGTCGCGGGTGTGCCCGCCGCGCGACTCCTGGCGTTCCAGCGCGGCCTGCGCCACGCACTCCGCGATCAGCAAGATGTTGCGCAGGTCCAGAGCCAGGTGCCACCCCGGGTTGTAGGCACTCCCGCCAGGTGCGCTGACCTTCGCGGCGCGCTCACGCAGTTTCTCCAGTTCCGCGACGGCGGTCTTGATCTCGTCCTCGCGTCGGATGATGCCCACCAGGTCGCTCATCGTCTGCTGGACCTCGGCGTGGACCGTGTACGGGTTCTCGCCGCCGGATCGCTCGAGCGGGGCGAGCGCCTCGGCCTGCGCCTCGGCCAGCGCCACCGCCGAGACCGTCGGCCGCGAGCTCAGGGCGTCGAGGTAGTCCACGGCCCCCTCGCCGGCCCGGCGCCCGAACACCAGCAGGTCGGACAGCGAGTTGCCGCCGAGCCGGTTGGAGCCGTGCATGCCGCCGGAGACCTCGCCGGCTGCGAACAGCCCGGGCACCAGCGCCGCGCCGGAGTCCGCGTCCACCTCGACCCCGCCCATCACGTAGTGCTGGGCCGGGCCGACCTCCATCGGCTCCTTGGTGATGTCGACATCGGCCAGTTCCTTGAACTGGTGGTACATGGACGGCAGCCGGCGCAGGATCTCCTCGGCCGGGAGCCTGGACGCGATGTCGAGGAACACGCCGCCGTGCGGTGACCCGCGGCCCGCCTTGACCTCGGCCCTGATCGACCTGGCCACCTCGTCCCTGGGCAGCAGTTCGGGCGGTCGCCGGTTATTGGCCTGGTCGGCGTACCAGCGGTCGGCCTCCTCCTCGGTCTCCGCGTACATCGGGCGGAACACGTCCGGCACGTAGTTGAACATGAACCGCTTGCCTTCGGAGTTGCGCAGCACGCCGCCGTCGCCGCGCACCGACTCGGTGACCAGCAGGCCGGCCACCGACAGCGGCCAGACCATATGCGTCGGGTGGAACTGCACGAACTCCATGTTCAGCAGGGTCGCCCCGGCCAGCAGGGCGAGCGCGTGCCCGTCGCCGGTGTATTCCCAGGAATTGGACGTGACCTTGAACGTCTTCCCGATGCCGCCGGTGGCGAGCACGACCGTCGGCGCCTCGAACAGGGCAAATCGCCCCGTATCACGGAAATATCCGAAGGCCCCGGCGATACGCCCCCCGTTGCCAGCACCGCCGTCCTTCATCAGGCGGATGATCGTGGTCTCGGCGAAGACCTTGATCATCGCCTCCGGGTCGCCGAACTCGACCGCGTCCGACTGCTGCATCGCGACGACCTTCTGCTGCAGCGTGCGGATCATTTCAAGTCCGGTCCGGTCGCCCACGTGCGCCAGCCGCGGGTACTCGTGCCCGCCGAAGTTCCGCTGGCTGATCTTGCCGTCCTTGGTCCGGTCGAAGACCGCGCCCCAGGCCTCGAGCTCCCAGACCCGGTCCGGGGCCTCCTTGGCGTGCAGTTCGGCCATCCGCCAGTTGTTCAGGAACTTGCCGCCGCGCATCGTGTCGCGGAAGTGGACCTGCCAGTTGTCCTTCGGGTTCACGTTGCCCATGGCGGCCGCGCAGCCGCCCTCGGCCATGACCGTGTGCGCCTTGCCGAACAGGGACTTGGAGATGATCGCGGTCTTCTTTCCGTTCAGCCGCGCCTCGATCGCCGCACGCAGCCCGGAACCGCCCGCGCCGACGACCACCACGTCGTACGAATAACGGCCAATCTCGTCGGCCAACACAGCGTCGCTCATACCACAGCCCGTTCGGTTAATTAAAGATTCTTGGATCTGAGAAGGCCCCGCTGGCCACAAGCAGGATGTACAGGTCGGCCAGCATCAGCGTGCCGAGCGTGATCCAGGCGAGCTGCATGTGCCGCACGTTCAGCCACGAGATCTTCGTCCAGGCCCAGTACCTGACCGGGTGCTTGGAGAAGTTCTTCAGCCGGCCGCCGGTGATGTGCCGGCAGGTGTGGCAGCTCAGCGTGTATCCCCAGAGCAGGACCACGTTGGCCAGCATGATCAGCGTGCCGAGCCCCAGCCCGAAGTCTCCGTCCGGCCCGCGGAACGCCTGCGTCAGGTCGTAGGTGTTCAGGATCGAGATGACGACGACGGCGTAGAAGAAATACCGGTGCAGGTTCTGCATGATCAGCGGGAACCGGGTCTCGCCGGTGTATCTGGCGTGCGGCTCGCGCACCGCGCAGGCCGCGGGCGCGCGCCAGAATGCCCGGTAGTACGCGCGGCGGTAGTAATAGCAGGACAGCCGGAAGCCGAGCACGAGCGGCAGCGACACCAGCGCGTACGGGATGATCGGCGGCACCGCCGGGAACCAGTGGCCCAGGCTGCTCGACCCGGCCACGCATTCGCCGCTGATGCACGGCGAGAAGAAAGGCGTCAGGTAATGGTACTTGGCCACGTAATACCAGTGGCCGGTGAAAACGTGCACGGTGGCATAGGCAACCCAGATCGTGAGCAGGGTCGCGGTGATACGCGGTGCCCGCCACCAGGGGTCCTTGCGGAACGTGCGTTCGGAAATCTGCGCCCGCGTCCTGGCCGGCGCTTCCGGTGCCTGTGTCATCCTCAGCGTCCTCGCTGCTTTCGATGGTAAGCGTAACGCCACGCGCCGCCTGCCAGAACAAGCCGGCTTTGCAGTGACCGAGACCTCATCGTGGCATGTGACCCTGGCTACACTCCTGTCCGGTGACGTTCATCTACCACATCGCGGTCGCGGCCGACTGGAAGCGGGCGGTACGCGACGGGCAGTACACCATGTCGACGCGCGGCCTGACCCTGGCCGAGCAGGGATTCATCCACGCCTCGACGGCCGCCCAGGTCACCCTGGTCGCCAACGCGTTCTACCGGGGCGCCCCCGGCCTGCTGCTACTGGTCATTGACCCCGAACGGGTAGGTCCGGAGATCCGCTACGAGCACGTGCCCGGCCAGGCCGATCCCTACCCTCACATCTACGGCCCCCTCAACACCGACGCCGTGCTCGAAGCCCGCCCCTTCGCCCCCGCCCCCGAGGGTCAGTTCTCGTTTCCATGATCGTGGCCAGTTTCGGGCAAATAGCGCCCATTTCTGGCCATGATCATGCAGAGATGGCGAGCGCGCGGCGGAGGAAGTCGAGCTGGAGCAGGAGCAGGTTCTCCGCCACCGTCTCCTGCGAGGCCATGTGCGTGATGCCGGACAGCGGCAGCACCGTGTGCGGGTAGCCGGCCGCCAGCAGCGCGCCGGACAGGCGCAGCGTGTGCGCCACCACCACGTTGTCGTCCGCCAGCCCGTGGATCAGCATGAGCGGTCGGAGGGGTCCGGTGGGGTCCGGGGGGTCGTCCACCCGGGCCAGCGCCGGAATCAGCGAGGACCGCTGGTACGGCCCGGGATCCTGGTCCGGCTGCCCCAGGTAGCGCTCGGTGTAGTGGGTGTCGTAGAGGCGCCAGTCGGTGACCGGCGCGCCGGCGATGGCCGCGTGGAACACGTCCGGGCGGCGCAGCACGGCCAGCGCGGCCAGGTAGCCGCCGAACGACCAGCCGCGGATCGCGACCCGGCCGGTGTCCAGGTCGGCGAAGCGGGCCGCGGCCTCGCGCAGCGCGTCGACCTGGTCCTCAAGGACCGGCCCGGCCAGGTCGCCGGCCACCGCGCGCTCCCACTCCGGGCCGCGGCCAGGAGTGCCCCGGCCGTCCGCGATGACCACCGCGAACCCCTGCTCGGCGAACCACTGCGCGGTCAGGTAGGCGGAGCGGGCCTTCAGCACCCGCTGCGCGTGCGGGCCGCCATACGGGTCGAGCAGCACCGGCAGCCTCCCCTGCCCAGACTGGCCCTGCCCAGACTGGCCCTGCCCGGACTGGCCCTGCCCAGACTGGTGCCAGGACGGGAACAGCACTGCGGTGCGGATCTCCCGCGGCCCGGCGCCGAACAGGACCGGCCGGGGCGCCGGCAGCGCCGGACGCTCGGCCAGCGAGGCCAGTTCGGCCACCGGCCTGCGATCGCGGTACACCCGGACCGTCACGCCGTCGTCGTCCAGGCTGCGACTGGAGGTGACCGTGGTCCCGCCCGCGCGGGTGCCCGCCTCGACACCGGCGCCCTCGCCGACCCGGCTGAGGCCGCCGGGACCGTAGGTCCACAGCCCGATCTCGGTGGGTTCGGCGGACGCCTGGAACAGCACGGTGTCACCGTCAACGCCGATGACGCCGCGCACCTGCAGGCCGGGCGGGGTGACGGGCTCGGCGGGCGCGCCGGGCGCGCCGACCAGCAGGCGGCGGGTGCCCTCGCGGTCGGCGGTCCACACCAGCGCGCCGTCCGCGGTCCAGGCCGGGACGCCGGGGACGATCTCCAGCCAGGTCGGGTCGGTGTCCTCGCGCAGCACCTCGGCCCGGCCGGTGCCGGCGTCGACGGACAGCAGCCGCATCGTCCGCTGGTCCCGGCTCTGCACGACCACCAGCGGGTCGTGCTCGCCCTCCCAGCAGGCCGTCACCAGGTAGGGAAACGCGTCGCGTCCGGTATCCACCTCTGCCGTGGTGCCGTCCAGCCTGGCCAGCAGGAGGGACACCTCGGCGTTCGGGGTGCCGGCGGCCGGGTAAGCCACCTCGGCGGGCGGCCGCTCCGGGTTGGCCGGGTCGGCGATGTGCCACCGGTTCACCGGCGTCTCGTCCACCCGCGCCACCAGCAGCGCCGAGCCGTCCGGGGACCACCAGTAGCCGCGGTGCCGGTCCATCTCCTCGGCCGCGATGAACTCCGCCAGCCCGAACGTCAC
>WNGK01007926.1_pt1 | contig 11081 bp, 12 predicted proteins | sample 5400601 | NCBI WGS metagenome assembly WNGK01 (sample SAMN13153376, study PRJNA577476) | soil metagenome | isolation source: 60 cm soil or saprolite under Garry oak tree replicate 1 | place: USA:California | collected 2016-06-15
TGATGAGCTTCGCCCCAGTTGCCTCGAGCGCGGCGGCCGGTCGCGTGTCGTCGAGATCGCGCGCCATCCACAGCACGCGCTTGGAGACCTTTGGGAAGTCCAGGTCCCACTCCACGCGTGAGGCCGCGAGGTTGCGCGCGCGGCCTGCTTCGGCCAGCGTCTCGCCCGAGCGCAGGAGGGTCTTCGAAGGTACACAGCCCCAGTACGGGCACTCGCCCCCGACCAGCTCGCGCTCGATGACCGCGAGCCTGAGCCCGCTGCCCCGCAGCCCGCCAGCGATGGCCTCGCCCGCGACCCCACCGCCCAGGCACACGACGTCAAACTCCTGAGGCAACTTGTGAACCTCCTTCGGTGGTGGCGTCGGGGCGTTCGCGACGCAGTGACTCGAGCAGCGAGGTCGCGGAAAACGAGCCGATGTAGCGGTCGCCGTCGATGATGGCCGCTCGTTCGGTCGGACTCGACAGGGCGGCAGCGAACGCCTCGCTGAGGGTGCTGGTCACGGGCACGCGCGGCTCGTCCGCGGCCGGACCGCCCGCGGGATGCTCGAGCGCGTCGGGATGGATCCGCTCGATGGACATTCTTCGTACCAGGCGATCGCGCCCGAGGAACTCCGACACGTAGGCGCTGGCCGGTCGCGTGAGGATCGCGTCCGGCGTGTCGTACTGCGCGACCTCCGCCTGCATCTTCATCAGGCAGATGCGGTCGCCGACCATCACCGCCTCGTCGATGTCATGCGTCACGAACACGACGGTCTTGCCCAGCGAGCGCTGGATGCTGATGAACTCGTGCTGCAGCCGCTCGCGCGTGATGCGGTCGACCGCGCCGAAAGGCTCGTCCATCAAGAGGATGGGTGGGTCCGCGCCAAGCGCGCGCGCGAAACCGACGCGCTGCCGCTGACCTCCGGACAGCTGATGTGGATAGCGCCTGCGGTACTCGCGCGGCGGAAGGCCCACCAGCTCGAGCAGCTCGTCGACGCGCGCCTTGACCTTCGCCGCATCCCAATCCCACAGCCGGGGCACCGTGGCCACGTTGTCGGCCACCGTCATGTGCGGGAACAACCCCGTCTGCTGGATGACGTAGCCCATCTTCAGCCGGAGCTGCACCGGATCAACTTTCAGGGTGTCGACGCCGTCGACCAGGATGCGTCCGCCGTCGGGTTCGATGAGGCGGTTGATCATGCGCAGCGTCGTCGTCTTGCCGCAGCCTGACGGCCCTAGCAGCACGCACGTCTCTCCTGTCGCGATCTCAAGGGAGAGGTCACGCACCGCGTTGGAGCCGCCCGCGAACCCCTTGTTGACGTGCTCCAGCGTGATCATCGGTCCTCGATTACGGTAGTTGAATGGGGAGGGGGCTATTCCTGCAGGCCGAGGAGCAGCCCTGGATCATCTGGAGCTGGCTCTTCACTCACGTGCAGCTTTTCATCGACGCCATCCAGCAACACCTGCTGCTCACCGTGATCGCGGTCGGCGTTGGTCTTGCGATCTCGCTGCCGCTGGCAGTGCTTGCGCATCGATGGCGGCGCCTGCGCAATCCGGTGCTGTCAGTGTCCGGCATCTTCTACACCATCCCATCACTGGCAATCTTCTCGGTCCTCGTGCCGTACACCGGCCTCTCGGTGTTGACCGCAGAGATCGGTCTCGTCGGCTACACGGTGCTGATCCTGATACGCAACATCCTGGTGGGGCTCGAGGCGGTGCCCGCGGACGTGATCGACGCCGCCGACGGCATGGGCTACCGGCGCAGGGCACGCCTGCTGAGGGTCGAGCTGCCGCTGGCGCTGCCGGCGATCTTCGCGGGCGTGCGCATCGCCACGGTGTCGACCATCGGACTCATCACCATCACCGCCGTCATCGGCTTGGGCGGCCTCGGCCAGCTCATCTACGAGGGGTTGATCGACGACTTCCGCACGCCGCTGCTGATGGGCACGCTGCTCTCGATCCTGCTCGCGCTGGTGGCGGACCTGACGCTGGCCGGTGTTCAGCGGCTCGCCGTTCCCTGGGCGAGGACCTGACCGATGTCGTTCCTGATGAGTGTCCTCGACTGGGTTCGCGATCCGAGCCACTGGACCGGCGACGATGGCATCCCGATGCGAACGCTGCAGCACGCGCAGATCTCGTTTGAGTCGGTAGCCATCGGCGCGGTGATCGCGCTGCCCATCGGCGTCGCGCTGGGCCACTACGGCAAATTCGGCAACCTGGCGATCAACATCTCCAACGCCGGGCGTGCGGTGCCTTCGTTCGGAATCCTCATCATCGCCTTCCAGGTATTCGGGCTCGGGGACACACCGGTCGTGATCGCCCTCGTTGCGCTGGCGATTCCGCCCATGGTCACCAACAGCTACGTCGGCCTCACCGAGGTCGACAAGGACGTCAGGGACGCCGCGCGCGGCATGGGGTATCGCGAGCTCGCGCAATTGATGCGCATCGAGTTGCCTCTGGCGGTACCACTCGTGATGGCGGGCATACGTACGTCCGCGGTGCAGGTGATCGCCACCGCGACCGTGGCCGCCTTCATCGGCGGCGGCGGGCTGGGCCGGTTCATCGTGGACGGATATGCGACCCAGATCTATCCGGCCGTCGCCACAGGAGCGGTGGCGGTGGCGCTGCTCGCGGTGGGGACCGACTTCGCACTCGGAGGTCTGGAGCGCCTCCTTGTCCCGCGAGGCGTCCGGTCGGAGCGATCGCGGATGGCCCAGCGCGTCACGATGTTCAAGGCCGGCTGACCCGCGGCATGGAAGAATCAGACAGGCGCCGAGGTTGGATCGGCATACCGGCTCTTTGCAAGGAGACTCTTAGATGAACTCAAAAGCGGGATTGGGGCACCGGCTGGCTGCACTCGCGGCGCTCGCGTTCGTCGTCGCCGCCTGCGGCAGCACCTCGACGCCCACTGCGACGTCGAAGGGAACGGTCACCGTCGGTGGCTTCGCGTTCACCGAGGGCAGTGTGCTCGCCGAACTCTACGGCCAGGCGCTGAAGCATGACGGCTACGACGTCAAGTTCCGGCTCAACCTGGGCAACCGCGAGGTCGTGGCGCCCGCCCTGAAGTCGGGCCAGATCGACCTGTACGTCGGCTACGCCGCGACGGACCTCGAGTACTACAACAACAAGGCGGGAGAGGCCAACGGCGACTCAGCGGCCACCACCTCCAAGCTCAACGGCCATCTGCAGTCGTTGGGCCTGGTCGCGCTCACGCCGTCGGCGGCCGTGGACCAGAACGCGTTCGCGGTGACGAAGGCGACCGCGGCGAAGTACAACCTGACCAAGCTCTCAGACCTCGCACCCGTCGCGAGCCAGCTCGTACTCGGCGCGGGTCCCGAATGCCCGACCCGCCCCTACTGCCAGCCCGGACTGGAGTCGGTTTACGGACTGCACTTCAAGAAGTTCGTCGCGCTCGACACGGACGGCCCCGCGACACGCGCTGCATTCAAGAACGGCACGATCGATGTCGGGCTTGTGTTCAGCAGCGATGGCGATCTCAACCAGCTTGGCCTGGTTGTGCTCCAGGATGACAAGCACCTCGAGGCTGCCGACAACGTGGTGCCGATCCTCCGGTCGGCGGTGGCGACCGACGAGGCGAAGAAGGTGCTGAACGAAATCAGCGCCAAGCTGACGACTGCGGACCTCGTCACATTGAACTCCCAGGTGCAGATCCAGCACCAGGACCCGGACGCCGTGGCCAAGGCCTGGCTCGAGCAGCACAACTTCGGGATGTAACTAAGGAATTCGCTTGATCCAGGCGGCCGTCGAGTACTTGTCGCGGACGAGCTGATCCGCGGCACCGAGCTCGGCGGCCGTCAGGCTGCTGTCGGCAGAGCCGAACTCGTCCTGGAATGACCGCTCCATGTGCGCGGCCGTCTGGGCGCAGCTGAGCGACGTGAACCACGCGAGCGGCGACACCGTCTTCACCGCGCTGCGCACCCCGCGTTCGGACAGGCGATCGCGACCGAGGCGGATCAGCTGATCCACGATCGCCACGTCCATCTGATGGGCGATCGTCGTGTGGTGCAGCACGACGCCCTTGCGCCGTGCCTGCGCTGCGCCGGCGATCTTCCCACGCGGCGAGATGATGTCGTTGATCTCGCGATATGACGCGGGCACACCGAGTGCGACGAATGACCGCACTGCCCACGCGTCGAGCGCCGCGTATGACTGCCTGAAGCTCAGCTCCTTGACGGCCGAGTCCGGCAGGTACATCGAGTAGGTGATCGTGCGGCCCGGCTCGCAGATCATCGTGCCGCCGCCGCTCATGCGTCGCGTCACGGTGAACCCAAGCTGGCGCGCCGAGACCAGGTCGATCTCGTTCATCACCGATTGATGCGAGCCCATCACCATCGCAGGCTCGACCCACGACCAGAAGCGCACGGCCGGCTTGCGCACGCGCGCGATCACGCGATCGAGCAGCACCTCGTCGAGCGCCATGTGCATGTGGGCTGAGTGACCTGATGAAGGGATGAGCTCCCACTCGAGCTCTGTCAACGTGGCGTGCGGTTGCGTCAAGCCTTCACGTAGGCGATGACCGCGCGGCACTCCGCGACAACGACGCCGTCCGCCTGCTCGACGGTGGCCTGGCTGTACGCGAGGCGGCGCGAACGGTGGCGCACAGAGGCGCGGGCGATGAGCCGGCCCGGCTTGGCCGGGCGGTAGTAGTCGACCTGCAGGTTCGAGGTCGTGGTGGTCTCGCCTTCCTTAGCCAGAGTGAAGGCGACCGAAGCGAGAGCCTCGTCCGCCAGCGTGGCGATGGCGCCGCCGTGCACGATAGGCCCGCGGCCGCTCGGGAATCCGTGGCGGCTGTCGCTGAGGTCGGCTTCGATCACGAGCTTGCCGGCATCGACCTCCACGATGCGAGCGCCGAGGTTGCCGATCATCCCGATCTTGGCCTCGCGGACGTACTGCTCTCTCAGCGCCCGAACTCCATAAGGGACATCGGCCATCGCGAGCAACGATAGTGAAAGGGGTCCCCGCGAACTCGCAGCCGCAGGCTCCGAGTTCGTGGGGTGAGATAACGTCGGATAATCACCGGCCATGCAGCGCATGACGGCCCGCGCCCTCAGCATCGCCAGGCCTGGTCCGGATCGCGGCCGCACTGCCTCGAGCGTGGCGGTGTCGCCGGTCTCGTGGGGCATAAGCGAGGCCGCCGCATGGGGCCCGCAGCTCGAGCCCAACCGCGTGCTGACCGAGATGGCCACGCTTGGCGCGAACGGAATCGAGGCAGGACCTTCGGGCTTCCTGCCCGATCGCAGCGACACCGCGCGCTCGTTGCTGCGCAGGCACGGCCTGCGCATGGTGGCTGGGCCGGTTTACGCGGTGCTGCACCATCACGACCTGCGCCAGTCAGAGCTCGCCCACATCGACGGTCACGCGGGATGGCTCGCCGCGCTGGGCGCGAAGACGCTCGTGCTCACCGTCATCGGGTCGCGCACCGACGAGCCGCGCGGTTCCGAGCTGTCGAGCAGCGGCTGGGCGCATCTGCTGAGCGCGATCGGATCCGTGCAGAACGTGTGCGTGGTGCACGGCCTACGGCTTGCGGTCGAGCCGCGGCGCGGCAGCATGATCGAAGGCCCGGCCGAGATCGAGCGCCTGCTCGTGGGCTCAGAGGCAGGCGTTTCGATCGACGTCGGCCAGCTGGTCCTCACCGGCGCCGACCCCGTGGAGATCGTCGAGCTGGCGGCGCGCCGCATCCAGCACGTGCACGTCAACGACCTTGACGGCGTCCTGGCGCAGTCGGTGCGCGACGGCCGGCTGGACTACGCCGCCGCGGTGAGCCGCGGCCTGTTCAAGCCGCTGGGCTCGGGCGACGCCGACGCCTCGCGGGTGGTCGAGGAATTGCGCGGCTGCGGTTACAAGGGCTGGTACGGGCTGCAGGGCGACATCAGGCTCGAGTCGGTGGGCGACGATCCTCTCGCCGGCGTGCGCGAGTCGGTCGCGTACCTTCGTGCTCTGCTGAGCAGCTAGATCGTTCGACCGGCACCGGCCCAGTAGCGCTCGCGCAGCTGGCGCTTGAGCAGCTTGCCCGCCGGCTCGCGCGGGATCTCATCAACGAAATCGACCGAGCGCGGCTTCTTGTAGCCCGCGATGCGCGCGTCGCAGAAAGCGATCAGCTCCTCAGCCGTGGCCGATGCGCCGGGCCGGAGCTGGACGATCGCCTTCACCGACTCGCCCCATTGGTCGTCGGGTACGCCGATCACGGCCGCGTCGGCGACAGCCGGATGCGCGTGCAGCACCGCCTCGACCTCCGCGGGATAGATGTTCACGCCGCCCGAGATGATCATGTCGATCTGCCGGTCGCAGATGTAGTAGTAGCCCTCGTCGTCGCGATAGGCGACGTCGCCGACCGAGAAGTAGCCGTCGTGCAGGCTGCTGCTCGTCGCGTCAGGACGTTTGTAGTACTCGGCCAGCCACATGTTGCGGACCATGAACTCACCGGGCGTGCCGTCGGGCACGTCGCGGCCCTCGGCGTCGACGAGCCTGATCTCCTGGCCCGGCACCGCGGTGCCGCACGAGCCTGGCTTGCGCAGCTGATCCTCGGGACGCAGCACCGTGTTGATTCCCGTCTCGGTTGCGCCGTAGAACTCCCACAGGATCTGGCCGAAGACGGACTCAGCGCGTTGTTTGAGCGCGTACGGAAAGGGCGCGGCGCCGATGATGAGCGCGCGCAGCGACGAGATGTCGCGTGGCCGTCGCTCCTGTGCGTCGAGCAATCGCTGCAGCAAGGTGGGCGCCATGAACGTCGTGGTGACGCGATTGCGCTCGATCAGGTCGAGCGCGTCATCGGCCTCGAACTTCGGCTGCACCACCACCGTGCCGCCGAGGAGCTGGTGCAGCGCCGAGAAGAAACCCACGGCGCTGTGGTAGCCGGGCCCGCACATCAGATGGACGTCCGACTCCGTCAGTCCGAAGATCATGATCACCTGGAGCACGTTCTCGAGGTTGACGCCCTTCGGGCGCCACGCACCTTTCGGATGGCCCGTGGTCCCTGACGTGTAGATCATCGATTTGAGCAGGCTGGGCCCGTCGGCGCCGCTGCCTTCAGGCGCTTCTTCAGACGAACGTTGCATCAACTCCTCGTAGCCGAGCCAGCCGTCGGGGATCCGGTCGCCGGCGGCGATGTAGCGCACGTCGCCCCTTACGTCGCTTCGCGCGGTTTCCACCACTTCCACGTGGTCCGGCCCCGCCACGACCACGCGGGCGCCCGAGTCGTTGAGCACGTAGGCCACCTCGGGGCCGCGGAGGCGGTAGTTGATGCCGGCGACGATCAGGCCGGCCTTGCGCAGGCCGTTGGTGATCTCGAATCCGGTCGCGGAGTTGAACGACATCACGGCCACGCGGTCGTCCAGCCCGCAACCCAGGGACAGGAACATGTTGGCCGCGCGGTTGGCGCGGCGGTTCAGTGAAGCGAAGTCGATGGTGCGGCCCTGGAAGACGACCGCCGGCTTGGCTGGTTTGGTCGCCGCATGGCCGGCGAGTATGTCCGTGTCAGCCATGGATTGATGCTAGCTGGGCGTCGGCGAGGGCGATGCTCCGAGGCAACCAGTGTTGGACTGCAGCCCGAATGTAGATGCGGTCGGCGGGATGCTGCCCGTGACGACGACGCGATAGCGCGTGCACCCGCCGGTCAGCGCCCATGACTCGAGCGGCGCCCAGTGGTCGTAGTTGACCTGCGCGCCGAATGGCGGATATTTCTGCAAGATCGCGGGCGTCGCGTCCGTGATGGACGCGATGGGCGATGGCTTGCTCGAGTCGTAGGCCCACAGGTAGATCCTGGTCAGCGCGCGGTTGGCCGGCGTGTCGGCGGCGGCCGGCAGCGCGGTCGCGGTGAGCAGCGCGTCGACGAACTTCTGCGGGTTGTCTGCGGCTTTCGCCTCCGCGAGGCTGTGGCCGGCGATCGGCCCCGACCAGTCGACGCCCGTGATGCCCGGGGCGGGCTTGTAGGTCTTGGCCGGCGCGTCACCGTCCTTGCCCGCGACCGCGTACAGCTGGATGCCGCCGTCGATCGCGATCGCGAGCGTCTTCGCGTCGGGGCTCCACGCGAGCGAGTCGACGTGATGCAGCTTCGAGTTGACGCGACGCGGCTGGACAGGCGACGCGGTGGGCGTCGCCCCGGTAGGTCGCGCCGAGGGCGACGCGCTCGAAGCGCCGGCCGACGGCGACGGCAGGATCGGGGCAAGGTTGACCGGCTCGATGAGCGCGCCGTGGTCGATCAGCGAGATCGCAGCCATGGTGCCGTCGGGGCTGAAAGCAACAGGGCCGTCGTCCTGTCCGGGCTTCAACGGGAACGCGTTGAGCACCCCCAGGCTCGGGTTGAGGAAGTACCAGGCTCCGGTCGCCGCATCGCGCACCGCGACGAGGCCATCCACGCCGGGCGCCGCGCCCTCGGTGAACAGGGCGGGCTGGCTGGGTGGGCGGGTGAGGATCTTGATCTGCGCGGACGGCTGCGTGAGGTCGAGCACGTCGACCTGGTAGTCGCTGCAGCAGCCGACGGTCATGGCGAGGTAGTGGGCGTTGGCGACCAGGCCGATCGGGCCTTCGCTCTCGAAGTCCGCCCCCGCCGCCAGCGGCTCGATAGTGCCCTTGAAAGGATCGACCCTGAAGAGCCAGTCGTACGGGACGACGCCTGGGCTCGTCCTGCGCTCGGCCGGCCGGTCGTCGTGGATGGCGAAATAGATCACGGGGTACCCGACGTCGGGCGCCGGTCCCCACACAGGACCAGCCACGCGAAACGCGCCCGCCTGCGGCAGCGGCGCCACCACCGCGGACTTGCCGGTGCCGGGGTCGATGACTCCGACGCCCGAGCTCGAAACGTAGGCCATGAGTCCATCGCTGAGCGCGCCAGCGATCGGTGACGGGCTGCGCTGCGGCGCGCTCGTGGAGCCGCCGCATGCGGCGAGCACGAAGGCAGCGATCAGAACCAGTGAATGGGCGCGAAAAAACCGAGTCATGAGCTTGGGAACTCTAACGTCAGTTACTCGGCGGGGGTTCCGTTCGTTGCTCAGGCGATGAGGTTCGCGCTCGTGGTGGTGACCTTGCTTGCGTGCGCTTGCAGCTCGGCGCACGCCTGCCAGGGCTGTACCGTCCCGACCAGTCCAATCGTGACCGCTCCGGCGCCGGGCTTCGACGTCCTGATCACCGAGGGCGACCGTGCCGTCACCGTGAAAGCAGGCCAGCGGATCGAGCTCGTCCTACACGAGAGGCCGGGCATGTCCGAGTGGAACGGCATCAACGTCGATGACCCGAGCGTCCTGCGCGCCATCCCTACTGGCATTACGGCGGCGCGCGGTGTGACGATCGCGGGCTACGAGGCAGCCACGCCGGGAACCGCAACGATCATGGCCACGGCGACGCCTCTTTGCTCGCCCGGTCAGGCATGCCCGGCGTTCGCGATGCTGTTCGAGGTGCGCGTCACCGTCGTCTAGCCGCTACAGCGGCGTCAGGTGCTCGTGCTGAGCGCGGCCGCCAAGGAGATCCGTGAGCTTATCGCGAGCCGCCGCTGTGGCAACGTCACGCGCGAACGAGTCCAGGGCTTGCGGGGATTTCCACCGCGACACCGCGACCAGGACGCCGCTGTCGCCATTTGAGGTGCAGACCTGGGCGCCGAAACATCCTTCTGCTTTGCTTGCCCGCTCGGCGATCTTCTTCATCTGCGCCAGCAGGTCGTCCCGCTTGCCCGGAGCCGGTTGATACCGGGACACGTCAAGAACCACAGCATGCTCTTCCATGAGCTGAGTCTAGGACGCGCCCAGCCGGGAGCCGGCTACTTGGGCTCGGCCGAGTGCAGAGCCGCAGCGATCGCGTGAAGCTGCGCGCGCGTCGGGGGCGTCGTGTACGACTGGGGGAAGGTGAGCCCGAAGCCGTCGCCTGAGTAGCGAGGGATGACGTGGATGTGGAAATGGGGCACGTCCTGGAAGGCGACCTCGCCGTCGGCCACGAACAGGTTCACGCCACCGGCCGCAAGCGTCGCCTCCGAGGTGGATGCCAGCGCGCGCGCGACGCGGAAGGCGCGCATCGCCACCTGATCGGGAACGTCCCTCATCAGCACGTAGTGATCGCGCGGGACCACGAGCAGGTGGCCCTGGGTGATGGGCTGGATGTCCATGAAGGCGACGATGGTGTCGTCCTGGTGAACGAAGCTCGCCTCGGCCTCGCCCTTGATGATCTGGCAGAACACGCAGTCGTCGGCCATCGCGGCACAGCTTATAGATCGGGCCCCGCCCGGGGCCCGGGTTATTCCTCGGGCTGGGGAGGCGAGACTACCTCTGGCTCCGGCGCGAAAGCCGGCTCCGAGCCGTTCACGGCCGCTTCGCCGGCTGACGCCTCCAGCTGGGCTTCCGAGTCAGGGAGCGCGCTGGTGTCGCCGTTGACGCCGGCCTCCGTCAGCGGCCGCCGCCGTCTCCGCCTGCCCCGCCTGTCCCCGCGGTGCGGCCGGGAAAGGCGCTGCACCTGCGACCGGATGCCCACGCGCTGGCATGCGGTCACCACGGCGCCGACGCCGGCCACCAGCCCGTCTTCCTTGGCGTGCTCGAACAGCGGTCCAAAGAGCTCGGGTGCGCCGCCGATGACGGTCTTCGAGTCACCGACGATGACCAGCAGCTTCTTGGCGCGCGAGATCGCGACGTTCACGCGGTTGGGGTCGTTGAGGAATCCGATCGCGGCGCGGTCGTTGGAGCGGACGAGCGACAGGATCACGCCGTCCGACTCGCGGCCCTCGAACGCGTCCACGGACTCGATGTCGTCCGGGGGCACTATGCCTTTCAGCGCCGACTGCAGGCGGTTGACCTGCGAGTTGTACATCGCGATCACAGCGAGCTTCGACTTGCGCACGCGACGGCGAATGATCGACGTGATGTCCTTGCACAGCGCGACTTCGAACTCGTTGGCGACAGAGCGCTGCGCATCGCGGTACTCGTCCTGAGCGCCTGTGTCGACCCACACGAGCTCGCGATCGAAGGGCCACGGCAGCGGCATGCGTGGGTGGGGCGCCTCGTGGATGAGCTTGCCTTCGTAGAAGAGGTCTGACACGACGCGGCCGATGGGCTCGCGCATGCGGTACTGGCGCGGCAGCATGATGCGCGACCCCGGCGGCACCTT